>Ga0182745_1000062_pt1 | contig 154910 bp, 104 predicted proteins | sample eDN3rd30CKraftBY_FD_128523 | JGI IMG/M metagenome (GOLD analysis project Ga0182745, IMG submission 128523) | Enriched backyard soil microbial communities from Emeryville, California, USA - eDNA 3rd pass 30_C Kraft BY (version 2) (version 2) | ecosystem: Environmental > Terrestrial > Soil >...
GGGAGTGCCTTCGGGTGATGGGTGAATTATCCATACCAACTGATTTTTTGTCAAGAGGAGCGGGAAGGAACACGCATTCCTCCCACCTCTAAAGAGGTGGGTTTCCTGCTAGTTTTTTATGAAGAATCCATCGCCGAACGAGCCCAATCCTCAAGCCGACCCGCGCGATCCATCGACCAGACCCAGACCGGCCTGCCCGGCCTGTGGTGGTCCGTTGGTTGAAGTCCGGGCCAAGCTGCAATGCTCGCGTTGCCACACCATCTGCGAAACCTGCTGTGAAGGAGGGAGAGGTTAATCTCCTCTCCCACCCTCCACCACGGTTGCCCCCTTGGTTGCAAGCTTAATCAAGGGATATTAAACAGGTAGGTTTTATTATCCGACGCGGCGACGGCAACCTGCTTCCCGTCGGGACTCCATGCCACGCCGCTGGCCAAGGTGTTCGGGGCCACCTTCTGGCTGAGAATGGGTTTACCCGTTTCGACATCCCAGAGAAACAGGTTGCCCGCGTACCCGATGGAGGCAAGCCGTTTCCCATCTGGACTGAAGCCGATCGAATAGACGTCGTCCGGATGGCCGTCGAGCTTCTTGAGTTCCTTCCCGTCCGCCACGTTCCAGAAGCGGATGGTTTTATCCACGGATCCCGACGCGATCCGCGATCCGTCCGGATGGAACGCCAGGCAGTAGACCGCGGCCCCATGCCCTTCGCTCTTACGTAACTCTTTTCCGTCGGCGGGGTTCCAGTACTTCACGAGCTTGTCATCGCCTCCCGTGACCAGCACGTCCCCCTTCGGGCTATATAAGGCACAGTAGACCACGTTTTCGTGAGCCTTCTCGATCGCGCGGAGCTGGGTCCCTTTCTCGACGTCCCAGACGCGAACGGACTTGTCGGCACCCACGGTCGCGACCTGCTTGCCGTCGGGTGCCCAGGCCCCACCGTAGACACTTCCCTGATGGCCCGCCAGGTTCTTGGCGGCTCCTGGGCGTTCGAGCGTCCAGAACTGAACCGACTTATCTTCCGACCCCGTCACGATCGTGTTGTGATCGGGGAGAACGGCGACCGACGTAATCGGGCCGGCATGGCCTCGAATCACCTGAATCTCCGCCTTGGCGGGATCAGCCTGGGTCAGGTCAAACACGCGCGCCGAGTGGTCGGCGAGGCCCGCCACGAAGAACTTGCTATCGCCCGACACCGCCAAGGACGTGATGGCGGCAGGTTGTGGTGGATAAGTTAAAAGCGGTTTTCCATCGGCACCACTCCAAGCTCGGATGGTCTTATCCGCCGAGCCGGAGAGGATTTTTGTTTTGTCCGGGGTGTAGGTCACCGCCTTGACTGCGTCGGTGTGCCCGGCGAGTGAGCGGATCGAGGCTCCTGACTTGGTGTCGAAGACCTTGACCGACTTATCGGCCGAGGCGCTGGCGAGTTGGGTTCCGTCCGGGTGAATCCCCAACCCCAAGGTCGGACCTTGATGAGCCGTCATCACGACTTGCGCACTGGGACGCCAGGTCATCAGGCGATGGTCGCGTCCGACCGAGCAAACGGTTGAGTGATCGGAGAGGATCGAGGCCGCGAGGATTGCTTGGCCATGCGCGCTTGACTGCTGGAGCTCCTGAGCCGAGGCCAGATCCCAAACACGGACCGTTTGATCCGATGAGCCGCTGACGATTCGCTTTCCATCCAGCGCGATGCCAACCGATGTGACTGGGCCAAGGTGCCCCGTGTAAGTCGCAACGTTTTTCCCATCGGCCAGCGTCCAGAGCTTGACGGTCTTATCGGCCGAACCCGAGGCCAACGAGCGACCGTCGGCGGAAGGACTCAGGGCCAGAACAGCGTCGGCATGCCCCTCCAGGTCGCGGACCAACTTTCCTTCGACCCGATCCCAGACCTTGACCAACTTATCGTCGGAGGCGGAGTAGAACGCGTTCGACTGGCCGGGGGCGAAGGAGAGGGCTCGGATCAGGGCGCCATGCCCTTTGAGCTCCTTGCTGGTTTTGGGGTCCGACCCCTCGATCAGCCGGATCACCTTGTCCTCGGTCGCAACCGCCAGTTGCCCGCCATCAGCCCGAAGCGCGAGGGCCGTCACGGGGGCGGGAAGCGGATCCGTTTTCGCAACGAGTGCTCCATCACTCACGTTCAACAGGCTGACGACCCCATTGTTCAGGGCCACGCCCAACCTGGTGCCATCGGCCGACAACGCGAGCGAACTCACCGTCTCCTCCGCGGCGGGAAGCTCCTTGACGATCGTCCCGTCGGCCGTATTCAACACCCTCACGACCTTGTCATCGCCCGCCAGCGCAAGCCGAGCTCGATTGTCGCTCAGCGCCACGATACCCGGCGACGCCGAGAGCTCGTTGACCTTGGGAGCTTCGACTGGAAGTTGCCAGAGACGGACCAGACCATCGGAGCCGGCCGACGCGAGCCGTTGGGGCGAACCTGGGAGAAACCCAAGGCTGAGCACGCTGTCGGCCGGTGTTTCAATCACCCCTTGGGGAGCCCCGTCCGAGGCATTCCAGACGCGAATGGCGTGGGCCTTGTCCCCCGAGGCAATCGCATTCCCGTCGAGGCTCCAGGCCAAGCATTCCACATCGCCCGCGTGCCCATCCAACTCCTTGATCACGGAAACCTTCGTTAGGTCCCAGAGGCGGACACGCTTCGCGGAGGCAACAGCCGCCTGCTTACCGTCGGGCTTGAGCGCGAGGGCATGAACTCCGGCCGCGTGGTCGGCAAGTCGCTTGCTCGCTCCGCCCCCAGGCAATCGCCAGACCTTCGCGGTCTTGTCGAGGCTGCCCGAAAGAACGTTCCTTCCATCCGGAGAGAGGGAAACCGAAAGAATCAGGTTCGTGTGCCCTTCAAGCTTAGTGATTTCCTTTCGAGTCGCCGCATCCCAGACCCGAACGGTCCCATCAAAGCTCCCCGTGATCAGCTTTTTGCCATCGGGAGTCCAGGTTACGGCATACACGGGGTCGGTATGACCGTCGAAGGTGCCCACAAGGGCCGCCCCTTGTTGTGCGAAGGCTAGAGCCGACGTGGACAGTGCGACCGTGATAACCGTGACGATCCTGGATCGAAACAAGGGGATCGATTTCATGTTTGATAACTCACTCGAGGAGTGGGTAGGGGGGCTCGTCGCCCTTAGGGCAGGGTTGCGTCAAGCGGCCATCGCCGGGTTGCGGGGCGGTCAATGGGGAAGGTTTCGACAACACGACCGAAGGTCAGATCAGTCGATTGACGATAGACGCGGAGTGGAGTCGATGCAATGGACTGCCGGCTTGCTCGAGGAGATCCGTCGGGAACGTTTTGGGCCCGCGGGTCGATCGAAGCCATCAAGACTCCACACGCCTTTTAGAGGGATATCGAATCGCGGCACCAAAACTGCTGTCCATCACTAGCGGCAATCCGATCATCAAAGCTCTGACCCCGAAGATCAACCAGCATTAACAACCGACTCCAACACTCGGCGAAGGGAGCGATTCGGCGTGTCGATCTCCAGCGAAGACTTCACGATCGGCGTCGAGGAAGAATACCAGATTATCAATCCCGAAACTCGTGCGCTCCGCCAGCGGGCGCAACGAATCCTGCCGAAGGCCAAAAAAACGGTTGGTTCGGATGTCACGAATGAACTCTATCTTTCTCAGATCGAGGTCGGGACTCCCGTTTGTAGGACGCTCTCCGAAGTGCGCGCCGAGCTCAAGCGCCTTCGGTCCGGTCTCATCACCACCGCGCACAAGGACCAAAGCCGAATCGTGGCGGCGGGAACCCACCCATTCTCCCACTGGGAAGATCAGACCCTGACGCCCAAGAACCGCTACTTCGGCCTCGCGGCGGATTACCAGCAACTGGCTCGGGAGCAAATCATTTTCGGGTGCCATGTTCATGTGGGGATCTCCGACCGAGAACTTGCGATCCAGGTCATGAACCGAACGCGGCCCTGGCTCCCCGCGCTGCTCGCTTTGACTGCGAATTCACCGTTCTGGTTAGGAATCGACACGGGGTACGCGAGTTACCGGACCGAGCTCTTTCAACGATTCCCAACGTCCGGAATACCGATCGTGCTTGCTTCTCGGCAGGAGTACGATGATCTGGTTTCCTCATTAGTCGAAACCCGAAGCATCACCGACGCTTCAAAAATCTACTGGGACGTGCGACCATCATCGCATTTTGAGACGATTGAATTTCGCATTTATGATGTCTGTTCAAAAATTGATGAAACAGTCATGGCCGCGGGACTGAGCCGTGCGCTTGCGAAGGTCTGCGCGGATCAAGCTGGGGCTGGGTTACCGATTCAGCATGCCCGGCCGGAGCTACTTCGGGCGGCGAAGTGGCGAGCGTCGCGCTTTGGACTCGAAGACGAACTCGTTGATGTGGAGACACGCCAGTCGATTCCCGCGCGCAAGTTGATCGAGAAGCTGCTTGAGACCGTACGCCCCGGCCTCGAAGCGTATGGAGATTGGCTGGAAGTCAGCCGACTGGTGGAACAAACACTTTCCAACGGCAACGGCGCGAAACGCCAGCGCGATGCATTCGGTCGACGCGGCCGCTTCGAAGACGTTGTCGATGCCCTAGTCGAGGACACCCAGGCGAACGTCCTGACCGAACCCACTCAACCGCTAGCGTGAGCAATCCGCGCGCGACCTTTCAATAACCTGATGCAAGCAGGACCAGGCTCCGTGCCAGTACCCTTGCACCGAGGGCGATCGCCGTCTCGTCAATGTCGAAATGCGGTGAATGGAGCAGGGGCCAAGTCGAATCACCCGCCACCCCCAGCCGGAGCAGGCAGCCGGGAACCCGTTTCAGATATCCTGAGAAGTCCTCGCCTCCCATGCTTGGCACGGGGATTTCTTTCACCTGATCAGGCCCAACCACCTCCGCGGCCGCGGTTCGGCAGACCTTGCTCACCCGCGGGTCGTTCTCGACCGCGTCCGTCGCGGCGTCGAACGTGACCTCGAACGGACAGTGCGAAGTTTGCGTGACCCCCGAGGCGATCTGGCTCAACCGCTCACGCACTTTCTCGGCGGAATGACTCCCCAGCGTGCGAATCGTTCCGTTGAGTTGGACCAGGTCCGGAATGACATTCGGGCTGTTCCCACCATGAATTGACCCGAATGAGACAACCACCGGGTCGTGCGCATTGTGAAACCGTGGGATTGATTGGTACACAAGATTCAGGAATTGAGCGGCCGCGGCGATCGGGTCGTGAGCCAGGTGGGGGCGAGCTCCGTGCCCGCCCAACCCTCGGATCGTCACCTGCACCGCCTGGCAATAGGCGGTCATCACCCCGTCTCGTAACGCCAACGACCCCGTGGGAAGATCAGGGGCGACATGAAGCGCGAGGATGGAGTCAACGCCCTCCACCGCTCCTGCCTCCACCATCTCCCGTGCCCCTTCGCCTACCTCCTCCGCGGGCTGAAAGATCGCTCTCCATGAGATCGGGAAGGGCAAGTCAAGCTCGCAACGGTGAAGTGCCAGCGCGGCCCCCATGACGATCGCGGTATGAGCGTCGTGGCCACACGCATGCATAACACCGTCACGCGTCGATCGGTAGGAGACTTCCTTGCGATCCTGGATCCAAAGAGCATCCATATCGGCCCGAAGCGCGATGCACGGGTGTGGGTTCTCCGTGGTGGAATGAGCGATCAAGCCTCGCCCCCCCAACACGGATTTCACCTCAAGGCCCGCCGCGCTGAGTCGTTCCCCCACGAAGTGCGCGGTCGCTTGCTCTTCCCGGCTCGGATCAGGATGGGAATGAAGATATCGTCTTATTTTGACAAGATCGCTCGAAAGGTGAGCGATCTCGTCATCAATCTTTTGCCGCCAGTCGATCATTCTACGACTTTCAACTCACTTGCCTGGTCAATCCCACTGATTTTGTTCCATCAATGGATTCAATGATACCATAAACGGTCAAGTGCCGGCCACGTTCACCGAGGATATTGACGATTCGGGACGACATCAGTGCTCGAAGGCTTCGCGTGAAATCGTTCAAGTCTTCGTGCCAACACCCACCGACAAGATCCATCAACGCGGCCGACAGATCAATCAGCGATCAAGAATTCATACAAAATCATTCCGCCATGAGCAGGCCACGAATCCTTGCGTCGCGTGGTCCGCGCAAGGCGGAAGGGAGCGGAGAATTGCCGCGGAGGTTGGGTTTAGTTCATCTCGGGAACGAGGGGACCGGCCAGTTTATCCAGGAAGAAGAGGCGTCCCGCCAAGGTAGGCATGAACGAGCTGGGAACCCAGGGGTCGGGACCGTAGCGCAGGGTCATCCAGAGGCTCGCTCCTTGCCACTGCATGCCACGGTCGAAGATGCCATCCGCGCCACCGATGATGCGATCGGCCTGAAGGAAGACGCCTGGCCCGATCGTGTTGGCGAAGGCGGGAACCAGCGTGGTTCGGCTCTTGAAGCTGGTTAGGGCGTTCTGCTCGATCGTCAAGGGATGGAGCATGGCCCCAATCCGATGCGTCTGCGTCTTCCACTCCTCCACGCTGGCATAGTCGGCCGCGAAATGCGGCTCCCAGAACGCGATGTGGCAGACGCGGCCGATCCCGAAGATCACGGTCAGCTCGGCCCCCTCCTTTTTTAACTCGGCGATTCGTTCGCCATAGCTAGGAAGACGGTCGGGCGTGGCAAACCAACGTTGATCGTTCGGAACGGAGTTGGCGCCAAGGGGGCCGTAGAAGGCCGCCTCCATGGCATTCTGAAAGGCGCCTGGATCGCTCGAAGGGAGGGTGTTCCCTTGCTTATCGCTCCATTCGTCCATATTGAAACCATAGACATGTTTGCAAGAAACGTTCCATTCCTTCAAGAAATAGACGGCCCAGCGATACATGCCCATTGGCCCGACCGGGAGGATCAAGGCGGACTTCCGCCCTTCCTTGCCAGTGCGTTGAATGGTCTTGGCGATCTCGTGTCCGAGCATGACGTCGAAGTCGGTGACCGAAGTGCAAGGGATCGGCTGGAAGTCCTGGTTCCACCACGGCTGGCGATCCAGGATGGATTCGGGTGGGTGTGAGCAGCAGGCGTCGATCTTGGCGAGATCCCAACCCTTGGGAAGAAAGCCTTCCATCAGCGAGCCGGAAAGGGTCGTCAGCAAATTCATGGCGGATCGGCATCCTCGGTTAAATAGGGGCCTGTCTTGACGGAAGCCCGTTCAAACCTCTTGCTCTCAACTCTGGCCTCGGAATGGGGACCGAGGTAAATGTTGGAGGCTCACTCTCGAGTCGAAGCTCGATAACAAAGGGCCATGGTACTGCACCGGTGGGCATTGAACTACCAGCAATGCCGCTTCCTTTGGCTTCTGGCGATGGCGTGCACTGGTCTGGTCTGGGTGTTCACGAAACCGAGATGACGACCTTACCCGTCAGGGTCCCAGCCTTCTCGATGGTATTACGCTCCAGGAACGCCTGGGCTTCTCGCGCCTGGTCGAGGGGGAACACCTTCCCGATCAACGGCTTCAGGAGCCCTTCGTGCAGCCAACGGTTGATCTCCTCGGCGGCCTGGCGTTGCTCATTGGGCGACGCGTTGAACATGGCGAATCCAAGCAACGAGCAGTCGCGCGTGTAGAACGATCCGAGGGGAAGCGTGGGGGTCGCGCTTCGGCCCGCCATCAAGATCATTCTGCCGGACCTATGTAGCAGCGGAACAGCGACCTCGAGGTTGGGCTCACGCTGGGTTTCGTACCAAACATTGATCCCCTCTGGGGCGAACTCTCGAAGCCGTTCGGGAATGGGGTCCGTCTTGTAATTCAGGACGAGGTCGGCACCGAGCGACTGGCACAACTGAACTCGTTCCGGGCTCCCCGCCGAGGTCGCGACGCGCGCCCCCGCCGCTTTGGCCATCTGCACCACCATCGACCCGACTCCACCGCTACCGCCGGGGACGTACACGGACTCGCCTAGAGCGAGCTTGCCGGTACGGAACAGGCCGAGATGCGCCGTGATGCCAACCAGCGCGACCGACGCGAGATCCTGATCCGTGACATTTTCGGGGGAAGGATAGAGCCAATGCTCATCGACCGCGGCATACTCGGCCGTGACGCCGGGTCGACCTAACAGCCCTTGGTTCGACCCCCAGACCCGGTCCCCCTCGCGGAGGTGACTCGCCCCTGGCTCCACCTCCTCAACCGTGCCCGCGAGGTCGCAGCCGATCACGTAAGGGAATGCCATGGGCATGGGGATCAGACCTGACCGAAGATAAAGGTCGATCGGGTTAATCGAGGTGGCCCCCACCTTCACGAGCACTTGCCCTGGGCCAGCTTTGGGACGAGGCAGCTCACCGATCTCGATCACGTCGGTTGAGCCAGTCTGCTGAATAAAGGCGGCGCGCATAATTGGATTCAAAGCTCCGTCAAGTCAACGACCCGCTTGCTTAGCCGAGAGGCAGACACCCAATCCAAAAGGCATGGAGGAGCCGAAGCGCTCCAATGTCCCTCAAGTGTCCTCTTGCGAGGCACGGGGTCGAACCCCATGATAGCGGGCGGCGCAAGGGAGTTGAACGCCCGTGCCACCATCCTCCCGCATTCGGAGAATCGGAGCCATGCAGGAAGCCCAGGACACCCCGGAAAGAACCATCGAATCGCCGTCCTCTCAAGACCCTGCTTCCACCCCAATCACCTCTCCGAGTGATCGATCCCGGGTGAAAGAGCACGCCGACGGCCTCAAGATCGAGGTGGGCGTCGATGATGATGTTGACCGAAGGCTCGCCGCGATCGAGATGGAGGGGGAGGAGGTGGCCGCGGGTTGGAAACCCGAGCCTCATCAACCACTCTCCCCCGAGGTCCGGTTTCTGCACGTGTCCCGAACCATTCACCAGTTGATCACCGATCGGAACCGATCCGTCGGGATCTTCCTCGCGGTTGCCTCTCTCTCGTTCGCCGCCTCAAGCGCTCTCTTGAACGCCAAGCCAGACATCGTGCCGGCGATCCCACTCCGGACTCTTCAATACTGGTGCCTTCCCGCGACGTTTGGCACGCTCGCCATCATTGGTTCCTTCATGTGCCTGATCCTCATTCGTACCCGGATCGGCCTGATCTACGAAGTCTCCAAGATGAACGCCCTGCTTGGCCTGCCGTCCGAGCGCGTCAAGCGTGTCAATCCCCTATCGATATTCTTCCTTATGTACATGATGGTTTGCCTGGGCTCGGGGGCGTCGGGCGGCTTGGCGGTTGGAATGCTTCAGCTCCAACGGTCCATCAGAAAGTCGGCGGAGTCGGCGCAAGAGCTTACAGTAAATCCAGATGTGATCACGGCATCATCCAGCCAGTTCGCGGTTACGACCGGCGTGTTGGTCGCGGCTTTATACACGACGCTTTTCATGCTTGCCTATTACGTCATGATTCTGAAAGCGACCACGCCGGAGAAGTTGGTGACGACCGACACGCCAGCGAACAACAAGGCCCCGCGTCTTCAGAGCAAATGAGGCGAACAAGAGAGCTTGCTTGTCGGCGGAGTTCGCAAGCACAGGGTGAGTGTCAAGCTTCAGAGAACGGTGATCCTGTGTCTTGAGAGACCGTGGAGCAGGATTCCGGCCGCGACCGAAACATTCAGCGACTCGGCCCCGGGACGCATCGGGATGGTCACGCGTCGATGACAGCGGCTCACCCAGTGAGGGGCAAGCCCTTGACTCTCGGTCCCCATGAACAGGCCGAGCCGTTCAGGGGGCTTCAGTTCATCCAACGGCTCGGCGTCTCGGTCGACCACGGTGGCCAAAAACTGATGTCCCCACTCCGACTCGAGCCGAGCTAACTCGGTCTCGAGGTCTTCGCACACCACCACCGGCAACGCCAACGAAGTTCCCATCGAGACCCGTAGCACTCGGCGCGAGAGAGGATCCGGACAGGCTCCTCCCACGAGGACACCGTCCACGCCGAAGACGTCGCCGATCCGGATCATGCTGCCGAGGTTTTCCGGGTTATTCAGTTCGGGACAGACGATCCAGGTGGAAGGGCCTGCCTGACTCACCAGTGCAGCGAGGTCGGGCCAAGACCGACGGCCCCCGCACGCGAGGACCCCCTGATGGAAATTAAACCCAACGATCACGCTGATTAACTCCGGCGCAACCACATAGCACGGCAGATCAGGCGGGATACGCGCCTCGATCCTTGGAAGATGACGCTCCGTGGTTAAAACCGAGAGTAGCGGATACCGGCTCTCACGAAGCCGATCGAAGAGTTTCTCCCCCTCGACAATGAAATCCTCACGCCAGCGCGTTTCATTCGTCCGTTTAAGTTGGCGATAGGTGGCGATCCGAGGGTCGTCCAGTTGGCTTATCTCGATCCTTGGCATTCCCGAGCATCCTGGGTCAACGGCGCAACGCGTTTTTGAGAGCGGACGCCGCGACCTCGGCAGCGGTCTCTCCTTGCTTCATGATACCCGCGAGCTGCAGGAATCCATGAATCATACCATCAAATCGAACCAGCTCGACCGGGACCGCTGCTTCGCGCAAGTGTGTTGCATACGCTTCACCTTCATCCCGTAAGGGATCGTACTCCGCCGTGATGACGCAGGCTCTGGGTAGGTTCTCGAGGCTTTTCGCTTTCAAGGGAGAGACAAGGGGATTCTCGGCCTCTTCGGGCCGGGTCAAATAGTGGCGGAGGAACCACAGGATCTCGGTCCGTGTGAGGTAGAACCCCTCAGCGAACTCGCGCTGAGATTGACTGTCAAGCGAGGCGTCGGTCGCCGGGTAGATCAAGAGCTGGAAGGCGATGCGTGGGCCGCTTCGGTCTCGCGCGAGCAGGCAGACGGCCGCCGCGAGATTTCCACCCGCGCTATCCCCTCCCACCGCGATCCGCTTGCGATCGACCTTGAGGTCGTCGGCGCATTCAAAGATCCAACGAACCGCGAGGTAACAGTCTTCAAGGGGAACCGGGAACTTATGTTCAGGAGCGAGTCGGTACGCAACGGAGATGACGGTGCATTCGGAGGATTTCGCGATCCTCCGGCAGATTGCGTCCACGGCGTCGAGACTCCCGACCACCCAGCCTCCCCCATGGAAGTAAATGAGCGCTGGGACTGGGTTTTCCTGGCTCGCCCGATAAACTCGGGCGGTTAACAGGTTGGCAATGCGAATCTCGTTGATTTCCAGGTCTTTCACCAGCGGGCCAGCGAAAGGGGTGACCAGGGCAAACTTCGCGCGAGCCAAGGGGACGGGGAGGCGATGTAAGCCTCCCAGCCGGGTTCGACTCAACTTGTCCAGAAACGCTTTGGCTTGCGGGTCGAGTGGCAAAGGTTACCCCATCCTCTCGAGGCGAGAACGTGAAGTCTGCCCGGTCGGTCCACATCGTTGAAATCAGGCCGGGACTCTCTCGGTTTCGGTTGAGCTGATTTCGAGAGTGCCGTGAGTATCAGGCTGTCATTTGGCTACTTCTTAAATTCACATAGGTTGAGAATCTTGAATCAGAGTGCGATGGGCTTGTTGTTCTTTCGGCGAACCACGACGAACTGCCCAAGATGCAAGAGCGTGTGACTTCCGATCAAGAGTAAACTGGAGCCAACGGTCGGGAACATCGGGCGGAGCATCTCGACCGCGGGGTTGTCCAATTCCTCAATGGGCAACTCTTCGAGGACTTTCAACGTAACGGCTCGCTGCGCATCTCTGAGCTTGAAATACTCGTCTTTGCTGAGCCAGCCACCTGTGGAGTCGGTCTGGGGAGGATTCTTCATGTGGCGTTCATTGAACCCCTCTGGGAGGGGAGGAGACGAGCCTGGCCGAATTGCCTCGATTACCAAGCGCTCGGTCGAGAGCAGGTGACCCACTTGCCAGGCGATCGAATTCATTCCAGGGACAACGATCTCGTTGAACTCCGAATCCGTCAGGTCATCGACGTAGCGATGCAGGATCGCTTCACTCCGGTTCATAAGCTCGACAATGGGAACTTTTGCGTTCATTGACATGCCTTTAAAGTGAGGATGTGCCGAATCTGCATTCGACGAGCCATGGTCTTGAAGCACCTGGCACGGACCACGGCGAGCGAACGCCTTGGACGAGTCAAGCCACGCCGGCATTGCCATGTCCATGGCGCAATTCGGATCTGACCGCTGTCGGAATTGAGCCTGAGGCGGAGAAGCCGTGCTGTTTAGGCGGTTGAGGAGACTGGAGTAAGACCCCAGCGACCTCGTAAGTCTCCGTTTGACGGCCAGTCTCGTAGCTAGTATAGAAGTCAGGGCAAGCCAATGCCCTGAATCGATCCGAGCCGAGTAAAAAGAGAGGTGGACGGGCCTTTGAAGATTTATACGAAAACGGGCGACGAGGGACGGACCGGACTCCTCGGGAGTGGTCGTCTTTGGAAGGATGCGTTACGCATCGAAGCCTATGGCACGATCGATGAGTTGAACGCCGTGATCGGGGTCACGCGGTCGGGGGAGCTCGACCCCGAGATCAATGTTTTTTTGGCCAAGCTCCAGGATGAACTTTTTCTCCTGGGATCAGCCCTGGCCGATCCCAACCCAGAAGGCCCTTTCCACTCGGTGATCAACTCTCAGCATATCCAGTCACTCGAGCAGCGCATTGATTCGTTCAGTTTAGAGCTTCCCGAGCTCACCCAATTCATCCTACCAGGCGGAGCCAGTTCCGCGGCTCATCTCCACCTTGCGCGCACCATCTGCAGAAGGGCGGAACGGCAAGTGGTCGCGTTGATGCGCCAGGAGGACGAGCACGTTCCCTTGCCGCTCCTGATCTACCTCAACCGGCTCAGCGACCTGTTATTCGTACTGGCTCGGGTGGCGAACTTCAGAGCGAATACCTCGGAAGTCATCTGGAGCATGCCATGAACCGCACTGGTCGAGTCGCGTTGATCACCGGAGGGAGGCGCGTGGGTTCCGATCTGGCGCGGGACCTGGCCGAGAGGGGCGTCGCAGTCGCCTTGACCTACCACACCAGTCGATCCACGATCGAGCAAACGGTTAGCGACCTAGAGCAACGAGGGGGGGAAGGTCTGGCGATCTCCGCCGACCTTACCCGCTCCCAGGACGCCCAACGTACCATCGCCGAGGTTGTGGGGCATTATGGTCGCATCGATTATGTGATCAACATGGCCAGTATTTACCGCAAGACCCCCTTCGACCAGCTCACGGCTGGCGACTTCGACGCGATGGTGGCGGCGAATCTGGCGGCCCCGTACCATGTCTCGGTTTACGCGGCCAGACAAATGCGTTCGCAAGAGGCAGTTGATGGAATTCAGGGGCGGATCGTCTCCGTGGGGGATTGGGCGAGCGACCGCCCCTACAAGCACTACCTTCCCTACCTGGTGGCGAAGGGGGGGCTCAAAACGTTGACCCTGGCACTGGCCAAGGAACTCGCCCCCACGATTCTCGTCAACCTGGTCCAACCCGCGATGATTGAGCCTCCACCGGACTTCAACGAGGCCGACCAGGAGCGGGTGATTGGTTTAACACCCTTGCGTCGATGCGGAACTCCCGCCGACCTGAACCGTTTGATTCTCTATTTGCTCGAGGGCAACAGTTTTGTGACGGGTTCTTGCTTTCGGGTCGATGGTGGTCGGTTCCTGGGTACCGACATGGACTGAGCTTCCATCTGGACTCCAAGACTTGCCAGTCACACAAAAATCCGATCACAGTTTAGATCAACGAACATTTTTGTTGCTTTATTCTCGCAAGTGCCTTTCATGCGACGAAAGAGGCTGGAAGTGAGTGAACGGAACTATTGGATGTTAATGTTTATGCTTGCCGTATGCGGATTGAGTGGCTCCGCGCATGGAGAGGCTCCGGGCCGCCCCAACATTGTTTTCGTTTATGCGGATGATCTTGGGCTTGGAGACTTGTCGTGTTATGGAGGCAAGGTGGAACCCACGCCTCGCATCGACCAAATGGCAAGCGAGGGGTTCCGTTTCACTCAATACTACTCCGCCTCGCCGATTTGTTCGCCATCGCGCTGTGGGGTGATCACGGGGCAGTTCCCCGCGCGTTGGCGCTTGAACAGTTACTTGCAAACCCGCGAGGGAAATCGGAAATGCGAGCAGGCCGATTTTCTCGATGCCAAAGCCCCTTCACTCCCTCGAGCGTTCAAGCAAGCCGGTTACAAGACAGCCCACTATGGCAAGTGGCATCTCGGAGGAGGGCGTGACGTGGTCGATCCACCCCGCTTCGAGGACTATGGGTATGACGACCACGCGGGGACCTGGGAGAGTCCTCAGCCTCATCCCGATATCACGGCCGGCGACTGGATCTGGTCACCGCAAGATAAAGTGAAACGGTGGGATCGGACTCGATTCTTTTTCGACAAAACGCTCGAATTCTTATCAAAGAATGAAGACAAGCCTTGCTACGTCAACGTCTGGCTGGACGACACCCATACGCCCTGGGTTCAATCCGAACCGCCAGAGAAACCGCAGAGCCGCCCTTCACTACGCAAGGTGCTCGCGGAGTTGGACCGGCAGGTCGGTCGATTTCTCGATGAGTTGAAGTCGAGAGGGTTGGACGAGAAGACCCTCGTGATCTTCGCCAGCGACAACGGCCCGCTTCCAACATTCAACCGAGCACGCACCACCGGCCTGCGCGGGAGCAAAATGAGTCTTTATGAAGGGGGGATCCGCCTCCCGTTCATCGCCCGATGGCCAGGGAAAATCCCCGCGGGCCGGGTTGATGAGACGACCGTCCTTTGCGCAGTGGACCTGTTCCCCTCGCTCTGTGCGTTGGGGAACGTATCACTCCCCGCCGGGGTCGCGTTCGACGGCCAGGATTTTTCGAAAGCGATTCGAGGCGAAGCGAAACCTGAACGCACTCGTCCCTTGTTCTGGGAGTACGGACGGAACGAGACCTCGTTCGCCTACCCGAAACCGGCGGGGGACCGCAGCCCCCAACTTGCCATTCGCTCGGGACGTTGGAAGCTTCTGACCAACGCCGACGGGTCCCATACCGAGCTCTATGACCTGACAACCGACCCGAAGGAAGGGGCGAACGTCGCGCAGAAGAATAACGACATCACGAACCAACTCAAGCAACAGGTGCTGGAGTGGAAGAAAGGGCTCCCTTAAGCTCGAAGTACGAGAGGGTTGGCCCATGGTCTGAGCCCATTACAAGGCTCAGGATGTAGGGCCAACATCCTCTTTGAGCTAAAGTTGCCCTTGATGGGGCGGGGCGCGGGAGCGTCAGCGGGAGCGCACCCGAATATTCCGTAAGGCAACCGGGCCGTGATCCGCCTGAAGCAAGATCGGCCCCTTGGCTCGCTCCGGTTTGCGCCAGTTATTACCCGTTGGAGTCGGCACCTCGAGATCCTCGTGAACGGTCTTTCCATTCAACGAGACCTTGAGGAAGCGAGCGTTCGCAACCTTCTTCCCATCAGGACCGATCCGAGGCGCCTGGAACGAGATGTCGAGCGTTTGCCACTCTCCCGGAGGACGGGACGCATTGACTTTTGGAGCATATCCCTCGTCAATATGATGATATTTGGGCTTAAGCTCCGCGCGGGGGTAGACGCCGCCGCAGTCACTTCCACTTAAGGGTTTCTTCGACTCCCAGCTATCGTAAATCTGAATCTCGTACACCTCTTCGAGCTTGATGCCCGAGTTCGACCCTTTTGGAATAAGAAATTCCAGATGGACGTCGACATCGCCATATTCTTGTTTCGTGGTGATGTTGTTGGTCTTTCCCGTCTCTCCGTTGATCATCACTCCCGAGCCTGGCTCCCCTTTCAAGCGTTTGGGATTCTCGGGATCGATTTTCGCCTCTTTCGCGAAGTACCACTGGCTCTTGGGTCCCGACCAGGCCTTAAAGTCGCGGTCACCAACCAATTCCGTCCATTCCGTTTCCGCCGCGGTCACGCTCGCGCAAAGGAACCAGAGTGCGCATGTGGCCAGGGTGGTTCGGAATACGCTCCATCTTGACGCAGTTGTCATCGGTTGATATCTCGCTCCGAGGGTAGGTCGCCGTGAGGAATTGGGCGGTACATGACTCATGTTGATCCTAAGCCGCGCCGAGGAGTTTGCAATGAGGAACTCCTTCCGGGAATTCATCATCAGCGGGCAAACCGGCGGATCGATCTTAAGCCATGCCTTCACGCGGGTTTCCTCAAGGGTTCTGATTTGATCCAATGGGTTTTTCGTCGCCTCCCAGATTTTCGAGCCGTGAATGCGGAGCGTCAATGGTGAGGTCTCCCTGGATTGACTTTGAGGAGCCTTGACAGATGAAGATCGCTCGGCGCGAACTGATGAAGTTAGCCATTGCGGCAAGTGGCGCGAGTCTTGGGACGACCGCCTCCGCATTCCTCTTCGCGGACGACAGGGCGTTGGAGGGACCTGGGATCCTGAAGTCGGAATTCGTTTACGAATCCGCGCCGACTCCGTCGTGCCATGCCTCCACCATCGCCGAGTCGCAAGGGAAACTCGTCGCCTCCTGGTTCGGGGGAACCGCTGAAGGAAACAAGGATGTGGGAATCTGGGTCTCTTATCATCAAGGGGATTCCTGGAGCCCCCCCAAGGAAGTGGCCAACGGCGTCGATGGATCCGAGCGCCATCCGTGCTGGAACCCCGTGCTCTTCCAGCCCAAAAAGGGCCCGCTTCTTCTTTTCTACAAGGTCGGTCCCTCTCCACGGACCTGGTGGGGGATGGTGATCGAATCCAATGATGGTGGCGCGACCTGGTCGGAGCCCCGGAGGCTTCCCGACAAGATCCTCGGGCCCATCAAAAACAAGCCGATCGAGCTCGCTGATGGAACGCTCCTCTGCCCGACGAGCACCGAGCATGAAGGGTGGCGCGTGCATTTCGAGTGGACGAAGGATCTCGGGCGGACCTGGGGATCAACCGGCCCCATCAACGACGGCGTTCAGTTCGGCGCGATTCAGCCCACGATTCTTACATTCAAGAACGGGCACCTCCAGGCGTTGAGCCGGAGCAAGCAAGGGAAAATCGTCGAGTGCTGGTCGAAAGACCAGGGGAAGTCGTGGACGGCGCTGCGGGAGATCAAGCTCCCGAATCCGAACTCGGGTATTGATGGGGTCACGCTCAACGATGGCCGGCACCTGTTGGTGTACAACCATACGCGAAAAGGACGGACCCCGCTCAACCTTGCGATCTCGGACGACGGGGCAAACTGGAAGTCGGCCCTCGTGCTCGAAACCGCCTCGGGCGAATACTCCTACCCGGCGATCATCCAGGCCAAGGATGGGAAGGTGCATATCGCCTATACCTGGAATCGGAAACGGATCCGCCACGTGGTGGTTGATCCCGCCAAGCTGGTCGGCGTGGAACTTCCCACAACGGAATGATGCAACGAGAGCGGACCACCATGTTTAATCCTTGCCTCTTGCATTCGCCTCAGCCTCCTTGAGTCGAAAGCAAGCGTGAGTGATGAACACCACGTCGAGTCCTCGGGGAACCACGGCGAAGGAAAGGGCGCTGCACGGGAGTGCGGGCCCAATCCTCCAATCCTCGCCGTGGGGATCCCGACCTTGACCGAACTGCTTGAATATGCCAAAACTTCGTCCCGACCGGCACGCAAGCCGAGTTTGGTCGCAATCCCGGGGACCTTGCCCCGCGATGATACGATCCTCCAATGGATGGGAGGCCGAAGTTTGGACAACATCTCATCACGAACCGGGAAGGTTCGTTCGGGATTGCCACCGCACCGCTGGATTAAAGTCGACGACCCGAATGGGGTGAGCGTTGTCGCGGCCCACGAGACCGTGATCGCCGGTGGCGGACCGGCCGGACTCACCGCGGGTTACGAATTGACCAAGCATGGCCACTCCTGCGTTGTGCTCGAATCCGACCCGAAAATGGTTGGCGGTATCAGCCGGACCGACCAGTACAAAGGGTATCGGTTTGATATAGGCGGACATCGTTTCTTTTCAAAAAGTGCTGAAGTCAATCAGCTTTGGCGCGAGATCCTCGGCGATGAGTTCATCACTCGAACCCGCCTGAGCCGGATCTACTACAATCGAAAGTTTTTCCACTATCCGCTCAAGCCGCTCGATGCGCTGCTGAAGCTTGGCCCCGTGCAGTCGGTCAAGATTCTGGCAAGCTATTTCAAGGCCCGGCTCAGACCGATCAAACCCGAGCAAACGCTCGAGGCCTGGGTCGTCAATCGCTTCGGGCGCTTGCTTTTCGAGATCTTCTTCAAGACCTATACCGAGAAGGTCTGGGGAATGCCGACGAACGAAATCTCGGCCGACTGGGCCGCCCAGCGCATCAAGGGGCTCAGCCTGATCAAGGCGGTCACGAACGCCCTGTTCGGTGCTCGAGCTTCCGATGGCGAGGTGATCAAGACCCTGATCGACTCGTTCCATTACCCCCGGCTTGGGCCCGGTCAGATGTGGGAATGCGCCCGCGATCGAATCCGGGAAGGGGGCGGAGCGGTTCATCTCGATAGGCGCGTCGTCCGCATCGACCACGACGGCTCCGCGGTGACCGCCTTCGTGACCCAGGACGCCGCAGGTCGGACCACGGTTTACAACGGTCGTAATTTCATCTCGACCTTGCCGATCCGAGAACTCATTCGCTGCATGAATCCCCAGCCTCCCCAGGAGGTGATCGACGCGGCGGAGTCACTCCGATATCGCGACTTCCTCTCGGTCGTGCTCATCGTGGATCGGGCGGAGACGTTCCCCGATACCTGGATCTATATCCATGAGCCCAACGTAAAAGTTGGTCGCATCCAGAACTTCAAGAACTGGTCGCCCGACCTCGTTCCCGACCATTCGAAGAGTAGCCTCGGTCTCGAATACTTCTGCTTTGAAGGTGATGAGCTCTGGACCACCCCCGACGACCAACTCATCGAGCTCGGACGACGCGAGATCGACGCGATGGGCCTGGTCTCGGCGAAGGAAGTCATCGACGGCTGCGTGGTTCGAATGCCCAAGGCCTATCCCGTCTACGACGACGTGTATCAGCAGCATCTCGCCGTGATCCGTGGATGGCTGAAGAACCTACCCAACCTGGAACTCTCCGGTCGCAACGGCATGCATAAATATAATAACCAGGACCATTCAATGATGACCGCGGTCCTCGCGGCTCGAAATATCCTGGGAGTCGGCGAGTTCGATACCTGGAAGGTGAATACCGACGCGGAGTATCACGAGGAAGGAAGCGAGTCGGACGAGACCACCGGCCGCCAGGTTCCCCGCAAAGCGGTCTCCGCCTGAAGCTCGGCGAGCGTCGGCAGGGCCAAGCGAGAGCTCAATCTCCTTGGCCCGCTCGACTCAGCCGATAGAAGACACGTTCAAGGCTATCTCCACCTCCCGCTTCACGTCGCATTCCGACCGCTCGATAGCCCACCTGGAAGGCGGTGACCAGGGCACCACGCACCGCGCATCTCCAACGCTCGGCCAGCGCGGGATCCTGTTGCCTCAGGTTGCCGATTTCGGCGGGAATCTCCACCAGCAGTGTTTCCGCGGCGTCGTTGAGTGAAATCGGCTCCTGGGAGATGACCTCTCGGAAGCCGTCTTCGCGTGGCGTGGACGTAATCAGAGAAAGGTCTGGGCCGGGCGAGCAAGCGGTTTCAATCTTGGTGGTGGGCAGAGGACGTTTGAGGTCCCACTCGGCGATGAGTCGGTCGGTCGCAACCCCTTGGTTCAGTTGATCCGAGCGCCGGCCGTACATGTCATCCACGTACCGGCCGCACGTCGTGCCAAGCTTGACGAGATTGAAGCTGGCGTTTCGGGCCTGGAGCGGATCGAAGGCCCAGGCCATGAGGGCGACTCCCTCCGCAAGGGCGATCTCGCGTTGTGCGAGCTTGAGCCGATATCCAAGACCACCCGACTGACGCCCAGGGACCACGCCAGTGAGTTGCGAATAGAAGCAAATCCGGCCTTCCTCGGTCCGTCCCAAAAATCCAAACGACATGCCCACCGCTTCGCCCGTTGGCAAGAAGGCTCCGAGCACGATCCCGCCATGAAGCTGCGCTCCGACCATGGTCGCGAGTGGGATCACGTACGAATCATCCTGAATTCCCCAGGCCAGCCGCTGAGCGTTCTGGCATGCGAGATAATCCTGGACGCTCGAGGCACGTCGAATCGTCAGCTCGTCACTCATCCGGCTTCAGCCTTTGCGCAAATAGTTTGCCGAACCATGATAAAAAGAATGAGCAGAATTTATTGCAATAGCAAGCCAGTGAGAAGCGCGGACCGCTGTGGCATTTTATCAATAAGAATATGCTCATTGATTGCGTGGGCGCCCGCGCCCGGAACGCCAAGGCCATCGAGCGTTGGGATCCCGATGGCGGCGGTGAAGTTTCCGTCGCTGCCTCCCCCCGTGGAGCCTTCTTCAAGTTCGAGCCCGAGTAGACGGCCCACGGTTCTGGCCTGCTCAAAAAGCTGGACGATCGCTGGTGTGCGTTCCATGGGCGGGCGGTTGATCCTGCCGCTCAAGACGAGTTTGGTGCCTGGCGTAATGGGAGTGAGACATTGGAACCCCTCGTGAATGCGGTTCGCTTCGCTCAGGGTCGTAACACGGACGTCAATCTTGGCCGAGGCATGGGCTGGAACGACGTTGGAAGTGGTCCCACCTTCGATGACCCCCACGTTCAGCGTTGACCCCAGAGAAGGGTTAGCCAGTTTGAGGATCCGTGGAATTTGGAAGGCAAGCTCGTTAATGGCATTGATACCCTTTTCAGGCTCAACACCGGCATGAGCCGCTTTTCCCTCAACCTCGACCTGGTAGGCGCCGACTCCTTTACGTGACGTCTTCAACTGCCCTTCTGGCAGCGGCGGTTCGGGAACCAGCGCGAAGGCACAACCCCTCGCGGTCGACTCGATGAGTGCCCGCGACGTTGGACTGCCGATCTCCTCGTCCGAGGTCAGCAGGATACGGACCTCGCGTTTTAAGGGAAGCTGACCTTCACGAATCGCCAGCAACGCTTCCTGAAGGAGCACCAGGCTTGCCTTCATATCATAGGTGCCTGGCCCATACGCACGTGTACCTTCGATTCGAAACGGCTGGTTGAGGATGGTCCCGTACGGCCAGACCGTGTCAAAGTGGGCCAGGGCCAGAGCAGGGGGGGCGGGTGTGGACGCTCCAAAGCTCAGTAGGAGATGATCCCCCCCCACCTCGTTTGGAATCATCTGAACCGAGGCGCCCAGACTCTGAAATTGACTGGCAAGATGCCTTGCGAGTCGGTCGAGACGCTCCTTGTCTCGACTGGGCGACTCCATCGAAACGAGTTCGGAGAGCGTGTCGAGCATGATCGACTTGCGAGATTCCAGGTAAGCCTGAACTTCGAGCAAATTCATGGCGCGGGCTGCCTCGATCCGGAGAGTTCTCATATCGCCTTAATCAACGGTGGACCATTCACGCAACAAGTTCGCCTGTAGCCGGCTCTCGATCAGCTCATGCCCGAGCCCAACCCCTCCGGGGACCTCGACCAAGCCCTCCACAGCCCTGATTTCAGGCATAACCAGGTCTTCACGATAATACTTATCAGAACCCGAGATATCTCCCGGCAGGGTGAATCCAGGCAGGCTCGAGATGGCCAGGTTGGCCGCTCGGCCCACGCCAAACTCGTGCATCCCACCGCACCAAACGGGAATTCCACGTCCGAGGCAGAGGTCGTGTATTCGTTTCGCCTCGAGTAGCCCACCCACCCGGCTGACCTTGATATTGATGACCTTGCACGCCTTGAGATCGAGCGCCTTGCGAGCGTCTTCCGCCGAGTGAATACTCTCATCCAGGCAGATGGGAGTGCTCAAGGCTTTCTGCAACTGAACATGATCGATGATGTCGTCATGTGCAAGCGGCTGTTCGATCAGAAGGAGATTGAATGGGTCAAGCCGCCTGAGATGATCGAGATCCGCCAACGTATAGGCGGAGTTGGCATCAACCTGGAGCGGGAGGTCGGGGTAACGCTCGCGTACCAGCCGAACAACCTCGACATCCCAGCCTGGAGCGATCTTGAGCTTGATCCTCCGATACCCCTCTTGCTGGTATTGCGCGATCAGATCGAGTAACGGGTCGATCTCTTGCTCGATGCCGAGACTGACACCCGACTCGATCGCGGTACGTTCGCCTCCGAGCAGACTTGAAAGGGACTGGCCTTGATGATGAGCGAGGGCGTCCCAGCAAGCGATTTCAAGGCCGGCCTTCGCGAAGTTATTCCCCTTGACCCGCCGGTAAAGGTCGACCAGTTCCTCCATGGACTCCCAGGTCCGACCAAGTACCGCGGGAACCAGAAAATCCTTCAATATATGCCAGCACGTTTCGGTGGTCTCTGGACAATAATAGGGGTCGGAGGGAGAGGCGCACTCACCCCAACCAACGTCTCCCACGTCGGTTACCACTCGGACCAAGATATGACTGATCGTGCTTTTCGAGCTGGAGCTAGTCCGGAACGTCCGAACCAGTGGGAGCTTGACCAGCTTCAGGTCGACCCGCTCAATACGCATCGAATACTCACTCCGCTCACAACGAGCACGAACCGGTCATCCGTTTTGAAAACCAGGCAGAAGCATTGATCCTCGCGACAGGTTCGAGCAAGCTCGGTCCAAACGGACCTCGCGTTGATGACACCGCCACGAGCAGGTCGAGCATGATAGAAACAAGAGGCCGGGCCCTTCCACCTGGGAAGCTGAGCCCGGCCTCGATCGTGGGCCGTTACTATCTTACCCATCTCGCTCGGACCTTCAATCGTTCTGGCCGGATCGCATCATTGCTCAAACATGCGATCGACCGGCACGATCTCCACTTTCATATTCTTGAGTGGGAACTTCTCGATGGTCTTGTCTTCGACCAGGACCGACTCGGGAGTTCCCTCGGTATCGTAGGTCATCGGACTTGGCTTTCCCGACAGGAGCGCATCTCGCAGGGCCCGAGCATCCTGGCTAACGATGGCGATCTTCATGCCTGGCTTCTTGAGATGCCGGCGCACGGCCGCATTCACCTGCTCGACCGTCAGCTTGGGTAGCCGCCGGGCCAGTTCGGTCACCAGGTCCTCTCGGTCATAGAAGGCGCCGTCCATCGCGTAGCCGAGCCGTCTGGAAAGGGTCTGCACCCAGAGCTTGCTATAGTTCAGCAGGAACGACCGAGTTGCCTCAAAGTCATCGGCCGGAATCCCTTCCTCGATCATTCGATCGAGCTCCCAGAGCGCGGCACGAAGCGCGAAGACGGTTCGATCCTTAGGAACGGGGCGGAGCCAAATCGTGAACGCTTGCTGGCGCCTGGGATTATTGGGGACAGGGAAGGTGCTCATCCCCTCCTGGATGAAGTCCTCAATATAAGAATAATCTCCGTAGTTGAGCCCCCGTTTCCCTCGAAGATCCTGCATCAACTTCCCGTTAAATGTCCGATGCTCCCCTAGATAAGAGTTCGCGACGGCCAGGGCATAGAAGTCGTCATCATGACGCGTCACGTCGATCGGAAAGCCGAGTGAGATTGCGGTCGAGTCGGCTGGCTTCTCGACAATGGTCACGTCGAGTCCCTCAGGCGTCGCGGGGGTAGGCAGTGCGAGCTTGGGGACATTCTGGTTGGGGAGGATGCTCAGCCGGTTCTGAATCCGTTCGAGCATCGCATCGTCCGCTCCGCCCGCGATCCCCAACTTCAGCGCTTTCCGCGTGTAGTGGGTTCGATAGAAGGCTTTGACGTCGTCGAGCGTGATCGCTTTCAAGCTCTGGACCGTGCCACGGTCCACGTGCCCGTACGGGTGGTTCTTGTACAACTCGACCTGGAGTGTCCATTTGCCGAGCTCTTCGTCGTTGTTCCCACGCAAGGTCTTGGAGACGAAGTCGATCGATTCGTTCTTGAGCCGCTCGAAATCTTCGGGAGCAAAACGTGGGGAAGTGAACATGGACGTGGCGAGCTCTTCATAGCGCGCCAGATTGTCCTTGTGGATCTCGCCGGAGAAGACGGTGTTCTCCTTGTAGCAGGCCGAGGAGAGCGAGGCGGCCATGGGGTAGAACTTCGCCAGAATCTGGTCGTAAGCGAGTTCCTTGGTTCCCCCTTCCGCGATCATGGCGGCGGTGAGGGCCGCCAGACCTTCTTTCCCTTTCGGATCATGCGCCGAGCCGACCTGAAAGACGAACCGAATCGCGACCAGAGGGGTGGAGCGAGAGGGGAGAAAGACGGGCGTGGGGGTTTTCTCCGCTTTCGGCTCGGCTCCAACGGCGCTCGAAAGGAGCAAGAAGGCGCCGACGGAGAGGACCGAGGCGAGTGCCACGCCGAGTGAGCGAATGGGGCGTGCGATCATTTTACTTTCTCCGATTCCATGACGACCACGGTCTGGTTCTTGGCGGCGAAGTAGCGGCTTGCCACCCGGATAAGGTCTTCCGCGGTCAGCCGATCGTAGGCGGCATAACGCTCATTCATCGCGTCGGGTCGGCCGGTCAGCGCGATCGATTCACTCACGGCCATGGCCACTGCGTCGGCGCTGTCCAATGAACCGGCGAACGCGTAACGGAGGTGAGACTTGATCGCCGCGAGTCGATCACTAGGAATCGGCTTCGTTGCCGCCTCTTGCAAGGCGGTCTCGATCTCCTTTTGAATCGGCTCGAGATCGGCGCTTTCGCGCACCCGAGCGACGATGGTAAAGAGACCGGGGTCGCGTTTTGCCTCGGCATCCGCGGCGAGGAGAACGACCTTCTGCTCATCCAGGACGAGCTTCTTGTACAGGGGGCTCGTCTCGCCGAACAACGCCAGGGCCAACGCGGAGAGCGCGACGTGATCCGCGTTGCGAGGGTCGGCGGCGGGAATGTGATAGCCCACGTAGATGATGGGCAGGGTTGGTAAAGGCCAGGTAAGCCGCGCTTGCCGCGTTTCGGCCTGTTCCGGCTCGGGCGGGATCGTCACCGAGGCTTTCCCTCGTTTCCAACCACCGTATTGCTTGCGCACCTCCGTCATCAACGCGTCATGCTTCACGTCGCCCGCGACAATGATCGTGCAGTTCTCCGGCCGATACCAGCGGTCGAAAAACGTCTTGCTGTAGGCGAACTGATTCGGCATATCCTTCACATCGGCCAAAAAACCGATGGTTGTATGCTTGTACGTATGAGTCGTATACGCCTTGTCTTGCATGGTCTCGTTGAGGAGCAGGAAGGGAGACGACGCGCTTTTGTTGTACTCACCCAGAACCGCCCGTGCTTCCTTCTGGAAGTCGGCCTCTTCATACTTTAGATTCTGGAACCGATCCGCCTCAACCTCCACGACGGTTGGCAAGGCCGTGGAAGGGACGGTCATGTGGTAACAAGTCCAGTCGTCGGTGGTGAATGCGTTCGCGTCCGCGCCGAGTGCTTTCACGACGCGCTGGTACTTCTCCTGGGGATACCTGTCTGTCCCACGGAACATCATGTGCTCAAAAAAGTGAGCGAAACCAGAGAGTCCCTTTTCCACCTCGTTCCGCGAACCGGTCCGCACCACGGTGTAGTAGGCGATGATCCCTGGGGAGTCGTAGGGGACCGAGTAGATGGTCAGCCCATTCTCCAATGTGTCTTTTCGCATGGGGTAAGGAAAAGCCTGCTCGGCGCTCGCCTGCTGAGACGCCAAGAGCGTGGCGACCAGGCTGAGCGCGAGCAGAGAGCGACAGGGCAAACGCATGAGTGTTTCCTCAGGAGTCGATTGAAGAGTGAACGGCGCGTGACGCGCGGGAACCGCCAATGGGCGATCCTCCGGAGCACGCGTCTTTCCATTATTGGCTGTCGCCCAGGTCGGCGATTGAATCTCAACGCGTCTCAAAGGTTCGTGGCGCTCCCTCGGCTCCGATCCGCACGGTGAACTGGCGGCTGTCCGGGGTGACCTGAACATGAATGAATTCACCTCCGGCAGGGTCGGAGTTGGCAATCAGCGCGGGGTCGGTATTATCCCGCGGATCGTCGCTGGAATTCTTGTGGAGCTGGTATGCCGCCTTGATTGACGAGATGGATTTCAGACGACGTACCGCCGCCGGTTCGCCCCCCTTCTTAGGGCCGTTATTCATGATGGTGACGGTCGGCTCAATGGATTGGAGAAGAGTGGGATGGTTGGAAATGCCGAGCCCATGATGGGTGACCTGGTAAAGGTCGATCGAACCGATACGGTTAGTGGGGCAAACGAGCTTCTTCTCGATATTCCAGGTCAGGTCGCCGCAGTCGAGGAAATCGAACTTACCCAGACGAACCCGAACGGCCAGACTCCGGGCATTGTCCGACCGGTCAAGACGCTCGTCCGGCGGAGCCGAGTCGCACAAGGGGTTCGCGGGCCCTTCGGCGTCTTCGATCACCTTGCCACCCGAGGCGAGGACGAGCATGGCGACCGACCCTTTGAGCGGTATCGTGTCACCCGCCTTCAAGGAGTGCCGCTTCCCCTCGCTCGCCTTTCGATAGGCCACACCGAGCGGGTCGTCGGGTTTGGGGCCATCAGGGTACGCCTCTCGATCTCCGTCAGGCGCCTTGGGGTCGGGAAGTCCGCGGTCCCAGAACTGATCGATGCGGACACGCTTCGATAGACCTTCGACTCCTCCAAAGTGATCCGCGTGCCAATGCGTGGTCACGAGGTGGTCGAGGTGGTCGAGCTTGGCCATATTCTTCAAGACATGCTCAATACGCTTTGGATCGCGATCCTCGAAGCCGCGCCAGCCGGTGTCGAACAGGATCGACTCACGTTCCGGGGTGACCACGAGCGTGGCCGCTCCTCCCAGGACATCGATGAAATAAATATCGAGGCCACCTGGTGGCTGGTCGGCGCCTCGGGAGACGGAAACCGTCAGTAGCGAGGCGAAAAAACAAAGCCAGGTCCGCATGTTGGATGCTCCTGCTGGAGGAAGAGGCTTTGAATCGAAAGGGACGTTGGACCGTTGATCGGCGTCAAAGACCGTGAGGCCTATCGAACGAAGGTCATTCCCGCCCCGGAGGAACCAGGATCACTCGCGGACCGGCGGATTGAGGCTCGGAAGGCACGGAGACCGCTCCACCGAACTTGGCGGGATCAGTTCAATCCGCGCGGCCCAGGGACCCGGGGTTCACTTTGACTCGGCGGGGGCTGGAGACGATGCGGTTCCACTGGACGCGGTGGGAGCCGGCGTTGGAGCGGGCTTTGGATCGAGCCCCAGGAGAGCGGTCCCCGCCTTGACTTCGCCGAGACGTCGTCTGTACTTCTCGTACAAGGCGGTGTGGCGGCTCGAGGGATCGACCGGCTTTCCGTCCAGGAAGAGTCCCTTGATCTCCGTGGTGGGTTGAAGCAGATGCCCGGCGGTGATGACGAGATTGGCTCGTTTGCCAGGCTCGAGTGAACCGAGCTCGCTGGCGACGCCCAGAATCTCGGCGGGTGAGAGCGTGACCGCCTTGAGGGCCTCTTCCTCGGGAAGCCCAAACGCCACGGCGAATGCCGCATCGTAGGGAAGGTTACGGGAGGCCGTGGCGAGCTGCGCGCCGGAGGGGTCGGAGCGAATCGCGAACCGAACGCCTGCCTTGAATAGGCGGGCGGGGTTGGCGTAGGCCGAGTCGTAAGGGTCGCTCGGTTGCCTGGGGAGTTGCAACACGCCCCCGACGAGGACCGGGACATCGGCTGCTTTCAAGGCATCGGCGACCTTCCAGGCCTCCGCCCCTCCTGAAACGATTGCCTTCAGGTTCAACTGGTCCGCGATCTTCAAGGCGTCGAGGATCTCACCTTGCAGGTCCGCATGGAAGATGACGGGCTTTTCTCCCTTGGCGTAAGGGCCTAGAGCTTTGAGTCGGGGATCGGGCTGAGGGGCCGGTGCTCCCTTCGCCAGGGCATCGGAGACGATTTTGTCGTAGGCCTGGGCTCTGCGAAACACCTCGGTAATCTTATCGAGCTGCTCCCGCCGAACTGTCAATGGGTCTTGTCCGCCTGGTCGCGTCACGGAGCCGCTTCGACGAGGCGCAACGTATCGCGGGATTTTGACATGAAGAGCCAGTTGATCCAGGACCACGAGCTCTCGAGGAACCCAGCCATCGAGGTTGATGAGGCATCCCTGGCCGGCGATCAGCCCTCCTCCCGGTTGCACGTAAGCGGAGAGGATTCCGTTCGCACGCGCGACGGGGATGAGTTCGCTGTCTGCCCGAAGCGCGGTGCTGGTCTTCAACTCGGGCTCGAAGTCCGCGGCATCCGCGTCGTCCTGCGTCTCGGACAGGCTGTTGATCTCCACGAGTCCAAGCCGAGTCCCCGCGTCGATCATCCCGGGCCAGACCTCAAGGCCTTGAAGCTCGATCGTTTGCGCCTCGGCGGGAATGGCCAGGTTCGCGTCTCCGATCGCCACGATCTTGTGGTCGCGAATAATCAAAGTCCCATTGGGAATCTCAGCCCCGCTGATTGGATGAAGCGTGGCCCCGACCAAGGCGTAGACCCCCTTGGGATTCTTCGGAAGCTCGAGCACTCTCTGCTTGATGGACGGCTCGGGACCAGGCATCACCACGTGAGATCCCGGACGCCCCTTGATTTCCTCGATCTTCTCCGACCGCTGGAACCAGAGCTCGCCGTCGATCAGGACGAGTTCGCATCGGGAGAACGCGTCGAAGGGATGGCCGTTGAAGAGTGCGATGTCCGCATCCTTACCCACCTCGAGCGATCCCAGGCGATCATCGAGCCCGAGTTGTCTGGCGGGGTTGATCGTGATCATCGCCAGGGCCTCGGCCTCGGAGACACCGCCATACTTGACCATCTTGGCGGCCTCGAGGTTGAGATGCCGGATTAATTCCTCGCTATCGCTTTTGATACTGACCGAGACCCCCGCTTCGTTCATCAACGCCGCGTTGTAAGGGATCGCGTCGTAGGCCTCAACCTTGTAGGCCCACCAGTCAGAGAAGGTGGCTGCCGCCGCGCCCGACGCCGCGATCTCAGGGGCGACCTTATATCCTTCCAACACATGCTGCAACGACTTGACCTGCACTCCATACCGTTCGGTCGTGCGGAGCAACATGAGAATCTCGTCGCTCCGATAGCAATGGCTATGTATGCCGATCGTGCCGTCGAGGATTTTGCCGAGGGCTTCGAGCCGAAGGTCTCGACGAGGCGCCGGCGCGGTCTCTCCCGCCTTCCGAGCCACCTCAAAGCGTTTCCAACTCTCCTGATACGCCTTGGCTGTTTGGAAGGCGAGGTCGATGGTTGCTTCGACCCCCATCCGGGTGTTAGGGAACCGCCCTTGGCGCCGAGTGACATTCTCCCCCAGCGCAAATTTGACCCCTTGGGGAGCATCCTTGAGGATCAGATCTCTCCCCGCGCTTCCGTACTTGAGCTTGATCACGGCGTCCTGACCGCCGATCGTGTCGGCTGATCCGTGCAGGACGCGCGCGGTGGTCGTTCCCCCCGCCAAACCTCGATAAATCGCGGGATCATCGCCGGTAATCACGTCCTTGATGCGTACTTCGGGAACGACGGAGGTGGTCGACTCGTTACTCCCTCCCTGAATTGCCACGTGAGAGTGGGAGTCGATGATGCCGGGCATGGCGACAAGACCACCGGCCTCAAGAACCATGACCCCTTCAGGAGGTGTCAGACCTTCACCGATCGCTTCGATCTTCCCATCTCGAATGAGGATCGAACCCTTGGCGATGGTCCCGGCCTTCGCGACGGTCAGGATCGTCGCATCCTTGAGAAACAACGTCCCCTTGGTTTCGAGTCGAGGTTTCCGGTTGTGATCGAACTCGGTCTCGACATCCAGAAACGGCGTTACGGACTCGCGATCCTCGATGGTCTGCGCTGGGGAGGGCGGACTCGGGTTCTGACTCGGGCTAGGAGTCGGTGTGGAGGCGGGCTTGGCGGGCTCTGGTTCTTGCCCCTTGGCTGGAGTCTCGCTCCCCTTCGCGTTAGGGGCCTCCGACTTCCTCGGCTCGACTGCTTTTGGGGTGGGGGTGGGGGAGGGAGCGGATGCTGGAGAAGCTTGCTTGGGGGCCGGGGTCTCCTTCTCCTCGAAAGGCTTGGTTGAAGTCGGAGTCTCGGCTGGCTTTTCCTCTGTTTTCTTCGCGGACGCCTCGGGTTCCCGCTTCGATTCTGAAGCCTTCGCGGAGGGCTTGGCGTCGCTCTCGGCGGAGCTTTCCGGTTGGTCTTCCGTCTTCGAAGGCTCAAATTTCGCGCCGTTGACGAAGACGTATCGAACCTTGGTCTGACGCTCCCCCAGTGGACCGTCCAGAACGAGCAAGTGATCGAGCTTGCCAGGCTCGAGGGTGCCGAGTCGGGAGTCGAGATTCGCAATCGTCGCGGCGTCCCGGGTCAATGCCGCGAGGGCCGCGTCGTGCGTGAGACCCGCCGAGAGGATCGTGCGTAATCGTCCTGGAAAATGTTCAATTTTGGATAGTCCGTCCGTTGTCAGTGCAAACCGAACGCCCGCCTGGGCCAGCGTGTTCGCCGTACTGACCCACTCGTTCCTGCGCTTCGCGTTCTCAACCAGAAGTTGATAGGGCTCGATTCGCTCATCGGGGGGGCGTTTTTGATACTCTTCCAGGGTGGGAACTTTCGTTTCGGGGGGAAAATCGAGCCGAAGCACGACCGGAACGCTGAGTTGTTTGAGTCGATCGACAACCTTGCCCGCCTCGCGTCCTCCCACGATGACAGCCGATGTTCCGAACTCTTCCGCCAGGTCGAGTGCTCGGTGAATTTCATCGCGCGTGTTAGCCTCCCACCAGGTGGGCAGGGTTTTGCTCCTTGCCTGGTAAAGGGCGTCGAGGGCGGGGTCGAACACATGAGGAGGCACCAACGTGGACTCGGGAATGGATTTGAGGTCATGCTGATACTGGGCGTCCAGCATTGCCTGGCGCAGGTGAGCGACGACCCCCATCAGCGAGCCCGGGTAGCGACTCGTGTTGCGATTCGAGCTCGAACCCGCGTCGGCATGATCGTCGTCATGCGAGTGGCCGACCTCGTCGTCGATTTGCTCCTCCTCCCACTTTCCGGTCGGTACGAAAGGAGTTCTCAGGTTGATATGAAGGGCGACCGGTGACTTGACGATGATCTCCCGGCGCGGACCTCCGCTCGTCGAGATCAAGGCGCTTTGTCCCGTTGCAATCGCGCCTTCAGGAGCCGCCAGCACGTCCGTGAATCCCAGGTCGCGCCGCTCGGACGCTTCGGCCGTGCTCATCCCGAGCACGGAGCCCACCTGAAACTCCGGTGTCAGGCCGTTCCGGTTGTCTTCCGGACTATGGACGGTGGCGGACTGGCTTAGGTCAAGCGGACGTCCCGAACCCGTCGCCGACCGATTGATCCCAAGCGGTTGGGCCGTGGTCGTATAGAGGTCGATCAAACCGGGATAAACCACGAGCCCGCGTCCATCGATCGCGATGGCATCCACTGGGATCGTAACCTTGTCGGCAGCGCCAACCGCCTCGATACGACCTCCACGGATGACCACGGTTCCGGATTCGATCGTTTCCCCGGGCCGGGTGACGATCTTCGCGTGATGGATGGCGTAAGCCGCTGGGCGGAAACTTGTTAAGTCGTCGGCGCGGCCAATCGACGCCGACCAGATGATGCCCACTAACCCAAGGAGGGAGCGAAGTGCCATGAAACGCGTCTCGGCGGCGTTCCTCATCAATGCGAACTCCCCGGGAAATGGGCGTTGAAAGCCTCGGAAAACTCAGGACCGTTCCGCTTGAATCGCACACCTGTCCCGTGCGTAATCGACCTAGCCGGCCGAATCGAAACCATAGGTGCGTTCCTCGAACTTCGGAGCGTGTGCCCACTGTTCGATCTCTTACCGTCATAGCATCTCGGACTACCGAGCGGCAAGGGTCCGGCGCGTTCATCCGAAGGTCAAAAGCCTTGTTAATTCCAACGGGCTTGAAGGTGAAAACCGAGCCTCATGGACCACGCCAAGTCCAAAGTCCGCTTCAAGAATCCCGAGTTTGCGCATGGCACGGCGGGCCGCGGATAACGTATTGAAGTCGGAGGAGTCCACTTCGCTTCATGACGGACTTGAGAGTCCCGTCATGGGGCAGGTCAAGCGGGGAATGTTTTGCCCCGAAGTCATTCGAGGCCATTGGCCGATAGTACGTTCTTGCCGAGGTCGGCAAACCCTAAAGCGGGAGAGATCCCCTCTTTCTGACCGACATGATTGACGAGGTGATGGATCTGTCAATCAAGGCATTATTGTCAAGGTTCACCCACATTCTCCACGAACCTCATTTTGACTACGCCCCAGGACTGGCTACACTGGATTGTTCGACCCGACCGTGACCCTCGAGAGTGGTATTGGACCTATGACCTTGCAACTTCCACGGGTTATGGCGTTTACGCCGGCTGGCCAGAGCGACCCCGGTATCGTGGTTGCCGCTGCGCGGGCGTCAACTTTGGGATTTTTCGACTTTGCTTTCGAGAGTTCCCTAGCCAGGCATCTTGGATCGATTTCCCAGACCTCACGCTGGTTAGGGGATCGAGCGTTTGGAGTTCGTCTGGGGAACCACACACTTGACCGGAGCACGCTCGATCAGTTGCCAGCGACTGCCCAGGTGATTGTCGCGACTGGATTGTCGTCCGGCGAAGACTGGCAACGTGCTCGTGAACTCGTGGAGAGCAGTCACCGGCTGCTTTTGGCGGAAGTGGAGTCGAAGGCCTCGGGGCTCGCCGCGATTGGAGCGGGAATCCAGGGGCTCATCGTCGCTGGGAATGAAGCGGGAGGGATCGTTGGGGAAGAAACCTCCTTCATCCTATTACAGTCGCTTATGAAGGAACGCGACACGCCCGTATGGGTCCGTGGAGGGATCGGGTTACACTCGGCCGCGGCATGCATCGCGGCAGGGGCTTCAGGTGTGATCCTTGATGGCGCGTTGCTCCTCGCCCGGGAATGCGCGATCGAGACGAGGATTCGGGAGCTGATTGGCTGCTGGGATGGAACGGAGACCGTGGTTTTCGGCAAAGGAGTCGGCCGCGGGCTAAGGGTCCAGGCCGATCCTGGCTCCCCCGCCGTCGCCCGCTTGAAACAGGCCGAGACCGAGGGGCTTGCGAGTTGGCAAGCCGCCCTCGCAAGGGAAGTCGGCTGGAATCCAGGGCAGGTTCGGCCGGTGGGTCAGGACGCCGCGCTCGCGCAATCGCTCGCCAAGCGGTATGTGACGGTAGGGGGGATCGTCCAGGCGGTGGAGCAGTCGATCGACTCGAGCCTGAGCCAAGCGTCCGAGGCTCGACCGATCGCTGAAGGGTCGGCCTTGGCCCGTTCTCATGGCACCAGGTTCCCGGTCGTTCAGGGGCCAATGACACGCGTGAGCGACCGCGGCGCCTTTGCGAAGGCGGTCGCGGATGGAGGAGCGCTTCCGTTTCTCGCCTTGGCCCTGATGCCGGGAGATGAGGTGGAGCACCTACTCGTCGAGACGCGTGATCGACTTGGAGAGCAACCTTGGGGAGTGGGAGTGCTCGGCTTCGTCGCGCCGGAACTCCGCCGTGAGCAGGTTGCCGCGATTTTGAAGGTACGTCCTCGTTTCGCACTGATTGCCGGGGGCCGCCCCGATCAGGCCCAAGACCTGGAAGCGGAAGGGATTACAACCTACTTGCACGCCCCCTCGCCGGGCATTTTGCGCCAGTACTGGAAAGACGGGGTGCGCCGGTTCGTGCTAGAAGGAAGGGAATGCGGCGGGCATGTTGGTCCGCGCTCAAGCCTTCTCCTTTGGGAACAAGCTGTTCAGCTCATCCTGGAACGCCTCGAACAGGGGGATCGTCCGGACGAGGTCCACCTGCTTTTCGCCGGTGGAGTTCACGACGCCCGGTCCTCCGCCGCGGTCGCCGCACTCTCGGCTCCACTTGCCCAACGCGGAGTCAAGGTTGGAGTGCTCGTCGGTACAGCCTACCTGTTCACGAAGGAAGCAGTCGAGACCGGAGCCATCGTTCCTGGTTTCCAGGACGAGGCAGTGCGTTGCACGGAGACCGTACTCCTCGAGACCGGGCCCGGCCACGAAATCCGGGTCAGCCCTACACCCTACATTCAAACCTTTGAGCAAGAGCGAATTCGGCTGCTCGCCTCTGGCGAGGGGACGAGTGGACTGCGCGAGGCCCTTGAGGGGATGAACGCGGGTCGACTTCGGCTCGCCGCCAAAGGGGTGGAGCGAAAGAACGGTCGAAGCTCCCCGCTTTTACAGGTCGGCCTGGAAGGTCAAGTCGCCCGTGGGATGTACATGCTCGGGCAAGCGGCCGCCCTACAATCGAACGTCTCGACGATTTCCGAGCTCCACCGCGATCTTTGCGAAGGTGCGACCGATCGCATCGCGAACTTCTCAGGCCAGAATGACATTGAGGGAATAGGCCCAGCGCAAGATCAGCCCTGTAACATCGCGATCATCGGCATGGCGACGATTTTGCCGGGGGCGAGCGACGTTCAGACGTTCTGGTCAAATACGTTGAAGGGGCGAGACGCAATCACTGAGGTCCCCGAAGATCGATGGGACTGGAACGCCTATTACGACGCGGACCCCAAAGCCCCGGACCGGATCACTTCGCGCTGGGGGGGCTTCGTGCCGGAAGTCCCGTTCAATCCGCTCCGATACGGGATGCCCCCGTCGACCTTGTCTTCGATCGAGCCGTTGCACCTGCTCACGCTTGAGGCTGTTCGCTCCGCGATCGACGACGCGGGGTATCGCGATCGGCCTTTTCCACGCGAACGAACGGCGGTCGTACTGGGTGCTGGGGGAGGGGCCGCGCAACTCGCGATGGGCTACGCTTTCCGCTCTTACCTTCCGATGCTCGACTCCATCATGCCCGGAGTCGGCACCGAGGCGTTGGAGCGCTGCAAGGGACTCTTGCCCGAGTGGACCGAAGATTCGTTTCCGGGCATCCTCTTGAACGTGGCGGCGGGTCGAGTCGCCAACCGATTCAACCTTGGCGGGGCCAATTACACCGTGGACGCGGCCTGTGGCTCATCGCTTGCCGCGGCCTCCGTCGCGGTCCGCGAACTCGAGAGTCGATCGGCTGACGTGGTGATCCTTGGGGGCGCCGACACCGTTCAAAATCCATTTACTTACCTGGCGTTTAGTAAAACACAGGCCTTCTCACCCCGAGGACGCTGCCGGCCATTCGATGCCAGCGCGGATGGGATCGTCATCAGCGAAGGGGTAGCGGTTGTCGTCCTGAAACGGCTCGAAGACGCCGAACGCGATGGCGACCGAATTTACGCGGTCATCAAGGGCATTGGAGCTTCGAGTGATGGCCGAGCCAAGGGGCTGACCGCGCCTCGACCCGAAGGGCAGGTTAGCGCGTTGACGCGAGCCTACGCACGCTCGGGGATCGATCCTTCCACCGTCGGTTATGTTGAAGCCCATGGCACCGGAACGGCGGCGGGCGACAAGGCCGAGGTCAATGCCTTGACCTCGGTTTTTAAAGACGCTGGGGCAGGACCAAAGGCCTGTGCGCTGGGGTCGGTAAAGTCCCTCGTGGGGCATACCAAATGCGCCGCGGGGCTGGTTGGTCTGATCAACGCATCCCTCTCTCTTCATCACGCCGTACTTCCCCCCACGATCGGTGTGGAGAATCCTTCCGAGGAAGCCGCGAATCCGAGCAGTCCTTTTCATATCAGTACTAAAACGCGCCCGTGGTTTCACGCGAAGGAAGAGCCCAGGCGCGCGGGGGTCAGTGCCTTCGGCTTCGGGGGTACCAATTTTCATGCGGTCCTCGAGGCTCACCAGGGGCCGCGCCCGGCGGATTCTTCTTCCTACCGCGATTGGTCGGCCGAGCTCTTCGCCTGGCGCGAAGCCAACCCGGCTCTCCTGATCGAGAAGCTCAACGCATTCGCAACCGGCCTCTCTTCCCAGGACTCGCTCGATCCCTCGTTACCCGACCTGGCACAGGAGTGCTATCAAGGTCTCGGTACCCATGGGATCGCGCTTGCCATCATCGCAAGTTCGAGGGAAGACCTCCGCGAGAAGGTGAAGATCGCAATGGAGCGACTCACGCGGGGCGAGAAACAACTTACCCTCCCCGAGGGCCTCTTCCTGGCCGAGTCACCGAAGGAAACGCCACAACTTGCGTTTCTGTTCCCAGGCCAAGGGGCGCAGCGCCTCGAGATGCTCGAAGAGCTCGCTCTCGCCTTCCCGGAGGTGCGCGAAGGATTTGAGGCATTCGACCGAAAGCTAGGCGAGCTTGGCCAGGCCAGCCTGACTCCGCTCATTTTCCCACCGCCAGGGATCCAGCCAACGGACCGGGAAGAGCGACGGAAGGTTCTGTCTGAGACCGATCGAGCCCAGCCCGCCCTTGGGGGAGCTTGTGTTGGACTGCTGGCGCTCTATCAATCGCTTGGCCTCGAGCCCAACGTGGCGGCGGGTCATAGTTATGGCGAGCTCGTCGCCCTGCACGCGGGAGGCTCCTTTTCGCGAGACGGGTTGATCGAGCTGACCAACGCGCGAGGCGCCTTGCTCAAACAAGTGGGAAGCCGCGAACCAGGAGGAATGGCGGCTCTGGGAACCGGCCTAGAAAAAACCAGGAGTCTGCTGGACGGGGTCGAAGGGGTTGAGGCGGTCAACTGGAACGGCCCGAAACAAACGGTGATCTCCGGCCGGCAAGCAGCCGTCGCCACGGTCGTTGAACGAGCGCAACGCTCTGGAATCCGGGCTCAGCCACTTGCGGTCTCCTGCGCGTTCCATTCCCGGCTCGTCTCCGACGCAAGTGAGCCGCTCACCTCGACCGCGCAACAGATCAAACCGACGGCCCCTTCAAATTTCCCTGTCTATTCGAACTTGAATGCCCAACCTTACCCAGCGTCCGCCGAGATGATCGCTCAGCAAATCGGCGATCATCTGGCTAGCCCGGTTCAGTTTGCCCCCATGATCGAAGCTCTGTATACGCAGGGGGTTCAGACCTTCCTTGAAGTTGGGCCAGGATCGACCTTGACCTCGCTGACCACCTCGATTTTGGGGACACGCCCTCACCTGGCGTTGGCGACCGAGCCGACGGGGAAACCAGGGCTACAAGGACTACTGCTCACACTGGGCCGGTTGTTCGTGGCGGGACACTCGATGCGCCTCGAGCGGCTAACGGCCGGTCGGACCTTGGCGAACAGTTCGCTTCCGGGTGGGCACACCGACGCCTCGGACCGGTCACCGGTCTCTTCCTGGCTTGTAAACGGGTCGTGGGCTCGTCCAGCCGATGGTCCAATCCCCGCGCGGCTTGGCATGAAACAAGCAGCAGGAGCGGAACCGACGACGTCGGGGGCTGGAAATCCGACCCCGATTCAGGCCCCCGTCGAATCACCGAACGTGTTGAACGGACAACTTCCACCGACTTCCACTCAACGCTCCAGTCCATCGGTATCGAAACACTCCGAATCGCGGCGGCGAGATTTCAAACAGCCCATGACAGCTCCACTCGAAGCTTCGCCCATGAACATGAATGGGAATGCCGGCAAGGAACGCGTTCTCGAGTCATTTCAGCAAACGATGAGAATGTTCCTGGAGGTCCAACGTGAGACCATGTTGGGCTACCTCGGCGCCTCGGCTGGTCAGCTAGTTCAGGGGCAATCCGCGCCGAATTCGCGTGCGCAGGCTCCTGTTACGTCGCCACCGCCGCCTCCTCCGCAACCCCGGTCCACTCAAGCTCCCGCACAAGCCTTCGAGCGGGTGAAACCGGCGGCTCAAGAACCGATTCCGAGTTCGGCCTCGGCTCAGGTCAGCTCGACGACTCCCCGACCTGAAACCGAGCATTCCAAAGTGGTCTCGGCCAACGGATCAGCCGCTCAGGTCGATGTCGCGACCAAGCTCCTTGGCATTGTCCGAGACCGCACCGGCTATCCTGCTGAGATGCTCGGGCTTGACCTCGACCTGGAGGCGGACCTGGGAATCGACTCGATTAAGCGGGTTGAGATACTGGGAACCCTTCGCGATTCGCTTCCCGACTCGGACGATGGATTCAGCTCGGAGTTGATGGACCAACTCTCGAGAGCGAGAACCCTGGGCTCGATCGTCGATCGGATCGAGAAGGGGCTGGCGACTTCGTCGAAGAACGAGCCTCGTGCGACTCATCGAAATGGCTCCTCGAACGGGCATCCCGTTCCCACGCAGTCGCCTCCAGCCTCGAAAGCCTCGGCATCGGTGCGGCAAGCTCATAAGGGGGCTGTCGCGATCCGCCGTACATTAGAGGCGGTCCGCGCCTCGCTGCCAACCAGCGGTTCTGCCGCGTTGAATCTCACCAGAGGGGGGCAGGTCCTTATTACGGATGACCGACGAGGCGTGGCGACCGAGCTTGCGCGAGGCGTCCGAGCGAGGGGACTTCAACCCCACCTAATTCGCCATGCGACGGGACAAACGCTGACGGAAAAACCGGATGCCTGGGAGGTGGACCTGAGTTCACCGGAAGGAATTCAATCCTTGCTCAGTCAAATCCGGTCGCGTGGGTCGATCTGCGCGCTCATCCATACCTTGCCCCTCGCTACTCAGGGGAATCCTCGGCTGGACCGGCTGGATTGGTCCGATCGGTTGGCTCCTGAGGTCCGTGGGTTGTTCCTCCTCGCGAAGACGGCGGCGGACGATCTTATCCAGGCCTCTGAGCGCGGAGGTGCTTGCCTGATCGCTTGTACGGCCATGGGAGGCGGATTCGCAAGCGTGAATGAAACGGAATCCAACTTTTTTCCAGGGCAGGGGGGGATCGCCGGGATCATCAAGACCCTGGCCCGAGAATGGCCTGCCTCGGTTCGAACAAGAGTGGTCGATTTCTCCGCCGAGTCCGAAGTGGCGTTCCTTTCCAGCGCGATCCTCGAAGAGGTCGGAGCTCGAGATCCAAGGGCGGAGGTTGGTTACCTGAATCAACGCCGCATTGCGCTTAGATCCGTTGAAGCACCGCTTCGACGGAGCGAGCGGGGACGCGTACTCGTGAAATCTGGCGAGCCGATCCTGGTTACAGGCGGTGCGCGCGGGATTACGGCGGTCCTCACAGTCCCCATGGGCAAGGCCTGGAAACCCACGTTCCTGATCGTCGGAACCTCTCCCCCTCCTCGGGAGCGAGAGAGCAAAGCCACTGCACATCTGACCGACGCGGCTCAGTTGAAGTCCGTCCTACACCAACTTCGCCTCGAAGCGAGGAAAGAAGCCTCCATCGCTCAAGTTGAGAAAGACTATCAAGACTTGAAACGTGAACGAGAGATTCGCAAGAACCTCGAGCGGCTTCGTGATACGGGAGCAGGGGTCGAGTACGCACAGGTTGATGTAAGAGACGAGCTCGCGTTGAAGCAATCACTCGACCACTGGCAAACGCAGTTTGGGCCAATTCGAGGCCTGATTCATGGCGCAGGCGTCATTCATGATAAGCTTTTGAAAGACAAAACACTCGAATCCTTTGACCGCGTGCTCGATACGAAGCTCGACGGAGCTCTCAACCTGGCCAAGCTTCTGGATGCCGATTCCCTCCGATTCGCAGCCTTCTTCTCCTCGGTGGCCGGCCGATTCGGAAATCGAGGGCAGGTGGATTATGCCGCGGCGAACGAGATTCTTAACAAGCTGGGGGTCTGGCTCGATCGGCAATGGCCGGGCCGGGTCGTCTCGCTGAACTGGGGCCCTTGGGCCGAAGTCGGCATGGTTTCCGAGCTCGAGGCTCATCTCAAGTCGCAAGGCCTCGGCTTGATGTCCCCTGTAGAGCATGGGGACCGCCTCCTCTCGGAACTTCAGCATGGCGACAAGGGGAGGGTCGAGGTGATCATCTCGGGGGATATCTCGTCTCTCCTCGGCCCAGACGAGCAGAATTCTCCCGCCCCGAGGAATCTGGATCCTTCAGACGAAAGTCTGGTTCTATCTTAATGTATGCCAGTAGTTAGCTGAGCAAGGCATTGTGATATCTCGGCGCGGTCCTGCGTCATAAGGACCAGATTCCACCCCCGATCCGATCGAGTTGATGCGCAATGAAGCCCGGCCGCCCACTGGAGATCGCGATCATCGGCATGGCTTGCCGATTCCCCGGCGCTCGGGATCTCGTCGCCTTCTGGGAAAACCTGCTGGCCGGACGAGAAAGTATCAGTGACGTCCCCCCTGACCGTTGGGATTCCTCAACCTTTTTCGACCCGACCTCACGCTCCAATGACCGCGTTTACTCCAAACGCGGCGGTTACCTGGATGACCCGATCGATTTCGATCCCGCGCGCCATGGGGTTTTGCCGGACGTCGTGGCTGGTGGAGAGCCAGAACAATTCCTGGTGTTGGACGCGACGCGGGACGCCTTGATCGACGCGGGATATTCAGAAGGTCGCCCACAAACGAAACGTGTTGATGTTATCATTGGCAAGGGAAACTATTTTAACCGGGGCAATCTGACTCGCCTCCAACATGGCCGGATCGTCGCTCAGACGATTAAACTGCTCCGGTCGATCCACCCAGATTGGCCCGAGGCCACGTTCGACGCCGTTCGAGCCGACCTCAAGGCAAGTCTTCCCCCCTTTGAGCCATCAACCATCACCGGTCAGTTGACGAACGCCACCGCGGGCCGCGTGGCGAATCGGCTCGATCTGCACGGGGCAAGCTTCGTGGTCGATGCCGCGAGTGCGTCGTCACTCGTGGCGCTTGAGCTCGGTGCGAAATCGCTCCGTGAAAAACGATGCGACCTGGCCCTGGTGGGGGGCGTCTATCTTGGGGTGGATGTCGATTTCCCCATGGTCTTCTGCCAGTTGGGTGCACTCTCGCGCCAGGGGCAGGCGCGGCCGTTTGCCGCCGACGCGGATGGGACTCTACCCGGCGAAGGAGTTGGAGTCGTTGTCTTGAAACGGCTTCAAGACGCGGAACGTGATCACGACCGAATCTACGCGGTCCTGCAAGGGGTTGGTGTCTCGAGCGATGGGAGCCGGACAGGACTCGCCACTCCCAATGCGCGAGGTCACCTCCGAGCCATTCGACGCGCCTATCGGTGGACCGGTATCGCACCCGAGAGCGTGGGCCTGATCGAAGGGCACGGACTCGGTGTTCCCGCTTCGGACCGAGCCGAGCTCAAGGCCTTGCACGCCAGCTTTCCGCCCCCCCAATCGGGAAGACGGGCCCTGGGAAGCCTCTCCGGCACAATCGGCCACGCGATGCCCGCCGCGGGCGTGGCCGCGGTCATCAAGGCGGCTCTCTCACTCCATAACCGGACATTGCTTCCGGAAGTGTCATCCAAAAATCCGCATTCTTGGATTGATCGAGCAGGGGTATTCGAGCTCAACTCGACTCCCCGTCCCTGGGTTCACGGAGACCGACAGAACCCAAGGCGTGCGGGGGTCAATGCCTTCGGGTTCGCGGGCGTGAGTGCCCATGCCATCCTGGAAGAGCACCCGCCTTCGGCGGATGAGACGAAGTCGGGGTTTTCACTGAACTGGGACTCCGAGGCGATCTTGCTGGGGGCCTCTGACCAGGTCGCTTGGAGCGAGAAAGCCCGCCGATTGATCTCCTGGCTGGAGCAGCCTGGGAATCGCGATGTCTCGCTCAAGGATCTTGCCGCAACGATCAACGCGGACTCGGCGGACTCCGATGCGTTCCGCGTTGGCCTCGTCGTGAAGTCAACCTCGGATTTAATAGAACGGCTGATCGCCGCTCAATCCAAAGTGGCCGATCCCAGGTGCGAGAGCCTCCGCGACACGAGGGGAACGTACTTTTGGCGTGGGCTGGGCACCACGGACGGGTCACTCGCGTTCCTCTTTCCGGGTGAAGGTTCACAGTATCCACGGATGCTTGCCGACCTCTGTTTGCACTTCCCCGAGGTGCGTGCCCTCTTCGACACCGCGGACCGCCTTGCTCTCGAGCGTAATTATCCTCGGTTACCCAGCGAAGTTACCTTTGGAAACCAGTCGGAAGGCGGCGGGGGAGAAATCTGGTCGGTAGGAATGGCGACCAACCTTGTCCTCTCTTCGCAATGGGCCTTATATCAGCTCTTGAGCAATCTTGGCTTGCGGCCCAACGCGGTGGCGGGGCACAGTAGCGGCGAGTTTCTGGCCCTGGCGGCCGCTGGCGCATTGAGTGTCGACCGCCAACTTGAGACCTCGTTAGGGGACCTCGGCCGGGTCTTCGAGTCGTTGGAAACCGAGGGGCAGGTTCCTACCGCCTGCTTGGCGGCCATCGCCGCGCCGAAGGAGAAAATCGAGCCGTTGCTGAAGGAGTTAGCCCCTTCGGTCGCGGTTGCGATTGATAATTGCCCGCATCAGGTGGTGGTTGCCGGCGATCGTGTTGAGGTGGACGCTGTTCTGGCTCAACTCCGCCAGTCGGGTGTCCTCTGCGAGATTCTCCCGTTCGACCGGGCCTATCATACGCGGGCGTTTGAACAAACGCTCGGGCCGATTCGCCAGTTTTTCGAGCAATTGCCACTGGTTCCACCGCGAATCACGATCTACTCGTGCGCGACGCATGCGCCGATGAAGAGGGACCCTGAATCGATCCGGCGGGTGGCGATCGACCAATGGACACTTCCCGTTGAGTTCAGATCGACCATTGAGGCAATGTTCGATGACGGGATCCGTACCTTTGTTGAGGTCGGCGCGCGCGGTAGCTTGACGGGCTTTGTTGACGACATCCTGCGCGCTCGTCCCCACTTCGCCGTGTCCGCGAATTTGCCTCGGCGGTCCGGGACGCTCCAGCTCAACCACCTCGTGGCCTCTCTCTACGCCCGAGGCGTTCCGATTCGAACAGAGCGGTTATACGAGCGAAGGCGTCCTCACCGCGTGGATCTTGTTCGTGAGCTCCCACCGGCAAGGGCCAAGACGCCGCTGGCGGTCGGATTCCCCGAGCTAAAACTCTCTCCCTCGCTCCTGGAGGAGCTCGCGTCGCTCGATCGAGCACCGGCGTCGGATGATCTCGGAGCCGTGGTGAGCGCCACTTCGAGCGGCGTTGTGCCAATACAGCCGATCGTCGCGGACGACGGACCGATTCTTGCTGAAGAGACTTCGAAGTTGCGAGACGAGGCGGAGAACGGGGTCTTTGCCTTCGCTAGTGAGGCCTCAAGCGTCGACGCGGTCATGCTCGACCACTTCCAGACAATGGATCTCTTCCTGAACACGCAACTCGAGGTGATGCGGGCCTTCAACGGGGGGGACGCCGTTCCGTTCGAGGTCGCGGACGCGAGCACGAACCAGTTAGACTGGGAGGAGGCGGTGGCAGGCCTTCCCTGGGTCGGTCAGATCCAATCGCTCAACCCTGGGGAATCGGTCGTGACCTGGCGCTGGCTGGTGCTCGAAGGAGACCCGGTTGGAGAGCATCATACACTTGGCGGAAAGCACATCTCTTCACTTGACCCAAACCGAAAAGGTTTACCGGTCGTCCCATTCACGGTGATGGCGGAGATGCTCGCCCAGGCCGCCAGCCTCTTGATGCCCGGTCTGACGTTAGTCGCGCTTCGAGATGTCCAGGTTCGAAAATGGATCCGCTACGAGACCCAGCCAGTGGCCCTGGAGATCAGGGCCAGGCACGTCCCAGATCGGGGTGATGAAGTCGAGGTCATGATCACGAATTGGGGAACGGAGCCCAACCACTGGGAGAACTCGGGCGAGCAGGTCGTGGTCGGGCGTGCGGCCTTCGCAGCCTCGCGACTCCCTGGCCCCGCCCCTTTCCCGATCACCATCGAATCGAACCGGCCTTGCCGCTTCGACGCAGGCGAAGTTTACAAGGACCAGTGGTTGTTTCATGGCCCGGCGTTTCAGGCCATCTCGTCGCTTGGACCGGCCTCCCCACAAGGAATCGTTGGCGATCTCCAGGTCCTCCCCAAACGCGGGATCCTACGTGACGGTGACGCCGAGAACCTGCTGACCGACCCGATCGTCCTCGATGCATTCACCCAGTTGCTCGGCTGCTGGGGAATGGATCAACTCGAGGAAGGCCACGTGATCTTCCCTTTGAGGGTCTCTGAGATCACGTTTTTCGGTGAAGACCCGCCCGAAGGAGAGACCGTCCATTGCCAGATCGCGATCCGGGAGATGTCCCGGCACCTGGTGCGGGTGGACTCCGACTTGATCGCGCGTGATGGCCGGGTCTGGATGCGTATCGAAGGGTGGGAAGACTGGCGATTCTACTGGCCAACCCGCTGCCGTGACCATTTCCGAAAGCCCGACCGGCTCTTATTCGGCGAGCCGTTGGATGTGACCCCCTCGCGCGAGGTAGAGAGTTCACTCACTCGAGCGGTCTGGGTTGAGCCCCCCGCGGATTTCGGTCGGCCGATTTGGGGGGATGTTCTCGAGTGGGTCCAGATTGGGCCTGAGGAGCGGTCGGCGGCGGAAGAGGGAGAACCCTACGGAACCATCGAATCTCAAGGACTCTGGGAACGCATCGCCGGGAAAGAATCCGCGATCCTGCTCTTCAAACGAGAAAATGAAGATCTCTCAATTTATCCGGCTGATGTTGAACTCGTAGCATCCGCCGCGGCGGGATGCTACGAAGCAGAGTGGCTTGCAAACCCTTTTCCCGCGGAACGACCCAGAATCGCCTTGAGCTCAACCGACCAGGCCGCGGTGGCCGTGGCGACGCTCGTCCCTGAAGCCCGGCCTGGAGTGGCCATCGTTGCGTTCGACGGGGAAAGCGTCGAGCCATTCTCGCCCGCTGCCGAGCCCGAGCACACAATCCGATTCGAACCGACTTCCGAGAACCTCGCGCGCTGGAAATGTGCTTGCCTCGCGGCAAGCCAATCTCTTGGATTGAGCGAGATAGAGACGGCCTGGGAATGTTCGTCGTTCGATCCGGACAGTGGAGTGGTCCAACTGCTCCGCACTCGCGGATATAGCGATGGTAAGTCAAGCTCTCAACCGGCGGCGATTCCCGTGACGACCAGCAAACGGGGGAACTTCATCTGGGGGTGGACGCTGGGGTAGCACGATGCGCCCTGGACCTCTTCTTAATCCCTCGACCCGTAAATCCGCGGACACGTTTATTTCATAGGATCGATGATATGGAACAGCCGACGAGAGCTTCGATTGAGTCGGACGTCGCTCAGATTCTCTCCAACTTTGAGGGACGGGAATACTCAGATCCCATTGAGGCGGAGACTCGATTCTTCGCGGATCTTGGGCTGGCCTCCATTGATGCCGTGGTGCTGGGAGAGACCTTGCAGACCCACTTCGGGCGGCCGCTCCCCTTTGGCGACTTAATGGCTGAATTGGGTCGGCGCGAGGATCGCGATCTCCGGATCGGTGAGCTTAACGACTTTCTCGTGCGCCACCTGGTTGATTCGACTGGAGTCTAAGCCTCATTCGCATGACGGCTGAACCCAAAGGAAGGGCAAACCGGCCTTGGCGGCACATTCGGATTCACCTTGTATACTTTCAACTGAAGAACGTCCTTCCCTTATCGCGTGAGTGACTCGAGCGGATCCATGCCCTTTACAACCCTTAACGGTCAGAAATACCACTATCAGCAGGCAGGCCAGGGGGCCGACGTGGTCCTGATCCACGGGGTTACCGGCGACCTCTCCATCTGGTATCTCTGCCAGGCCATTCAGAGTCTGAGTGAGTCAAGGCGAGTGACCGCCTATGACCTAAAAGGACATGGATACTCTGATGCTCCGCCCAGCGGATACACTTCCGCGGACCATGCGGCCGACCTGCTTGCCTTGCTTGACCAGCTCGAGATTGGAAAAGCCACCCTGGTCGGGCATAGCTTCGGCGGGGTCATCGCCTTGCATGCGGCCGTGCTCTATCCCGAACGGGTCGATGCCCTGGTACTTTCCGATCCGTACTTCCCAGCACTTCGCCACCTGGAAGACGTGAGTCGCTGGGGACACTGGGAATCCTTCCGCGATGAGGCCCGGAGAGCGGGGGTGGAACTCTCGGACGAGCACTGGTACGACCTCGGCCGGTTCTTCGACCAGGTTGTTGATCTGGAAGGGGAACGGCTCACTCAGTTCCGACGGGAGGTCGGCCTACCGGCGTTAAATCGACTCCTGCGCCTTGGCAAGACGACCTGCGGCGACGATACCAAGGTCGAGGCCGGTTTAACCGCCGACCTGATCTCCACCGTGCAGGTTCCGGCCCTGGCGCTCTACGGAGAGTTTTCACCGTTCCTGGCCACGGCGCAATACCTGGTGGAGCATCTGCCGAACTGCCGGAGCGAAATCGTTCCCGGCGCCAAGCACCGCGCCCCCGAGGAGAGCCCCCAGGCTTTCCTTGCGCTGCTTCGTGAGTTCGTGTCAACCACGGGATCCCACGCGAAGCCCGATTAACGGGTCTCTCCTTTCTGTCGAGGGATTCGTACCCACTGTTGAATGAAAGGCGTGGCCGAGAACGTGAGCGAGTCGAGTGTGGTAAAACAGCGAACAAGTCCCGTGGTTCTCCTGACGGGAGCCGCGCAGGGGATTGGCCGAGCGACGGCCCTGGCCCTGGCCGCGGAGGGGTATCGGCTTGGACTGATGGATCGGAATGAAGCGCCGCTGGTCGAATTGGGAGCGGTACTCCAGGCCTCGACGGACGTCGTGGTGCTTCCAGCGGATGTGCGTGACGGGGAATCCGTTCGAGTTGCTGTTGAACGGCTCGAGCAAGAACTTGCGCCGGTCGATGTGGTGGTCGCCTGCGCGGGGGTGGGTACGCTCTCGAACGCCTTGAACCTAGATACCGCGGGGTTCCGGCTCATGCTCGAAGTGAACGTGCTGGGCGTGGCGAATGTGATCGACTCGGTCCTGCCCAGCATGTTCAAACGCGGAGCAGGGCATATCGTGGGAATTTCGAGTGTCGCGGGCTATCGTGGGATGCCCTGGATGCCGGGCTATTCGGCGTCCAAGGCCGCGCTGACGACCTATCTCGAAGCGCTCAGGCCCGCGTTAAAACGTCGAGGGGTGACCATTACCACGGTTTATCCCGGATTCGTTCGGACGGGAATCACGGTCAATACCCCGTTTCGCAGGCCTGTCAAAATGCTCGAGGCGGAACAGGCCGCCGCCTATCTCGTTAAGGCGATCAAACGACGCCCGCGCGACTATGTATTCCCGTTCGGAACGGCGATGGGAATGGGCTTGTTGCGAAGAATGCCGGGGCGCGTTTTCGACTGGATGATGGATCGGGCTGGCCCGTCCGCATTGACGTCTGAGTTCTGAAGGGGGAGGTTCCAAATACCTTGATCGCAGGCAGCGAGCAGCACTCACACTCAGGGCAAGTCACGGCGGGATCGCTGGCATTGGCTCGCTGTCTCAACTGCGGAACTTTGCTGCGGGGGCATGCCCAATGTTCGCTTTGCGGGCGGGGCTACGCATTCGAACAGGGAATCCTCGACGCGATCGGCCCGCTGACCGGAACGAACCGGGTCGCCGCCCGATTCTATGACAGCAAGCACTGGAGCCGATTCCGGCCCTGGGAACAGCTCTTCCTTTGGTTCCAGGGGCCCGGTGTTCGATCGGCCCGCGAACAAGTTCTTCGGCATCTCCCTAACCAGTCGCATCTTCGAGTGCTCGAGGTCGGAATTGGCGATGGTGAAAACGTCTCGCTTCTCCCTTCTTCTTGGGAGTTGCACGGCGTGGATATCGCGCGGACCCAACTCGAAGCGTGTCGGAACCGCTTCCCGCACCTGCGAGGGCAACTCACCTGGGCGGAAGCCGAGGCGTTACCATTCGCTGACCAGAGCTTTGACGCCGTCTACACCGTGGGCGGCTTTAACTACTTCCGGGACCATGTTCGAGCGTTGCAAGAAATGAGACGCGTGGCTCGGCCCGAGGCCCCCGTCGTGGTCGCCGACGAGCTCCCCGAGCTTTACAGGCTCGCGCCTGGGCACGTGCTAGGCATTGAACTCCTGGATCGCTGGGGGCTTCGACTCATGGGACTCGACCCCGAGTTTATCGAGATGGTCTTCGGCTGTCGGATCGACCTCCCCAAGCTGTTCGCCGAAGAACTTCCCCGGTATCGTCATTATCGAATTTGGAACCGGTTGGGCTATTGCATGGTCGAGCCTGGCCTAGTTTGAGGACATGCAAATGCCTGAGATGAAAGAACCGCCAACCAACTGGGCCACCCATTACGCCTCGCTCCGCTGCCCGGCGTGTCAGGGGGAGTTGGGCCCTTCGAACGTGGACGCGGCCGCGGACGCTGGCCTGAAATGCATCAGTTGTGGATGCTTTTATCCTATAAAGGATGACATTCTTGTCGTGAAGGACCAGCCTTCAGACGACAACTTGATCGCACGCGACTTTTACAACAGCCCGCTTTGGCCCAAGTTTCGCTTCTGGGAATGGTTCTTCTTCATCTGTAACGGGGGCGAGCGACGTGCGCGGAACGTCATCTTGAAGCATCTCCCGCAGCAAGAAAACCTGAAGCTGCTCGACGTGGCCATTGGTGATGGTGTGTATCACTCCTGGCTTCCCGAGTCGTGGGAGGTGGTTGGAATCGATGTCTCCTCCAGCCAACTCGCCGCGAACCAGAAGCGTAACGCAGGGCGGAATATTCGGTTAATCCTCGGCGAAGCGGAGACTCTCCCCTTCCAAGATCATTCCTTCGATGCGATCCTGAGCATCGGTGGTTTCAACCACTTTAACAATCCCGAGGCGTCGCTCCGCGAAATGGTGCGCGTCGCCCGACCGGGAGCTCCCATCGTCATCTCCGACGAGCTCCCCGACTTGACCAATCGGATGATCGGCCATCGAATCGGTCTGCCCGGAATAGACCGATGGGTCGTCTCCCGGCTCATGAATCTGGGAGATGCCTTCACCGACCTCGTCGAGCGAAATCGGCACATTAATATCGCCGAGATCGGCCAACGGGCCCTGGTCGACTGCCAGTATCAAGTGATCTGGCGGAAGGGGGGCTACTTGATGGTCGGGCGCGCCCCCGCCTCGAACGAGGCCGATGCCAGCCCAGCGGGGGATACATGCGTTTCACCACCTTGATTGTTCGGAACCTGGTTCGTCGCGGGGTTCGTACCCTGTTGACGGTGGTTGGACTCTCGATCGGGATCGCCGCGGTCGTGGCCATGCTGGGGATTGCCTGGGGTTTCGAACGGTCGTTCCTGGCCATCAACGAAGCCAAGGGAATCGACTTGATGGTCGTCAGAGCAGGTGTGAGCGATAAACTCACGAGTAGTCTCGACGAATCGCTCGAAGGAACCTTGAAGCGCATTCCCGGTGTCAAGACGGCGGCCGGCTCATACATGGATGTCGTTTCATTTGAAGATGCGAATCTGGTCAGTGTCCTGGTGAACGGCTGGGAACCCAATAGCATCCTCTTCCAGGGGATTCGCCTGATCGGCGGGCGTACCTTGATCCCAGGGGACGGGCACTCCGTGCTATTAGGTCGGGTCCTCGCCTTGAACCTACGGAAAAAGGTCGGCGACTCGCTCGACGTGGCGGGCGAACCCTTCCGTGTGGTCGGTCTCTTTGAAAGCGAAAGCTTATTTGAAAATGGTGGCATGATCGTTCCCCGGTCCGTCTTGCAGAAGATGATGGGTCGCGAGGGCAACGTGACCGGATTCGTGGTTAAGACCGAGCCAAACGACTCGAAGACGATCGAGGAGGTGGGAAAACGCATCGAAGCCGCTGTTCCAGGTGTGGCGGCGGTCCCCTCACGCGACTACGTTCAGGGGGATATCCGGATCCGGATGGTCAAGGCGATGGCCTGGACCACCTCCGCCATCGCCTTGATCCTGGGTTCAATTGGCGTCCTGAATACCATGATGATGACCGTGTTCGAGCGAACCATGGAGATCGGACTTCTTCGAGCCCTGGGATGGAAGCGCAAGCGAGTGCTCGCCTTGATTCTGGGAGAAGCGCTCGCGCTTGGGTTTGCGGGAGCGTTGCTCGGAGTCTTCGTGGGCTATCTGGAGATTCAGGCGCTGGCACGAACACCGACCGCGAGTGGATTCGTCTCTTCCAGCGTTCCCACAAGCGTCATTGGGGTCGGCCTCGGCCTTGGTCTGGGCCTTAGCCTCCTGGGAGGGATTTACCCCGCGCTCCGTGGGGCCGCCATGCAACCGACCGAGGCACTTCGACATGGCTGATGCGGTAGAGGCAGAGCTCCTTCGTGGGGAAAACCTGACTCGCGTTTATCCCGACGGAAACGTGCAGGCTCTCCGAGGCGTGACTCTTTCGGTGCGTAAGCATGAGTCCGTCGCCATCACCGGCCCGAGTGGATGCGGCAAAAGCACCTTGCTCCACTTGCTGGGGGGGCTCGACCAACCCACCTCCGGGACCGTCTATTTCGAGAACAAAGCCCTCTCCGAGATCGACCTCAACGACTACCACGCCAGACGCATCGGGTTCGTCTTCCAGTCGTTCCACCTTCTTCCGACTCTGTCGGCCGTTGAGAATGTGCAAGTCCCGATGTTTGAGGCGAGTTGGCCTCGCTCGGAACGCGTCCAGCGCGCCGAGCGCCTGCTCGACGAGGTCGGCCTGCTCCATCGGCGAAATCACTTGCCGACCAAGCTTTCGGTGGGAGAACGCCAGCGCGTGGCGATCGCCCGAGCCCTCGCGAATGAACCTGGCCTGATCCTTGCCGACGAGCCAACCGGGAACCTGGATAGCGTGAGCCAAAACGAGATCCTGTCGTTGCTCGACCGGCTCCGCGAGGATCGTTCGCTCACGTTGCTCCTCATCACCCATAGTGCGGAAGTCGCCACCTGGGCCGACCGGATCATTCACTTGCTCGACGGCCGGATCGTGGATGGCGTTTGATAAAATGCCTAAGAGCCCCTAACAAAATAGGCGGAGAGTTAACGCCGATCTCCCGCTTGTTTTACGATCGAAACGCGCGGGCAAGGGTTCCCGGCCGGTTTCGGCGATCATCCGTCGCTCACGCTTCCGGCTCTGTAAGCCAATTTCCCTGTCTGTCAGAGGCGGAAGCGTGAGCGACGCTCTCCAGACCCATTCCGGCCAGGAGATGGGGCAATGTCACGTCGCTACGGACGGGATCTGCAAAGGCTACTTGCCGCTCCGAAAGAGTTCGCGACGGGATGAATCGATTGGATGGAAATGGGCAAGGCGAGGACATTCGCTCTCCAGTCGGTTCAGCTCATTCTGTTTTGGCGATAAGGCACTTTGACCGACCGCGGCTGTCACATTCTCTGGAAGTTTTGGACCGACCCACCTGGTTCCTGGCCTGTTCGTGCCCTTGCGCCTCGATCTTGCGGCGAGGGTTTCCCATTGCATCGGTGCCGCGTGAAGCCGCGGATGAGGCAAGACGCGCTTCGTGAACCTGTCTGGCCATGAGCAGGCATGGAATGCTCGGAGACCTGGTTGCCGCGGCGGCCAAGTCCTGGCAGACTGGTCGCGAGAGCGTCTCTTGGATCCGCGTTGATCGGCTTGTGGAGCCCGGCCATGAAGTTGTGTTTAGCGAGTCTCCTCGCACTGGTCCTCGTGATCTCCCCGAATGCGCGCGGGGGGTTGACCGAAGACCCGGCGAAAACAGCGTCGTTTGTCCAGGCGCTTCAGAACAAGGATGGGGGGTTCGCCGCGAAAGCGGGCGGCGCGTCGAGTCTCGGCTCAACATCGAGCTCGATTCGGGTCTTGAAGTCCGTCGGCGGAACCATCCCTGATGTCCTGACCTGCATCAAGTACGTGCAATCGTGCCGGGACAAGCAGAGCGGAGGCTTCGCGCCCACTCCAGGAGGGACGCCCGACGTCCGCACAACCGCCGTCGGCCTCATGGCCGTCGCCGAGCTTCTGATCGCCGATGAGGCAACGGTCGACGCGGCCGTCGAGTACTTCTCAAAGAATGTCAAGGCGTTTGAGGATATTCGAATCGCCGTGGCGGGCCTTGAGGCCGTCAGTCGCAAGTCACCCGACTTTCCCAAATGGATCAAGCAGGTTGAGGAGATGCGGAACGCCGACGGCACCTTCGGCGAAGGGGCAGGACAGGCCCGCGCAACCGGAGGCGCAGTGGCGGCCTTGCTCCGCATGGGAGTCAAGCTCGAGCATCCGGCCATCGTGGTCACCGCCATGAAGGCCGGCCAACGAAAGGACGGAGCGTGGTCGGGCGGAGAAGAGCCCTCGAACCTGGAGGCCACCTACCGCATCACTCGCGCCCTGTTCATGCTGAAGGAAGCCCCAGACCTCGATTCTCTGCGCTCATATATCAACCGATGCCGCAAGAGTGATGGGAGTTACTCCACCTCACCTGAAGGCGAGGGGGACCTTTCCGGTACGTACTACGCGACAACGGTTCTCAAGTGGGTCAAGCAACTCGGAGGTGAGCCGGCCTTTATCGAAACCATTGGTTTCAAGCCTCTCTTCAATGGGAAGGATCTCACCGGTTGGGAGGGGGATACCAAGCTCTGGTCCGCGCAGGACGGGATGATCGTGGGAACCTCTGAAGGGATCAAGCACAACGACTTCCTCGCCAGCACGAAGAGCTATCGAAACTTCGTCCTGAAGCTCAGCTTCCGACTCCGAGGAGCGTCCGGTAGCAACAGCGGTGTTCAATTTCGGAGCGTTCGACATGGCGAGCATGAGATGTCCGGCTACCAGGCCGACATCGGCGATCGGTACTGGGGCGGCCTGTACGACGAATCCAGGCGCAACAAGGTCCTGAAAGCGGGGTCGAACCGAGCGATCGCCGCTGTTCACCAGGATCGCTGGAATCATTACGTGATTCGAGTGATCGGCAATAAAATTGTACTCACCTTGAACGGTGTAACGTCGGTCACCTACACAGAAGAAGATGAATCCATCGCGCGAGACGGCAAGCTCGGGCTCCAGATTCATGCGGGCGGACCGATGGTCGTTCAGTTCAAGGATCTCTTGATTCAGGAACTCCCCGAGCCCAGCACCGAAGCTTCCACCAAACCCGGATTCTATCTCAGAACACTGGGTGCGGAGCAGGGGGGACGGAAATACTCGATCTCCCTGCCGACCGGTTATGACGGCACCAAGGTGTTTCCCGTGGTCCTGTTTCTGCACGGGTCGGGCGAACGCGGGAGTGACGGCAAGCTCTCGGCGCAAGTCGGACTGGGCCCCGCCGTTCTTGAGCACCCGGAAAAACACTCTTATATCGGCATCTACCCTCAGGCGAAAGAAACCTGGCGAGCCGGGTCGGACGACAGCAAGATGGCGGTTGCCGCTCTTGAAGATGTGCTGAAGAATTTCAAGGCTGATCCTAAACGGGTCGCACTGACGGGTCTCTCGATGGGAGGAGCTGGCTCCTGGGGATTGGCCGCCGAGGACTCCACACGATTCGTCGCGGTCGCTCCCATTTGCGGCGGGGGCGAGGTCGCGAGCGCGGATCGCCTCAAGAATCTACCCGTCTGGTTCCTCGTCGGCGATGCCGACCAACCCAGGACCGTGCTCAACGGGCGAGCAATGACCAGCGCCATTCGCGATGCAGGCGGTCAATCTCACCTGACCGAGTATCGAGGCGTGCCCCACAATAGCTGGGATCGAGCCTATCGTGACGAGAGCTTCCTGAAGTGGTTGCTCGCTCATATCAATCCTTGATCCCGAGTGTAATGCGCCGGGTGGGTGGCCGGCGCATTCTCTTTCGATACTTCAAGCCAAGGACTCTCTCCATGTCGATCCTAAAATCCAACCGCTCTCGTGCCTGGATTTCGAGTACTTTGCTGGGTCTCTTCTGGCTGACCTCCCTCGTCGGCTCAGCCTTTGGTGCTGATGACGCGAGCGACCGCGTCAATGAGCCCAGACCTTCCGTTCGAATCGTCGATGCCGCGCAGATGTCTGACGAGCTTCTGAACTCGGTGATTCAGTCCACCTTGGAATTTGGAAGCCAGGCCGCTGGGATCCCTGTGTTGATCGAGACCATCCCATCACTGAACCGGGAATCGATCCAGGATTACGTGAAGCGGAAAGAATTTGCACCCGGGACCGAGGGGCTCTACGTCGTGCTGGCCCGCAAAGAACGACGGCTTGAGGTACACGTAGCCCCTGAATTCCAGAATCAGATCGACCAGTTGGACCAGAAGGGGATTCGCGAAGCGTTCATCCAGGGACTCAAGGAGCAGAACCAGACCTTGTTGCCTGGAGTGCGCTCGATTTCCCAGGTTCTCGCTCAAGCCGCGAAGACGAAGAAACAGACGATAACACGAGTTGGAGGCGGTCACCTTGATCAGCCTCAAGGTTCGGACTCTCCCCTGGTGGTTCGGAACCAGATCAAACTGGGGCTTGCCGGGGCTCGCCTGATTCTCGAAGGGGCGGAAGCCAAAGCACGCGAGCTTTCACTCAAGGTGAATATCTCGGTGGTGGATGATGGCGGCCACCTGCTGGCCTTCATCCGGATGGATGGGGGACGGCCCGCGAGCGGCTACACGTCACTCACCAAGGCGATCACCGCCGCCACCTTCCGGCAGGAGACAGGCCCCTTGCCCAAGGGAGCCGCCACTCCCGACGTGCTTCTTAACCTCAGCCTTCAGAACGCCGCGGCGGCCAGTGGGGGCAAGGTGACGACCCTATATGGGGGAGTGCCCGTCGTTGTGGATGAACTGGTCATCGGAGGCGTCGGTGTTGGAGGTGGCACCGGTGAGCAGGATGCCATGATCGCCAAAGCGGGAATTGAGCACATGCTCAAGTCACTTAAGACACAGGAAAATTCGACGTCTCGGGTCACGGCAAACCCTTGATCGAGTAATCGCCGGCCTAAACGTGGAGAGGGACCTCGGACCGTGAATGTGGGGGTCCCTCACAATGTTAAATCGGCATGTCTGCATATCGCGTTATTCTGGCTTGTTTGATGCTCAGGCTTCAACCTTCTCGGTCATTCGTATCATGGATTCGTGAACCTCGTTGATCGTGGATTCGAGCGTCGAGGTTCCGGCCGTCAGGCCAACGGTCTCGAACTGAGCCAGCCAGTCCGCGTCGAGGTCGTCCGGGCCTTGTACGTGGACAACCGGAAGCCCTCGCTCCGCGCATCGCTTGGCCAACTCGCGGGTGTTGTTCGAGTTGCTCCCTCCCACAACCACCACGGCTTCCACCTGGTCAATGAGTTGTTCCAGGGAGCGCTGGTGATCCTTGGTGGGAAGGCAGACCGTGTCGATAAAACGAATTTCGGCCTCGGGGTTTCGTTCCGCGACCGCGCTTCGGATCTCCTCGACGAGCCGGGTCGGGGTGGTCGTCTGGCACAAGATGCCAATCCGTGTCGACGGGTATTGCTTGACCTCGGTCAGGTTCGAGACCACTTCAAAGCGGTCCAGGTCTTCGATGATGCCCTGGACCTCCACGTGGCCTCTCTTGCCGATTAGAACGATGAAGTAACCCTGCTCTTTTAATGTCAGAGCCGCCTGATGGGCTCGGGTTACCAGGGGGCACGTTGTGTCAACGAGCTGCTTGCCCGCGTTCGCCAGCCGGGCTCGTTCCTTGTCGCTGATGCCGTGCGCGGTGATCAGCACAATGGGTGTCTCGGGAATCGACTCGCGCTTCGACTCGTCGGACATGGTGAATCCGCTCGAATCGAGTTGTGTGAGCACGGTCTCGTTGTGGACCAGTTGGCCATGAATCGTTACCGACCGCGGATCGGGAATGCGAGCAATTGCCTTGAGCGCATCTCGAACTCCGAAGCACATTCCCAGCACTTCCGCACGAACGACCTTCATCTTTCCTCCCGATCTCGAACGCGACTCCAATAGCTTTGCAAGGCAAAGTCAATAAGAGCATTCGCATGCCAGCTTACGCGTGCGTGTTTTGTCTTCAGGCGGGCGACCAGCCTTCAGCCAGTGGGCTACCTGGTTTCGCCACCGATGCGGGCTTGGTGGCCTTCAACGCGTCGGCCACCACGTTCTCAAGGACTGTGATGTAGTCCAAAAAGCGCCGGCGACCTTCGTCGGTCAGCCGGAAGAGAGTTTGGGGGCGATTATGCTGGAAGCCCTTCGAGACCTCGAGTAAGCAAGCCTCGTGTAGAACCTGAAGGTGACGGCTCAGGTTACCATCGGTCAGAGCGCAGAGCTCCTTGAGGTCGGAGAACAGCAATCCCTTGGGGTGTGACACCAGCGAGGTCATGATGCCCAGGCGAGCCTTTTCGTGGAAAACACGTTCAAGGCCATCGTAGGCGAAGCGTCCCGATGCATCCTCGTCCTTCGTCCTACTCATCGCTACACTCCAACGTGCGATAGAGCACCGCCGCGGCAAGCAGTTGTCCCACGCCATAAGGGAGGCCCATCGCCCAGGGAGAAAGAGCGTATTCCCCTCTCGCGAAGGCCAGGCAGGTGAGTCCCGTCGCCAGGTAGAAGACAGCGACACCAAAGGTCTGGCGTGGTAAGAGCCGGCACGCGGCGAAGATGCCCAGGCTATACAAGATTTGCCACAGGCCAGGCAACATCCATAACACTTCCTGGGCGAATCGAACAACCACGAAGGTGAGCAGTCCCCCCGCCACCAGGCAAGGCACGAACTGCTCCACCACGAGCCAGGTAATCTCCCGGGTAACATTGGAACGCGAGTTCCAAACCCGGATCGCCATCTCAGCACCGGCCGCCGCGAAACTGACAACCGCGGCCCCGATCCAGATCCCCAGATAGAGGCCCCACTCTCGCGTCGGTTCCCGCATCGAGAAGGCCTGAAACCCTGCCGCGGCCAGGGCCAGAACCCCCGAGAACGCCACGGGCATCGCCCGGATTCCGCGAAAAACCTCTGTGCGCGCCATCTGAAGGCGTATTTCAGAGATCTGTGTCAGCGCGTCCCGGAGTTCCATGTACGGATCACTCTCCTCGGCGATCGTGAATGCAAACAAACCAGCACCCTAACGATCGATTGTACTTGCTTTGTATCGTAAAGCGTAGAATGACCATCGTCAAGTCCCGCCGGCACATTTTACCAATTCGTCGCATTTTTCAAACAACCTGACCGACAACGCCTGTTTTACCAGGGGAGCCACGATCACTCAGGCCCGGTGAGTAGGTAAGCCTCGACCAAGACACGAACCCGATTCGAGGGAGTCGATCAGCCCAGCGGGATTCGCCGCGATTCTCAGCGCGGAGGCAATAACCATACGAATTCGGAAGCATGCTCGGAGTTCAGGACCGAGGAGTGAAGCGGGGGACGCGAAAGGATTTTGGTCCACCCGGCTTAAGCGGGGAGATGGAACGTGTCCGAATCTAGTTTTCGAGGTATGGGGAATGAAGTCCTTCGACTACAATCAACCCTAGCCTATTCATTTTAAGGCCGACCTGTTCCGCGCATCCGTGGGACGGTACGTTTTCGAGGACCATCCGGAACGCCGACCCAATGGGATTGTTCGAGTTTCTGGTCATATCTGGTCTTGTTTTTGTGAATGGATTCTTCGTGGCGGCGGAATTTGCGCTGGTGAAGGTACGGACCAGCCAGATTGACCAGTTGGTCGAAGAAGGGAACTGGGCGGCGAAGCTGGTGAGCCGAGCGTTGGACCACCTCGACGCCTACCTCTCGGCCTCCCAGGTTGGCATCACGGTGGCCAGTCTCGCCCTGGGATGGGCGATTGAGAAACGGGTGGTTCACAATGTTGAGACCTGGCTAGGCCAGAATAACCTGCAAGGCTCAGAGATCACGCTGGGGTTATTCTCCTTCTCGGTCATGTCCGGTGTGCCCATCGCGGCGTTCGCGTTCGTGACGTTTCTCCACGTCGCGCTGGGAGAGCAAGCCCCCAAGAGTTTGGCCATTCGGTCGGCCAAGGTCGTGGCGCTCTGGACCGTCCCTCCGTTGATGGCCATCTACTTCATTTTCTGGCCGGTGATCTGGCTTTTGAACAGTTCCAGCAACCTGACCTTATGGATGCTTGGGCTGAGCCACACCGATAACGCCGAGGTCTCCCATACGGAAGAAGAACTACGGCATATCGTCGCGGAGAGTGTGGCGGGAGGGCATCTCTCACGTAATGAACGCATCATGATTGAGAATGTGCTCAACCTTGAGGAAAAAACCGCCCGGCGCGTCATGGTCCCTCGGCCCGACATCGTCTACCTCCGGCTCTCTCGTCCCCTTGAGGACAACCTGCGCGTCGCTCGGCAGGCGGGGCACACTCGGTATCCACTCTGCGAGGACGACCTTTCCACCGTGATCGGCATGATCCATGTGAAGGACTTGTTCCGAGCTGGGGCGTCGAACAACGGCCGCCCGGATCTTCGAAAGGTTTCCCGGAAGGTCCCCTTCCTTCCCGAGTCGCTCCGGCTCGACCACCTACTGGTGGAGTTTCAGCGGAACAAGGTTCACCTGGCGATGTTGCTGGACGAGTACGGCAGCGTGGTGGGTATGGTGAGCCTCGAAAACGTGCTCGAGGAGTTGGTCGGCCCGATCGAGGACGAGTTCGATCGCGAGTCTCCCCAGGTGAGCGTTCTTGGCGAAGGGGTGTACGAGGTCGATGGAACTTGCCCGATTGACATTCTTTCGGAGCATTGCGGGGTCGAGGTTCCTGAAACCGAGGTGGAGACGGCGGGGGGCTTGATCCACGACCTTCTGGGCCGAATCGCGAAAACCGGGGACAGCGTCTTGGTTGAGAATTCGAGGCTGGTGGTGGTGCGTGCCGACCCGACCCGGGTTCGCCGAATTCGGATCGAGCCGGTGGGTGAGTTACCGTCCAAACCCGCCGGACAGCAAGACTAGCATCCAAGTTCCAAGCAACGATTCGCTGTAGGGCCCAACGCGACCACAAGCAGTGTGGAGCAAGGTGGAAGCGAAGGAAGAGGATTGCCGGGTCGGTGGTCCAACGCTTACGATGGGTGGAGAATCCGTTCCTGCCTGGGCCCCAAACACCCAAAAAGCCGAGATTCGACCGCTGCCAACTCCTTGGTCCAAGGAGATCCGCTGATTCCTCGTCGTTCGTTCGATCGCGGCATCCAGGAGACCTCAACTTTGTTCGCCGGACCCATCATCGCTCGCGAGGTCATGACCTCGCCTCGACCAGCCCGATTTTATATCGCGCGTGCGTCCTATGTTGGAATTCTCTTCATCTTGATGTGGACGGTCTGGCAATCGCTGATCGGTTGGCGCGAGGTTCGCGAGTTCGGCGTGCTCGCACGTTTCAGTGGAATCTTGTTTCAGTTCTTCGTCCTGATCCAGCTCACCTTGATGCTGTTCTTCGCCCCGATCTCAGCCGCGGCGGCAGTGGCCCACGAGAAGGATCGTCGCACGTTCGTTCTCCTCTTGATGACCGACCTGCGCGACACGGAGATCGTGCTTGGGAAGCTCACGGCAAGCCTATTGCAGATTGTGACGCTTCTGGCCCTGACAGCTCCAGTCTTCTTTCTTTGCATGTTGCTCGGGGGGATCGCCCCCGCCCAGATCTTCGACATTCTGGGGGTGACGGCGGCGGCGGGCGTCGCGGGGGGAGCGCTCGGACTTCTCGTCGCACTCGGTCGCGACCGCACTTTCCAATCGCTTGCCCTCACCGTGCTTCTCGTCGTTCTCTCACTGGCGGGCATTGAGGCGATCGGATACCTGGCCCCTGGTCTGAGTATTGCCGGGGTGCCGCTCGCGACCGGGCTCAACCCCTACCGAGCCATCCTCTCGATCCTGTACAAGGACCAAGCAAGTCTCTCGGCGCTCGCGCGTCCCAGCATCGTGTTTATCACAATGGCCAGTTTACTGGCCTCGGGAATCCTGCTGGCGAGCATCTATCTGCTCCGGATTTGGAATCCGGGTCGGAACGAGCCGAGAGAAGAGCGCGAAGGTGAGGAGAGCGAAACGCAGGAAGGAAGTCTGATCGCGATCGAGACTTTCGAGGAGTCGCAATCCGCATCACCGGTCCCTGCCATTGGATCGCCTTCTCCCGCACTGAAAACGGGAGAATCGCCCGAAGAGGATGGATCGCGCTCCACGGGTCTCCATGTCCCGCGACGATCGCATCGACGTGTGCTCAAGAAACCGGGCCAGTATCGGAAGCCCTGGAGCGAATGGCCCGTCCTTTGGCGTGAGCTGATGACGCGTGCCTATGGCACCAAGCCGTTGGTAATCAAGGCGGCGTACTTTGTGGCATTCGCGCTTGGAGTTGCCTTTTATCACGGGCAGTCCGACCTGGCCGAGGATAGCTGGAAACCCGCGAAAACCCTGATCCCGCTGGCGATCCTCAGCCTGGTCCTAGTCAACACTCAAGGGGTGACCGCCCTGACCAGCGAGCGGGACACGGGGGCGCTCGACCTTCTACTGGTGACGGAGCTATCACCCAAGCAGTTCATTTACGGGAAATTGTATGGGGTTCTCTACAATACAAAAGAGATGATTATATTGCCGATCCTTTTAACACTCTGGTTCGCCATCCGAGGCGACCTTACGTGGGAGTCGGCGGTCTATGTCATCATTGACTTTTTGCTCCTGGCCCATTTCTCGGCGATGCTCGGGCTACATGCCGCGATCACTTATACCAATAGTCGGACCGCGGTCGCCAATAGCCTGGGAACTATCTTTTTCTTGATGATCGGGATCCTCGTCTGCGCGAGCCTGATTCTGCTAAGCGATCGCGAATTCGGCAGGCAGTTGCTGAGCTTCCTGATCTTCATCGGCGCGGGGAGTGTCGCGCTGTTTGGGTCGTTGGGGGCCAAGAACCCGTCGCGTGCCATCGCTCTGGTTTCGTTGCTCACACCGTTTTGGTCATTTTATTGCGTGATCAGCTTGCTGAATCACGATATTCTGGCCGCCTTCCTCTTCAGCGTGGGGATCTACGGATTCGCATGTCTCGCCATGCTGGTCCCGGCCGTGAGTGACTTCGACATCGCCCTGGGCCGGACCAGCGCGATTCAGGGGTGAAATCTTCCGGGGTTTGACGTGGTGACGAGTCGCCCGCGCTCCCGCTGGCGGCTCGCTTCACCAAGAGCTCGAGCGAGTCAACTCGGCGCGAGAGTTGCTGCCAGAGATTGGTAGGCACCTGCGCTCCACAGACTCGATGAGCTCGCTCACCCATGGAGGCTTTCCGCGATGGCTATCCCTCCCTCCTCGAATCGACGTGATTTTTTGCAGACCGCGGGGGCGGCTTACGTCGCATCGACCGCGCTCAATGAAACGGCAAAGGCCGACTCCGCCGATCCAAGTGGCGTTCCGCTCCGCCTGCTGGGCTCGACCGGCGAGAAGGTCAGCTTGCTTTGCCTCGGCGGGCACGCGTGTACGAACCCGAAGAAATTGAGTGAAGCGGAAAGCCTTCGACTCATCCAGCGGGCCGTCGATGAAGGAATCACCTTCATGGACAATTGTTGGGATTACCACGATGGCCTCGCGGAAGAAAGAATGGGCAAGGCCCTCGCGCAGGGAGGTCGGCGCGACAAAACTTTCTTGATGACCAAGTGTTGCGGCCGAACCGCCAAGGAAGCGCAATCGAACCTCGAGGACAGTCTACGACGCCTCAAAACCGACCGACTCGATCTCTGGCAGTTCCATGAGATCGTCTACGACAATGACCCTTCCTGGATCTTCGCTGAGGAGGGAGCGATCCATACCGGTCTGCGTGCCCTCAAGGAGGGGAAAGTCCGTTACCTGGGATTCACGGGGCACAAGGATCCGTCGATCCATTTAGACATGTTAAGTCGACCCTACCCTTGGGCGTCGGTTCAAATGCCCTTGAATGTGATGGACGTACACTACCGGAGCTTTCAGAAACGCGTCCTGCCCATGCTGCTTGAGAAGAAGATCGGCGTGCTCGCGATGAAAAGTCTGGGAGGCGACGGAGGAATTGTTTCCAAGGCAAACGTGAAAGTTGAGGACGCGATCCAGTACGTGCTCACCCTTCCCATTTCCACCCTCGTCACGGGAATCGACTCAGAGAAGGTCCTGGATCAAAATCTCAAAATCGTTCGTGGTTTCAAACCGCTCGCACCCGAAGTCATGCGCTCGTTGGAGAAGTCGACGATCGAAGTGGCGTCGGACGGACGCTTTGAGCTATTCAAGTCATCCAAGGCTTTCGATGGTCCTGTACATCGTAAGCAGCACGGATTCTCTACCGAGTTGAATGCTTAAGGCGTGCCGAGGGCATCATCGCTCGCGGTGGAAGGGACCAAAGCGGGCCGAAAGAGGAGGGCAGGGGGAGGTTCCCGCTCACTTTAGCGGGAACCTCGCCTCATCAATCTTTTCAATCAACCAACCAACCAACTTCGAGACTCTCAGTCGTCGGCCAGGGGAGTCAGTGTCGTCCGGGTCGCCCCTTCTTCATGGTAGATATGTTCAACCGTCGGACCGAGGTCGTCAGGGACTCTCGAGGAGACGAGGATTCCTCCCGACTCAATTCCCTTTGAGTAATGCTCGGCCTCGAGTTCAGGGATTCCGGACCCGATCAGGGCACCAATTAATCCCCCCGAAGCCGCGCCAATGCCCGCGCCGGTGAGAGCCGCCGCGAGCGGCCCTCCCACCAAAAAAGTCCCGACGCCCGGCAGAACGATTGTTGAACCGAGGAGGGCCAGGCCGACGAGTGTGCCAACAGCCGCACCCGAGATGGCACCCGCGGTTGCCCCTTCACCCGAGAGATCCTCCGCACCGGTGGATTCGGCCAGTTCTCTCGCTTCCTGCTCGTCCTTCAGGGCAATGCTCACCAGGTCGAGACCAATCCCCGTCTCCTTCAAGCGGTGAATCGTATTTTCCGCAGCTCCCCTGGATTCGAAAAGGCCCACGACTTGATGCATCGGATGTCTCCTCTGCGAGAGAAATGGGAGGGATCAGGAGTACCCTGAGATCACGCAATGACCGGCACCCGCGAGCGCAAACCGTTCCTTGCTCTTGATAGGTAGAATGCAAACTTCAAGCCAACCACAATATAAATATCCCGGCCACCACGTTCGCGGAGGCCGGGACATCAAAAACTACGTCGAGACCAGACATGTGGACATGATGGTTTGGCCTGAATCAGGTGAGCCCGGTGATCTGCCCGTCGGGAGTGACATCGATTCGTTCGGCGGCGGGCCGTTCGGGTAGACCCGGCATCCGAACGATCTCACCGGTCAGGGCAACGAGGAATCCCGCCCCCGCGGCGATCTCAACGTCTCGCACCGTCAAGGTAAAGCCCTTGGGTCGGCCACGAAGCTTGGGATTATCGGAGAGGGAGTCTTGTGTTTTGGCCATGCAGAGAGGTAGGTCGCCATAGCCCAGTTTACGCGCCTTGCGGAACTTGGCTTCGGCCGCGGGCAAGATCGAGACCGCGTCGGCCCCGTACATGACCTTGGCAATGCGTTCGAGCTTTTTCTCGACGCTCCACTCCAGGGGATAAAGGGGCTGGTAGGGCGTTGGCGGCGTCTTGCCAACGGTGTCCACCACCAGTTGGGCCAACTCCGTGGCACCCGCTCCCCCTTCACCAAAGACGTTGGCGGTTGCGCTCGGAACGCCTCGCGAGCGGCAGAAAGCGTGAACCACCTCCAACTCCTCCGCGCTATCGGAGGCGAACTGGTTGATGCCAACCAAGGTTGGTTTCCCGAAGTGACTCGCACTATCGAGATGAGCGGCCAGGTTCTCGAGTCCGCGCTCGACCGCGCCGGGGTCGGGGTTGGTCAAGGCCCCCAGGCCCAGACCTCCATGCATCTTGAGGGCCCGAATCGTGGCGACGATCACAATGGCCGCCGGGTTCAAACCCGCGGATCGGCACTTGAGGTCGAAGAATTTCTCTCCGCCAAGGTCAAAGGCGAATCCCGCCTCGGTCACGGCAAAGTCCGCGTGAGCCAGCGCCATCCGGGTGGCGAGCACCGAGTTGCAACCATGCGCGATGTTGGCGAACGGCCCTCCATGGACGAAAGCCGGCGTCCCTTCCTGGGATTGGACCAGGTTGGGCAGGAGTGCGTCGTTGAGAATCGCGGCGAGCGAGCCGGTTACTCCCATATCTCCCGCCAGAACGGGTTTTCCGTCTCGGGTGTAGCCAACGAGAATTCGCTCGAGCCTTGCCCTGAGATCGGCTGGGGAGTCGGACAGGCAGAGGATCGCCATGATTTCGCTGGCGGCGGTGATATCGAAGCCCGACTCGCGTGGAGTTCCCTGTCCCGCGCCCCCGAGTCCGATCACAATCTTGCGGAGGCTTCGGTCGTTGACGTCGAGCGCCCGTTTCCACAGGACGTATCGGGGATCAAGATGCGTATCACGGAAATGCAGACGATTATCAATGGTCGCCGCGAGCAGGTTATGCGCGGCGGTGATGGCGTGGAAATCTCCGGTGAATTGGAGGTTGATCACGTTCGAAGGTTCGAGCCGGCTCTTGCCGCCGCCGGTCGCTCCTCCCTTTCGTCCGAAAACCGGCCCCATAGAAGGTTGCCGTAGGGCGAGAGCGGCACGCTCCCCGATTTTGCGCAAGCCCTGCGCCAGACCGATCGAAACGGTTGTTTTGCCCTCTCCCGCGGGAGTTGGAGTGATGGCCGAAACCAGGATGAGCTTTCCTGGCTCCCTCCTGGAGGCCGAAAGGGCCTCGAGCCTCACCTTGGCCTTGTCTCGCCCATAAGGCTCGAGGTAATTCTCCTCGATCCCCAACTCGCGCGCGATCTCCACGATCGGTCGAAGCTCTGACGTCGATGTTCCCATCCTATTACCACTCATCTTGTTTTGAGCACGGGGACGACCCACAAGCGCTTGGCCCGGGACCGGGTTCAGAGGCTGGGCTGTGAAGCCCAAGACCGACGCGATGAAATCAAACCGCTCCGAAGGCGTGAGTTCCCTCGAAGGTGGGTTGTACGGCGACCCTCGTCGTTAGGGGTTCAAATAGTGCGCGAGCCATCGATGCATTTCCCGCCACCAAACGATACGGTTGGCGGGCTTGACGATCCAATGCCCCTCGTCGGGGAAGTACAGATAACGGCTGGGAACCCCCATACGCTGGAGAGCGGTGAACATGCCTAAACCTTGAGCATCCGGCACCCGAAAATCAAGTGCGCCATGGATGACAAGCGTGGGTGTTTTAAACTTGGCGACGTGATAACTTGGAGAATGCTTCTGGTAATGCTCGGGCTTGTCCCAGGGGGGACCGCCGAATTCCCACTCGGGAAACCAGAGCTCCTCGGTGGTGACATGCTCGCTGACCAGGTCAAAGACACCAGCATGGCTAATCAAGGCCTTGAATCGGTCGGAGTGGCCCGCGATCCAGTTCACCATGAAGCCGCCGTACGATCCTCCGGCGGCAGCCATGCGGCTTTCGTCAAGGAATTTGTACGTCTTCAAGGCATGGTCGAGTCCAAGCATGAGGTCTTCGTAGACGCGGCCCGTCCAATCCTGACTAATCTGATCGGTGAATTTCTGGCCGTAACCGGTAGAGCCACGCGGGTTGATCGCCACGAGGGCATACCCTGGAGCGGCGAATAGGGCGTAGTTCCAGCGAGCATGCCACTCATCGTGCCAGGCCCCCTGGGGACCACCGTGAATGAGGAAAAGCACCGGGTACTTCTTTGAAGGATCGAAGCCTGGGGGACGAATCAGCCAACCCCCGACCGTGTCGCCATCGGCCCCTTTGAACGCGAATCCCTCGGCCTTCGGCAGGTCGAGCTGTTCGGCCAAGGGGTCGTTGTGGTGAGTTAGTTGCGTCAGGTTCTCTCCGTTGGCATCCGCTCGATATAGCTCGTTCGGACGGGTGCTATCGCTTCGAAGAAAAACCAGCTTGTCCGAACCTGCGACCACCTGGACCGAAGTGTTGATGCCGCCGGTCACCCTGGCCTGATGTTCGAGCGCCGTGGCGGAACCGGTCAGCTCAACAATTGGCTCGTTGCCTCGGTCGTCCAACACGGCGAAGAACCGGATCGGTTGCTTCGTCCCGGAGTTCTTGCCTTGGGCCCAACCGTAGGAATGGACGGGTCGATCGAGCGACTTACTCTGGAACTCAAGCGACCAGTCCGACCGCTTCCGCACGGTCAAGACCCACTGGTCCGACTCGAACCCCGCGCGGGCCTGGCTGAGGTACGCGAGTCGCGTTCCATCGGGGGAGAACCGGGGCTGGGCGTCCGCCCCTTGGTTCTCACTCGTCAGGTTCTTGGGGGGGCCTCCCTTGACCGAGACGGACCAGAGGTCGGAATTGGTTGACCATGCGCGGTTCTCGCTGGGCTCGGCCGTGAAGACGAGTTCCGAACCGTCGGGTGAGAAAGTATACTCCTCGGAACCGCCGAACGGAGCAGGGGGGGTGTTTACCTTCAAAGCAGGGGTCAGGTCAGTCGCCTCGCCCGTCTCAGCATTCGCGACGAACAGGTGACTTCGCTTGCCGGAAACCCAATGGCTCCAGTGTCGGACCATCAAATGGTCGAAGATCAGGGCCTTGCTCTTCTCTTCCTCTTTCTCCTTGTCGAGCTCGGCGGTCTTCTCAGGGGAGGTGTCGGGATAAACCTCCGCGGCGAATGCGATCGTGTCCCCCTTGGGAGACCAGATCGGCCCAGCGACGTCGATCGGTAGATTCGTGAGTTTCCGAGCTTCGCCGCCGTCGATGGGGATGAGCCAGATTTGCGACGAGCCTTCTCGGGTTGATGTGAAGGCAATCGTTTTTCCGTCGGGACTCCAGCGCGGGTGGCTATCGCTGGTGGCTGAGCTTGTGAGTCGTCTGGGCTCCCCCCCTTTGGTTGGAATCAGCCAGAGGTTGCTCCGGGTCTTGTCCGTCTTCCGGTCGAGTTCCGAAAGCACATACACAACCCACTCCCCATCGGGTGAGACCTGGGGATCGGAGACCGACTTAACCGCGAGCAGGTCATCAATGGTCATGGCCCGTGCCGAGGCGAAATGAGGGGCCGCCAGCATCAAGAGAATTCCCAGGCCGAGAAACGCGCGCAACACGAGGGAGTCTCCATCCGAAGTGAGAGGTCGGGTCCGATTCCACTTCAACGTGGTCCGCTCGCCAGTGGCCGCACAGACCACGCGAACGAGGTCAGATGCGCCCATGGCCCATCCGCTTGAGCAAAGGGGTGAGGACCAAGAGCACAATGCCCGGGATCACGGACGAGTAGATCAGGAAGGTCCAGAGGTCCCCCTTGCTCTCCTGAATCCAGTGCTCAAGCATGCCCGCGAAGTAATTGGCGACCGCGGTGCAAGTAAACCAGAGCGCCATCATTAATGAGGCGATCCGAGCGGGGGCCAGCTTGTTGACCAGTGAGAGTCCAATTGGAGAGAGACAGAGCTCACCGACGGTGTTCAGCAAATAGACCATGGCCAACCACTGAGGCCCTACCAGACCTCGAGCGGCGTACGTCTGCTCCGCGTTGGACATGATCGTGAAGCCCAGACCCAGGAAGAGCAAGCCCAACCCCATCTTGGCGGTCGAAGTGAGAGCGAACCGAGTTCGGTCCAGCCATGTCCAGACGATTGAGAAGAGAGGGGCCAGGACGAAAATGAGCAAGGGGTTAACCGACTGGAACCAGGATGCGGGAAATGCTTTGCCGAACAGGTGCCGGTCCGTCTTCTGGTCGGCGAACAACGTCAACGTGCCACCAGCCTGCTCAAATCCCATCCAGAACACGATGGAGAAGAGCGCGACCACGAGTATAACCACGATCCGCTGAATCTCCGCGCTCGTGAAGGGTGCCGATCCTGCCGGGTCGCTTTTCGCACGGATCTCACCGGATTCCTCTTCAGTGGGTTCGGCCTGAGGCTTGGCATCCTGCGCCGAGGTTTCCAGGCCTCGCCCTATCAGAAGACCTGTCAACTTCGCCATGGCCAGCGCGAGGAGAATCCAGTACCCCAGAACAACGAGCCAACCCCAACCCTTTGGGATCGCCTGCACGATCCGACTCGCGGGCAAGACCGCCAAAACGACCAGCAACGTTCCAAGCGCGGTCAAGGTAATGACATGAACCCAATCAACGGCTTGAATCCTGTGATCCGAGCTCGATGCGCGACCCGGCGGGAAACCGATGGGGCCAAGCACGCGTTGTAACCAGACGAACGTGATCAGTCCCAGGACCATCCCCACGCCCGCGGCCGCGAACCCATAGTGCCAGCCGAAGCGTTCATTTTCTCCAAGGTATCCGCAGACCAAAGGGGAAAAGAAAGCGCCCAGGTTGATCCCCATGTAGAAGATCGTATAGGCACTGTCGCGTCTTGGATCATTCTGGCTGTAGAGTTGGCCGACCATCGTCGAGATATTCGGCTTGAAGAATCCATTACCGAGAATGATCAAGCCCAGGGCGTAAACCAGCAAGGGTTCGAACGCCATCGCGAAATGGCCGAGCGCCATCAGTGACCCGCCGATGAGGATCGCTTTGCGCTGACCAAGATAACGGTCAGCCAGGTACCCTCCCAGTAGCGGCGTCAAGTAGACCAAGCTCGTATAGGTCGCGTAGATCTCCAGGGCGTCTTTTCGCTCGAAATGCAGGTGCTGGGTCAGGTAAAGGACCAGCAATGCGCGCATGCCATAATAGCTGAACCGCTCCCACATCTCGGCCCCGAACAGAACGTAGAGTCCCGCGGGATGTCGCGCCTTGGCATGACCCACATCCGACTCGAGTCCGGCCATACTTGTCATTGAGAAGCCCTGAGCATAAGAAAGGGGGAAGGTCGGCCCGGAACACCGCCTTCAATCCTGGCGAACCCGGCCACTTTTCGGAACATACCAGCCGAACGAGAGTAGCGGAAGAACGTTCCCGACCCAAGGCCCAAGCGGAACCCAAGCCTCTCCGACCATGCCACCTCTCGCCAAGATCAAGGCTGAGGGCGAGATCCCGTCTTGGTCGAGAATGCCGGAGCTTCCTTGAGCCATCGCAGGACGTAGGGCATGCAATCGACGGGGCCGGGCTCGTCAAAGAGCAAGGGGGCTCGAATCAGCTCGGCGTGGTTCGAATGAATCACCACGGGTTCTGGTGCCCCATCCAACCGCGCCCTCCGGATTGAGACACAACCGTCACCGGTCCCGTCACTTAACTCGTCCAGGTGGTCGGCCAGTTCGGTAGTCGCGAGGCGGGTCAGTCCACCGAAGAACCCTGCGTTACCCGCCATTGATGCGAGCTGGCGTTCCGCGTTTTTTCGCGCGTTGAGCGAGATGAGGCCCGCGTCGCCCGCGAGGATATGGTAGGGGACGCCAGTTCGGCGAGGTCGCTGATTCAAGGTCTTGAGGTAGGTGCTCCCTGGAAGCATGTCATTCGCCGCCTCTCCAAGCCCGTCTGAAAGCTGCGAAATTGCCTCGTTCGTCTTCTGGTTCTGGACCGCTTGTAACCCCTTGAGGAGTTGGACGAGGGTTTGAGTCTTCGCGAGGCTCGACCCCTGGTTGACTGGTGCGATCAAGATCAGAGAGGCGAACTCGCTCGCGTTGGAACCGGGATCTTCCACCCATGATCGAGCGACGAGGGCCCCCATGGAATGAGCCACGATGGCCCAAGGCCGGGTCTCGTGATGGTTGCGCCGAAAATCACGCCAGGCCGATTTGAAGCGTGCGCCACTTTCCTTTAAGGCTCGATTGTAGGGATAGTCGAATACCACGACCCCGTATCCTGCGTCCTCAATGGGCTTGATCATGTAGGTGAACCCGCCCGAAGACGAGTTCAACCCATGAACCAGGCAGACGGTGGGCCTTGTGGGGTCGTTCGGCCGGTACGAAGGGAGCGCTTTCATCCCATAGTTCGCCAGTCGCCGAGCATGCTCGCGCTCGAGCTGCTCGACGAGGGTACGGACCTGCGTCGTCCACGACCTGGCATTCTCCGGCTCGAGCACGCGACGATCAATTTGAAGGATCAACTCGCCTGGGTCCAGGCGGACCTGGGCCGATTCACCAAGCATCGTCTCAAGCGTGGTCCGAGCGAGGCTACCACCCAGGCCCACAACGGGAATGCGGATTGGAGTTTTAGGCTGGCCCAATTGAACGCCGGTTGCATCGACCAGCTTCGCGATCAGCCGACCGAGATCCACGTCCCGTCCGTGTTCGATCGGCACGCGAACCTCGACCGTTGGAGGCGTCGCATCGCCACCACTAGCCAGAGCGACGAGCCAGATCACCGCTCCCGTCGACATAAACCCAAGATTCATCGCTCCCCCCACCATCCCCGTATACCGCTCATGCTCGCAGGGATTATACGGGATCCCGGTTCGGACAGAGAGAGCTGAGTTTGGTCGAACGTGGCTCATGGCGCATGACTAATGCCCGCATCAGGCCTTTGATTGAATGGGGCGGGGTGCGGGCATCCCAGTTGTGCGTCCGATAATGGCTCTTATGTTCGACTCGGATGAGCTCAAAATGAGAAAATGGGTGTTTTGCGGCTTTTGCCCGGTCGTCTGGTAATTTCGTTTTCCGAAACTCCAGGACGCCGCTCAGTAGCCAAGTCTGGGAACTCGTCTCGTTGACTTGGTCGAGCATAAACATCCCGGCTTGGTAGGACCGGAGAGTTTGGATATTTGACAGAAGTGGATTTCTCGGTAGACTCCGGCATGCAATGAATGATGCAAGATGAGGAACGATTCAATTCAAGGAGGAGCCGCCATGATCTCGTCGAGAAGTATCGTTCGTGTCTCTTTGGTATTTCTGCTCCTATCGGGTTTCCAAATCTCAGCTCAAGGATCCCCTTATACGGCCACCTATATCGGTAAGCGAGAAGACGTGACTTTTAACGAGGCTACGTCGACCTATGACAATGCTCTGACCGGCCTATCTTATGATTTTAAGACCACGACCACAATCCGGTCAACGTTAACGGAAGCCCAAAAGGCAGAGGTTCCCTTGGTCTCTTTTATCTCCGGCACGACTTATTATAATGTCGCCCACGAGCCTGCCCAGGATATGTCGATCAACGATTCCGGAGTGGTCGTTGGTCGCGCTCCAGATGGAGTCTCTCATGCGCGGCCCTGGTCGAGCTTAATGTGGGTCTACTCCAAAAAGGGGCCGGATGGGACCTACTTGCCGTTCTCGCCGATACCTGATACAGACCACTACTCGATATGGTCTTACGTGAGTCAATCAAACAAGATTCTCACACTTGACAATGGTGGAGATCTATTGTTTGACCCGATCAGAGGTTCAAGCACCTTGGTCTCGGAACTGATTCCTGAGGAGCTTCTCAAGAAATATTCACCCCTGCCAGCGGGTTTGCATGCCCAAACAATCGATGATCGCGGAGACATTCTAATTGCCGCAACGAATAATCTGAGTTACGGAGGATGGGATTCACCGGACGATGCGATGTATATCCTGACCCCTCCAGGACTTGGTTCACCACAACACGTCCCCGAACCATCCACGCTCTTGATCCTGGGGACAGCGTTCGGGGTCTTTGGATTCCAGCGACTGAGAGGTCCGAAACGGGATTGATACGAAGGCTCGATTTTGACCAACCTGGCCTACAGGCCCGCCTCGCCATGGCTCCGTTCAAGAGTCGATGACGAGGCGGGTTGGTTAGTTGCCGACAAAGTCGATCGTCAGACGAGCTCGGGCTTCTTGTCCACGAGGGCCGAGTTCCACTCGGGAATCGGGATGTATTCGATCTTTCCCGTCACCACGTCATACATGGCGCCGATGACCGCGATACGTCCTTCCTCGACGAGCTCTCGGAGCTTGGCGCTTTGGTCGTGGATCTGGTCGACGACGCGAGCGACATTCCGCTTGGCCGTGTCATCCACGAATTTCGCTTTTTCGTCGGCTGAAAGGGTTTCGTAGCCCTGGTAAGCTTCGCGAGGAAGTGTGAGTTGGATGTCTTCGACGATTTCGTCGATATGATCGCAGCCCGTGGCGGACACGGCCGTAATGCCTGAGCTCGCGAAGCTCACCGAGGCGGTGACCGCGCCACATTTCGTATGCCCAAGGACCAGGACCAGCTTCGCGCCTGCCACGGCACAGCCGTACTCGATACTTCCCAGGGCCTTGCGGCTCACCACATTTCCGGCGAGACGAACGCTGAACATGTCTCCCAGGCCCAGGTTGAAGATGAGCTCGGCCGGGGATCGGGAGTCGATACAACTCACGATCACAGCCAAGGGGTGTTGACCCTGGCCCGTCGCTGAAACCTGGCGATCAAAACTGCGGAACAGTTGCTGTCCGCCCAGAAATCGACGGTGGCCTTCATTCAGGATATCGAGGACCTCCCGCGGCGAAAGCGATTGCTGGAGCTCTTTCGTGGAGTGCTCGATATAGTGCGTCTGATCCTCGATATCGCACTGGTTTTCAAACCCACGCAAACTAACGGAGACCCCTCGAAGCGGGGCGGTTTCATCCTTGTACTCGCGGATCACGTTCAAGACGTCGGGGTCGATGTAAGTCATATTGTTGGCGTCGATGAGAAGCTGCCCCCCTTCCGGGACTTCCTCAAGCGCCTGGACCAACGACCCTCGATTCAAAAAGCTCACCTGATTCGGCAACTGAAGCCGAATGACTTCGCCGGCAGGAAACCGTTCCACGACCCGATTCAGGGGGTGGCGCATATTACTTTGAAGGATCCACGCCGCGCTTGCGGCAAGGCCCACGAGGATTCCGGTGAGCGCGTCGAACAGGAGAATGGTAACCAGAGTCACGAGAAAGGGAAAGAACTGCGTGTGACCCTGCTCCCAGATCCGCTTGAAGAGCTGCGGAGAGACCAGTTTGAAGCCCGTGACGAGCAGAATCGCGGCAAGGCATGAGGTTGGAATCAACTTCAGCCAGCCCGGCACGAGCAACACGCTGAGCAGGAGCAACACTCCGTTGAAGATCGCGGAAAGCTTCGTCCGGTTGCCCGCATTCACGTTCAACGAGCTTCGAACGATGACCGCGGCGATGGGGAGTCCGCCAAATAACCCACAGGTCACGTTCCCAACCCCTTGAGCCACCAGTTCGCGACTTGGCGGCGCGGTCCGATGCTTGAAGTCGATCTTATCGATCGCCTCAAGATTGATCAGCGTTTCCAACGAAGCAACCGCGGCGATCGTCAACGCCGAGCGAATCACCGAAAGGTTCGTCAGTCCATTCCAGTCTGGATGCTGGAGGGACTGAAGAAAACTCGAGCCGTTATTCCTTGAGAACGGAAGCTGAACAAGCAGGTGATCGCCAAGGCTCAACCCCCCCCCGAATTGCCGAAAGACGAGGTTCAAGACCACCCCGAGGAGAACGATCAAAAGTGCGGAGGGAATCAGCGATTGTTTCAGGGCTGGAACGCGATCCCAGAAGATAAGAAGTGCAAGCGAAAGGAAACCAATAATGGTTGAACCGAGATGGAACGATTTGGAATCAAACCAAGACTTCGTGGGAAATCCTTTCCAGTGCCACTCGAAGAAACTCATGTCACGTTGCGGGTCAAGCTCTCTTCCAAATAAGTGAGGAAGCAACTTAATTACAAGTATACATCCAATTGCCGCGAGTAATCCTTTGACAACGCTCGAAGGAAAAAAGACGGCCAAATTCCCTGCTCTCGTCACACCCAGAACGAGCTGAATGAGCCCGGCAAGGACCAGAGACGTCAGGAACAAGGGAAATGAACCAAGCAGTGCGAGTTGAACCGTCACGATCGCGGCCAGCCCCGCGGCGGGACCGCTCACGCTCGATTGCGATCCGCTCAGCAATCCAACCACAATGCCGCCGACGATGCCCGACACCAGACCCGAGACGAGAGGCGCGTTCGACGCAAAAGCGATCCCCAGGCATAAGGGTAAGCTCACGAGGAAGACGACAACGCCCGCGGAGAGATCGCGCGTTAAATTCGAGGACGAAGGAGAAACCGTTCGCGATCCCATCATCAAATCAACCTCAAGAGTTAGACGAGAAACATCATTCGTACGGGGCACGCAGTCGCCCCACCACGACCATCGCTCCGTAACGCTTTGGTCCAACCAAGTCCGAAACCCAATTCTTGTGCCAAGATCGAACGGAACTGCGAAGTAACCTGGACAATCGGCCCAAAGTCGTTTGCTAAAAAACCTTAGACGTTTCTTAACTTCCCGAGGAGCGGCTTCTGGAAGGAATGCGGCTCCCTTCCAGGAAGCTCGATTCTTGCTCACTCAGGTCAGATTTGAACCAGAGACGCCGACACTCCGACCGAGTTTGCTCTTTCAAGCAGACGCATGCCACTCTAAACGCCTGTCGCCAATGCAAAACCCCGGCGATGGGCTTGCCCATCGCCGGGGTTCAATTCTAACCGTCCAGTCACTCAGATCACCACAATCATTCCGAACCGGAACGCTTGGCTAGCCAGGAAACCCAATCCGTGCTGAAGGAGGTGGCGGGGGTGGGGATGGGAGCGATGGCGGAGTAGTCAGATCGTGTCTTGGCCTGGAATTCCTGGGATTGTGTATTCGTCGCGGAGAAGGTTGCGACACTCGACTCGGGGTCGGAGTCGGAGTCGGAGTCGACGGCCGAGGTGGTTTCCGCCACGACGGCATCGGTCGTATCCGTATCCGCTGCTTTGGTTTCCATAGAGACGGCCTGAACGGTTTCCGCCGCCTTCGCCGTATCTTCAGGGGCTGGTGTGGAGGTGGTTTCGGTCGGAGTCGGAGTCGGAGTCGGTGTGGGAGTGGGCGTTGGTGTCGGTGCGGGCGTGGGAGTCGGCGTGGGCGTGGGCGTTGGAGCAGGGGCCGCCGGTTGCCAGGGTTGGCTAAGGTTGTAATCGACCTTGATGTTGGCGTTGTCGACTCGGACGTCCTGGGAGCGAACAACTTGGTCGCCGACCTTGGCGGTCACCTTGTAGGTACCGGGATCAAGTGGAATCTGGTATCCACCGGAGTCCCAAGTCTGGACGCTGGAGGTTTGTCCGGTCGACTCGTTCTTGGCCTCGACAACGACTCCTCCTCGCCCTTCGCCGATATCGTAGGAGTTCGAGCTGTTGTTGTCGTCGTAGACGACGCCAAGAACTTGGGCCTTCGCGTTGCGCTGGGCTCCGAAGTTCTGGGTGATGACGATCGGGCCAACAGGCGATGGCGACTTCACGTCCACGATGCCAATGCCAACTTCGCGATAGGCCTGGTCTTGGGGAGTGACAGGCTGGAGGATGTTGGCCCTGTGTCCCTTATCGGCGACGCCCCAGTCGATCAGGAACGCTTCCATGGCTTCCTTGACCGAGCTTGAGTAAGCGAAGGCGTTCTCCCCAGCGGTGGTTCGGTCCTGATACCCAGCCTCGTCCAGCCGTTCGGTCAGGTCCGAGCCATCAGTACCGGTATGCGACTGAATACCTGAGTTCGCCTGATCCTGGCTGTGGCCCTGGGCGGCATTGGCGAGGGCGGGATTCCAGGCCAGGGGGGGCTTGGCGGGAGTGGAGGCGATTTCGGAACGGACCTGACCGAGGTCGACACCGTAGTGATCCACGGTCACCTTGACATCGGCGTTCAGATTCGTCGTGACCTGCTCGGCCATGGCGGCAGGATTGGTCCGAGCCATGTTGAGTAGCTCGAGCATATACTGCTGCTGTGGCGAGGGGCCGCCCCCGGTCAAGAGCTCGCGGGATTCGAGATTCTCGATTCGGGGAGTTCGACGAAACTTGGGCCGAATCATGCGGACCTCCGTGTCTATCGGAAACGCCCACTGCCTTGTGGAGCGTTCGGTCTTGATGACGACCCTCTCTCCACGATCGAGAGGGTTGCATTTGGGGCCGTTCCGACTTGAGGAAAAATTCGAGGATTCAAGGGGGTGGCTGTCGGCTTGGCAGCGATCTCTATGAGCAACGGGCGTGCCAACTTGGCTTCTCATTTTGAAGTGCTCGTGTCACGGATCGGAAGTCGCGTTCGCTACGGCGTTTAGACTCAGCGTGTCAAGGCAAGGTTGCGAAAGTCCCCTTTCAGCAGATCCGTTAGTGACGGTGAACTTTCTCAAAATGGCCGTGTGAAACTTACAAATCACCGTGAGTTACAAGATTTCACAGAGCCTCAAAATCGAAGAAACTTTAATTAAAGATTCAGGTTACGTCGACCGGGCACCCCTTCGGAAACGGTTTGGCGGGGTGGTTCGGATTGTAGGAATTGGGGCGGGAAAGAGCCGGCTTCAGAGGGGTGGTTGACCTCGCGTCTTGCGGGGTCCAGCCAATCGAGATAGCTTGAAGCCCCGTCTTAATCCAAGGGGAGGACTCGCCTATCAGAGCCCTCCTTTTAAATCCGCGAGACTGTGTTCGTTGCGCGGCGCTTTCCTCGGTCCGTTTTCGGAGGAGACTCAGAATGCCCTCGGCCCAACCCGTCCTGGAACAGCTTTCACAAGCGGAAGCCAAGGGGCTTGTCTCCGCTTCGGCTGGGGAGAATATCCGCCGTTGGCTAACGGAAGCCCCTTTCGAGCGCTACCGCGGAAAGCTGGTCGAGGACATCGAGGCGGGACAATGGAAGACGTTGGACGACGCCTTCTACGCCGTGCTTGAGTTCGGGACAGGAGGGCGTCGAGGACGGATGTATCCGGTCGGTACCAATGTCCTGAACGCGAGGACGATTGGTGAGAGTGCGAGGGGGCTGGCCGACTACGTCACCAAGCGAAAAGGGGAAAATCAGCCTCGGTCGTGCGTCATCGCCCGAGACACACGCCATAACTCGCCCGAGTTCGCCCGGATCTGCGCCCAAGTGCTTACGGCGGCGGGCTTCCAGGTCTATCTCTTTGAGCATGAGAGGTCGACCCCCCTACTCTCCTTCGCGGTTCGTCACTTGAAGTGTGACGCCGGCATCATGATCACCGCGTCGCATAATGCCCCGTCCGATAACGGCTTCAAGTGCTATGCCTCAACCGGCGGCCAGGTGATTCCCCCCGATGACTCCGGCATCATCGAATGCGTGAAGCTCGCCTCCGACCGAGAGATTCCCGAGGCCGACTTCGACACCGAGGTCGCCAACGGGAGAATCAGGCTCGTTGGTTCCGACGTGGACGACGCCTACATCGCGGCGGTGGTTGCGCAGTCGGTCTCCCCCGCGCGTGATCTCTCCATCGTATACACCCCCATGCATGGCGTGGGCGAAACCTCGGTCGCCGCCGCGCTCAAGCAAGCCGGCTTCAACAAGCTCAATATTCTCGCCTCTCAGCGCACGCCCGACGGCGACTTTCCGAACGTTCCGGGCCACGTCTCGAACCCGGAGATTCCCAAAACCCTCGATGCCTCGATTGCGGAGGCGAAATCCACCGGCGCTGACCTGGTTCTCGCTAGCGACCCGGATGCCGACCGAATTGGAGTGGCCGTACCCGTCACGGGCGACCCCAAGGAGGAATGGACCACGCTGAACGGAAATCAGATCGGCGTGCTCCTCTCCGCCTTCGTGATGAAGCAGATGAAGGCCACGGGCCAACTCCGACCCGACCATTATCTGCTGACCACCATGGTGACCAGCCAAATGTCACGCGCCCTGGCCGAGCGCGAAAAGGTTCGGGTTGAGGATGACCTGCTGGTTGGCTTTAAATGGATTGGACAGCGGATCGACGAATCGGGGCCTGCCGGCTTCCTGTTCGGCTTTGAAGAGTCGCACGGCTATCTCAAGGGGACTCACGTACGAGACAAGGATGCGGCGGTGGCCGCCCTGCTCTTCGCTGAACTCGCCGCGACCGTCAAGGATCGTAAGCAGACGGTGCTGGAATACCTGGATAGCCTGTACCAAGATGTGGGGCACTACGAGGAAAGGCTGATCAACAAGACGCTGGAAGGACGCGAGGGAGCAACCCAGATCAAGACGCTGATGCAAGCGTTCCGAACGAATCCCCCCAAGGAGCTCGGTGGTGTGAACCTCGTGGAAGTGCTCGACTACCAGGCGCACGAGATTCGTTCTCTGGCCACCGCCGAGCCTCCCCGCGGCTTGGCTCGTCCGTCGGGTGATTTGCTGATCTTCCACGCGGACGAGCCGGGCACGAGGGTTGCGGTCAGACCCTCTGGCACCGAGCCTAAAATCAAGTTCTATCTGTTCGCTCGCACCGACACGTCGGGAGGCGAAGCATTGGACGAGATCAAGCGCAAGACCCGATCGCGACTTGACGGAATCTCCAGCGGGATCGAACAATACATCAAGGACGTTCTCAAGACATAAAGGTCAGGCGGCTCACCTTTGATGTCTTGGCATCATTCGGCCCTTCCGAGGTCGTGCGCTCGCGCCCACGAACCAAAAGGGAGAATTCGGAAGGGCTGAAGACCCGAGGCCACCCATGCCCGACGAACCCAGTTCCACCACGCTAACCCCCGCGGACAAGGTTCGCTCGTTCCCCACGTCGCCGGGCGTCTACATCATGAAAGACGCCCAGGGGCGTGTGGTCTACCTGGGTAAGGCCAAGAACCTGAGGAGTCGGGCGAGTTCCTACTTCCACAAAACCGCTGAAACCGACCGTCGGATCTGCGACTGGATCGGCGAGGTTACGGATATTGACTATCTCGTGGCCGATAGCGAGGTTGATGCCCTGCTCCTCGAAGCCCGCCTGATCAAGGACATTCAGCCCAAGCACAACCAGGATCTGAAAGACGACAAGAGCTTCCCCTACCTTCAGATCACCACGGGGGAAGACTTTCCCCGCGTCAATTTCACGCGAGAGCCGCTCGACCGCAACGTCAAGCTCTATGGCCCCTTCCCCCGCGCCAAGAGCCTGCGCGGCGCGATCCAGATCTTGCAGCGGATCTTCAAATTCCGGACCTGCTCCCTCGATATCGTGGAAGGCGACCCGCGCTGGCGCTGGTTCCGCCCTTGCCTGCTCCATTCCATCAACCAATGCACCGCCCCTTGCAATCTTCAGATCGACATGGAGTCGTATCGCACCGACATTCGCAGGCTCCGCCTTTTCCTTGACGGTAAGAAGGAGGTCGTCGTCAAGGAGATTGAGGAGGAGATGCGTGAAGCGAGCAAGGAACTGCGATACGAGAAAGCCGCACGCCTACGCGACGAGATCAAGGCGCTTCAGACCTTGAACCTTCGGGGCGACCTGACCAAACACGCCCAACCCGAGGTGTTTTACGTCGACCCGTCCCGTGGGCTTAAGGGTCTGAAGAAGGTCCTTCACCTGGAATCCCTGCCGCGAACGATTGAAGGGATCGACATCGCCCACCTGGGTGGTTCGGAGACGGTGGGATCGCTCGTCACGTTCATTGACGGGCTCCCCTTCAAGCCAAGTTATCGCCGGTACAAGATTAAAAGTGTGAAGGGAATCGATGACTTCGCCTCGATCCGAGAAGTGATCAGCCGACGCATCATCGGGCTGCGTGAACGCGACGAGCCCTTTCCCGACCTCTTCCTAATCGACGGTGGAAAAGGCCAGCTCAACGCGGCACTCGAGGCGTTCAACACCCTCAAGCTGGTCCCTCCCGCGATCATCTCACTGGCGAAACGCGAAGAGGAAATCTATGTGCCAGGCCGATCCGACCCGATCGTGCTTGACCGGCGCTCGTTTTCGCTCAGACTTCTTCAGTACGTTCGTGATGAGGCTCACCGATTCGCGCAGCACTACCACCACATGCTTCGCCACAAACGAACCTTTGGCGAAGAATCCAAGGCGGCGGCCAAGCCACGTTCCGCCCCGGACGAGGAACAACATCATTCCGAAAGTTGATCGGTTTCTCCACCTTGACCTAACCCGGCTTTGGTCGACACCGATTCGCATGAATTCACGCCCCTCTTGAGCGGCGGTTTCGGATCCATGAACCTCGATCCGAATCTTGGTATTCCTTCATTAAGACGATCCACGAATCGAAAGAGAACAAGACGTTCATGATTCTCGTATCAGCAAATGGCCTGGGCAGACAGTTCGCGGGTGATCCGATCTTCGCCGAGTTGAAATTTGAAATCCGGACGGGAGAGCGTATCGGGCTCGTCGGCCCCAATGGAGCGGGAAAGACCACGCTGATGCGCATACTCTCCGCTCAGGACCAGGCGGATTACGGCAGTTTGTACGTCCGACCGGGTATCCGGGTCAGTTTGCTCCGCCAGCATCCCGAGTTTGAAACTCATGAAACCCTGATCAGCGTCGCGCGTTCAGGCCTGGCCACCGTACTGGAGCTTCAACACGAGTTGGAGGAAGCCGCGCAGGAGATGGCCGAGGCGGAAGACGACGCTGAACGCGAGCGGGCAACCCGGCGGTATGCGGAAATCCATGACCGGCTTGAACATCAAGACGCCTACTCGGTGGACCACCGGATCGAGGAAATCCTGACCGGGCTTGGATTTCCCACCTCCGATTTCCAGCGGTCCGCGCGTACGTTTTCCGGGGGCCAGCAGTCGCGCATGATGCTCGCGAAGCTGCTACTCGAGAATCCCGACCTGATGCTGCTGGACGAGCCCTCGAACCACCTGGACATCGAAACGACCGCCTGGCTCGAAAGCTATCTCGCGCGCCAGTCGGTGGCGATGGTGGTCGTGAGCCACGACCGCTACTTCCTCGATAAGGTCGTCAACAAAATCTGGGAGCTTCATGAAGGGAAGATCGACTCGTATCCCGGGAATTACTCGCAGTACTGGAAGTTAAGAACCGAGCGAGCCAAGGTCCTGGAGCGTCAGGCGGAACGTCAGCAGGAGAAGATCGCCGACCTGGAAGACTACATCCGCAAATATGGCGCGGGGCAACGAGCCAAGCAGGCCCACGACCGGGAGAAGAAACTGGCCCGGATCGAACGGGTGGAGACCATGCGGGAGATCGTCGGTCCGATCATGGGCTTTGAAGAAGTCGATCGCTCGGGCGACATCGTCATCGATGCCCGGAAAATCTCGAAGTCGTTCGATAAGCCCCTCTTCACCGACGCCACCTTTTCCATCCTCAGGGGGCAATGCGTGGGGGTGTTAGGCCCGAACGGTTCGGGGAAATCAACCTTGATCAAGTCCTTGATCGGCCGGGAGAAGGTTGACGCTGGGGAGGTCAAGCTGGGGCACAAGGTCCAGGTCGGCTATCACGACCAGGGGCTCGAATCGCTCAAACCCGAGACAACGGTGGTACGGGCCGTCTGGCCCGAGGACGACCCCGATTGGGTCCAGGAGGATGTGCGAAGCCTGCTCGGTCGTTTTGGGCTCAGTGGTGAGATTGTCTTCCAGACAGTCAGCAAACTCTCGGGTGGGGAACGGTCGAAGGCCGCCCTGGCCCGCCTCTGCGCCACGGGGGCGAACCTGCTGGTCATGGACGAGCCAACCAACCACCTCGATATTTGGTCGGCCGAGGCCCTTGAGCGATCGATTCTCGAATTCGAAGGCACGGTTCTGGTGGTAAGCCACGACCGCTATTTCCTCAACCAGGTCGCCGACCGCTTGATCGTCCTTGGGAATGGACGTGCGCGGATGATCGAGGGAGATTTCGAGACCTACCAGCGAATCGCTCAGCAGGAAGCGGAACAGGCCGCGAAATCGACGGCCCGCGCCGGTACGCCAACTTCGACCGGCTCCGCGCAAACGGGCTCGGAACGAACGGAGCGCAAGAAACGAAAGTTCCCCTACCGAAAGCCCGAAGCACTCGAAAGCGAGATCGCCGTCGTCGAGGCCGAGGTTACCGAGCTTGAAGATCAGCTCGGCCAACCCGCGACCTGGCGCGATCCGGTCAAGGCGGTGGAGCTTCAGCGCAAACATCAGGAGATCAAGGAGACGCTGGCCAGGCTCTATGAGCACTGGGAAGAAGCGTTGGAATTAAACTCTTGAGTCAACTCCCTACCTATCTCGTCACCCTGCCGAAAACGCGACGGCCGAAAACATCAATGGGATCGATTCGAGCGTTTTTTTCATCCATGATCGGTTGAATGCGACTAAGCATCTCCCCAAACCTAGCTTTCACCTGCTAGAGTCGAGTGTGACCGGAAAAGTCGCATCGCTCCCAATCAAGACACTGGTCCGCGAGAAGTAGGTCGCCGATGCCCGATCCCGAGAAGTTATTGAAGACGATCCACCGCGCCAGGGAGTTCTTCCGGGCGACGCCCGGCCGCGTGGGGGGGGTCGTGACTTTGAGCGATGTGGACGAGGTCATGGTGGTCGGCGACCTCCACGGGAATATTCCCGCTTTCAAGAAGGTTTTTGAAGCCGCCTCGCTCGCGAATCATCCCAAGCGCCACCTTGTCCTTCAGGAGTTGGTGCATGGGGTTCGGTACTACCCGGACGAGGGGGGAGACCGTTCTCACCAGTTGGTTGACCTGGTGGCGGCCCTTAAATGCCAGTATCCCGAGCGGGTACACTTGATTCTCGGCAACCACGAGCTCGCCGAGTTGACCGGCCGGTTGATCGGTAAGAACGGGGTGGCCCTGAACGCCCTCTTCCGACAGGGGATTGCCACGGCCTACGCGCCTCGCGACACCGAAGTTTACCAGGCTTACCTCGAGCTCTTTGCCGCTTTGCCGATCGCGGTTCGTACGCCGAACCGGGTCTTTCTCTGCCACACCATCCCCGACCCCAGAGAAATGGAAACGCTCGACCTGGAGGTCCTCAAGCTCGACAACTGGCCTCCCGAGGCGATGGCTCGACATGGAACGGTCTACGCCATGACCTGGGGCCGCTCGCTGGACCCAGACAACATCGACGAGTTCGCGAGGAAGGTCGACGCCGACTGGTTCGTCACCGGGCACCAACCTTGTGAAGAAGGGTTCCGCCAGCCGAATCATCGGCAGCTCATTATCGATGGGACGGATCCTTATCCCACCTATTGCCTTTTCAAGGCGCAGGAACCCACGACGCTCGAGACCTTGCTCAAGGGGGTCCGCGTCTTCGGCGCGATGGGATGAGTGTCGAGCGAGGCAAGTTCGTTTCGGGAGCTCACACAAGCTTGCCTGTCGAGTCGAGCAGGACTTGACCCCGAACCCGGAAGCGTTAGACTTCGTCCGCCTCGCGTTGGGGGGTCGGTAGGCACGCCAGGGAATTCGTGACGCTCCCCCCTGCCCTTCAATGGCAGGATGCCATGCTCTTCTGCTCGCGTGAGTTTCTCTTTTTCTTCGTGACCGTTCTCGCGATCTACTGGGGACTCCCCTGGACGCGAGCTCGCCTCATCCTTCTGCTGGCCGCGAGCTTTTATTTTTACGCGTGCTGGAACAAGTGGCTTGCCTTACTGATCGCGGCCACGTCCACCTTTGACTACGCGGTGGGCCTGGCACTCGACCGGAGCGGCATGAACCAGAGGCGACGAGCCTATCTGCTCGGTCTCAGCCTGACGATCAATCTCGGACTCCTCGCCTATTTTAAGTATGCGAACTTCTTCCTTGATTCGCTTGAACAGTTGCTTCGCTCCATGGGCGCCTCGACGCAGCTCCCCACCTTGCGCGTCATCTTGCCGATCGGGATTTCGTTCTACACGTTCGAGGCGATCAACTACACCGTCGACGTATACAAGCGCCGAGTCCCCGCCGAGCGCGACCTGACCCGCTTCTTACTCTTCATCACCTTCTTCCCCCACCTGGTGGCCGGTCCCATCGTTCGAGCCCGCGACTTTCTTCCCCAGCTCCGCCAGGCGAAACGCTGGAACTGGTCGCGGATGCAGCTCGGCGTGCAGTATTTCCTTCTGGGCCTGGTCAAAAAGCTGGCCGTCGCCGACCGCATGGCGGCTTACTCCGACCCGGTCTTCGCCAACCCCGAGGCTTACGGCACCTTAGCCGTCTGGGTCGCGGTAATCGCTTATGCCTTGCAGATTTACTGCGATTTCTCCGGCTATACCGACATGGCTATCGGCTGCGCGCACATGCTTGGGTACAAACTTTCCCCGAACTTCAACCTGCCGTATTTGGCCCGGAACGTCTCCGAATTCTGGCGCCGTTGGCACATCTCGCTTTCCACCTGGCTACGTGATTATCTCTTCATCCCGCTGGGGGGAAGTCGAGGCACTCGAACGCGTACGGCCTTGAACCTGATGATCACGATGACCCTGGGTGGACTCTGGCATGGCGCGAGTTGGAATTTCGTGCTCTGGGGTCTGTTTCATGGAGCCCTGCTCGTGGCGCATCGCGGATTCCGAGAGTTTTCCGAGACCCGAGCCGGGCCGCGGCGGTGGCTTGATGGGCAGTTGGGGACCGCGCTCAGTATCCTGACCACCTTCGGATTCGTCTGCGTTGGCTGGATCTTTTTCCGCGCAACAACGCTTGCCGACGCCTTGTCTCTCGTTGAGCGATTGGTGATCCCCCATGCGGGCGCAGCCTCCCCCGCTCTTCTGGCCGCGTTCGGGGTTACCCTCCTGGTCGTGTCGGCATGTCATCTCCTGGTGGAATACGCTTCCGTTGCCCGAATCCTGGATCGAATCCCCACTCCTCTCGTCGGTTTCGGATATGCGACTCTGCTGATCACCGCGCTGGCACTCGCGCCTAGTGCCGAGACCCCGTTCGTCTATTTTCAATTCTAGGCAAAGGAACATGGACGAATCCAAGGTCTCGAACCGGCCTCGAGAAACCCGGCGGCTTCTCCACCGTCGAGCTTGGCAGACGCTTGCCTGGACCTTGGTCTGGGTCGTCGGCAGTCAGGTCGCCGTGCGGGGTTTGATCCTTCGCCGCCCTGAGCTTGTCGACGTGGAGTTTGGGCGGAAGCTCGCCGACCTCCAAGCCGCGGTTTCGAAACAGCCCGAACGACCCCTGGTCCTCATGCTTGGAAGCTCTCGAGTCGCCACCGGCTTTCGGCCCGACGCGCTCGTCGGTGGCGTCTCCAAAGGACAGAACGATCCGCTCGCGTTCAACTTCGCCCAGGTGGGCTCGGGGCCCGAGATTGCTCACCTGACGCTGCAACGGTTACTGAATTCCGGGGTGAAACCAAGCTGGGTCTTGCTGGAGTTCTGGCCGCCCACCTGGGGCGCAGTTCGATCCCTCCATGAGTTTCGTGATCAGGTGGAGATCGGCGCATTGCACTGGAACGAGGTCCGGCTGCTCGCGCACTACGTCGCTCGCCCCAAGTATCTCTATCGTCAGTGGTACTTGAGCTTGCTCGTGCCCACGTTTGCCCATCGCGACCAGCTTGTCGGGGGGTTGACTCCCACGCTCGCACTTAAGTCACCCGAGCCAGACCGGCGTTGTCTGAACCTGGACGCGCTGGGCTGGTGGAGCCCAAAGCAAACAGTGGAAGAGGACGAACGCCTGGAGCTGATCGCACAGTACGAAAAAACGTATCAACAACGGCTTCAGCGGTTCGCGATTGCGAAGGTTCCCGACCGAGCGTTGCGCGCGATGATTTCGCTCTGTCAGAGTCAAGAGATCCGAGTGAGCGTGGTCGTGCTTCCTGAAGGCCGATCATTCCAGTCCCTCTATCCCGACTCCGCTATGGCCGAGATCCGTCAATACCTCACAACGATCGCTCGTGAGACGGGTGTTCAAGTGGTGGACGCCCGGGACTGGGTTGGCGAGGATGGGTTCATGGACGGTCATCATCTCCTGCCGACAGGGGCCGCGATCTTCACGCAACGTCTTGGGAGAGAGATCCTTCAGACTCAGGTCGCCGTCCGCTCCGACCAAACGGGCCGGAATTAGGTCGGAGGGCTTGAGCGTGACGACACCCATTCCTCTCGCGTCGTAATGGTCTGCGACACCAGTTTCCTCCAACCTGTGCCGTGCGTTTTTCCCGTATTTCTTAACCTGGTCCCCCTCGCTTCCCAGAACCAATGCCACCAGTCCATGCTTGCTCAAGGTCAAGGAGCCGGTAGGATGTGTGTTTGGCGACTTGTCGTTTAAACGGAACGCATCAAGAGGACGCGCAGCGATGGCGAGATCTCCGCGACAGCTCCTTCGGATCGTGGCCGCGATCGGTGTCCTCCCGCTCCTTGTCCTCGGACAGCACAGCGAGACAGCCGCCGCGGAGGGAACGCCGCTGGTCCGCGTGTACGGTGCCAGCGAGTTCCCTGAGCTTGCCGCCGGGATTTCGCTCCCCGGAAACCAGCAATACACCTTCAAGGTCTGGACCCCGACTCGCGATGTCTGGTCGATGTCGGTCGATGGCCGTACCATCTCGCTCGATTTGAAGCAGGAGGGGGATGACCTCACTCCTCGTTGGCGAACACTTGGATCGATCGCAGTTCAGGAGCCGTCGCGCATCCGAATCCTCACCGAGCTTCCTGAAGTGATCTCGGAGAAGGATCAAGATTCCAGCAAGCGATCACAATCGAATAAGAAGACCACGCCCAAAGCGCTTCCTAGTTACCTCGTTGTGTGCTCGGATCCTGAACTTGATCCCAGCTCGATCCTCGCGCTCGTGCGAGGAAATTCGGAAACCGTCGCGCCTGTTCTCGACCTTCGAAGGAACCTGGTCCGGTCGAATCAAGAGGGGTCCCATTTCCAGGCCCCCGAAACCTTGAAAGCATGGCAAGATCGGGCCAAGGCCGTGCGCGAGCAGCTCTGGGTCGCGCTGGGGCTCTGGCCTTTGCCTCCAAAAACGCCTTTGCATCCCTGGGTGTACGGGCGAACGGAACGGGATGGATACACGATCGAGAAGGTCGTCCTCGAGACGTTTCCCGGATTTACGCTGAGCGGCAACCTCTATCGGCCCGCGGGAAACTCCACAGGAAGGCCGATCATTCTCTCTCCGCATGGTCACTGGCCCGAGGGTCGGGTAAGCGACGACTTGCAACAGCGTTGTATTCGCTGGGCCAAGCTCGGGTGTGTCGTGTTCCTGTATGACATGGTGGGGTATGCCGATAGCAAGCCGTTTGGTCACCAGTTCCTGAACGATCGGCTTCGACGTTGGGGGCTAAGTCTCGCCACCTTACAGACCTGGAACAGTATCAGGGCGCTCGACTGGCTCAGTACCCTGCCCGACGTCGACCCCACGAAGGTGGGTTGCACCGGCGAATCGGGAGGAGGGACCCAAACGTTCTTGCTGACCGCCCTGGATCCTCGAGTGACCGTGGCCGCGCCGGTGGTGATGGTCTCCGACACGTTTCAAGGGGGCTGCGTGTGCGAGAACTGCGCCGGGCTCAGGTGGGGGACTGATAACGTCGAGTTCGCCGCCCTCGCGGCCCCTCGCCCTCTCAAGCTTGTGGGCGCGACGGGAGACTGGACCAAGCTCACACTCCTCCGGGCCTTTCCCGCGATCCGGGACGTCTACTCCCAGTTCGGAGTACCCGACCGGGTCGAGGCCGACGTCTTCAATTTCCCTCATAACTACAACCAAACATCCCGCAACGCCGTCTATGGCTTCATGGCGAAGTGGCTCCTTGGGATCGAGGACCGTACTCGAACGCTCGAAGGGGAGCAGACCCCGGAGAAGCCCGAAGCGCTTTACACGTTTAACAAGAGCCACCCTGCCCCTTGGGATCGAATGGATGCGGCCCGGCTCGAAGCGTACCTGGTCGATCAACGCGAACGTCAGTTGAACGAGCTCGCTCCGGGCGCGGACTCAACTCACTGGGAAGCCGCGAAAGCCGGACTTCTCAAGACCTTGAGCATTCGCGTCGGACTGAAGAATCCCACGCCGGATGAGCTCGAAACGCTGAACGGACGAACGACACGAATCAAAAATCTTTCGGTTGAGCACTTTTGGGTGGGCCGAAAGGGAACGGGTGAACGCATTCCCGTCGTGCGGTGGGCTCCCGAAGCTCCGAATGGACGCGCGACCATCGTCGCCAGCAGTGCAGGGAAACATGGGCTTTTGAACGAGTCGGCCCAGGGTCCATCGCGGCTCGTGCGGTCGTTGCTCGACCGAGGTCAGACCGTGGTCGGCTTCGATCCGCTCCTGGTGGGTGAGTCGTTCGATGCCACGGCGCCCGCATTTCGCCGCCCTCACGTCGTCCACTTCGAAACCTACAACCCAAGCCTGGCGGCTGACCAGATTCAGGATCTAGCGACGGTAGTCGCCTGGACCCGTGCTCAGCCCGGCGTTCGCGAGTTGAGCCTGGTCGGTCTTGGGGAGGGGGGAGCGCAGGTCTTGCTCGCCAGCCCCTTGCTTCAGGAAATCTCGCGGACCGCGGTTGATCTCGCCGCGGTCGACCCCAAGGACGGATCTCTGCCCCTACCTCAGAGTCTCGACCTTCCCGGTCTCCTCCAGTTCGGTGGGTTGAAGGCCGCCGCGGCCCTCACATCTCCTCGGTCACTCTGGATCCAGAGGCCAGGACGAGACATCCAGCAAAAATGGCCCAGACGCGCCTATCGTCTCGATGGGTCAAGCCATCTGCTCCGGATCACGTCTGAAAAGGCAAAGTCCGAAGCAATCGCCTCATGGATCGACACGGGACATTGATACGTCGCATCGCTCGAGCAATCCGCCTCGCTGTGATACGGTGAGCCGTTCGTTCAAGTGAGCTAAGCCTGCATGGACAGGTTCAGTGGGTGGAGTCGAATCTAGAAGGATTGAGTCCGCAATGCAGGTTTCTTTATTCATTACATGCTTTAATGACACCTTGTTTCCGCAAACTGGCCGAGCCGTGGTGACTCTGCTGGAGCGACTCGGCCATACGGTCCGGTTCCCGGAAGAACAGACCTGCTGCGGGCAGATGCACTTCAATACGGGATATCAGCGCGAGGCGATTCCACTGGTCAGGCGCTTTGTCGAGGTGTTCGCGGACTCCGAAATCATTGTCTCGCCTTCCGCCTCTTGCGTCGGCATGGTACGCGACCTTTACCCAAGGGCCGCCGAGCTAGCGGAAGACCCCGTCCTGCTCGATCGTGTATTGGAGCTTGCCCCTCGAGTGTTCGAGCTCTCCGAGTTCCTGGTGAACAAACTGGGCCTCGAGGATGTCGGAGCTTACTTTCCTCACCGAGTCACCTACCACCCCACCTGTCACTCCTTGCGCATGCTCCGGGTGGGAGATGCCCCCCTGAAGTTGCTCAGGGCTGTGCGAGGCATCGACCTCATCGAGTTGCCCCGCGCGGAGGAATGCTGTGGATTTGGCGGCACGTTCGCGGTAAAAAATGCCGATACGTCCATGGCCATGCTCGGCGATAAGCTCCGTTGCGTGCTCGATACACGAGCCCAGTATTGTGTGTCGGCGGATACGTCTTGTCTGATGCATATTGGAGGAGCGTTGCATCGCCAGCGTGCGGGAGTGGGGACGGTGCATCTGGCCGAGATTCTTGCCATGACGGAACCGGGAGCATCCCGATGAAACACGAACCGATCCCGACCCGGCCGGCGATCCGGTTTGAGGAGGCCGCACGCCTCGCATTGGCCGACACCCAGCTTCGGCGCAACATGGGGAAGGCCACGCAGACGATTCGCGGGAAACGCGCGTCCGTCGTTAACGAGCTCCCAGACTGGCAAGCCCTCCGCGAAGCTGGCCGCGCGATTAAAGAGCGCACCATCAATCAACTGGGCCACTATCTGCTCGAGTTGGAAGCTTCGGTGCAACGCGCGGGAGGCCAGGTTCACTGGGCACGCGACGCGGCCGAAGCGAACCAGATCATCACGCGAATCGTGGCCAGCCACAATGCGCGGCAAGTGGTTAAAATCAAGTCGCTCACCACCGACGAGATCGGTCTGAATGACGCGCTGGCGGAGGTGGGAATCGACGCGACGGAAACCGACCTCGCCGAGTTGATCATCCAGCTTGCCGGCGAGCGCTCGTCGCATATCCTCGTCCCCGCGATCCACAAGAATCGGGCCGAGATCCGCGACCTTTTCATGAGGCGGCTCGGTATCAAGTCCCTCTCGGATGAACCAAGGGCCCTTGCGGCGGTGGCCAGGGCGCATCTTCGCAAGAAGTTTCTCGAAGCACCGATCGCCGTGAGCGGAGCGAACTTCGCCGTCGCGGAAACCGGGTCGGTTTGCATCGTGGAATCAGAAGGCAACGGCAGAATGTGCCTGACCCTGCCAAAGGTGCTGGTTTCCGTCATGGGGATCGAAAAGATCCTTCCGCGCTGGGAGGATTTGGAGGTCTTTCTTCAGTTGCTGCCCCGGTCCTCAACCGGCGAACGCATGAACCCCTATACCTCCCTCTGGACCGGAGTCACCACGGGGGACGGACCGCAAGAGTTCCACCTGGTCTTTCTCGACAACGGTCGTACCCGGGTTCTGGCCGATCCGATCGGTCGTCAGGCTCTCTACTGCATCCGCTGCAGCGCTTGCCTGAACATTTGCCCGGTTTACGAGCGAACGGGTGGCCATGCCTATCACTCCGTCTATCCAGGCCCGATTGGGGCGATTCTAACTCCTCAGCTCGCGGGGGTGGAAAACGCCGGTTCGCTCCCCTACGCTTCGTCTCTCTGCGGCGCGTGCTATGAAGTCTGCCCCGTCAAGATTAATATTCCAGAAGTGTTGATCCACCTCAGGGGAGAGGTCGTCCGGCACAAACAAGACGACGACCGGGCGGGGGCCTGGCCAAGTGCGGAGGGGATGGGAATGAAGCTCCTCGCGAACGTTTTCGCCGATCGCTCGCGCTATGAACGATCCCAACGACTTGGCCGATTTGGTCAACGGTTCTTCATGAAACAAGGCTATATCGAGCACCTGCCCGGCCAACTCGGGGGCTGGACCGCCATGCGCGATATCTACCCCGTGGCCCCGCAAACCTTCCGAGAATGGTGGAAAACCCGGCAATGAACTCGCTGAACGCCAAGGAAGAAATCCTTCAGCGCATCGACCTCGCACTGGCATCTCGCCGCGCCTGGGTCGAAGCCAGCCACCCAGCTCATTCCGGAGCCGCCGAATATCTAAGAGAAGATGCTAACTTATCACGTGAACAGATTATTGAACAATTCGTGGAACGCGTGACCGAGTACAAGGCAACCGTCCACCGAGTCAAGGCGGACAGTCTGGCGAAGGCCATTGAAGCAGCCTTGAATCGGCGCGGGGCGCGAAGGCTTGTGATACCCGCTGATCTCGACTCTTCTTGGGTTCCTTCCCACCTGCTCGTGCTCTCCGATCCGGGCCTGACCAACGAGCAACTCGACCAAAGCGACGGCGTCATGACGACCTGCCGGCTGGGGATATCCCAGACCGGCACGATCGTTCTGGATGGTGGAGTGGGACAAGGCCGACGAGCGTTAACCTTGCTCCCCGACTATCACCTCTGCATCATCCGGGAAGACCAGGTTGTCGGAGTCGTGCCAGAAGCGGTCCAGCTTCTGCACGAGGACGCGAAACGCCCTGGTCACCCCTTGACCTGGATCTCCGGCCCTTCCGCCACTTCCGATATCGAGCTTAATCGGGTTGAAGGGGTCCACGGACCACGCACGCTCGAAGTTATCCTGACAAGTTGATCTCTCGAGCCAACCTGCTCCCGTTTTTCCCATGCCTCAAATCAGTAATACGTGAGCGGATGAATGTTCCGATTGACTCCCCAGCGGAAAAACAGGTTGGGCACGAGGGACTGGATGGTATGCCGGTTCGGCGGGAGTAAGAGCCTTCGCGCGATGGATTTCAACGAGTAGAACTGGCGTTGCGCTCGCCAGAATCCCTCCTCGAGTTCCTCCCGCGTCATGTTCTTCGGCTCGAATACACATTCATAGCTGTGGTAACGATCCCAGTCGCTATGGTCGACGCGCCCTTCGGCCATCAGCTCGTCCCGGATCTTGAGCCCCACACGAGGAGAGAGGATGAACATAAATGAGAGGGGTGCGCGGTACTCGATCAGCTTGCTGACCGTTGCATCAAAGGTTTCCTTGGTATCTCCATCCAGACCGAACATCACATTGAGCGAGAATTCGATTCCGCGCTGACGAATCGCTCCGAATTGGGCCGCGTAGCGGTCGGCGTGATTCTGCTTCTTGTTCACCGACTTCAGGCTTTCGGGACTCACCGACTCCATCCCAATGTTGATGTGGCGACATCCGCTCGCCCTCATCAGGTCGAGCATCTCACCGTCGTCACCCACGTTCGCGGTGCAGAGGCAAGTCCAGGCGACCTTGAGTGGCTTGAGCAGTTCCATGACCGCGAACGCATGCTTACGATGCGCATTGAAAATATCATCAACAAAGTAAACAAATTTACGGCGGCCAAGCCTCATCAACACGCGGACTTCTTCCACCACCTCCTCGGGGGGACGATATCGAAAACGTGCGCCATAGACCTGGGTCACCTCGCAGTAGCTGCACGCGTAGGGGCAGCCCCGGGTCGTCTGGGCGGGGAGGTTGGGGATCCGGTATCGGCTCAGGTCGAGGAGATCGTACCGAGGTGTTGGCAAGCCCTTTAAGTCGGAGAGGGCGGGACTAACGTAGCGCCCCTCCAGTCGGTTGGATGCGGCATCCTCCAGAACCCGATTCCAGACCCCCTCGGCCTCTCCAATCACAACGGCGTCCGCGTGCTCCAGCGCCTCGTCGGGAGCGAGGGTCGCGTGAAAGCCGCCGATGACGACCGGCTTTCCTCGCCTGCGAAATTCCTGGGCGATCTGGTAGGCTCTTGAGGCCTGGTGCGACATGCAGGTGAGCCCGACCAGGTCGCACTCTTCCTGGAAGTCAATCTCTTCATACAAGTCATCCTTGATTACAACGTCGATGTCTGGCGGAGTGAGACCCGCCAGATAAGGCAGGGTCATTCCAAGAAGCCAACGCGTCTTGTTGTGATAGACCGACCCGTCCGTTTCCAACCTGGAAGGCTGAATGAGCAAGACTTTCATCGGTGGTGGTTCCTCCCGCTTCCATTGGTTCGCAAATCTCGAGCCGGGCTGGGCCGATCAAACCTGTCTGGAGTCGAACCCGAATTGACCCATCGGTGTCGATGCGTACGTTGTTACCGTTCCCCTTTCCTTTCATGGAGTCGTGATGGCGACCGAAATTGAACGTGACGCACAGCGCCGGCAAATTCTCGACCAGTTTACCAGGCAAGCTCAACCGTTTCGCGAGATGCCCGCCCACTCAAATCAAGAAGCATTTCAGCGCGTGCTCGAGGCCTGCCAGGTTTCACCGACCGACCGGGTCCTGGATGTCGCATGTGGCCCCGGCCTGACAGCCTGCGAATTTGCCACACGGTGCCAGGAGGTGACCGGCATCGACCTTACGCCCGAAATGATCGAACAAGCCCGGTCGCTTCAAGAGGAGAAGGGCCTGTCTAACTTGAGTTGGAACGTTGGCGATGTTCGATCCCTCCCCTACTCGGACGAGAGCTTCACGCTGGTGTTCACGCGTTATTCGTTCCATCACCTTCTCGAGCCCGAAGCCACCCTGGCGGAAATGGCAAGAGTCTGTACCCGAGGAGGACGCGTCGTGGTGGTCGATGTCTTTTCGTCCAGCCCTGAACAGGGCGAAGCGTACGACCACGTGGAGAAGCTGCGCGACCCCTCACACGTCCACGCGCTTGGACTGGATGAGTTCGATCGGATCGTTCGACGGGCGGGACTCGTACCCGAGCGGGTGGAGTTCGACAAGTTGGACGTGGGGCTCGAAGAATTGATCCGATCCTCATTCCCAGTGCCTGGCGGCGCCGAGCAGATCCGGGCCATTTTTCGCGCGGACCTCGGACAAGACCGACTCGGTGTAGGGGCTTACGAGCAAGACGGCGAAATCCGCTTCGCCTTCCCGCTCGTGATCCTCGCGGCGTCCAGACCCGCGTAATGGATGCTGGCATTCAGGTGATCTGAAACCAAGGCAACTCGGCAAGCTTCATTCTGGGCGGATCGCTCCACGCGGTCTTCCCGATTTCCGAAGGGTTGCGTGCCTGGATACAATAGGGACGAGGTTTGGATTTGCCCCCAGGACAATCCTTGGAGCAAGCCAGCCCTTCGACTTCGCCTGGAACGCCCTATGATCTCCGCCCCCATACCGGCCAATGATGCCGAACGACTCGAATCCCTACAGGCCCTGCAAATTCTGGATACCCCACCTGAAGAAAGGTTCGACCGGATCGTCCGTCTGCTTGGCCTGGTTATGAATGCCCCGATCGCTTACATCTCACTGGTCGACGCGGAACGGCAGTGGTTCAAGTCGTCCAGTGGGTTGGAAGCGACTGAGACGCCTCGAAAGATCTCGTTCTGCGGCCATGCGCTGCTTTCGGACGGGCCGTTGATTATTCCAGACGCACGCGAAGATCCTCGCTTCGCGGATAACCCCATGGTTCTGGGCGATCCGTTCATCAGGTTCTATGCGGGACAAGCGATCTCCGCGCCCGATGGCCAGAAGGTGGGAACGCTCTGTGTCGCCGATCGGATCCCGAGGCAACTGGACCAGGGACAGATCCGGATTCTCAAGGACCTCGCGCGGCTGGTCGAGCGTGAACTCGGTTTGGCCGAGGTGGTTCAGCTCCAGAAGGAACTCCTGGCAAGTCAGAATTACGTCCTGAACGAACTCTCGCAGGCGGCTCGGTACATCCAGTCTTTGTTGCCCGCTCCACTCGATGAAGCGATGCAGATCAGCTCGCGTTGGACGTTTTACCCGAGCTCTCAGCTCGGCGGCGACTGCTTCGGATACGACTGGCTCGACCCGGATCACTTCGTGTTCTACCTTCTGGATGTTTCGGGGCACGGTGTCGGCGCCTCGTTACTTTCGATCTCCGTCGCCAACGCGCTTCGCGGCCGCTCGCTGCCCGACACCGACTTCCGCGATCCCGCGTCGGTACTGACGCGGCTGAATCAGGTGTTTCCCATGGAGCGGCAGGATGATAAGTATTTCACCATCTGGTATGGGGTTTTTAACCGCCAGACCAGGACACTAACCTACGCCAGTGGCGGGCATCCCCCTGCCCTCCTCCTGCCAGGACTGACGGCCCAGGCCTCCGACTCGGTCGAGCTCGAGGCCGGGGGGTTCGCGATCGGAATGATCGACGGTGCCCAGTTCGAGAGTGGCTCCGTCGAGATTCCCCCAGGAAGCCGACTCCACCTGTTCAGCGACGGCGTCTACGAGGTGAAGAAGGCCGATGGGACCATGATGTCCCGAAGTGAGCTGCGCGGATTCCTGGCCTCGGTCCCGGGACCTCAACATCCAGATGAGGTGCTCCGCCACATCCAGGAGGTGGGAGGATCGCCTTCCCTCGCTGATGATTTCTCACTGCTGTCGCTGCACATCCAATGAATGAACGGTCGGGTTCGGATGCTCGATCGAGACCCTCCCCTATTCAATCATCCAAACGAGAGGATTGGTTCGTCGAAATGCCTTCCGCACCTGGCTCACGCGTACTCTTGCTCGATCTCGACGGCACGATTGCGGATACTCTTCCTCACATTTTCAATGCTTATCGACATGCGGTCGCGGAATGGGTGACCACTCCCCCCACGGACGCCGAGGTCGAAGCGACCTTCGGTCCCGCGGAGCGCGACTGCCTGGCCCTGATGGTCCCGGAGGAAAGCGTGGACCTGGCTGAGAGCCGTTTCCACGCTTACTACGAGTCCGGCCTGGAGCGGCAAGTTCGGCTTGCCGAAGGCATGGATGAAGTCATCGGCCAGGCCCAGCAACTTGGCTGGAAGGTAGGCGTCTTTACTGGAAAAGGAAGACGCTCCGCGCGATTCACGTTGATCGAGCTCGGACTCTGGGACCAGATTGAGGTACTCGTATCCAGTGACGACGTGCAGCGTCCCAAGCCCGACTCCGAGGGTGTCTTTCAAGCGTCGTCCAGACTCGGGGTTCCCACAAGCCACATCTTGATGGTGGGTGACTCCCCCGCCGACGTTCAGGCGGGGAAGGGCGCCGGAGCGCGCACGGCCGCCGCTCTCTGGGCCGCATTCAAGCCCGATCGTCTCAAAGAGGCTGGAGCCGACTTTCTCTGCGAGTCAATTCCCGACCTGATCGAGGCGATCAAACATCTCGATGACGAGAGCTGAACTTTTAGATTTTCCCGAGCAAAATCGCAAGGCGTCTGAGAGTCCAGGCCCGCGCAATCCGAGTTCGACGAATCAGCCTCGCGCCGGCGGGGAAGTCTGGTAAAATCCAGCACCCCTCCAGTTTCCATGCGCGAGTCCACCGACACGTAAACTGGACGGGTGCCCTAAAATACGTGCTCAATCGGATCGTGAATCCCAATCGATTTCAGGAAGCTCTCATGACGATTCTCGTCGTTGGCGGTGCCGGCTATATCGGAAGTCACACGGTCCGCGAACTTGAGAAGGCGGGACACGAGACCTGGGTTTACGACAACTTAAGCCAGGGGCATGTCGAGTCGGTCCGGAACGATCGACTCATTCGCGGTGACTTGCTCGATCGCTCGATGCTCGACCAGACCTTTCGCGCCCATCGGTTCGATGCAGTCATGCATTTCGCGGCCTTCGCGTCGGTTCCCGAAAGTGTGGCCGATCCCGCGAAGTATTACCGCAATAACGTGATGGGCACGCTCACACTCCTCGACGCGATGCAAGAGGCGGGGGTGAGCCGGTTCGTATTCTCGAGCACGGCCGCGGTCTACGGTGTTCCCCAGGTGATTCCCATCGTGGAACAGAGCCCCACGCAGCCCATCAACCCTTACGGTGTAACCAAACTCGCCGTGGAACGCGCCCTGGCTGAGTACGCTCACGCTTACGGGCTTGGGTATGCGGTGCTTCGCTACTTTAACGCCTGTGGAGCGTCGAGTGATGCGACCATCGGCGAAGATCACACGCCGGAAACCCACCTGATTCCAATCGCGCTCCAGGTGGCGTTGGGACAACGAGAATCCCTCTCGATTTTTGGGAACGATTATCCGACGCCGGACGGAACCTGTATTCGCGACTTCATCCACGTGGAAGACCTGGCCGATGCCCACATCCGTGCCCTCAACCGAATTCAAGCGGGAAAAGGCATGACGTACAACGTTGGGACGGGGGTGGGAGCAAGCGTTCGAGAGGTGCTGGAGGCCGCGCGACGAGTGACGGGGCATGCCATTCCGGCCGAGGAATTCCCAAGACGAGCGGGAGATCCCCCCGTGCTCGTGGCCTCGTCGCAAGCAATCCAGAATGAGCTTGGATGGAAACCCCGATATCAGTCGATCGGGTCGATTGTCGAGTCTGCCTGGAAGTGGCACTCAAGCCACCCTCAAGGCTATTCTTCGAAGTGATTGAGGCCCGTATCCTTTCTCTTCCATTCGCGAATCAACCTCTCGCTGGCGAGATTTGGATCCAAAATCGATGAACGTGTCTTCGACGATTCAGGAGGAGCGAGCCGTAACCAGTCAACCTCCTCGGGAGTTAGCTTCCGCACGCACGCGGAAGTCCAGACGAACCATCCTGCTCCTGGGGGGGCTGGTGATCACCCTCTGTGTACTCAATGCCCAATCGCTTCTCGTCTTCGTGGCGAATCGTTTTCGGGTGAACGACCCTGTTAAGTCGGATGCGATCGTCTTACTCATCGGTGATCGGTACAACGAACGGGCCAGGATGGCCGCGGAGTTGTTTCGCCAAGGCATCGCGCCTCATGTCTGGGTCGGCGAGACTGAGGTGACCGACCGCGCGGTCCGGAAATTAATGGAATTTGGCGTACCCAGCCACGCAATCCACCGCATGCCGATGGTTGACTCCACCTACCGCGAAGCGATCCGAGCCCGCGACATGCTTGGATCCTATCCTGATGTTCGACGGATCACCGTGGTCTCAACCGCGTTCCACACGGCAAGGGCTCGCTGGGTCTTTCAAAAGATTCTTCGCCCAATGGGAATCGAAGTGCATACTTGCACGGCAACCGAACCTCGTTTCAACGAGCAGAATTGGTATACGAGGCCGCTCGGGATTTCCAACTATGCCAAGGAGTTTATCAAAACAATCTACTACCGAATCCATTATTGATTGTTTGACGAACCATTGAATTTCACCTTCGTGCTCACGGATTGGCTTCAGAGCGAGTTAGTGTTCGCCACCGAGCTCGAGAAGCGATCCGGCTTGCGATTAAATCCGTGAGAACCCTAAGCGCAAACTCTAGCGAGAGGAAGACTTGGTGCCGTCTTCCATTTGCAGCCGAAGGGCGAAACGCCTCATTGATTCAACACTTGGCGCGAGTTAAGCCAGTGTTCTACTATTGATGATAGATTGACTGTGGAGTTGAAAACCTTTCCGACGCCGACTGTCGGAGATCGTTTTCTTGCATCATTCCCCAGTGAAACCTCCATGAGACGTGGATCGCGCAAGGGCACTAATGGGGACTCCCTTTTCCCACGCAGCCCATTGATCCTGACTTTCGACTTCTACAATCGCCACGAGCGAGGCCTCGCGAAAAAAAAGGGCCTTGCGGTCGTGGATCGGCCTCTTTCCTGGAGACGCGATGCTCAAGGTCTGCAACGTCGTCGGTGCCCGTCCCAACTTCATGAAGATGGCTCCGATCGTCCTCGAGCTGCAGCGTCGAGGTCTGTCGCAAACACTGGTTCACACTGGACAGCATTATGACGCGCGCATGTCCGACGTCTTCTTCGACGAGTTGGGCATGCCGAAGCCTGACCTATTCCTGGGCGTTGGGTCTGACTCGCACGCCAAGCAGACGGCCGCGATCATGGTCGCCTTCGAAGCGGCCTGTCTTGAGCAGCAACCCGACCTGGTCATCGTCAGCGGCGATGTGAATTCGACGGTCGCCGCGGCACTCGTCGCCGCTAAGCTTCAGATTCCCCTGGCTCACGTCGAGGCCGGACTCCGCTCATTCGACCGCGCCATGCCCGAGGAGATCAACCGAGTTGTCACGGACCGAATCTCCGACCTACTCTTCGCCAGCGAAGAAAGTGGCGTGACCCATCTGAGGAACGAAGGGGTTGCCGAGTCAAGCATCCACCACGTTGGTAACTGCATGGTTGACTCCCTCTTCAAGCATGTCGAGACCGCCCTGGCCCGCCAGCCCTGGAACGACTTCGACCTCAAACCAGGGCAATACGCCCTCCTGACCCTGCATCGCCCCTCCAACGTCGATGACGATGCGGCACTACGTTCCTTAATGAACACGATCGAATCGGTTGCGAAACAAATCCCTGTCCTCTTCCCGGTCCACCCCAGGACACGGGCCCGGCTTGCAAAGGCCAATATTGAGGCCCCCGCCGGCCTCCGGCTTGCCGATCCACTCCCTTACCTCACGTTCCTGGGGCTCATGGCGCGAGCCCGTTGTGTCATGACCGACTCGGGGGGGATCCAGGAAGAGACCACCGCACTTCGCGTCCCCTGCCTGACCATCCGTGAGAATACGGAGCGTCCCGCTACCATCACCTGGGGAACGAATCGGCTGGTGGGGACCGACCCGGTTCAGATCCATTCGGCTTTCGCGGAAATTCTTGATGGCCGATGGCCCGAGGGAAACCTTCCTCCGTTCTGGGATGGGAAGGCGGCGGAACGCGTTGTCGATGTCGTTGAAGGGTGGGCCCGGGGCCGATCAACAGCCCTCACGAGTTAATCGCTCTCGAATTCCAGTCGAACCCGATTCGGTCCCTGATCGGGTTCGATCCCGTTCGAAGGGCGGATCAATTCGAGGAATGGGCTCCGATCACGAGTCCGCTACGCGCAACCTGATACACTCTCAAAAGTTCGATTTCGAACGCTGGTCTCTCTTAGACAGGGCTGTAACCAGTAACGGACAACGCTCCCAAACGACTTCCGAGTTCCTCGGATTCCAAGTGCGAGTCACTTTCCATGGCTTCGACCGACCCGCTGTATACCATTATTCTCGCAGGGGGCAAGGGTTCGCGCATGCGAAGCCACGACCGGCATAAGGTCTGCTTCGACATTGCTGGCACACCTGCGATCGTGCGCGCGATTGAGGCGTACAACCTACTCGGCGTCCTCCAGAACGTGGTGGTCGTCGGTGAGATGGCGGGCCAGGTCGTCGAGACGGTCGGCAAGCGATTCGAGAATGTCATTTTCGCGTACCAGCCCAAGGCCCGAGGGACGGGAGACGCCGCTCGCTGCGGCCTACGAGCACTCGCCAATGTGAGCGATCTCGCCAGGGTCCTGGTCGTCGCGGGCGATAAGCTCATCGACGGAGCCACCCTGAGCCGCGTTTTCGAGCATGCCGACCAGACCAGCTCCGACTTAACCATGGTGGTCTCCCCCGCGACCTCCGCTTCCGAAGGGGCGGGCCGGGTCTTATTTCGGCCCGATGGGAGCCCGCTCGGAATCGCCGAGACATCCGACCTTCGTTTACTCGGTGCTCGCGCTGAGCTTCGTGCCCTGTTACCCTCCGAGCTCGATGAAAGTGCGGCGCTGGCGAAGGTTGAGGAAGTCCTGAACCGCCAACTCGGAGCGAATGGATACTGGGCCCAGGTTCTTGGTCATGCCAAAGGGGAAGGCCCCACCAACGAAGAACTCCGCGAGTCCTTCCGGCGTGACTACTGGATCTCCTCTCTCGAGCCACTCCGCTTCGAGCTCAAGCTCGCCAGCGACCTGCCCCCGGTCTCAGCCGAGGAAGCCGCCCGCTCGCGCTTCGTCAACGAGTCGATCTACCTCGTGCGAAAGAGCGCTCTGGAATACGGCCTGGATCACATGAATACCGCCAACGCTCAGGGCGAGGAGTATTTGACCGACGCCGTGGGGGCAATTATGAAAGGTGCGTCCGGAGCCAACGGCTCGCGGTATCGCACCACGTTCGTCGCGTCGGAGCGCCGCGGTGAAATCCTCTCGTTCAATAACCCGGAAGAGTTGTTGGAGATTGAAGACCACCTGCGAGGGAAGCGTGAGCAAGCCCTGAGTGATTTGTCGGACCGGTTGGGAGAGTCGAGGTATCGCACGGTGGATGACTGGCTCAAGCTCTTCCCCGAGCCATCGACCCCCGCGATCGCCGCGGATGAAGCCCTCCGCGCGTACTACGGAGACGACCCCGAACTGCTCGCGGAACGTAGAGGCCACTACAGGCGAACCTTGCTTCGCTTTCGCGAAGCGTTCGGTGGGGACCGCAAGGCCGTGGTGGTGCGCTCCCCCGGGCGCATCAATATTCTGGGCAGGCACATCGACTGGCAAGGAGGCCATTGCAACCTCATGGCCGTCGACCAGGAGGCAATCCTGGTCGCATCGCCACGCAACGACGACCAGGTCGAGATCCGCAACGTTCAGCCCAAGCATTTCCCCGACCTCTCGCTCTCCATCGCCCGGCTGGTGAGTCAGCTCGATTGGGATGACTGGATGAGCTGCGTCAACGGCCAGGAGCTTCAGCGCAGGTTGAGACGTTCGGCGGGAAACTGGAGCCTCTATTTTGAGGCGGCCCTGCTTCGGCTCCAGATGGAGTTCCGCCACCAGCGCCTCGTCGGTATGGATCTCGCCGTCGATAGCAACATCCCAATCGCGGCGGGCATGAGCTCGTCCTCCGCACTCGTGGTTGCCACCGCGGAAGCGGCCGTGGCGTTGAACGGCCTTGAGCTGGCCCCTCGTCAGTTCGTGAACTTCTGTGGTGAAGGAGAATGGTTCGTCGGGACCCGAGGAGGAAGCGCCGATCACGCGGCGATGAAGTTCGGAAGCAAGGGGATGGTCTCGCATGTCAAGTTCCACGAATTCGAGCTGCTCGAGCGCGTGCGCTTCCCAAGCTCGCACCGGATGGTCATCTGCAACTCGTTCGTGCTTGCGAAGAAGGCCGCTGGGGCGAAGGCTGTCTTCAACGCGAGGGTTGCCTCCTACCTGATCGGGGTAGCCCTGGTGCGTGCTCGGTTCCCTCACCTGGCCCATTTGATCAAGTTCGTCCGAGACATTCAGCCCGAGACGCTCGGGATCACCCCTTCGAAAATCTACGAGCTTCTCCTCGAGCTACCGGAGACGATCTCCGCCGAAGAGGCACGCCGGATTTTCCAGGACGATCCGAAGGAATGGGCAACCCTCGCCCCTTATCTGAGCGGGAACGACGCCCAGGATGAGTATCCCGTGCGAGGGGTTGTACTCTACGGCATTGGAGAATGCGCGCGGGCTCGCGAAGCCGTCTCCTGCCTCCGATCAGGTGATATGGAGGCGTTCGGAAAGCTCATGAATCACTCGCATCAAGGCGAACGCCGATTCACCGTCGCCGATGATCTCTCGGCCGAAACCTACCAGACCGACATCTCCGACCAGTACCTGAACCAGCTCATCCACGACCTGGAAGGAAGTGACCCAGCGAGCGCGGACGCGGCTCGGCCAGCCAACCAGCCCGGAGCCTATCGGTGCAGCACCCGGGAGGTGGATGCCATTATCGACATCGCCTTGAGAACACCAGGGGTGCTCGGGGGGCAGATCGCCGGCGCGGGACTCGGTGGTTGCGCCATGATCCTGGTGGAGAACCAGGCCGTCGACCTCCTCAAGGAACGGCTCGATCGGCTCTTCTACACGGCCCAAGGGCTCCCGTCCGGAGTGTTCGTCTGCACGCCCGCCGCGGGGAGTCGCGTCGTCGATATCGATGCCTGATTCGTTTGGATTTAGTTATATTCAGGCATATAGGTCGAACTTATTCGACCACATAAATCGAAGGGCAATGGCAAAGGGGACTCACGACGAGGGATTCAGGCCCGTGAGTTCGTCGTACCGATAACATTCAATCAGGTGGTCGTTCACGACGCCCGCCGCCTGGAGCATCGCATAACAAATCGTGGTTCCGACGAACCGAAAACCCCGACGCTTCAGTTCTTTGCTGAGTGCGTCGGACTGGCTACTGCGCGCGGGGATCTCCGTATGCGACCGCCGCTGGCCGTGGGTGACCTTCCCCCCGACGAACTTCCAAATGAACGCGTCGAAAGTCTCACACTCCGCCTGCACTCGGAGAAAGGCCTTGGCGTTATCAATCGTTGATCGAACCTTGAGTTTGTTGCGGACGATTCCGGGATCGAGGAGAAGACTCTCGACCTTTTGATCGCTAAACCGGGCAACCTTGATCGGATCAAATTGATCGAAAACGTGTCGGTATCGCTCGCGTTTTTTGAGGATGGTGTCCCAACTCAAGCCCGCTTGAGCGCCTTCCAGCGTGAGGATTTCAAACCAGGCATGATCATCATGAATGGGAACTCCCCACTCCTCATCATGATAGCGAATCGAGAGTTCGTTCTGGGGCCAAGCGCAGCGCTGCATCGGATCTCCTCGAATTGGCTGAAGTCAGGCTGGCAGGTTCAGTTGGTCGCTCTGAACGCGTTTCCAACAGACCGGCCGACGGATTCATTCTTCATGACTCGGATTCTCGCCATGATCGAACGGAGTCGCCAGACAGTCTCACTCAGCTTCCTTCACCTGTGAAATCTGGGTTGGTGCTTGACTCGACCGAGCCGGTCGACTGTGCTCTTCAACACGCGCTTACCGGACCTCAGAATGAACGAGCTTCCAGGAAAGGACGATGGCGGATGGGATCGCACTTCGAGTCATTAGCCTCTGTATCATGGAGAGTTCGTCATTTTGCCATTGTCTTGATTCCACTCTTCGGACTGGGTACAGCGGCTTGGGCCGACGACGATGCTCGGCCCGAACATCCTGTGGTACCTTCGATTAGCCACGCGATCACCTCGTATATTGAAGAAAAGGAAGTCGCTGGAGCGGTGACCCTGGTCGCGGATGACACCGCGATCTGGCACCTCCACGCCGACGGACTTGCCGACCGTTCCAGAAGCGAGCCGATGCGCTCGGACTCGATCTTCTGGATTGCGTCGATGACCAAGCCCATCACCGCGACAGCGGTACTCATGCTCCAGGACCAGGGGAAGCTCAACGTCGAAGACCAGGTTGAAACCTATCTTCCGGAATTCAAGGGGCTGAAAACCCGATCCGGTCAACCCGCTCGGCTCACCATCAAGCACTTGCTCACGCATACGTCAGGTCTATCCGAGGCAACCCCCGACCAGGCCCGCTCGGCCACGAATCTGGCAAGCCTGATTCCCTTTTACGTCGCGAAGCCCGTTGGATTTGAACCAGGCTCCAAGTGGGCTTACTGCCAGTCGGGCATCAACACCGCGGCCCGCATTGTCGAGGTGGTCTCAGGAGAAGACTTCCCCGCGTTTCTTCAGAAGCACCTCTTTGATCCCCTTGGAATGAAGGATACCACGTTCTACTTATCGGACAGCCAGGCGCCTCGCCTCGCGAAGTCGTATCGGAAAGCTGAGTCGGGAGACCTGGTCGAGGCCCCGATTCGCATTCTGCATGGCATGTCACCCACCAGCCGAGACCGATTCCCCGCGGCCAATGGCGGTCTGTTCTCGACGGCGGAAGACTATGCGCGGTTCTGCCAGATGATCCTGAACAAGGGAACGTATCAAGGGCACCGCTTTCTTAAGGTGGAATCGGTGGAATTGATGACCTCGGTGCGTACCGAGGAGCTTAAGACGGGTTTCACGCCGGGGAACGGGTGGGGTCTCGGCTGGTGTGTCGTTCGTTCTCCTCAAGGGGTTACCGCCGCGCTCTCACCAGGCAGCTTTGGCCACGGCGGGGCCTACGGAACCCAAGCCTGGATCGACCCGGTTCGTAAACGCATCGACATTCTCATGGTACAACGGGAAAACTTTCCCAACGCGGACGCCTCACAAGTTCGAGTACGGTTCGAGCAGGAAGCGGCCAAACCGCGGGCGAAACCGTGAGTGGGCGGAGGGATCGGCACAAATCCCTCTGCCCTTGCCTTATGCTCATCCTCACGGTTTTTCCTCGCGAGGGGTTGGGACCTGACGCGCTGAGGCCAGGTAGGCATAAAGGTCTCTGAGCTCCTGGGAGCTTAGCTTGTCGATCAACCCCTCGGGCATCATGGAGTCGCGGGTCGTCGCGACTTCTTCTACGTCCGCCCGCGGAACCACGAGCGTCTCGTTGGCAGTCTGGATCGTCAGAGCGGACGTATCCTGAGATCGGATAATGCCGGAAATCAGCCGGCCGTCCTTGAGCGCGACGTTGGAGAGCTGGAAGTCGCCGCCCACCGTCGCGCCTGGATCGAGAACGTTTTCCAGAAAGTAATCAAGGTTCGACCGATCCGACCCGGTCAGCTCCGGCCCAACGGTCCCGCCTTCTCCAAAGAGCTTGTGGCATTGCAAACAGGTCTTATTGAAGACGAGCCGTCCCCGGCCGGAATCAGGCGCCGGCCCGGAGCTTTCCTGAATTAATCCTTTGTATTTTTTGATCAACGCTTCTTTATCGGCAGAGGTCTTGCGAAGCGTTCCCCATGTGGTCTCCAATTGAGCAAGCAAGGTTGGGTCCTTGAAGGCCATGATCTGCCTGGCGATGGAAGGGGAAAGGTCCTGCCGAGGGACCTGACCCTCGGCGAGGGCCTTCAAAAGCACCCGGCACGTCGCGGGCCGGGCGGCGAGCGTCGCAACGGCGTCCGACTTCTCGGTCACCTTCAAGTTTGGGTAGAGTTGGAGCAGACGAGGAGCGATGGTGGGATCCTCGAAGCGGCCCAAGGCCTGGATCGCTGGCGACTTCATCGCGGGATCGTCGAGCAGCTTGAGGAGCTCGGGAACCATCCCTGGAATTTGATTCTCCGTGAGCGCGATCAGTGCGCGCTGACGCGAGGGGAGCTCAACCTCTGAAGCGTGTACGACGTCTTTCAGATAGGCAGCCGCCTGGGCGTCCTTGAAGTTGAGACCGAGCAAGGCCGACAACTCACGGATCCTGGAGTCCGAGTTCTTCGACAACGCGGCAAACAGGCGAGGCCACTCTCCAGGTGCCTCGATCGACTTCTGGCCTCTCAGGGCGTCGAGGATCCCTTGAAGCACGTCGCGCTGAGCGGTCAGGTCGAGTGACTCGAGTTGGCCAAGCAATCGGCCGAGCCCGCTCCGTGTATCGCTCGCGACGATCCGACGGGCCAGGAACCGCCGAATTCTGGGATTCACCGATTGCTCGATCATCGAGCTCGCCCATTCCGGATTCGCGGGTACGATGGGTTCGATACCGTACCAGAGCATGAGCGATAGCGGTACGTCCTCCACGTCCTCCTGGTGAGCGAGGAGGGCCTGGGCCACGACGCCTCGGTTCCCCACGGGAATCCGTTGCAGCGCGGAGGCGAGTGCGAGCCGGACGCGAGGCGACGACTCCTTCTGAGACAGGGCCGAAAGAGCTGTGATGGAATTCAAGCTTGGCGTAAGATCCGTCAAGGTACGCACGGCCCAGGTCCGGATCGCTTCATCCGAATCCTTGAGAAGACCTTGAAGCGATTCCTCCGTGAGGGAGATTGACTTCAAGGCCCAGAAAGACCTGAGCCGATGCCCCTGAGGGGCGTCTTGATTGAAGAGAGTCGCGCGGAGCTCGGCGTCGACCTTGGAGAGATCCTGCTTCGCGTCGGCGCGGTCGTGGAGCAAACGTCTGGCGGTTCGAACGTGCCACTCATTCTCGTGGGTCTGAAGCCGAGCCAACTCGAGGCTGCTGAGCTTGGCAAGGTCCCCTTTGAACGGGGTGACATTGCCATGGGTGATCCGATAAATCCGGCCATTTTCGCGGTGAGCGTTATCGGCGTCGGTCTCATGGCACTCCCCGGTGTCGGACCAGTCGGCCAGGTAGACGCTCCCGTCGGGCCCCGCTTTCAGGTCGAGACCGCGGAACCAGGAGTCGTGCGCGAGCAAGAAATCCTTCTCGTGACGAGCCACGTACCCTGACCGAGACCGTTCCAGCCGGTCTCGGTTGATTCGGTGTCCATGAATATTGCAGGTGAAAACCGACCCCCTCATCTCCCTGGGCCAATTGTTCCCTTGGTAGATCAGAGCCCCGACATGCGCATGCCCACCCCCTGCCGCGTCCGTCGTTTGGGTGACCCCCAGGTTACGAATGTCGCTCCACTTCTCAATCGTATCCCAATGCACATGGTCTGCGCAGGTTGGGATCAACTCATAAGAGAATGGGTTAAAATCTTCACCAAACATCCGATGGAAGCGCGCTCCCGGTACCACATGGAAGAGGTGAGGGATCACGCAGTTGGTAATAAATGCCTCGCCTTGCTCGTCGAAATCGAGCCCCCAGGGATTGGTGGTTCCGTGAGCCACCGCCTCGACGATCTCGAGTCCGGGATGATAGCGCCAGACTCCGCAGTTGATCGCGAGCCGCTTCTCATCGGGAGTTCCCGGCTTGCCGACGCGCGAGTTCGACAGAATGCCATTGCAGCCCCAGAGCCAGCCGTCGGGTGCCCACGCCAAACCATTGAACATGTTATGACGGGCCTTGGTATCCCAGCCGTCCAGCTTGATGATGGGAGCCGAATCCGGCAGGTCATCCCCATTCTCGTCGGGGAAGAAGAGGAGGTTGGGAGTCGCGCTCACCCAGACGCCTCCTCGGCCGAGCGTGATCCCCGTGAAGTTGGTCCCCCCTTCGTAAAACACCTTGCGACGGTCCGACGTGCCATCTCCGTCGGTATCCTCCAGGATCACGATCCGATCCTTCTTTTCCGGACCGCCGAGCCAGAGGGGATACGAGTAGCATTCCACCACCCAGAGACGTCCCCTGGGATCGATCGTCATGGCGATCGGCTGATGGATGTTCGGCTCACCCGCGAACAGGGTCACCTTGAACCCCTCCGGCAGACTCATCCGTCCCGCGGCCTCCGCGAGTGGTCGAGGCGCATCCTGTGTTGGTTCGGCCGCCAGCCCAGACGAGCACCCCAATCCGACCGCGACCAAGAGCAACCGCAAGTGTCCGAGCCAGTCCGACCTGAGCATGTTCGTTCTCCCATCCCCCAGCAATTTCGCCAGTTGCAAGATCGTCCCGGATCAAGCGGACGAGATCAACCCACCCCTGCTCTGGCCCTCTGCCACTCCTCGAAAATTCCGGGTTCTGGGCCTGACTCACTCCCAAGCGCGAGAGGATCCCTCAACACCGGCTTGAAGCGCGCGGAGGGGCGAGAGATGATCACTCCCATGACAGGCCCGGAAAGCCACTGGGGATGGTGTCGGAATCGCCTTCCGAGCGTCGAGTCTTGCCAAACCATAAAAGGGGGAGAACGTGCCTTATCGCTTGATTCCCGGCCTGGTTGTGACCTGTATCGCCATGGGGATGCTCCACATAGAGGCCGCCCAAGGGCAGGAGTCGCTCCGAATCGTCATGGTAGGCGACTCCACCATGGCCAACCTGACGCCACGTCCCGATCGCCCCGACCTGACCGGCTGGGGACAGGTCTTCGGTGCGCGGTTCACCGATCGAGCCGTGGTCCTCAACCATGCCGCCTCGGGGCGGAGCACCAAAACCTTCCTCAACTCAGGGCTTTGGAAGAAAGCCCTGGCCGATCACCCCAACGTGGTCTTCATCCAATTTGGGGCGAACGACTCCAGCCGAACCTCGGAGAAGGGGACGGATTCGGAGGGCGAATTTCAAGAAAACCTCAGGCGGTTCGTCAAGGAAACGCGGGGTACGGGAGCTCGCCCTATCCTCGTTACCCCGCTGAGTTACCGAACCTTCAAAGGGGGCAAGGCGGTGAGCTCCCTCGAACCCTATGCAAAGGCGACTCTTCGCGTTGCCAGGGAGTTGGAAGTCCAGTCGATCGACCTCCACCAACTTAGCCTCGAGCTGTTTCAATCGCTCGGCGATGAGGGAAGTGCCAACCTCAGTGCGTCCGCGACCGACCGAACGCACTGGTCTCGGAAGGGGGCCGAAGCCATCGCAAAACTTGTCGCGGACGCGATCCCCAACACCGTTCCAGAGCTTGCCCCCTACTTGAAAAAAGAGTGAGCACCTCACATTTTGGATTGAACCTATCTCACAATGACCGCACAAGGACCGATCCGATCGAAGCAAGGTCGGGCTCGAGCTTCATGCACTGACCTGGTTCAAGCGTTCGAGAGCAACGGCGTCAAGGTTGAGCCGGGTCCCTTCGAGGAGCTCGTTCAATTGCTCCGGACTGGTCGCGCTGGCGATGGGAGCGGTGACGCTCGGCTGGGCGAGGAGCCAGGCGATGGCCACGCGGGCGGGAGTGGACGAATAGCGGCTCGCGACTTCATCGAGCCCGCTCAGTATTCGGAATCCGCGATCGTTCACATACTTGCTCACGCTCCCCGACCGCGCCTTCTGTCCAAGGTCGGATTCGGAGCGGTATTTGCCCGTCAAGAAACCGCTGGCGAGCGAGTAATACGGGATCACCCCAATCCCCGCTTCAAGGCAAACCGGCCCTAACATCGACTCAAAACCCGACCGCTCGCAAAGGTTGTACTCGGGCTGCAGCGACTCGTAACGCGGTAGGCTCTGGCGTTCGCTGACCTCGAGCGCTTCGCGGAGCCGCTCGGCACTATAATTGGACGCCCCGATCGCGCGGACCTTCCCCGCCTGGATCAACTCGCCAAAAGCTCCGAGCGTCTCTTCGAGCGGAACGTCCGGGTCGTCCTTGTGAGATTGATACAAGTCAATTCGATCGGTTTGGAGCCGTCTCAAAGATTCTTCCACGGCGGCCCGAATCCGACCCGCGGACAACCCCGTTTTTCCAGGCCCAAGATCCATTCCAACCTTGGTGGCCAGAATCACTTGGTCACGTTTTCCGCTCTGCTTGAACCACTTGCCGAGGATTGTCTCCGATTCCCCTCCCTGGTTTCCGGGTGCCCAGCGCGAGTAGACGTCGGCGGTGTCGATCAAGTTGAATCCCGCATCCACGAAGGCATCTAACACTCGGAAGGAAGTGGCCTCATCGATCGTCCAGCCAAACACGTTCCCTCCCAGCGCGAGCGGGGCGACCTCAAATCCGGAGCCGCCGAGTTTTCGCGGTTTCATGATCCAGAGCCTTTCAGAAAAATCAGGTCAGGCACTCAAAACGATCCACTTGGTTCCTCGATCACATGACGTTGGATCTTGGATGTCAAGCGATTCTCTCGCCGACCAGCCTCCACGGCCAATCGTTTCCTGGTTCGCGCAAATGGGCACGAAACCGAGTTGGCTTGGCCACGAATCAGGTAGAATCGATCGGGAAGTTGGGATCGTCGTTTGACGTGTTCTACGCTTCATTGACTTACCATGACCAGCCTTGCCACGTGTTTAGATACGGATCCGCTTGATCCATCGCAGTCAGAAACGATTCAGCTCTCTTGACGACGATGTTTCCACCTCGGTCCTTAACTTTGGAATGCAGGAACGCCATGTCGAACGACTCAACCTATTTCAAAACGGATGCAAAGGATGGGGCAACGGTCATCACGGTTCTCGACGCCGACCTGCTGACAGAGGGTCGAGATGCGTTCCATGAACTTGCCAAGGATCTCGCGACAGATTCGGCGCATCAAGCGGTGATCCTCAACCTGGAAAAGCTTGACTATTTTAAAAGCGTCATGCTCGCGGCCCTGATCAACTTCCAGAAGCAGCTCAAGGCGGCGGACAAACCCCTCAAGCTGTGCGGAGTGAAGTCGGACGTGCTCCGGCTGTTTGAGTTGACGAAGCTCACGGAGATCCTCGAAATCCACCCGGACGAAGCCACGGCGCTTCAATCCCTCAAGGGGTCTTCCAAGGGCTGGTTCGCGAAGACGTTTGGTTTTGGAAAATGAGGGAGCTAACCCCGAGGCGGAGTCCCTCCGATCCCCCGGGTTCCTCAAGTCGTTGTGCCGAACTGGTCGATCAACTTCGTTGAGGAGCCAAAGCGGGGGCGAGGACGCGCCTGAGGGGAAGGATGAACGCGGTTTACAGGGAAGTTCGGACCCGTTCGACACTCCAAACCGGAAGGGATGGGTTTCTCCCTGCGCGTTACCTCTTGATCTTGTTTCTTTACGGGTTGGTTGGGTGTGCGCACACCGACGACCTGAGCCAGGCCATGGTTGCCTCGGGTTGGCATGGGAATGCCTGGGGCCCCTCGGCCCAGGCGGCTCGTTTATCGGGTACGCTCGATACCATTCCGCTCAGCCCCCCCATGCTGGCCTGGGAGCGGTGGGGAAAGAGTCACCTGCGCGATGGTGACCTCATCTTTCGGATGGGAAACGCCCGGCTCGCCTTTGGCCTCTATCCCTTCTCACAAATCTCGGCCGATATCGCGGGGAGCCGGTATTCGCATTCGGGCATCATCGCATGCGAATCCGGCGAGTTCGTCGTGTACGACACGACCAAGGGGGGGCCAAGACGCCAGCCCTTCGCGATCTGGGTCATGGATTCGTTCGGCCGCTTCGCGATCAAGCGTCCGAGAGCGGAATTCCAGCACTACGTCCCCGAGGCGGTTGCTTACTGCCGGGATGTTCATGGTCGGCAGGTCCCGTTCGATCCGAACTTCACGCTCGGGGACGACCAGCTCTACTGCATCGAGCTGACCGAGCGAGCCTATCAGGTCGCCGGCTTAAACCTTTCCAAGGCCGTTCGTATCGATCAACTCCCCCGCTATCATGAATTTCCCCTGGCGGTACGGCTCGCACGCATCTTCTCGTCGGTTGAACCCGATAACCGCGCTTATGTCATCGGCAACGAGTCGGTCGGCATCTGGTCGAGCCCGGCCCTGGAGCTTCTGTACGAGTCGCCCGAGGCCATTCCCGCGGGTAGCCACCCCCTTGCGCCTGGCGAGCCCCTCGACTCGCCAAGGCAAAGGAAGGCGAGACGCCTCTCATCACTTCTGAGCTCGTGAGGCCTTTCGGGCCGCCTTCTTGGTCGCCGCCTTCGCGGGGGCCTCGCCTCCCTTCACGCGTACCGGCCAGTTCTTCTTGACCAGCGCCTTCAGTTCGGCTCGCTCCTTCTCGAAACGGGGATCGGAGGCCAGGTTATGCGTTTCTTTTGGGTCTGACTCGTGATCGTAGAGCTCGATTCCCTTTTCTCCGTCGTTCCACTCGTTATAACGCCAACGCTCGGTGCGTACGCTATACCCCACGTTGGCATTGCGGGTCACCTGCGTGAAAGCGGGCCTGTCCCAGGCACGGGTCGGGTCGACGAGCAACGGTTTCAAACTCGCCCCCTGGTAACCATCCGGAGCCGGGATTCCCGCAAGGTCGGCCAGCGTCGGATAGAGGTCGACCAGCTCCACGGTTCGCTCACAGGCTTTCCCTTTCGCCAACCCAGGCGCGGAGATTAGCAAGGGAACACGTGCTGATTCCTCGAAGCAGCTTCGCTTCATCCAGAGACCATGTTCGCCCGTGTGGTAACCGTGGTCGCTCCAAAAGACGACGATGGTTCGCTCGCGCAGGCCCAGACGATCCAGGGCTCCGAGAACGCGCCCAATCTGTGCGTCTACAAATGAGATGACCGCCATGTACCCCTGCTTGCACTTGCGCGTGTCTTCTAGGCTGACTCCGAAATTGGGCCAGGGGGACGTGGAGGCTAGCGCGAGTGGAGGAACCCCTTCCACATCGGTCCTGGAAATGTCTGGCACCTTCACCTGGTCCAGGGGATACAGGTCGAAGTACTTCTTGGGGGCGACGTAGGGCGTATGGGGCTTGTAAAACCCAACTCCCAGGAAGAATGGCTGATCCTTGTGCGCTTCGAGGAGGCGGATCGCTTCGCTGGCCACCATGCCGTCGGTATGCTCTTCATCCTTCCCATCCGGGTCGGCGTAGTAGCTCATCGCCGAGCCGAGCCCTCGCTTGGGGGTGTGATTCACGATGATAGGCTCAAGCTTGGTATGGTCGATTCCAGCGGGGTTGTACACCTCTTGCCAGGACTTGGGATCATCCAAGCCACTCGTTCCAATCCCTCCGGGATTTCCGTAGTGGTACATCTTGCCCACGCGAGCCACGTAATATCCCTGGTTCATGAACATTTGCGGCAAGGTGACCACATCGGGGAGCCCATCGCGGAAGTGATACGCCAGGTCGAAGACACGCGTCGTGTCCGGACGCCGCCCCGTCAGCAACGAAGAACGGCTCGGGCTGCAGAGCGGGAACTGACAGTAAGCACGATCGAACCGGACCCCCTGCGCGGCGAGCCTGTCAAGGTTGGGGGACTTGATCTCGGAGTCACCGTAACAATTGAGGCTATTATTCATATCGTCGACTGATATAAACAATACGTTTGTCTTGGTGTTTTCCAATGCGTATGTAGGATATCCCGCCAGCACGATAGCCAGCCCAGCCAGGCAAACCCATACGTCACGATTCCCAATTCTCATGAGAAGTCTCCACTCGCGGATCCAGAGCGATCGTCGTCGAGGTAATCAGTAGAGAAGGACTCAATACCTCGCCCCCTTCGGCCTGTATCGTGTCGTAGACGAATCTTGGGGTCAATCACGTTCCCCCCCTCAGCCGAGGGAATCCCGGTTTCTGGCCTCGAGACGGTAGGGTCGGTACGATGAGATGAAAGGAACTTGACGGCTCGAACCGAGGACAGGAAGAGACCGGACGAATGTCGGCGTTGGTCAGATTCCGAAAACATCCGGCGTGACCGAGGGTACGTTGAACACTGGGAACGGGCCATGCCGGCTTCGCCACCGGGATAAAACGCAACCGCCGTTCGGCGCGTAGCGATCAGCGGCACTCCGGAAATGGGTTGGGTGGATCTTTACAGCCGTCGCCACCATCATCGCTCGTTCGAGGTTTCGATTGATGTCTGAACGTATTGGAAAATGCCACTTGGCTGATTTTTCAAGGATCGAACCGGTCCCCTGCCCTTGTGGACACGCGCGACGTGCCTTCACGGACGTGATGGCGTTTCCCGGCACGCTTCATGTCACCGAGATCTCGGTTGACGCCAGGCTTCATTATCATCGACGACTGACGGAAACGTACTATTTTCTGGAATGCGATGACGACGCTCGCATGGAGCTTGACGGAGAACTCGTCTCCGTCAAGCCAGGGGTAAGCGTTGTGATCCCACCGGGTGTCAGACATCGAGGCGTGGGCAGGATGAAGGTCTTGATCGTGGTCTTTCCGAAATTCGACCCCGAGGATGAATGGTTTGACTGAATCGGCCCGTCCCTCCCCCTCCGTCACCAGCGTCGAGGTAACTCGGAGGGGCCTCTTTTCAGTTCTCACGGCGATGGGCTGCTCGTTGCTTCTCAACTCTCATCAGATTGGGCAAGATAGTGCCTTGTGGTATCCTCGAGGCATCCCGAGTTGGCGGTGCCACGAGCATCAGTAAAACCCGGCGCGAGGTCCCTTCTGACCGCCAAGAGGGCCCGCCTCTCCCACATTTCCCTATAAAATGAGTTGATGCTCCGATGAAAGCAGTTGCCGTTCTCCCAGGCAAACCCAATAGTGTTCACCTGGTCGACGTACCTGAACCAGCCTTGAACGATCAGCCCCATCCCCACGTTTGCAAGATCCCGGAAGGTCGGGCGGTCCGGGTCAAGGTTCTCCAGGTTGGGGTGGACGCGACCGACCGCGAAATCAACGAGGCCCTCTATGGGAATGCCCCTCCCGGAGGGAAGCACCTCGTGATTGGTCACGAATGCTTCGGTCAGGTGGTCGAGGTCGGCAGTAACGTGATTGAGGTCAAGCCGGGAGACTTCGTCAGTTGCACGGTCAGGCGACCGGGCGGGTCCCTCTTCGACGTGATCGGCCGCAATGACATCACGAGCGAGGAGGTTTACTACGAGCGAGGGATTAACCTGTGCCACGGTTACTTGACCGAGACGTTCGTGGATGACGCGGAGTACATCGTGAAGGTCCCTCAAAATCTGAGGCACCTGGGGGTACTCGCCGAGCCGGCCAGCGTCTGCGCCAAGGCGATCGAACAGGCCTATCTCGCCCAGCAACGCCTCCAGGTGTGGAACCCCATTCGAGCGTTCGTGATGGGCGCGGGGCAAATTGGGCTACTCGCGACCATGATGCTCCGGCTCCGCGGTCTTCAGGTGTTCACGCTCGCAACCAGGCCGGGGCCGCATCGGAAGTCGGAGATCGTCGAGGCATACGGGGCAACGTACGTCAGCACAAAAGAGACGAGCATGCACCACCTTGCGGAGCAAGTGGGAAAGCCCGACCTGATCTTCGAGGCGACCGGTAACGCGGAGGCCTGCTTCCGCGCCATGGAAGTGCTCGCGCACAACGGAGCCCTGGTCTGGACCAGCATCACGGGGGGCCAGCACAATATCACGCTGGATGCCGCCAAGATCAACCTGGAGTGGGTTCTGGGGAACAAGCTTCTCGTCTCGAGCGTGAATGGGAATCGTCGCCACTTCGAGCTCGGGATCCAGGCACTCTCGCACGGCGAGCACACCTATCCAGGCATCACCGAGCGGATCCTCACCCACCCGGTCTCGGGGCTTGAATCCTATCAAGAGATGATGTCACTCCTTGAGAACAAGGACGCCCTGAAAGTTTACGTCGACGTCGCTTCACCCGAGTGACGAGACACCCGCTCAACTCATGTTGTTTGTTCTGCAAAACCGATCCGAAACGCGCCTTCCCTCTCAATCACGCTCGGATCGGTTTTTTCCTATTACGCTTATGCTTTCATTCAATGCATGAGGTCTGGATCAGCCTGGGAGACTGTCCGACGAAACAAATGATTTTGAAATTCTCTCAATCTTAAAATGATCGTCACTAAACTCTATAAATTCTGAGAAAACAATCAATGATTGACTTAACGGCCTTCATTGCAAGGGGAGCGCTGGTGATGGGGGACGTGAGAATCGCGTCCCAGGCAAGCGTCTGGTACAACACGGTGGTCCGTGCCGATTGCGAGCGGATTGAAATTGGCGAAGCGTCGAATCTTCAAGATTTGACGATGGTTCACGCCGACCCAGGTTATCCGTGCCTCGTCGGACGGCGAGTCACGGTGGGGCACCGGTGCGTGCTCCACGGGTGTATCATCGAAGACGAATGCTTGATCGGCATGGGGGCGATCCTGCTCAACGGCGTGCGAATTGGGCGAGGATCGATGGTCGGCGCGGGGGCGGTTCTGACCGAAGGGACCGTGATCCCCCCTCGTTCCCTAGTGCTCGGTGTGCCGGGGCGCGTTGTGCGTGAACTCGATCAGGCCCTCACCGATCGAATCGAGCATGCGTGGCAACACTACGTGGAACAGGCGACGCGACATCGCACGGGCGCCTTTCCCATCCAACTTCAAGATCATGTCGATGGGTCCCCAGGTTAAAATCAACGGCGCCGACGGAACGATTCGAGGGTACTCACCAGCTCAAGCCCGAAAGGCAGGTCCTCCTTGATCCGTGTCGATACGCAAGCGCGAATCCTCTCCCTGGTCGGGCTATTGAGCTTTATGGGCCTCTCTTCCGTCTGCCTGGCCAAGGAAGTTGATTCCAAGCCGGGGGAAGCGAGGACGATTCTGTTTCTGGGGGACAGCATTACCTATTCGGGTCAATTCATTGAGTATGTCGAAACCGTACTCCGCTTGCAGGATCGTGACTTCCAGGGGCAAGTGCTGAACCTTGGGCTTCCGAGCGAAACGGTTTCGCAACTCAGCGAGCCAGGCCACGCGGATGGACGATTTCCCCGGCCGGCGGTTCAGGAACGTCTTGGGCGAGTGCTTGAGAAGGTCAAGCCCGACCTGGTGGTCGCCTGCTACGGCATGAATGACGGGATCTACTACCCGTTCAGCCAGGAGCGGTTCGCGAAGTTCCAGAAGGGGATCGAAGAACTCCGAATGGCCGTGGATCAATCCGGGGCCAGGCTCGTACTGCTCACCCCACCCGTCTTTGACTCAAAGCCCATTCAACAAAAGACACTCCCCGCGGGCCTCGAAGAGTATCGGCAACCCTTCGAAGGTTACGATGACGTTCTCGATCGTTACGCACACTGGTTAATCAACCAGCGCGAAAAGTGCTGGGAAGTCGTCGACCTGCATGGGCCGCTCCGCCAGGCCCTGGATGCCGCGCGTAAGCAAAACCCAGACTTTCACTTCGCACGCGACGGGGTCCATCTCGATGCGGATGGCCATTGGATCATCGCGTGCGAAGTGCTCAAGCACTGGCAGGTCAAACTCGATCCTGCGAGGTCAAGCTCAGCCAAGGACTTGATTGGTTCGTATCCTCAGGGGCTCGACCTGCTCCAACTCGTGCAAGAGCGTCAGCGTCTACAGAAAGATGCCTGGCTCTCGGCGACAGGGCACCAGCGCCCGGGGATGAAACCAGGACTACCTCTTGGCGAAGCCGAGGAGAAAGCCACCTCAGTTGAATCCGAAATCAAAACCCTTTTAAATCCATGATATCCCAGCGCTTTCAATTGAACGCATGTTTTTTCTGAGCCTGAATTCGCGATGATCAGAATTTCAGGCGGTTCTATTGAAGTGTGATCTCGCCTGGTATCGTCACCAGTCTGAGACCCGACCTCCCTGCTTTTTGATTTCTTGAAATCCAAATCACCCCTCGAATTCGATGTATGGTGATCGCCTTGCCCTGCCAAAGGAGCCCAGGATGCGTTTCGCCCGTTCCTTGCTTAGCGTGTTCTTGCCAGGATTCTTACTCGCCACCGGTATGACGGATGCGGGATGGGGAGCTGAAGGGGCTGAGCCATCCACGGCCGCTCGCCCGAATATTGTCGTGTTCCTCGCGGACGACCTGGGATGGGCCGACGTGGGATGGCATGGCAAGGAGGCCAAGACGCCTCATCTGGATGCGCTGGCGAACTCAGGAGTTCGGCTCGAGCACTTCTATGTTCAGCCTCTTTGCTCACCGACCCGGGCCGCTTTGATGACCGGCCGATACCCCATGCGGCATGGTCTGCAAGTTGGGGTCGTACGACCCTGGGCCCAGTACGGACTCCCACTGCAAGAGCGCACTCTCGCCCAGGCCCTGAAAGAAGCGGGTTACGAGACGGCGATCTGTGGCAAGTGGCATCTGGGACATTTTGAGCCCGCTTACCTGCCGACTCACCGTGGTTTTGACCACCAGTATGGGCATTATAACGGAGCCCTCGACTACTTCACGCATGAACGCGATGGCGGGCATGACTGGCACCGCGACGACAAGGCCAACCACGACGAAGGCTACAGCACCCACCTGATCGCTCGCGAGGCGGAACGTCGGATCCAGGAACATAACACAGCGAAGCCTTTGTTTTTGTATGTCCCTTTCAACGCCGTGCACGGACCTCACCAGGTCCCGGAGAAGTACAAGGCCCCCTTCCATTCCGCCCAGGAGCCAAGACGGACCTACCTGGGAATGCTCGCCGCGATGGATGAGGCCATTGGCGAGGTCGTCAAAGCCGTGGATCAGAAGGGTCTGCGCGATAACACCCTCTTCTTCTTCTCGAGTGACAATGGCGGACCGAGTCCGGGTCGGGTGACAAGCAACGGCCCGCTCAAGGGACAGAAAGGTGGCTTGCATGAGGGAGGAGTGCGAGTGCCGGCCTTGATGAGTTGGAAGGGGAAACTCAAACCGGGCTCGACCTCCGACGCGGCCTTGCACATGGTTGATCTCTTTCCCACTCTCGTGACGCTTGCTGGTGGCACGCTCGACCAATCCCAGCCTCTGGACGGTCGCGATGCCTGGAACGCCATCGCCAACGGTGCCCCATCACCCCACGAAGCGATCCTGCTCAACACGACCCCTACCGAAGGGGCCATTCTGGCCGGAGGGTGGAAGCTCCTCGTTCGGCAGGGGAATGAGGCTCCCGGGGCACAGCCCAAGACGGCGGCCAAGAAAAAAGGGGGGCGCCGAGAACCGGTAGAGCTCTACCACATCGTTGAAGATCCTTACGAGAAAACGAACCTGGCCAGCACCAAGCCCGACAAAGTGCGCGAGATGAAGGCCCTCTACGAGTCGTTCGCCAAGCAAGCGGTTCCTCCCAAGGCGGCCCCCATACCGGCCGGGTTCCGTTCTCCGAAGGTCTGGGGCGAGAAGGGTTAGACCCAGTTTTTGTCGAATTCCTTTTTCTCAATCCTTTGATGGGCAAGAGGATTACTCCGGCGATCAAGCTTGCTCATCAAAGGATGAACCAATAGCGACTGGTTAAGAGCGGGGTCCAATCCCTTCGGGACGATCACGTTACCCGTGCCAAATCTCAACTGGTCCCCTGTTGTGCTTGGGAGCACGATCCACATGGCGGACGCCAACGTATCCGGCCGACACGTATTCAGTTCTCGTGACTTGAGCAAAGTCGCAATGTTAGTTGCGATCATGGCCCTTCGCCTGTTCGCTGGGTCCGCTCTCGCGGATCAAAAGCCGAATATCGTGCTGATTCTGGCGGACGACCAGGGGTGGGGCGATCTCTCGATTAACGGAAATACAAATCTTCAGACTCCGAATATTGATCGGCTGGCAACCTCGGGCGCAAGCTTCGACCGGTTCTTCGTCTGCCCGGTCTGCTCCCCCACGCGAGCGGAATTACTCACGGGCCGATACCACCCGAGAGGTGGGATACGGGGGGTGACCTCTGGAGGGGAACGACTCAACCTGAGTGAGACAACATTAGCTCATGTGTTCAAGAAAGCAGGTTACACAACGGGAGCTTTCGGGAAGTGGCACAACGGAACGCAATATCCCTATCATCCCAATGCCCGTGGATTCGATGAGTATTACGGCTTTACCTCAGGGCACTGGGGTGACTACTACGACCCTCCGCTGGACCACAATGGAAAACCCGTTCAGGGTCAGGGTTATATCACGGACGACTTCACGAACCACGCGATCTCGTTTATCAAGGAGAACCGAGGTCGGCCTTTTTTCTGCTATGTTCCTTACAACACCCCTCACTCTCCCTTCCAGGTGCCCGATCGTTATTTTGAAAAATTCAAGAATACGGAATTGACGTTGCGAGCCAATCAGCCCGGGCGGGAGAAGTTGGATGCAACGCGTGCGGTGCTCGCCATGTGTGAGAACCTGGATTGGAACGTGGGGCGGCTGCTGCAATCGCTCGATGAGTTGGAACTGGCCCGCAATACGATCGTCCTGTATCTCACCGACAATGGTCCCAACGGCCAGCGCTGGAATGGAGGAATGCGCGGATCCAAGGGCTCGACGGATGAGGGGGGAGTGCGTTCTCCCCTTTTCGTGCGTTGGCCGGGACAGATCAAACCAGGAACCCAAATCGACTCGATCAGCGGCGCGATCGACCTGCTTCCCACGCTAGCCGACCTGGCTCGGATTCCGCTCCAGTCCCCCAAACCACTGGATGGAGTCAGCCTCGCCCCGCTCCTGCGCGGACAAGTTGCCAAGCATGATCGAGAACGCTTGATCTTCTCGCACTGGAACGGCCACGTTTCGGTCCGATCCCAGACACACCGGCTCGACGCGGACGGACGGCTTTACAACCTGATCCAGGACCCCGGCCAATCTCGAGACCTGAGCCGGAACGATCCTAAAACCGCGGCACGTCTCGCCCGAGCCGTGGAGGCCTGGAAAGCTGATGTCCTCGCGGGGATCAAAGCACCCGACGATCGCCCATTCCCCGCTGGATACTCCGAGTGGCCGATCGCGGTATTGCCGGCTCGTGATGGAGCTCCCCACGGCGAGGTGCATCGAAGCGCCCGAGCTCCCAATTGCTCCTTCTTCACCAACTGGACCAGCCCCGCCGACTCCATGACATGGGACATTGAAATCCATGAGTCCGGCCAATATGAAGCTGCAATCTACTATACATGTCCTAAAATTGATATCGGTTCAGAGATTGAGTTGAGCTTCGGCAAAACGCGTCTTCAAACGAAAGTCGCGGACTCTCACGATCCACAACTCCGGGGGAATGAGCACGACCGGGCGTCTCGGGGGGCAGAATCGCTTGTCAAGGACTTCAAGCGGATGAGCCTGGGGCGAGCGGTCATTGAGGCAGGTCGAGGCCCTCTGACCCTCCGCGCGCTAAGCGTCGCCGGTCGCCAGGTGGCCGACGTCAGGGCTGTCGAGCTCGTTCGGGTAGGTCCTTCGGCCGCTGAGTGAGAGGACGCTCTCGTCTCGACAAGAGTCAGGGTCCCCGGGAGTGGACCCTGTCTCGAGACCAACCGTCCAACCCTTGCCTCCCTTATTCCACGCAGGCGAATGAGCTTCGGATCAAAGTAGGTATGAATACGGTCGTGCTTGGTGAGCGGCCGACGCTTCTTTTAGAATCACCAGAGAGCTGAACTTCTCTAAACGAATTCGTCACAACGACTTGTGAAATGTTCAAGGCTCGAGGACGCCACAATCCCGAGCCACTGGTCGAAAAGTCATGACGCATCTTCATTGGGCGTGCAGTAATCAAGGGGAGTCATAAGAGCCCAAGGGATGCTTGAGATGCCTGAGAGTCGACACGAAGGTTTTTCCAGGCAGATGATTAGGTTTCTTACCTGGGGAACGCTTTCCGGGCAAGAGGACGGCCAGATTCTCGAGCGGTTCGCCATCCATGGCGATGAGGCCGCGTTCGAGGCCTTGGTCAGCCGTCACGGTCCGACCGTCCTGGGGGTTTGCCGACGCTTTCTTCGCGACCCGAACGACGTTGACGACGCCTTCCAGGCAACGTTCGTCATCCTGGCACGCAAGGCGAGCGGGCTCCGCGATCGCAATGCGCTTGGCCCTTGGCTTCACGGCGTCGCCTTCAAGGTGGCTTCGCGGGCTCGGGTCGAGGCTGAACGCCGGCGCCGACGAGAAGCGGCCGATCATCGGGATATCGCCATGATCCAGGCCCCAGAGACTGGGGCGCCGGATCTTCGATGGCTGCTCGACGAGGAGATTCTTCGCCTTCCCGACAAGCTCCGACTTCCGGTCGTCTTATGCCTGATCGAGGGGAGGACATACGACGAGGCCGCCGAGCAACTTCGATGGTCGGCCGCGATGGTCCGGGGCCGTCTGGCGGAAGCCCGCGGTAAGCTCCGAGCTCGTTTGACTCGTCGAGGCGCAGCACCTTCTGTCTTACTGGCCACCTGCAAAATCGAAACGCCGGTCGTGCCTCGCGCACTGATCGACTCCGCATCGCGGATCACTTTAGGTGTGCTTACTGGGCAGGCCGGGGCCGCTCCGGCATTGAAACTGGCGAATCGGACGATGAGGAACTGGCTCATGACTCGGATTGCCAAGGCAGGGTTGATCATGATCGCGGCGGGTGTCGCTCTGGGCATCGGCTCAAATGGATTGAAGCTCTGGGCCGTGCAAGAAGATGAAGGGAAGCCTGGGCTCGTTCAAGCCAAAGCCCTGGCCGAGGAAAAGGCCGTCGCCGAGAAGGCCCAGGCGGCACCACGGAAGCGTCGACGGGGGTCGGTCGAGTCCGATGTGCATCCGATCACGATCGTGGGACGCGCCGTCGACCACCAAGGCAAGCCGGTGGCCGGGGCGTCAATCTTCGTGACCAACGCCAATAGGAGCCGGTCATCCGGCGATGATGCACTCCTCGGCCGCGAAGTCTCCGGACCAGACGGCCGGTTCATCCTTCGCGCCCTCGATCTGCCAGTGCTCCAGCCCAACCCGGGGCCGATACCCAGGGGCGCCGAGGGCAAGTTCGAAGTCGCCGGAACAGCACCTGGGCTGGCCTTCACCTGGCACGCCGTCCAGACATACCGGCCGATCCCGAAGCCCGCCGAATCCAAGGCGCCGGTGGACGACCTGGTGTTTTTCTCCGGGCAACCGATCGTTGCCGACCTCGTGTTTGGGCCTCCAGCCCTGGTTCGCGGGCGGATTATCGACGACCAGGGACGCCCTGTCGCTGGGGCGAAGATTCAGTTCGGATATACCGACGACCCTCGCAAGCCCAATGGCCACGGGATCCGACGTTGCAGCGTCATCAATCCCGCTGGGGGCGACGAGCTCTCGTTCAACGGGGTCGAATCATTGCCTGAGGAAGCGCGAACGGCGAGAACCGACGCCGAGGGGCGATATTCGATCAAAAGCCTTCCCAGGGAAGTCAAACTGCTCACCCTGATTGATCAAGAACCCACAGTCGAACCCCGTCAACTGACCATCGCCACGTCGGCCGTAATCTTTCCCGGCGTCCAGAGCCTGGGATACGAGGGCGTACTCAACCACACGTTCATTCTGCCAAGGACCATCCCGATCCAAGTGACCTTCGCCGATTCGAACCAGCCCGCGCCGAACGTAACGGTGACGGCCCAAGGCGAGCGACCCCAACGCGTTGGGGCGATCGGCACGACCGATCCCGAAGGTCGGACGACCTTGGCCATACCTCCGGGAGCGTACACTCTGCGCGCAGAACCCTCGATCGATCAGGAATATCTGGTCTCCGAGATACCGCTCAGCGTCGGGTCGAAGCCGCCCGAGGCACAGGTCGCCCTCTCCATCCCGCCCGGCTCGCCAATGTCCCTGAAGGCGGTCGACGCCGACACAGGCCGGGGAATCCCCGGTGTCGGGTTCGTCGTCGCCGACGATACGTCGGCGGATCGCCACGAGGTCCACAGCGGGCCAACCTACGTTGACCACCCGGTCACCGGCGATTCCGGCGACCTCCGGGTCGTTACATCTCCAGGTAGAAGGCAGTTCTTCCCCGGTCGGATCCCGCGGAATTATGAATCCGTAACGAAGGGCAGTCCGATGCTGACCCTCAAGCCGGGAGAACAGTCGACCGCTCGATTCGAGTTCAGGAAGAAGGTCGACCCGGAAGCCGAGGCGTTTCGGCCCGAGGAAGATGACGCCGGACGCCAGCTACGGCTCCTCTGGGAAAACCAGGCTGGGCTGATCCGCCGGGGTCGACTCCGAGGAATTCGTACCTATCAATCTGGAGACTCAATCCCCCCAGAACGCCTCCGGCAACTGTTGGCCTCGCTCGATGGCGACAAGATCCCCACGCTAGCCAATTTGATCCAGTCCACCTTCCCGGAGGCGCAAGAGCCCTCGAGCGTGGTCCTGGACATCACCGTCGATGACCCCCTACGCCGCCAGAGAATGGAATTCACACAAGGCGCGAAGAAACGCAGGGCTGACGTTACCGTCTACAACGGGCGAGAGTCCGTTCACTACGATCCAGGCAATGCCCAGGTGGACATCGGCGACGATGACTCGAAGTCGGGAGTCCGTTTCGGCGTGGCTGGCATCGCTGACTTTTGCCACTGGCCGCAATGGGGCGGCAAGGTCGTCCGACGTGACGACGGCCGGGTGACGGTGACGGTGAACATCAACTCAGGAAAGTACGTGAGCCGCATCGTCGCTGATGAATCAACCGGCTTTGTCTATTCTGATTTGAGAAGCTGGGCCGATGGGAGTTCGGGCCACGATTACTGGCAGTTCGCGCCCAGGGTGACGGCCGAGGGGGCGATCGTCCCCGGGCTGAGTGTGGAACATCGTTATCAGAAGGACAAGACGAACGTGATCTGGATCAAGGTCGTCGAGTCAGTCGACCTGAAAACCGCAATTCCTCCTGAGGCCTTCCTGGTATCGGTCCCGACCGGCACGATGATCCTCGACTACCGAGAAGGGCGGGATGACACCTACCGAGGCGTCGCCACGCGCCCCGTCACAGACATCGTCGCCCTTGCCGATGCCAACCCAAGGCGGTACAAACCTTTCATGCCGCCAATCAAGCCGGGCCAGCCGGCGCCTTTGCTTTCACCCCAAGTCTGGATCGGCGGAGCGAAAGAGATGCCGGCGCCCAACCTCTCCGGCAAGGTCGTGCTGATCGACTTCTGGGGTATGGATTGTGGCCCATGCATCGCCCAGCTTCCGGAGGTCCGCGAAGCGGCCGAGCACTTCACCAGCAAGGGACTCGTCCTCATTGGTTTGCATGACAGCTCGGGCACGCCCGAGGCGGTCGCCGATTTCGCCACAAAGAGAGGACTCACCTGGCCACTCGCAATTGACAGAGATGGCGAGGGCTTCGGAGCGACGTTCAAAGCTTATGGCGTCCGCTCGATCCCCAGAGCCGCGGTCATCGACCGTCAAGGGAAGCTCGCCTTCCTCGGCCAGTTCCGCGAGGCCCTGGCGCAAGCCGCGAACCTCCTTGACCAGAAATGAGCGATAACGATTCACAACCAATTCCGGGTGCTCGGAGGGAACACTTTCTCGGGATGAACGCCCGTCATGGGTTCGGATTGGGATTTTGAAAAGAGACGAAAGTGCCGAACCACCGGAAGCTCGACATTAGTCGGAGCAACAGCCAGCGGTTCGGCACGATTTCTTCCGATCAGCATCCTTCTATACATTCAGAACGCAATCAAATCGACTGAATCCTAGTTCTTTATTTTTTCTGGGGTTTCACATCACCATAACCCCAAGGCTTTCCCTTGAACTCGGGGCGTTTGACATGCTCGGGCGGGGCGCCTGGCTTGAGCTGCTTCGCGAGGGCGATCCCCTCGTCTCGCATCTGACTGCCAGCGGTGACCTCGAGATTGCTATAGCTGGTCAGTCGGGTTTCGTAGCCACCGCCGTGCTCCTCGAACGCATCTTCGGTGGGCACATAGCCGACGCAACCGTTGGCCAGGGAGACCGGGAAGGTAAAGGGGAAGCCCGTCCCCTTTTTGATATCCAGACCATACTGGCAGAAGTATTCGGCGGGGTCCGTCACGAATACAACAGGTCCCACCTGCACGGCCTGGACCTCGACCTCAACCTTTGGCTCTTTTTTCAAGAGCGCATCGAGCATCAAGGTTTCCTTGGCGAACGTCCAATCGGTTGGGTCAGCCTTCGACTTGTCTCCGTCGATCATCGCCTGGCTCGCCTTCACACGTTCGGGATCCGGAACGCGTCGAGCGATGGACCAGACCTTGGTGCGCGCGGCCAACGGGGTGAGCTGTCCACGAGGCATGGTCAGAAGGACTTTCAAAGCCTCCGCGCCGACCTTACCACCAACGAGCTGAGCCCATTGTTCTCCTTTTGGATGCACGTACGGACTCTCGTTGTTGACCTGGGTCACATCGCCCGAGGCGCCTCCCAGGAAAACAACGACCGCTTCTTTTCCGTAGTAGCCCTGGATCACCTTTTCAAGATAATAGATATAATTCGCTGAAATTCCACCGGGGCTGGTGGTGGCGTGGCAGGAGAAATTGACAACGCATCCGAGCAGCTTGTTCGGATTCTTCGCGTCCCAGACTCCAACCACGCCCACTTCGGGGTCAACCGGGCCCGCTGGCTTGACGATGTCTGGGTTGCCGAGCCCTGGATGGGTGACCGACCGGCCATTCTTCATCAAGAAACGGCGGTTATATGCGACCTTGTCCTCGATTCCGCGTCCCACGCCCGCCTCGGCCTCGACTCTACGGTCGTATGCTTCGCAGATCGCGTCGATCAAGGCTTTCTCGACGGTGGCGAGATACTTGACATCAGCAATTGTCGATTGTTCATACGCCAGGTCCTGGACCTGAGGAGACGCATGATCGAAGTCCCCGCGCACGATCCAGTTGCAAGGACCTGATGAGTGGGAGTGAGACGCTCCGATGAGGATGGAATCACCGGGAATCCCAACCTTCTTCTGAACCGCCTGGCGAACCTTTTGAACGGTTTCTCGCCGGACCCCGAGGGCGTCGATCCCCACGACCGCCACCTGCGTTCGGCCATCGTCGTAGACCGATGCGCGAACCTTGCAAGCGTCGTGGAACGTGCGATGGTAAGACTTACCGTAACCACCGGGGGCTTCCATCCCGATGTCGGGGGTGATGTCCTTTTCGGAAAACCCAGCCTTGAAAACAGGCGGTTTGTCCGGTGAGGCCGCCTCGGGCGCGGCGGCGAGCGCCGACGACCCGAGGAATGCCAGGCTGATTGAAGCGATACGAGTCATGAGCCGGTTCATTGGGCGGGAGTCTCCTTCGGATGATCGACTTCACCTTCACCCTTGAGATACGCCAGTAGGTCGGCGAATTCCTGCTTCGAGATATTCTTCTCGAGCCCCTGCGGCATCAGGGACTGCTGGCTCGCGGAGAGCTCCTCCACCTCGGTACGAAGAATCATGTCTTCCTTCCCCAGCGGTTGACGAAGCGTCAAGCTTGTCGGGGTCTCCGAGGCAATCAGGCCGGTGAGCACGCGCCCGTCGTTCGTCGCCACGGTATAGGCGGCGTACCCCTGAGTGATTTCATGATCAGGTACGAGAATGTGAAGCAAAACCGCCTCTTTCGGTTGGTTCCGGATCCCAAAGAGGTCGGGGCCGACCGCCGAGCCTTCCTGGTCCAAACGGTGGCACTGGGCGCATTCACGCTTGAACACGACCTGACCATTTTTAGGTGAAGGTTTCAGGTTAACAACACTCTTGAATTCGTCATAAACCTTGGCTCGGTCTCCCGCGACCGCGCCAAAGATGAGCGTGGCTCGCTTTCGGACCTCTTGATCTCGGCTTTGCATAAGCTGGCGCCGGCGTAGAGCGTCGATCACACTCGCTGAGATTCGCTTTTGTTCAATTGCCGTCAATACCCCGGGAACATGGTTCGCCTGCGACGTGAGCGCGGAGAGCACCTCGTCTCGGATTCTCGGAGTGAAGGAGGCGAATCGATCCTTGTCGAGCAGCAGATCCACCACGCGTTCGTCGCGATGGAGCCCGAGCGAGCGAGCCGCCGCGGCCTGTACCTGATTCGCGTCCTGACCGCTGAGGAGCGAGACGAGGGCCTCGCCCACCTGGTCGAAATCCGCGAAGGTCAGCAACCCAAGCGCGGCCAGCCGGTCATTCGCTTCTCGAGCGTGGTCAAGTGCGACGGCTTTCATCGCCTCGACGAGCTTACCAACCATTTGCTTGAGTTCCTTGGATTGGTCTGAGCTCGAAACGAGGAAATCCAGCAGATTCTGGCCCGGCTTGACTCCCTTCTTCCCACGCCCCGCCTCACACAAGCCGGTGATCAAGGCCGCCTGCTCTTCCGGCGAGAAACGGGCATCAGTGCTCAGGATCGAGGCGACGAACGCCGGCCATTTGTCCTGAGGCTCACTGGTCCCCAGCAATCGGCCAAACTCCTTGAGAAAGACCGGATCGGGGCTGTTAGCCCCTTGAGGATGCTCGCTCAGGGCCTGCAAGAACAAGGCTTCCCGTCCCAGGAGAGAGCTGAAGACGACGGCATTGAGCCAACGGTCCGCCCCAGCCCGAGTCGCGATTCGGGCTAGCGCCTTGGCAATCTGGTTCGCCTGGTCCTCGGTTGTCTCTTGCTTGGGTAAGGCACCAAGAGCCGCCGCGGTTACGAACCTTACGCGCGAATCCGGATCGTTGGCCAGAGCTAAAAGATCGGCAAGCCATTCGTGGTGGCTGGCGAGTCGGGCCTCGACAAGCTGAACCGCGTTTTCACGTACCGGCGCGGAGGAATGGCTCAGGAGGGGCTTCAGTGTGGCGTCGTCAAGCTTCCCGAGCGACTCGAGCAGGTAAGCGGCGATCAAGAGTGTGGGGGGTTCGGTCCCTGCATCCTTGATGATCGCCTTCAATGGCTCGACCGAGGCACCATCGCGGCGTTGGAGCAAGAGACGATGGGCCGTGTCGCGGACCCAAGGCTCGGCATTCTTGAGGGCTTCGCAGAGTTCCGCGGTGGATTTCCCTTCGAGGGTGACCTGCCGGAGCGGCTTGAGGTCGGAGGGCTTGAGGTCCGAGCGAACCACGCGCCAGATCCGCCCCATGCCTTTCCCGCCTTCGAAGTTGGTTCGCTTGCGGATCTCGACGGGGAGATAGTCGGGATGCTCGATGGTCTTGCGATACATGTCGCAGACATAGAGAGCCCCGTCCGGCCCGTTCGAGAGGAAGACCGGCCGACACCAGTTGTCACGGCTCGCCAGAAAGTCCGCCTGGCGGATCACGGGATACGCGGCGAACGTGGCACCTTGCTGTTCCAGGCGATCGACGTGAACGAGGTTTCCGGTCGGGTCGCACGAGAAGACGCGGCCCCGGTACTCGGCAGGAAGCCCCAGCCCCTTGAAGACCGTGACGGCGCAGGCCGCGGTGAACGTGCCCGCGTGAGAGTCGGCCGTCGTGACGTTGCGGCTAAGGGGGAAGAGCTTTGCCGCTGCTCCATGACCCTTTAGCGGTTCGGCGACCGTCTCGGCCGGACAATTCTGGACGGTTTCGGAAAAGGGGAGGTTGGGGTTGCGGCGCAAAGTTTTCGAAGAGAGGACGACGTGCTGGGCTTGCACTCGGTTATAACAAATGAATCGCCTGTTGAAATCATCAAAGGTGATTCCAAACTGAGCGCCTCCGTCGGCCGCTTCTCCCTGGGTTCCGTCTGGTCGGAACCGGAAGTCGGTACGGGCGAGAACAACGGGCGTTTGATCCTTGGCGGCGGGAGAAACGACCTTTCCTCCCTTGAGTCCACTGGTAACGTAGACCCAGTTGTCGAGCGAGAGAGTGGGATGGCTCACTCGGAGCTGCGTGGATCCGGTCGTATCAAAACCTTTGAACAGAACTTTCCGTTCGTCCGCCTTCCCATCGCCGTCGGTATCGCGCAAGAAGAGAATCTCAGGCGCGCAGGTCACGATGAGGCCCCCCTCCCACGGCAGCAACCCGTTCGGGTAAGTCAGGTCCTCGGCGAAGGTGGAACGGCGATCCATTGCGCCGTCGCCATCGTCGTCGTGCAACAGGGCGATCCGACCAATGGGAGGTCGCCCCTCGCCTGGTCCGGTTGGGTATCCCCGGTTCTCCGCGACGAACAGCCGCCCACGCTCATCGAACGCCAGGGCGACCGGGCTCTCGATCAACGGCTCGGCCGCCACCAGTTCCACCTTGAGCCCAGGCTGAGTTACGAACGCGGCAAGCGCCTTGTCGGGAGTGAGCGGCCCCTCGACCCACTCCGGCTTCTTCTCCGACCCCGCTTCCTTGGGGGGTTGCCCTGGCGTCGCGGGTTGGGCAAGGACCACCGCCGACAGCATGACCCCGAACAAGGAGGTCAGCCCAGCGCTGATTTTCAGGAGGCGAAACGAGCCGATACTCGCATGCCCCGAGCGCCCGACTCTCTTCGGATCGAAACCGAGACTCATCCAGTACTCTCCCGAACAGGTATCCACACTGATGATGAAACCAGGACACCCATCATCCACGACAGGATCCCAAAAGGGTATCAATCGATTTCCACGAGCAGCAAGCGAATGACCCGAACCCAGCGGATGCATTCGCCCACCTTTGGAGATCGTGCGAGACTAGGCTGGGGCAAGATTCTCTCGATCCAGCATGGGTCCGACAAGGTGGTTGCACCAGCCCGTCTCGCATTCAATCGGGCCCGACGGCACGATCATCCACGGGTTTGAAAGAACCCCGTCACGTTCACTCAAGGAAGCTCTCGGATCCGAATTTCCTTGAAGTCGATGGGAGCCCCTTCCGACTCGAGGCAAAGATGCCCCTCGGCGGGCACGCAGTTCGTCCCTCCGGAGACCTCCTCTCCATTGACCCACAGGCGAATCTCACCGTTAATCGCGCGAACATAATAATGATTCCACTCCCCTACCCCCTTGCTAAGATTCTTCCGGGGGAAGCTTCGCGAACCATTGGGAGAGAGGGGGGGAAAGGGATTCATCTTGGAGGTTCCAACCTGGAACACATCTCCATTGGTGGAAAAAAAGTCCCCCTTCTTTCCCGTCCGTTTGAGGTAGAGGTCCGCATAGCCATGGTCGAGAACCTGAACTTCGATTCCACCACGTGGAAGTGACCCGGGTTTGATCCCCTCAAGCGCCTTGGGGGGGGCCCAGACGAAGAATCCTGAGTTACCTCCCGACTGATGATGCTTCCAGCGAGCGGACAACTCGAAGTTCTTGTAGATTTTCTTGCTGCGGGTCACACCCACGGGCGTTCCCTTGCAGTGGACGTCGGTGCCTTTCCAGGTCCAGGTATCGGGGTCTCCATTGACCATGACGAAATCATCGCCCGTGAGCGCTTTCCAACCAGGCCCCGTACCGTCGATAAAGGCCCGGGGCGATCCTTCCCCTTCCCCGCCCGACTCCGGCCCGGAGAGACTCTGGATCCTCACCTTGCGCCATCGAACTTCCATCGGCTCGGTCTTCGCGCCCACGCCGTGAACCTGAAGGGCGATAAAGCCGGAGGGGGTGAGCGAATCTTTCAGGTCCGCCGCCGGAACACCGTTGATCCAGGTCTTGATCGAGTCCCCCTTGCACTCAATCTTGAAGGTGTTCCATTCGCCATGCTTGAAAGCCTTGCGTGCCTCTTCATTCTTAGAGAGGTCGTTCAACCAACCTCGGCGCCCTTCCTCGTAGATCCCGCCCGACCACGAACGATCGGCCCGGGTATCAATTTCCACCTGGTAGCCGTGAACGCGGCCCGCGGGGATTTTGATCGTCTTCCCGTCAATCGACAACTGCTGAGCCTTGTCGAAGCAGTGGCTACGAATTTGAACCCCTGAGTTCAATCCGTCTTGTACCTTGAATTCGAGCTCGAGAACGAAATCGCCGTAATGCTCGTTCGTGCAAAGAAACGAGTTCGAGGTGTTGGGGACGGTGGTTCCGACGATCTCACCGTTTTCGACCCGATAGTTCGCCTTGCCGCCGAGTTGATACCAACCCGTGAGGTTCTTTCCGTTGAACAGGTCCTTCCACTTCGCTTCCGCCCCCTCTTCCGCGCGGACGCTCGATCCAAACGGCATGAGCAGGCAGAGCGCTGCCGCCAAGGTCAAAGAAGCTTGAACGAAGGGTCGCATTGAATTCCGCACTCGCTGTTTCCTTTCAAGATTTGAACAGATTCTTTGGCCGCGCAAGGTGCTGGATTCGACTGGATACGCTCAAGGGGTGGCCGAGAGGAGGCCGCTCGACTTCAACCAATCCTCGGCGCGGGACGGCCACGAGGAGACGGTGTGTTCAGAGGGGCGGAGACCGTAACCGTGCCCCCCTCGGGGGTAGAGGTGCATCTCGACCGGGATTTTGGCCCGTTTCAATGCGAGATAGTAGGCCACGCTCGACTCGACACGCACCCCGTCATCCTGGGTCTGGACGAGGAATGCCCGGGGTGTCGTCTTAGGGTCCACCGTGACAGGAGGAGCAAGTTCGTCGTTCTTGGTCGCCAGGTATGCTGGATAAATCAAGAGTGAGAAATTGGGCTGAGAGCTCACCTGATCGACTTGGTCACTCGGTTCGTAACTCGCTGGGATCGAGTTGGTGCTCAGAAGGGCGGCGAGATGACCTCCCGCTGAGAAGCCAAGCACGCCGACTCGATTGGCGTCGAGTTTCCACTCTCCAGCGCGCTGCCTGATCAAACGCAAGGCCCTCTGTGCATCCTGGATGGGTGCCTGGTGTCGCTCCATCCCCTCGCGAGCAGGGACGCGGTACTTCAAGACAAACGCGGTGACTCCCAGCGTGTTGAGCCACTCCGCGACCTCCGTCCCTTCCTTGTTGAACGCCAAGATCCGATATCCGCCACCAGGGCAGATTAAAACCCCCGTGCCATTGGCCTTCGCGGGATCGGCCGGGTAGACCGTGATCGAAGGGCGTGAGACCTCGGTAACGCGGATCGTCGAGTCCCCTTTTCGAGGGGGTTCTTGCCGCTCCTGGTCCGCTCGGCCGACTTCGCCAGGTGCCCCGTTCGGCCAGAGGAGAAGCACCTTTGGAGTTCCATCCGCCTTGCAAGGTGATGCGAAGAGGAGAGTCGTAAACGCGAATGCGGCCAGGAGTGAAGCGCGAAATCGAAGGGCTCCACAACCGACTAGGTGGCTCATCACGTTAGCTCCGCAAGGTAGGGTGGACTTGCTGCCGAACTCCGATTCGAGGCTGGCGACTCGGAACAGGTTGGTCGAAGTCGAGGGCGATTCCGGATCAGGGGAGAGTCACGAGGTCGTGCGGGATAAGGAATGTTCCAGCGCGAATTCCGCGACTTCCAACAAGCGGCGAAATCTCGATCGCCTTGTTTTGCCATCGCCCATTCGAAAACGCAAGGGCCGAGCCATAAACCTGCCCCGGTGTGGGCGGATTCTGTGGAAGGGGTAACGAGCATGGAACCGTTCCGCCCTGGAGCCACGAGGGCGAAAACCTTGGTTCGAACTCAGACGATCGGGGAAAGGATCGGTAGGGTTCGAGGTGGGAACGTTGTGTGGATCGGCAAAAAGACCGAGATCGGGATAACCCGACCTCGGTCCCAGGTTCCGCGGCGAATCGAGGGAAGCTTCAGGACAGGATTTCTTCGACCACGCGACCATGGACGTCGGTCAGCCGGAAGTTTCGGCCGCTATAACGATAAGTCAGCCGTTCATGGTCGAGCCCGAGGAGGTGGAGAATCGTGGCATGCAGGTCATGCATGTGCACCCGATTCTCAACAGCCATGTGGCCGAGCTCATCGGTGGCGCCGAAGGCGAAACCCGGCTTGACTCCCGCGCCCGCGAGCCAGACGGTGAAACCGTCCGGATTGTGGTCGCGCCCCGTTCCCTTCCCTTGAGCATAGGGCGTGCGACCGAATTCACTTCCCCACCAGACCAGGGTGTCTTCGAGAAGTCCTCGCCGCTTCAGGTCGGAGAGCAACCCCGCAACCGGCCGGTCGACATTCTTGGCGTGGATCGCGTGCTGAGGCATGTTGGAATGCTGATCCCACGCGGGGTTCGCGGTTCCATCCCCATAGGTCACCTGGATGAATCGAACCCCTTGCTCGCAGAGCCTGCGGGCCATCAAGCACTGTCGTCCGAAATTATCCGTCGATCCCTGCCCGATTCCGTAGAGCTCGAGTGTTTCTTTCGACTCGCCCGACAGATCGAGCGCACCGGGCGCATTCTGCTGCATCCGCCAACCGAGCTCGTAGGAGGAGATGACGGCCTCGATTTCCGAATCTCCTGGCGCATGCTCGAGTTGTTCGGCGTTCAGTTTTCGAAGCAGGTCGAACTGCCGTCGCTGGTCCTCCTTGGAGAGAACGTTGTTCCCCAGGTTTCGGATCGTGGCGAGGTCTGCGCTCGCCCCCGCTTTACCGAGAGGGGTCCCTTGGTACAACGCGGGGAGGAACGCGGATCCATAGTTGCGTGCGCCTCCATTTCCCGTGGAGGGCCCAATCGAGATAAAGCCGGGCAGGTTTTCGTTCTCGGATCCAAGCCCGTAGACCACCCAAGAACCCATCGAGGGGCGAACGAGGTTGGTGGCTCCACAGTGCAAGAACAAGGTGGCGGGTCCGTGCGCAACCCCCTCGGTATGCATTGAGTGAATGAAACAGAGGTCATCCACGTGCGCATTGGTCTCCGGGAAGAGATCCGATGCCCAACGCCCGCTCTCACCATGTTGAGCGAAATTCCAGAGCGGTTTCATCACCACCTGGGGCGTGGCTCGTTGTCCCGTGTTCGCCAGCACCCGCGCATCGTCGAAAGCCAGGGTCTTACCCGCGTCGCGTTCGAGACGCGGCTTGTAATCATAAGAATCAACTTGGCTCACGCCCCCCTGCATGAACAGGAAAATGACCCGTTTGGCCCGGGGAGCAAAGTGGGGAACTTTTGAGGCGAGTGGATTGAGCGAAGCCCCGAGCGACTCTCGAGCGGTGAGGCCAGCAAAAGCTAGTGCGCCAAACCCACAGGCGGAACGGCTCAACATCTCGCGTCGGCTGATCGGCGTATACACGAACTGGCCTCCCTCTGTCAGTCTGTCTGGTTTGGGGTCGAACCGTACCGTTCAAGGTCAATTGACGTAACGGAAATCCACGGAGGCGAAAACCGCCTGGTACAGGAGCGCCCAGGCTTGCTCATCAGGCGTCCCCGCCTCTCCCTTCGCTCCTTTTTGATGAAGAAACTCAAGAGCGATCCGCTTCTCGTCGTCAGTCGGCTTTCGACCCAGGCTGACGAAGTAGAGCCGCTCAACCCTGGCCTGGTCGTCTAGCGCGGGAACGCTCAAGAGCCGGCTCGCCGCCGCCTTCGCGTGCTCAAAGACCCGAGGGTGGTTCAGCAAGAAAAGGGCCTGAGGGGCAATCGTACTGACGTTGCGATGCCCCACGACCATGCTCGGGTCGGCGAAGTCGAAGACCTCGAAAAGCTCGGGCAGGGAGTTCCGGAACACGGGGGAATAAATACTTCGACGACTCGCCTTGTGTTCAAAGTCGTAGTCCGACGCGATGCTCGCCGGGAAGCCCGGCCCCTTCATTTGCTGGTCGAGCTCGCCGCTAATGAACCACATGGTGTCGAGCAGGCACTCGGCATCCATGCGTTGTCGATTCCCCTTCCAAAGCAATCGGTTCTCCGGGTCGACGGAGACCACCTTGGATGTCTCGGAAGCGAGCTGATAGGTACGAGACAGCACGATCTCACGAATGAGGCGTTTGGTTGACCAACCCTCGTTCATGAACCGCACCGACAAGGTGTCAAGAAGCTCGGGGTGAGAAGGGGTTTCGCCCGTGGCACCGAAGTTATCGGTCGTTCGTACGAGTCCAGCCCCAAACAGCCAGTGCCAAACCCGATTCACATAGACCCGAGCGGTGAGCGGATTCCGCTCCGCCGCGATCCAATCAGCCAGTTCTCGTCGCCCGCTCGACTGGCTCGGCATCTCCAACTCGGGACCATAATTGGCAACCTTCAACACCCCGCGTGGAGCGGGTTCGCCAAGGCTATGAACGCTTCCTCGAACGTGAACGCGAATCTCCTCAACCTTCGGAACCTCCTCGACCCCGATAAATATCTCGCGAACCGGACCATCCGCTTTCATGGTCTTGAGCTCTTTTTCGAGCTTGGAAACCTGCTCCGCTATCCGGCGCGTCTCGGGGTCGGCGTCTTTGGCCGATTTCGCCACCGCTCCCCCCGAGCCGTCCGTGGGAAGGAACAGAATCGCATCCGCCGTGACGTGCCCAGTCGTCCCCTCATTCGAGATCAATACGTATCCCTGGCCGTTGCTCTCGAACCGGTATTTTCCCAGAGAAACATAACGACCGTCGATGGGGGGAGCCGCGGACATATCGACGTGCAGGTCCTTATCACCGTCAGCGCTTAGGATCGAGACCGGTACATGGCTTGAGCGACCGCCCCCCGGCGCATAGGCCAGCCAGACCTCGTACGTCCCCGCCTTCTTGATCTCCGGAGTGAAGGTGAGAGACTTCTCTCCCTTGCTCTCGTTCATGTCATGAACATAGCCTTCACCGATGTAGGACTTCGAGAATTGCGAAGGCATCCACGCGCCCACTCGCTTGGCCTGCGTGTCATCGACCACGATTCCGGGAAGGTCGGAGACCGCGACCACCATCTTGGTCCCCTTCCCGTTTTTAGACCCAAGCTTACCCCGCATCGACTTGAGCTCGGTTTCGAGCGAGGCCACCTGCTTCTCGAACGCGCTGAGGGTTTTCTCCGTGGCTGGGTCAACCGGCAAGGGGCGATCGAGCCATTTCGAGACGTTCGCATGTTCGAGTGACTTCGTATTCTTGAGAATCCCCGCCATCGCGTAATAGTCGCGGGTGGGGATGGGGTCGAACTTGTGGTCGTGGCAGCGTGCGCATCCGATCGTCTGGGCGAGGAATCCCTTACCGATCGTGTCGAGCTGCTCGTCCACGACGTCCATCTCAAGCTGGCGTTTGTCTTGCTCTTCCAGATTCGTATTACCCAGGCTGAGGAAGGTGGTCGCGATCAGCTTGGAGCGATGGTCGTCCAGGTTCTTGTAAGGGAGGAGGTCTCCGGCCACTTGCTCGCGCAGGAATTGATTGTAGGGCCGATCCACGTTGAAGGCGTCGATCACGTAGTCGCGATAACGCCAGGCATCCCGCAAGACCAACCCGCGGAGCGTGAGGGACTCGGCATAGCGAACGACGTCGAGCCAGTGGCGTCCCCAACGCTCTCCAAAGTGAGGCGACGCGAGGAGGCGATCGACCAAGGCCTCATACGCATCGGTCGAGGGGTCCTGGACGAATGCGTTGATCTCCTCGGGAGTCGGCGGAAGTCCCATCAATCCGTAATAGATGCGCCGAATCAGGGTTCCCTTGTCGGCGGTGGGTACGGGTTCGATGTGCTTTGCTTCGAGTTGGGCGAGAACAAAACGATCGATATCATTGATCGGCCACCGCGTGTTGGAGACAGCGGGAGGATCCACCGCGACGGGGAGCTTGTAGGCCCAAAACTGTCTCCCCTGCTCAAAGCTCATGCCCGATTGATCCGTGCGTTTGGCGATCGCTTTACCGGCGGGCTCGGTTCGAGGGTCGGGCATTCCCATCTTGATCCAGCGCTCGAAGTCGGCGATCACTTCGGGAGTGAGCTTGGACTTGGGGGGCATCGCAATATCTTCGTGCCGAAGGGCGGCCAGCAATGGGCTTTCCTCGGGGCTGCCAGGCACGATTGCCGGCCCTGAATCTCCCCCCGTCAGCAGGCCGGAGCGGGAGTCAAGCCGCAACCCACCTTTTAGGCTCTTCGATTCGGCGGAGTGACAGCTATAGCACTCTTTCACCAGAACCGGCCGAATCTTACTCTCGAAAAAGTCGATCCCCGCTCGATCGTCCGCTCCCCATGCCCAGGAGGGTCCGACCATGATCAGGAAAAATACGCCGAGTTTGATCCATCCAGTCTGGTGTTCCATACCGGAGTCGCCTGTTGTGGATTGATTGGATGGGAGTGAGGTCCGTCTCCGCATGGGAAGACCCTATCTAATCTAACAAGTACCAGACGGGAGGAGATTGGACAAAATAAAAAGAACCGAGCCTAAAAGGCGGTAACGTAAAGGGCGTGCATGCACGAAGTCGAGAAGATGACCCGATGACCCGAGGGACGGTGCCATTCCAGGAGGTCTGATTCAACCAAGCGATCATTGAATTTTTTTAACTCAAGACCCTGTCCCAAGTTAAGGATCTGAGCACGACCGGGAAATCAATTCGGCATGTCCAATTCAACGTCGATCTGGACTTAGTATTCGTTAGAGGCGAAAGGTTCTGAGAATGGGGCAAGACGTGCGACCTCTCAGTTCAAGCGATCAGGATGAAAGAACCGACGCGCGAATGGATGAGTTTGTCCGCCTTCTCGGTCAGAACCAGCGCAGACTCTACGTTTATGTCATGAGCATGGTCCCTAACCTGAGTGATGCCGAAGAGATCCTCCAAGAGACGAATTTGTTGCTCTGGCGTGATTTTGATCGGTTTGAACGAGGGACGAATTTCGCGGCCTGGTCTTGCAAGGTCGCGTTGAATCAGACCTTGGCGTGGCGAAAGCGTAAACGACGAGACAAACTGCAATTCACTTCCGAATTCATCGAGGCGGTCGCCGCGGAAACATCGTCTGAAGCGGAGCGCCTCGAGGAGCGCGCCACACGGCTTGCTCACTGCATTGCGATGTTGCCGGAGAAGCATCGAAGGCTTCTCAGCGCACGATATCGAGACCAACGCGAGATCGAGGCGATCGGTCGCGAGGAAGGACGAACGCCGGGCGCCGTGTATCGCTCGCTCAGCCGAATTCGAGCTTCCCTTCACGAATGTGTATCCCGGTCTCTTACTAAGGATTCCAACCAATGAGCGCGAGCAGGGAAGAAATCCACGAGCTCGCCGAATTAGCGATTGAGGGCCGATTGAGCCCGGTCGCGACCGAGAGGCTGGAGTTTCTGGTTCAGCACGACCCTGAAGCCAGGCGACTCTATGCGGAACTTCTTCACCAACACGCGACCTTGCAATGGTCGGCGGCCGATCCCTCATTTTTACCCAACCCGAAGTCGTCGGGGGAAGTCGTCGAGGCTGACATCGGCCACCCCCACCCGAGCTCGCTTCAACGCAAGTCTGCCAGCCAAAGGAATCCCCTCTTTGGGCGGTGGACCGGTAGCCTGGTGGCCGCCAGTGTCGCGCTTGCGTGTGGGATCGGATTTTCGCAGTGGTGGCATTCCGCCCCGGCCTACGTCGCGACGCTCGTGGAGTCTCGTGACTGCAAGTGGGACAGTGGATCCCTCGCAACCTTGGAAGGGGCGCAACTTCCCGCGGGCCGGCTCAAGCTGGCTGAAGGGATTGCTCGACTGACGTTCTCCAGTGGCGCGGAGATCAAGCTTGAAGCTCCCGCCGAACTGGAGCTCGTTTCCAATGACTTATGCCGCCTTCATTCCGGCCGATTGGTTGCGAAGGTTCCGGAGCGCGCGATCGGTTTCAGAGTCGAGACGCCGACCGCCATCATCAAGGACCTTGGCACCGAGTTCGGCGTGAACGTTCAGGAAGGCCTTCAAGCCGACGTTCAGGTATTCAACGGCCGGGTTGATGTGCGGCATCGATCATCTGGTCGTCTGAAACAAATGAAGACCGGCGATAACCTGCGGTTTGGACAGGCGCGGGTCGCACAGTTCAACCCACTGACCGAGCCCCCCCCGCTTGCCGACGCCTCGACCTGGCGTGGTCGTCCGGTCACGCTCCTGCAGATTTCCACGGCGACCGGCAAGGGAAAGGATGCTTATATCCGACCTCCCATCCCCATGCGTGATGGACCGGAGGCAATCCTGCTCGTTAAGAATACCAAGGACGACCTCTACGCACGCAAAGCCTACCTGGGAATGGATCTGACGCCACTGGCGGGCCTGCGAATTGTTGAGGCAAGCCTAAGCCTTACCCTGGCGCCCACCGAGCTGGGATTCGCCTCGGAAGTTCCAGATGCCATTTTTGGCGTCTATGGTCTCACCGATGAACGACTCGATGATTGGGGGGAAAAGTCGATCCGTTGGGAGAATGCACCCGCCAACCTTCCAGGTGGAGACAAGCTCGACCAGAGCAAGGTCAGACGACTCGGGCAGTTTGAGATAAGGCAGGGAGTACTTCAGGGCACCCGGTCGATCAGCGGCCAGGCCCTGGTGGATTTTCTAAATCAAGACTCCAACGGAATGGCGACCCTCATTCTCGTTCGCGAAACCAAGGGGAGCGGCCGGGTCGACCTCGTCCACGGTTTTGCTGGAAAACACCACCCTCAACTTCTCCCCCCCACCTTGAAGCTTCAGGCCATCCCTCGAGTGACCGAGGAGTGAACCCGAGTGTGAGAAGGCGAACGGCACGTTCCGAAATTATGCTCAGACCTAAGATTTAAAGTATCATAAATCGGTTTAATGAGACAATCGCCATCGGCGGCCCTTGAAAAAAAGAACGGCTTGAGAGGGCTTCCTTCTCAAGCCGTTCCCATTCCGTTCTGGAGTGAGCAAGCAGGGCGCGTTGTGCTGGTTCTCCCTGGATCTCACTCACCTCAGGTCAGGAGGCCCGGTTGCCCTTCATCAATCTCGGAGGGGGTGGGATCTTCCACGTCGCTGGAATCCAGCGACTCCTCGACCAAGTCAATCGAGGATTTCCAGTATTTCAAGGAAATGATCCAGGAAACGATCATGTAGAAGGCTGGATAGTAGAGGGAGGCCAGCGTCAGATTCCAGACCAATCCTCCTCGCGTGGGGAACCGGCCGGCGGGAATCTGAAACAGGAGCCAACCCACGAACACAGCCCAAATTCCGCCAAGGAGATTGCTGAACTGGTTCAAGGCTCCCGGCTGAGAGGGGTAGAGATAGCGGCTCGGAACGAACGTCAGGAGGCTGAGAATGATGATCGTACCGAGTGCGAACGCACCAGGTAGCTGGAGCAAGTAAAGGTAGAGTGCCACCACGTTCCAAAGTGATGGGAACCCCAGGAAGTAACCATCATCCGTCTTGGCCTCCACCTGGCAAAACCCATAGGCGCTGGCCAGGAGCGGGAGGACGAGCCACCCATTGGCTCCTTCGGGAAGCAGCTCCGCGCGCCAGATGAGCATTAATGGGAGGAAGGTGTATGTCAGGAAGTCTGTGAGGTCATCGAGTTTTCGGCCGTCGAAGCCTGGAGTAACCTTCTTGACCTGAACTTTACGAGCGAGCGTTCCATCGGTGGCGTCGATAAACGTCGCCAGGAGCATGAGCAGGAAGACGCTCCGAAATGCGTCCGCCCCCCCCTGCACGAGAAGGACCGCAATCCAGGCGGCGATCACGAGACCAAGGGCGGTGTAGAGATGAACGCCCCAGGCCGCGGCTTGAATCGCGCCTCGACGGGGTACGCGGGTCGGTTCCTTGTCGCACGAATCCTGCATGGGGAAGGCTCTTTCCTTCGGTGTGAGGACGACATCAGGTTCGACCTCACGTTACCGCCTTGCGATCACAAACACAGGTCAACCGATTCACATTACGACTTTAACGAACCGTGGCCTAAACGGGAACCTGCCGGGATGCGTGCCAGGCCCTGGCTCGTCGCTTTTTCGAGAGGTATTGCCCAGGGCGTGGTTCAAACGTTGATCGTCTCATAGTTGGACGTTCACGCCAAGCGCTCGTTGTGCAAGAAGTTTCGAGTCTCCCCGTCTCGAACGATGACCCGCGACATAGGTTCGCACAAAACCTTACCTTGAAGAGAGCCATCCAGAAGCGTGGCCGAAGGCGTCTTCTTTCTGAACTCTGTCCACTCGGCGTCCCCCATCTGCCGTGCAAAGGTTTGCCCATCGCGCCGTCGGGCAACAACAGGCGACGCAAAGTTCTGCTCACTCTTGATGTGTCCGCTTGTAACAATGCGTCGCTCGGTTGGCGTTGGGAGTGGGCCGTTGTGGGTCATTGTGCTATTCTTGAGACTCTTTCAACCGGGTCTTGGATCCGCCAAACGATCACGAGACGAGACTCCCTTGTGAGAGGATTGCTCCTTTGCGCCATATTGGTAACCTACCCCGGGAGATCGATCCCAAGCCGTTGACGGACCACCTGCTAACCCTGGGTATCACAACCAAGGTAGACGGTACTTCCGAGGGTTGGTCCGTCTGGGCTCATGACGAAGACAAGCTAGCGCAGGCGGTCGAGGAATTCCAAAACTACGCGAGCAATCCGACTGACACCCGATACAAAACGGCTCGGATGAGCGCCGCGAGCATCAGGCGCGAGTCGGAGAAGGCCGATCGGCTCTATCGCAAAAACCATCGCGATATGACCGGCTACTGGGACCAACCGCGGCTCCATCGCCGCCCTTTGACGGTTGCGCTTGCCGCGATCTCGGTCATCGTCTACATCCTGGCTTGGGGAAGTTCCTACCAGGATCAGGTTTTCGAGTTGCTCCTCTTCTCCCCCATCCAGGTCGACCCCTCCGGCGGAATTGTCTCCACCGGCCTCGCCGCGCTCAAGCAAGGTGAGATTTGGAGGCTCATCACCCCAATTTTCCTCCACTTCTCGATCATGCATATTGTTTTCAATGTTTGGGCAACGCTTTCCCTTGGCACACTCATCGAATACCGTCGAGGCACCCGCGTTCTGAGCATTCTGGTCCTCATCACCGCCATCGCTTCAAACACGGGGCAATATCTCTATAGCGTAGAGTATGAGCACGGCCTTGGGGTTTTCGGCGGACTATCGGGAGTGCTTTACGGTCTCTTCGGATACCTCTGGGTGAAGGGTTCGAACGAGCCGGAACAGGGGATGATTCTTCCTCCCAGCACGATTCAGATGATGTTGATCTGGCTGGTTCTCTGCTTCACGGGTGTTCTCGGCCCAATTGCCAACGCGGCCCATGTCGTGGGGCTCGTATCGGGGATTCTGCTTGGGTTAGCTCGACTTTAACGTCCAAAGTCATGACCACCTCGAGTCGCTTTCGACGAGGCCGCCAATCTTCAGACCTCAAGAAAGAGGTTTCGAGCATGAATCCGCCGGATCGAATCGTTGCTTCGACGAGGTTGGGTTTACACAATGGTCCTCTTGCGTTTCCGCCAGGAGTTGACGTGGGTTGGCGGGGAACGTCTCACTCCTGGCTCAATGAGGAAGCTCAGCGATGAAGCTCGGATTCGTTACGGCGATTCTGCCGGAGTATTCCCTGGCAGAAGTCTTTGCGTTCGCGTCGAAAGCCGGGTTCTCATGTCTTGAGGTGATGTGCTGGCCCACGGGCCGAGTTGAACGTCGATACGCTGGCGTGACGCACCTCGACGTCACCGACCCTGGATCCGACGCACTCAAGATCGCCCGCGACCTGCTTGATCAGTACGGAATCACGATTTCAGGGTTAGGCTATTACCCAAACCCCCTCACGAGCGACCGTGCCGAGTCGGAGCAAGCCGTCGCCCACCTCCACCGCCTCATCGACGCCTCGGCGGATCTGGGCATCAACGTGGTCAACTCGTTCATCGGGCGAGATCCTGCCCTCTCGGTGAACGCAAACTGGCCGCGTCTCCTTGAAGTCTGGCGGCCGCTGGTAAAGCATGCCGAGGAGCGAGGGGTGAGAATTGGGATCGAAAACTGTCCCATGCTCTTTGGCGATGACGAGTGGCCGGGAGGGAAGAATCTCGCGACCTCCCCGGCAATCTGGCGGAGAATGTTCGAGGACCTGGGGAGCCCCAGCATCGGTCTGAACTTCGACCCCTCCCACATGGTCTGGCAACAGATGGATTACCTCGATCCCCTGGCCGAGTTCTCGGATCGCCTGGTCCATGTGCATGCGAAGGATGCCCGGATCGATCAAGGCCCATTGAACGACCATGGAGTGCTCAGCTCTCCCAAGTTGTGGCACACGCCCAAGATCCCAGGTCAGGGCGACGTGCGCTGGGGGGCGTTTCTGGGCAAGTTGGCCGACGTGGGTTACGACGGGCCCGTCGCGATCGAGGTTGAGGATCGTGCCTTCGAGGGCTCGATCGAGAAACGGCTCGAGTCCCTTGTGATCAGCAGGCGATACCTCCTCCAATACCTCGGCGGCTAATCGAGATCCATGTTGAATCATCATGTGCCGCACACGAGCCACCCGAGCGACGTCACGCTTGACCTCTCGGTGTTGATCCCCGTCTATAACGAAGTTCAAAACGTGGAGTTGCTTCACCAGGAATTGAACCAGGTGTTGAGCAACCTGCCGCTCCAGTACGAGTTGATCTTCGTCGACGATGGGTCGACCGACGGCACGCATGAGCAGCTCGTTCAAATTCAGAAAGAAGATCCGGAACATGTCCGGGTCGCCTTCCTGCGCCGAAACTGTGGGCAGACCGCGGCGCTCTCGGCGGGTCTCGACCTGGCCCGAGGTCGCATCCTGGTTCCGATGGATGGCGATCGTCAAAACGATCCTGTCGATATCCCTCGACTTCTTGAACGCCTGGACGAAGGATTCGACGTGGTGTCGGGCTGGAGGAAGGCCCGGCAAGATGCTCTCCTCACCCGAAAAATCCCCTCCTGGGCAGCGAATCGGCTGGTGGCGTGGCTCTCTGGGGTACACCTGCATGACTTCGGCTGCACGATGAAGGCCTATCGCCGTGATGTGCTGGAGGGGGTCCGGCTCTATGGCGAAATGCACCGCTTCATTCCCGTCTTCGCGACCTGGCAAGGGGCGAGAGTCTCGGAGTTGGTCGTAAACCACCGAGCCCGCGCGGCGGGCCGCACGAAGTATGGACTGGGACGGATCCTTAACGTGGTCCTCGACCTGATCCTCATTATCTTCTACCAACGCTATGCCCAACGCCCGATCCACCTGTTCGGCCGTGTGGGTCTATGGTCGATCGCCCTTAGTACGTTCTTCTTCGTGGCAATGCTGTATTATAAATACATTCATCATATCATCACGGGATTGCCACCAAAAACTTTTATTGAAACCCCCCTCCCCTTGCTGGCGGTCATCTTCTTCATGATGGGGATCCAGAGCATCTTGCTTGGTGTTCTGGCCGAGATGGTCATGCGAACTTATTATGAATCTCAGTCGAAAACGACCTATCTCCTCGGTGAAGTCAGGCAAGGTCCCGACTCTGGGCATCAGACGGATTCCGAGCCCGAAACCAACTGAAGGCTGGTGATGGGCCGAGCACGATCCGCGGACGTCCGTTTTGAGAGATAGCTTCCGCTTCCGTTGAGATTTCGCCCGACCTGACCTTGTCCCGTCTTGACTCGGCTGATATCATGGCCGTTGGACGATATTTTCAACCAAGAATCGCGGTTTGCCCCACCTTTCAAGGCCCGCCACATTCTCGGCGGACTCCATTCCCATGATTCGACGCGACGACATCCGAAATGTGGCGATCATCGCCCACGTTGACCATGGTAAGACGACGATTGTCGACTCCATGCTCCGCCAGTCCGGACAGTTCCGAGCCAGCCAACTCGTCGGCGACTGCATCCTGGACTCCAACGACCAGGAACGAGAGCGCGGCATCACGATCTTGGCGAAGAATATCGCCATCCATCATGGCTCGACCAAGATTAATATCATCGACACCCCAGGCCACGCCGACTTTGGTGGCGAGGTCGAACGAACGCTTCAAATGGCCGACGGAGCACTCGTGCTCGTCGACGCCTATGAAGGGCCGATGCCCCAGACCAAGTTCGTCTTGCGTAAGGCCTTCGCCAACAAGATCCGGCCGATCGTGGTGATCAACAAGATCGACCGCCCCGATGCTCGACCGCAGGAAGTCTTGAACGAGATCTTCGATACGTTTGTTGACCTCGACGCGGACGAGCAGCAGCTTGATTTCCCTTATATCTTCGCGTCGGGTCGGGCGGGGTTTGCCTCCTTCGACCCAACGGTGACCTCGGGCGATATTCGCCCCCTCCTCGACCTGATCATCGAGAAAGTGCCGGGGCCGGAGGTGGACTCCGAAGGTCCGTTCCGCATGCTCTGCACCACGCTCGACTTTTCGGAGTATGTCGGCCGAATCGCGATCGGTCGAATTGCCTCGGGGAAAGTGAAGCGAGGCCAAAAAGTGGCCTTGCTCAAGGCCGGGGACGCAACGATCAACGGTTCGATCGACAATGTCCTGCTCTTTGATAAGTTGGGACGTGTCGAGGTGGAGCAGGCCGAGGCGGGCGATATCGTCGCGCTGGTGGGCCTTGGGACCGTGGACATCGGCGACACCATCGCCGACGCTGAAAATCCTGTTGCCCTCCCTCGCATCGAGGTGGGCGAGCCGACCTTGAGCATGCTCTTCACGATCAACGACTCGCCGTTGACGGGGGAAGGGCAGTTCCTGACCTCGCGGCACTTGAAAGAACGGCTCGACCGAGAGCTTCGCTCGAACGTCGCGCTCAAGGTCGAGCCGACGGCCGAACGAGACTCGTTCATGGTCTCCGGGCGCGGGCTGCTCCACCTCTCCGTCCTCATTGAGTCGATGCGAAGAGAAGGGTATGAGCTGGCCGTCGGTAAGCCCGAAGTGATCATGAAGCGGCTCAACGGAATCGAGCACGAGCCATACGAATACCTGGTCGTCGACGTCCCACATGGCCAGATGGGTCCCGTCATGGAACTCGTGGGAGCCAGGCGGGGAGAGCTCTCGCGCATGGATGTGCGTGGCGCCTACGCCCACCTCGAGTTCACCATCCCCGCCCGGGGACTGCTCGGGCTCAAGACGCGCCTCCTCAGCGCCACGCAGGGCGAGGCGATCATGCACCACAACTTCCATGACTATCAGCCATTCCGCGGCGAAATCCCCCGCCGGAATAATGGCGTGCTCGTCAGCATGGTCCAGGGACAGGCCGTGGCCTTCGCCCTGGATAGCTTGCAGCAACGTGGCACGATGTTCGTTCAGCCCGGCGACGACGTCTACACGGGCATGATCATCGGCGAGAATTCTCGCAGCGATGATATGAACGTCAACCCATGCAAGGAAAAGAAGCTCACCAACATGCGAGCCTCGGGCTCGGACAAGAACGTTCTCCTCAAGCCGCCTCGTGACATCACGCTCGAAATCGCGCTCGAGTACATCGAGTCGGATGAGTTGGTGGAGATCACCCCCACGAAGATCCGCCTGCGCAAGAAGGTCCTCTCCGAAGAAGGCCGTAAACGCGCGGCCCGAGGCGGCGGCAAGACCGTGAGCGTCTGACCGCCACGGCCGGAGGAGCCTTCACGATCCATCCTCCGGCGACCATGGCTATCCAACCCGTAAAACACCCGCCCCGCCAGGCTCAACCGCAAAGCCTGGCGGGGCGGGTTTCTTTTTTCGGTTCATCGAGTCTGGAATCTCAAGTGGATACGCCCAAAGGCTGGCGAACCCCTTCTCTACCCGGGCCTCAATGGTGTTCAGACGGAGCCAGCGTTACGCTTGATGAAGTCGTGACCATCGCGGCAAAGACCGATGGGGTCGGGAAACAGATCGCGCCAGACACGGGTGGCCGCAGCCAACGCGGGAAGGGCCCGGCCAAAGGCTTCGATTGTCAGGTAACCATCATATCCAGTCGATTTCAGGCCCGACCAGAACGACGTCCAGTCCACCTGGCCGGTCCCGGGAATCCCGCGGTCATTCTCGGAAACATGCACATGAATCGTTTCCTTGGCACAGGAAGCGATGGCTTTCGCCTGGTTCTTTTCCTCGATATGAGCGTGAAAGCTGTCGTACATCATCCGAAGCGAGGGATGATTCACGGCCTTAACGAAGCGGGAGGCGTCAGCGGCGGTGGTGAGGAAATAGTTCTCAAACCGATTGAGATACTCCACCGCGAGCTTGATTCCGCGCGACTGGGCTTTCTCGGCCACATGGCTCAGCGTTTCGACCCCATGCTTGAACTCCTCGTCGGTCGGTCCGTTTCCTGAGAACTGGCCGATTGCCGAGTGTATGGGGCCGCAGAGGATCTCGCAACCGAATGCCGAGCACCGGTCGAGCACCTTGTCGAGTTGCGCCACCGCCGCCGCTCGAATCGCGGGGTCCGGCGAGATGGGATTCGTCTCGGGGCCCATGACCGTGACGGCGGTCGCGGTGAGGCCAAGGCTTTCCAGGCGCTTGCCGAGCCGTTCGTAAGGGGCCCGGTCGTCGATTGAGAACACGGGGATCTCGACGCCGTCGAAGCCCATCGACTTGATCTGATCGAGCAATCCATCATGCTCGGCCGTGACCTCGGTGGTCCAGAGCAACAGGTTCATCCCGATCTTCATATCAAGTTCTCTGAATGAAAGTCATCAAAAAAGTAAGCGGCTCTCGGGGAGCCGCGTCCGCTCGGTTTGCACTGATCACGCATACCCTGGGCACAACGCGTCAGGATACAACGGTCCCTTTGCATTAGACCGGGACCACCGTCTGCCACTGGCCGACTTCCGCGGAGTCGAGCACGGCGTCGCAGACCGCCTGGGTTTCAAGCGCCTCCTTGAAGGTGGGGTTTGTCGGTCGGCCCGACGCCAGGCCTTCGAGGAAGTCGGCCACCTGATGGACGAAGGTGTGTTCGTATCCGATCTGAAGCCCCGGCACCCACCAGTTCTTCATATAAGGATGGTCGCTATCCGTCACATGAATCGACCGCCAGCCACGCAGGTTCGACGCGTCGCCATGGTCGAAGTATTCCAGGCGATGGAGGTCATGAAGATCCCACTTGATCGAGGCCTTCTCTCCATTAATCTCGAACGTGTAAAGCGCCTTGTGCCCCCGCGCATACCGGGTTGATTCGAAGAGGCCAAGCGACCCGTTATCGAATCGGCAAAGGAAGGCACAGGCATCGTCGATCTTAACCGGCTCAACCTGCCCGGTCAGGTTATGCTTTCGTTCCTTGACGAACGTCTCGGTCATCGCGGAAACGCTGGAGATTGAGCCGTTGAGCCAGAGTGCGGTGTCGATGCAATGGGCAAGTAAGTCCCCCGTCACCCCAGAGCCGGCCGCGGCGGCATCGAGCCTCCAGAGCCCTGCTCCCCCTTGCGGCAGCTCGGCCGAGATCGTCCAATCCTGGAGGAAGTTCGCCCGATAGTGGAAGATCCGCCCCAGCTTCCCTTCGTCGATCAGGTGCTTCGCGAGAGTCACGGCGGGAACGCGGCGATAGTTGTACCAAACCGTGTTCGGGACCTTCGCCTTCTCCACGGCCTCGACCATCGCCTTCCCCTCGACGAGATTCATCGAGAGAGGTTTTTCGCACAAAATGATCTTCCCTGCCTCGGCCGCGGCGATCGCGATCTCGGCATGGGAGTTATTTGGAGTGCAGATATCGATGGCGTCAATATCTGCTCGTTTGATCAAGTTTTTCCAGTCGGTCTCGACCGACTCATAACCCCAACGGTCCGCGAACTCCCGGGCGTTCTCTTCGCTCCGACCGCAGACGGCTTTCAGAACCGGTCGATAGTCCAGGTCGAAAAAGTCATTGACCCGCTTGTAGCCGTTCGAGTGCGTCCGGCCCATGAAGCCATAGCCAACCAAACCGATATTGAGTGTCTTTTTCGCCGCCATCGTTCACTGGCTCCCTGGGGAGTGACTCGAAGTTTCTTTGCAAAGAAAGCATGGTCCGGACTTCTCATCCGGATCTTTCCTTCGTTCAAGCGTAAGCCAACTCAGTTCATCGAGATCATGGACTTGGTTCAGCTCACTCCGACCAGCCGTGAGCGTCGCGGACCGCGATCATCTTGGAGAGGATCTGGTTCCAGGTATCGGGTTGAGCCATGACCGAGTTTGGGAACATGCAGCCGTCCCAGCAAATATGGCGCGTGGCCTTTGTCAATTGACCCGCCTGGTCGCGGAGCCAGAAGCCCGCGTGTCGAGGAATATCGAGCTTGCCGTTGGGGTCGTTGGCGAGGCAGTGCCTCCCCGTGTGGTCATGGCTTCCCGACCCGAAAACCGTCGCGTCGTTTTGGGCCACGTGAAAGTCGATGGTCCAGGGGCGCAAGGCCGAGGTCAGGGTGCGCAGGGCGTCGTCCAGCACAGCCTGGTCTTGCCAGTCATAACCATCTGGGAGGATTCGATCTTCAGGGGCGTTTTCGCCCAACGTGTAGAGCAAGGTATGAGCCATATCCGCCTGGAACCCGACGCGGTCCGGCTCACCGACGCGTTCAAGGAGATCCACCATCTTGCGCCAGGAGTGCATGCCGCCCCAGCAGATTTCACCTTCCGCGGCGAGCCGCTCACCGGCGTCGGCCGCGATCTTACCGGCCTCCTTGAAGGTCTCGGCGATTTTCTTCTGGTTCCCTTCGGGGTCGGTCGACCAGTCTCCCGGGCTGCAGGACGAGTCGATCCGAACGACACCGTGGGGGCGAATCCCCAGTTCCCGTAACCGGCGGGCGATCCGGCATCCTTTGCGCACCTGGTCGAGGAACGCGACGCGCCCCTGGGCATCCATGGCCGAGCCACCCCCCGTCGGCGGCCAGACCGGCGCTACGACCGAGCCGACGGAGAGACCTCGCGACTGGACCTTTTCCGCAAGCTGTTTGAGCTCGTCTTCCGTCGCGTCGATATTGACATGAGGAGCGAAGAGGAAGAGGTCAACCCCGTCGAACTTGATCCCATCCACCTCGGCGGCGGCGGTCAGGTCGAGCATGGTGTCGAGGTCGATGATGGGCTCCGACCCATCCCCTTTACCGACCACGCCCGGCCAGGCCGCGTTGTGCAGCTTCGGGAATTGATTGGGGTGATTACCACTCATCGTCGCTCCCTTTCTCGACTCGCTGGGGCAGGCAAAACAAGGAAATGCTTTTGTGGATCGGTAACCCACAATATAATTGATCGTCTATACACCGAGGCCACTCGTCGGGAGCGGCCTCGGTGAAGTGAACAGGCTGCCTCGAATCATCACCCAAGTCTGAACGAGGCCATGCTCGACCGTGCGACGCGGGCTCAGACCGGCGTCGCGTCCCCCACGTTCGGCGCATTCGGATGAACGCCCGGGCCGAAGTAACGCAAGCTCACGAACACCTCAGTCCCGGTGTTCGTGAAAGTCACCCCTTCTTTCGCCCGCTTGTCGGTAATGAACACCTCGTCCTTGGTCACCTCGCCGTATCGGATGAAGATGGGGCAATCCACGTCGAGCTTACCGACCGTTCCACGCCCCTGCGTGACGATCAGGCCCGAGGCACCCGCATCCTTGATCGTGACCGACCGGCCCGGATAGACGGTCAACTCCCGAGCGCTGAACACCTCCTTGCCGTCAACCTTGCCATAGACGATCCACTTATCGACATAGCCTTCTTCCTCGGAGCCAGCGAAGACGATGGGTTCGAGATAGTTGTTGGCCTTGAAGTTGGGATCGACGTTCTTTTCCCAATCGAGCTGATCGACGAGGTAGTCGAGGTCTCGATGCTTCTCGTCGGGAACGTCCTTGACCAGCAGTTCCCAGGGAACGCGCCGGCCTTCCACCATCGACTGATACATGCCGAAGACGTCGGAGCCCCACTGAGGTTCGTAGGTGACGAGCGAGCCGGGGGCATGCAGCACGCAAGGAGGAATCAGCCAGCCGGTTCCCGGCTTCAGGCGATACGCCTTCGAGTAGTCGAGAATGCCGTTGTCCCCTTCATCCCAGCGCTCCAGGCACTTGCGGATTTGTTCCTTGGTCGTGCCGGGCTCGAGGCCCATGAAGGTATAAGGAAAGTTATTACCGGTCCAGTTGAGCTGGGGCGGGAAGTAATAGCTCTCTGGCTTCCCCTCTCGACCGAGCAACGCGGCCTGCTCGGCCGACTGATGCATGTGGTGGGGAATGGGCCCGAGGTTATCGAAGAACTTGCTATAGACAGGCCATTTCTTGTATCTATCCCAGATCGTGGATCCGATCATCTCGGGCCCATGCAGGTCAACGGCTTCTTTCAAGGTGAAGCGGCCGCCGTCGTGAACGACGTAGCTCAAGCCCTCGTCGTCGGGCGCTCCTTCGTTGGCGGCCTGCGTGGTCGAGGCGAACCAACGTTCGTCGATTCCACCTCGATGGGTCCCCAGCGCGTACAGATCCTGCGGAGCCAACTTGAGCCGGCGGCCCGGCATGAGGAACGAGCGAGGCACCCAGGTCGGAGCCAAACGCAGAATGCCTTCCCCGGCGTCAAGCGCCGCGCGTGTGCGCGCAGCGAGTTGCTGATCGCTCATCCGTCCAGTTCTCCCACCTCAAAAAAGACCGACTCGTGCACGTACGAAAGGGGACACATGGTTGTACGGACAAGGTCTTTCAAACGCAAGACCGTACCGCACCGCCGTAATCTCTCCTTCTCCGACGCCAGCCCCCAGGTCAACGCGCCCAAAGCTGGCTCAACTCCCTGGCCTGCTCGGGACTGATCCGATAGATCAAGATGGAGTTCCCCACCTGGTCGATCGGCTCCAGATCCTTGAAATAGCTGAACGCATGCCACTCGGCCGATCGCGGAAACCAGCGTGGGAGCTCGTTCTCATAAACCCGCCACTTTAATCCCTGGAGAAGGGAAGCGCTGACCGCGTAAAGGCCCGGCTGAAACGCGTATCCCTCTAACTTTCCGCGATACCTTGGTGGGAGTTCCTCGGGGCTCATCGAATCCAGGCGCGGAGGAGGAAGGAACCACGAAAATCCCTCTGCGGGTCGAAACAGAAACACGTTCGGATTGATCTGTCCAAAGTATGCCAGCCCCACCGACTCACCCGGCGCGTGTTTCCGAAGCCAACGCTGGAGGCCCACAAGGTCCTGCCCCCAGTCCAAATTGCTGTCGATCAAATGTTTCGAGCCTCGCGACGGTCCCCCCGAAACCCAATTAAAGTAGGAGAGGTAATGCGGCGCAATCGATCCAGTCGCCGCGACCGTCGCCAACAAGCCCGATCCCAGTAAACCAAAAGCCAGTCGTCTCGGAACCAATCCCCGGACCTCTGACGCCCAAGGGACCAACTTCCCCATGCTGACAAATAAGAAGGGAAAACTCGGCAAGACGTAGCGCAAGCCAAGATTGATATTTGTGAACACACTCATCACAAAGATGAGGATCGCGGGGAAAGCGAGCACCGCGACCTCATCGATCCCACTCTCACGTTTTCGAGCCGAGGCGAAGAGTACGAGCATCGACGCGCCGAACAAAAGCCAGGTCCCCTCGGGCACCTTATACACAAGCGTCAGCAAATAATAATACCACCAGCTTTTGTCTCGAAGTTCTCCGTCAAGGTAGACTGGATAACCCATGACCTGGTGTTCAGGGGCATCTGGGTTGAAGTACCTGGCGGGAACGCCTTCGGCCTCGAACTTCTGGTCATCGAAACCAAGTAAATAATGCATGGGAACAGGGATTGGAAGCTGTCCAAGCCAGGTCCCTCGAAAGCGATTCACCCGATGCTGATAAACCCGGTCCAGCAAGGGGTCGGGGCTGCTCGGCCTCAGATCGCCGGGGACCACTGGGCGGGTCAGGCTCTGGCTGATGAACTCGAGTCGCCCCAGGGGAGTCCCCACTCCCTCGAAGCCATAGCCCATATCGATGACCAGGACACTGAGAAACACCAATGTAAAAGCATGAGCAATAATTTGGCTGGGCCGAATCGCGCGAAGGTGCTCACGTGAGCCGAACATCCAGTAGAGGAGAGCGAGGATCGGCCAAAAGCCGTAAAACAAAATCAAGCTGAACTTGGTGAGTTCGGCCACGCCCAGGAACAAGCCCGCGAGAATGGCCCTGAACCAGGTTGGTTTCCGCAGATAACGCCAGAAGAGAAAGGTGGAGCAAACGGCAAGCGACGCGGACGGTACGTCCGACGTGATGAGTCTTGCGTGCGCGAGAATATTGGGACAAAAAACCCAGAGGGCCAGGCTCAGAAACCCTGCTCCAGTTCCATAGAGCGCGCGTGACCACCAAAAAATCGCCAGACCGCCGAGCACGGCGAACAAGGGCATCACCAATCGCGCTCGCGAGAAAATCTCCAGATATTCCCTTGCATTTAACTTTTGAAACTCGTGAGCGAACACGGCCTTGTTCTGGGGATCGTTGGTCCAGGAGGGATGCTCGTACGGAACTTCGACTCCTCCCATGGCGAGGACCGGCAAGGCGGCGACGAGCTTGAACAGCGGCGGGTTATGGTGGTAGAGCCCGAACCGGCCGGTTTGCCAGTAGGTGATGCCAGCAGGAAGGTGGACCACCTCGTCGATGGTCGGGTTTTCCTCCACCAGACTCGTGACGCACAGAGTCAACTGGATGACAGTTAAGAGCACGAGTCCGAGAAAGACGCGTCTCGCGTTCCAAAAGGAGGGTGTACTCGCGTTGCCGCCATCCAAGGACTCTTCTATAAGAGGCCCTTCCCCTGGTTGGGGAGTGGCCTGCGGGCGTTTCTTCGACGAGCGGGCCAAGTGTTCAACTCCCGGTGTTGATCAGGAAAGCGCCGACTCGACAAACTCACCGATCGAGCGGAAAGACGTGCGCAAATCCTTGTAGAGTTGTCGGTAGATCGCATAAGCGCGATTGTAGATGGGTATGATTTGAGGGTCCGTTGGCGTACTCGAGTCGAGCCTTATCGTGGCATCGCAAGCCTCAGGCACCGAGGCGTACCCACCGGTCCCGACCTGCGCGAGAAGCGCGGCCCCAAACGCCGGTCCTTCGGTGGATTCAAGGGTGTGCACGTCGTGCCCGTAAACGTCCGCCTGAATCTGCCTCCAGAGCGGGCTTCTCGCCCCTCCCCCCGAGATCCGCACCTGTTCTATTGCCGCCCCCATTTCCCGGATCAGCTCGAGGCTGTCGCGCATGGCGAAGGTCGCTCCTTCCATGATGCTTCGGATCATGTGCGAACGTCCATGCCGAACGGTCAATCCAATCCAGGCCCCCTTGGCATCGGGGTCGAAGTGCGGGGTGCGTTCCCCGGTCAGGTAAGGGAGGAAGAAAAGACCCTCCGCGCCAGGACCGGCGAGTACGGCTTCATCGCTGAGGATCTCATAAGGATCAACTCCTGCCTTTCGCGCCACGGACATCTCGGCTTTGCCAAGCTCGTTGCGAAACCATTGCAGACTTCCGCCCGCGGAGAGCACAACGCCCATCGCGTGCCAGGCCCCGGGGACCGCATGACAACCGCGCTGAAGCCGGCCGAGCGGGTCGAAACCAAGTTCTTGCGTATGGGCGAAGACCACTCCGGAAGTGCCCATGGTCGCCGCCACGGCTCCCGGGCGTACGATCCCATTACCGACGGCTCCGGCCGGTTGGTCGCCTCCTCCCCCAACAACCGGGGTTCCCTCGGCAAGTCCCACGGCCGAGCCGCCGATCCCACTCACCTGCGCGGAGACTTCGGGACTTTCATAGCAAGGGGGTAAGAAGGCGGGGTCGATCTGAAGCTTGGAGAGAAGTTCTTGGCTCCATCGACGATTCGCCACGTCGAGCAGAAGCGTGCCCGAGGCATCGCTCACTTCCGTCGCATAGGTTCCAGTTAATCGATATCGAATATAATCCTTGGGCAAAAGCACCTGGCGCACGCGGTCCCAGTTCTCGGGCTCGTGGTTGCGCAGCCAAAGGAGTTTGGGGGCGGTGAATCCCGTTAGGGCGGGGTTAGCAACCAGCCGGATGAGCTGTTCGCGCCCCCCTGCCCGCTCCTCGATCTCCCGGCACTCGGCCACCGTGCGCTGATCGTTCCAAAGCAAGGCCGGCCGAACGACTTGACCAGTTGAATCAAGAAAGACCGATCCGTGCATTTGACCGCTCAGGCCGACCCCGGCGATCTCATCGGGACTCAGCCCCGCCTGATCCAGGACGTCGCCAACCGTTTGCACGGTCGCGGTCCACCAATGCTCGGGATCTTGCTCCGACCAGCCTGGCCTTGGATGGTCGCAAGGGTACTCGGCCGAGGCGGTCGCGAGCACGCGCCCTTCCTCGTCGATCGCCAACGTTCTCGTGCCCGATGTCCCGATATCAATTCCGAGCGTGACACTCACTGATGGACCTCCCAGTGTTCACCACACTGCAACACCCGAGCCCTGACATCACCCGGCAATCGTGTCGCTTCCCGCTCGAAATCGGCAACGGGCACCGTATTGAACGTAAACATATCATAGTGGTGTGGAACGACAAATCGAGGCCGAACCTGACGAGCCAGGTCAACCGCTTCGGCCGCCGACATGTTCCCTGAGACCCCGCGCGCGGGGTCTCGCCCATTAATCGGTAGAAAGAGGATATCGTAGGGATGCGGCCCAAGCTCTCTGGTCAAGCCCTCATAAACCAGGGTATCACCGCTATGGTAAAGGCGAAGGCCCGCCACTTCGATCACGAACCCGAGATAGAGGTGTCGACCTTGTTCGTCGGTCGCCAGGTCTTCGTGCGCAGAGGGGATCGGCCGGATCCGAAAGTCTCGGTGCTCGATCACTCGGCCCGCGGTCAGCCCGAGCATTCGGTCGGGTGGAAGCCCTAGAGCTCGCCCATGCTCAAGCAGGGATTCGGGTAATCCAAGGATCGCCTCCTTGGAGGCCTGGAGGAGCGCGGGGAGAGTTCCGGGATCGAGATGGTCGGAGTGCTTGTGACTGGCCAGCACCAAGTCCACGCCGTCGAGCGCCTTCCCCCGGCAGGGCGAGCGTGTCATTCGGATGTGCGGCTTGGAGGTCGCTCGATACTTCTCGGTGAGATGTTCTGAAAGATAAGGGTCAACTAATAGGAGACCCGTGCTTGACTTCAAGAGAAACCCGCTCTGCCCCAACCACCAGATGGCAACCGCGTGGGCTCCAACCTGAGTTCGCCGGATGTCTTCAAGGAGCGTCGCACCGGATTGAACCGGCTCGATAAGTGTTGGGAAGTCCATCCAGGAGACTCTCGGAGAAGAATGAGTAGCCAGCCTCCACGGTCTCGAGGAGGCGAACGATCGAGGTCGATCCTCGCTGTCAGCCGCCCGTCAGTGACTCACGGACCAGACGAGCACCATCGGCCAACGCCTTAGCCTTGGCCACGGCCACATGCCTCGCGGTTTGCGAGAACCCACAATCAGGCGTGATCATGACTCGCCTTGAATCCACATATTTGAGTACCGTGCGCAGGCGATCCGCGACCAGCTCCGGGGGTTCGATCCAGGTGTTCTTCACATCAAC
>Ga0182745_1000063_pt1 | contig 154765 bp, 135 predicted proteins | sample eDN3rd30CKraftBY_FD_128523 | JGI IMG/M metagenome (GOLD analysis project Ga0182745, IMG submission 128523) | Enriched backyard soil microbial communities from Emeryville, California, USA - eDNA 3rd pass 30_C Kraft BY (version 2) (version 2) | ecosystem: Environmental > Terrestrial > Soil >...
TGTACTCCGCGAAGGCCGTCATGCTGAGTTCGTGCGGATTGCCCAGATTTACGGGGTAAACCTCTTCGGACATCACGAGTCGCAGAAGGCCATCGACCAGATCGCTGACGTAACAGAAGCTGCGGGTCTGAGCGCCATCACCAAAAACCGTGATGGGCTGGCCGCGCAGCGCCTGATCGAGAAAGGCCGGAACCACACGACCGTCGTTCAGCTTCATGCGCGGTCCGTAGGTATTGAAGATGCGGGCGATGTGGGTGCGTACGCCAAAATGGCGATGGTAGGCCATGGTGATGGCTTCGGCAAAACGCTTGCTCTCGTCGTAGCAGGACCGAGGGCCCACCGGATTGACGTTACCCCAATAGCTTTCCCTCTGGGGGTGCTCGGTGGGGTCTCCGTAGGTTTCAGAAGTCGAGGTCACCAAAAAGCGCGCGTTTGACGCCTTGGCGATTTCCAGCATGTTGCGGGTGCCGACCGAGCCCACCATCAAGGTCTCGACAGGGCATTCCATATATTCCCGGGGGCTGGCTGGGGAGGCGACGTGCAGAACGAGATCAAAGGTTCCATCGACCGTGAAGGGTTGCGTGACATCTTGCTCGCGCAATTCAAAGTTGGAATTCGATGCCAAATGGGCGACGTTGCGGGGGCGTCCGCTCAGGAAATTGTCCAGACCGACTACGCTATGTCCATCCGCCAACAGGCGATCGCTGAGATGCGAACCGATAAAACCTGCGGCGCCACTCATTAATACGCGCAAAGACCCCTCCGTAGCTAACGAACATTTGGTAGGCATTCCGTCCGCGGGCGCGGCTGGTGACGGATTCGCGTAACCACTTCGAGTATAGCCGACTACGAGCATCCAATTGCGGGAGAAACCGGTGCATGCTATGCGAGCATAAGATATAGCAAACGAAAGGCTTGCAGAGTTTACACGATGGACAATCCCTGGCGTACGCTGAGTTCGCGGCTGATCTATGAAAACCCATGGTTCCGGGTGACGGAGGACCAAGTAATTCGGCCGGACGGTCAGCCGGGCATCTATGGCATTGTCGACCTTGCCCCCTCTGTGGGAGTGCTTGCGGTGAACGAGCATCGGCAAGTAGCGCTGGTGGGGCAATGGCGATACACGCGGAACCGTTATTGCTGGGAACTTCCAATCGGCGCTTCGAAATCGGACGACCCGGATATGTTGCACGCTGCACAGCGCGAACTACGCGAAGAAACGGGCTTCGTGGCGAGTGCTTGGCGACAGATCGGCGTGCTCGACAGCATCGTGGGAGCAACGACGGAACGCGCCACGCTATTTATGGCAACAGACCTGCAACACGTTGGGGATGAACAGGACCCAGAGGAGCAGATCGCCGTCCGCTGGGTCCCGATCAAGGAGGCCATCGCCATGGTGCAACGAGACGAAATCACCGAGTGCATCAGCGTAGCTGCGCTGCTGCGCGGCGCCGCGTTGACTCCTTAGGCTCAGGCCCCTCATCTGTGACGCTTCCCCCATTCCGCTAGTGATCGTGTGACAACGACCCTAACGGCGGTAGTGCTTTTTCCACAGATTTCGACGACGCCAACTATCCCGCTCGGACAAGCAGGCCAGGACCAAGGCTCCCCCAAAGAGTAGCGAGATCATCCCTCCGCTCATGGCTGCCACGAGGGTCCACGCAGGTGCGAATTCTAAAGACTGTATGACCGCTGTCCCGATGAACTTTCTCGAAGGCTGATCCATGCTGGGCACGGCAGCGAGCGCGGAATCTTCCTGCTCCTGCGACAGTGCGAACGGATCGAGATCTCCGGATGTTACGACTTCATAAGCCAAGTCGGGAATATTGAAGAGCGGTTCTACGGAAAACGCGTATAAGGGGTTCCCAACCGGCGACGGGGTGGCTGGCGTAGCTGCATTCGGCCAAGCGGAGATGTTGGCGTTTTCGTCAATCGGGCTCTCTGGGCCATCGACCATGTTCTCGACATCGAGCACATAAAGGGCAGCTTGTGTTTCTGCTGTTTTGCGAAGACTGTTGAGGTCGACGGCTTCTGTTGCCAGGGCCAACGACGACGGGATTCGGAGTTCTGCGTTCAGGCTCCCCCAAGAGGACAGAGCCTCTGAAGACAGTGAAGTGGCAAAGCAATTGATAGCCAAAAACCAGAAAGTGAGCACCAGCCGACTCCCTGTTTTTGCTGGAGACAGGTGCGTATGCATGGACCTAGAGTACTGCGAATGTGTAACAAGTGTTTCTGTGTGACCGCCGCGGCGACTAAGGTACTACTGTTTTCCAGTAATTTATACGATGATTGGCTATAAATAGATCATCGGAAGCCGAAACGTCGCGTGTTGTACAAGCGCGTTCTGACAACGAAAATTAGGGGGAAGCCGCAGTGGATAGGGTAGGCGCTCCACGGGGGATCTCCGCGAGTACCTCTCTTCGGTACTGATGGTTTTGACCTAGACGCAAAGTACTAACGGCAGAGTCCCCAAGTGGTGGCGTAGAAACCCTATTCCGGCACAGCCGGGAAGGGTACAAGTTGGTCGCCCAGTTTGGCGGACTTTCGGGGCGCGGGGCGGAGAGCGACGGGTCCTTCCCAGTTGTTGCGTTCGGTGAATGTTTCCGGCTCGATGGTGTATCCGTTAGCGAGGCGTTTCTCTTCACGGAGGGCGCTCCAAAGAGCGATGGGGCCGAATACCCAGGCGCTGAGGGTGCTGACGATGAAGCCGCATTCCCGCGCGATTTCTTTGCGGAGCGCGCGAATCTGGGGCACGATGGCTGGATTCTGGAAACGCAGACGCTGCTCCATTGCCCAAAGGGCTCCACTATATGCAGTCTTCATGGAGAGCAATTCGCGAGCGAAGCGTTCGCGGACTCGCGGCTCCGGATGGTTCTTGTAGCGCTTCCACCCGTTCAAAGAAGTGCGGCAAATGCGGAAGACGCTAGGGCCATTTTCCTGGTAGTCGAGTGCGAAGGCCGCGTCGAGGTATCGTTTGGAATCGTCGCGGGAAATGGAGGCGTGCTGGAAGTTGAATTTGAATTGGCCGTGGATGTCGGCGAAATCGACGTCGTTAAGAAGGCGGCCCTGACCGTCAATTTCCTTGTGCAGCGGGGTGCCAGGAATGGGCGTGTAGAGCATGAACTGATGGAAGTCGGTGTTGTGTGATACCGCGTAGGCCAGATCTTCCATGATGTTTTCGGGCGTATGGTGCTCCAGCCCGACGATGGTGGAGCCAAGGACGCGGATGCCATGTTCGCGGAAGCGTTGGACTAGCGCGCGGGTGTCGGTTCCATCCAGCTTGGAATACTGCGAGCGCGGCGATTCGAGACCCATCCAGACCCAGGAGACGCCGAGGGCGATGAGCTCATCCATGGAGTAGAGCTTCAGGGCGTTGGCCGAAGAAAACACATAGAGGTCCCAGCTCTTATTGCCCTTTCGCATGTGCTCCAGAAGGCGGAGAGCGCGTTTGCGGTGGAGCAAGAAGTTCTCGTCCATCATGAAGAAACACTGACATTCGAGTTTGCGCTCCGTGTCTTCCATCACGGCGAAGAGTTCGTCGCCGGTTTCAAAGAAGTTCTGGAATTTCCCTTTGCCGCCGAAGAAGGCGGAGGTTGTGCAGAAGTTGCAGCCCAAGGGGCAGCCGACCGAGGGAATGATGGTGGCGGCGCGTGTGGACTTGCGGTGCGGGATTTTCATGCCCATCATGCGCATATCAAAGCCGGACTGGATGACGGCGTGGACGATAGGGCTTTCCGGGTCGTCGCCCAGGTATTGGCGCATCCAGCGGATGCCTTCGCCGCGCACGATATGGTCGGCATCGACCATGGTTTCAAGTCCGGGAATGGCGGCCACGTGCCCACCGATGACGATTTGGGAATGCGGCGAGACTTCGCGGACCACGCGGCACATCTCCCGCACCTTTCCGACATTCACGATGATGGAGGTGATCCCGACGACGTCGTAGTGGTGCGCCTTTAGTTCTTCGCGGAATCGGTCGAGGGTAGGAAAATCCAGGATGGTACAGGGCGCCGAGATATTGCTCTGGATCATCATCAGGCCCCAGGAACGATGAAAGAGTCGGAGAGAGAAGGCTCCTTGGGCGCGGGTGACCTGATTGTGATACAGCTCCATCGGATTGATGGCGCGGCTGCCAAACTCATCGTCTTGCGCGTACGGACCGAAAACAGAAGAAAGAAGGACGCGTGCGTGGTTGCCTTTGGGATGAATGTTCATTTCAGATAACCAGACCTTTTATTTGAAAATATATCGAGTGAGAATTGCCAAGACAATTGCAGGGATAGCTTTTACAAAACGATTACGTTTTGAGCGGTGGGCGCGTGAGTCAACAAGCTAGGGTTGAGCTCGCTGGTACGTAGAAATTGCTACTGCCGTTTCGTCAAACGGTAGAAAATTCCTGTCCGGGTGGCTCGGCTATTGGAGGAGGTGTTGTAAGTGATTGAAAATAGGATGTGAAAAAACTTGTGGCAATTGGCCCTTAAATTGCCTATCATGTTGAGCTGAGAGTGTTTAGCTCTCAGCGCCCGAGTTGTTCATGGGGTGCTCGGGGATTTTCGTCCGCAAAAGGGTCTGGGAATGTCGTTTGTTTGGATTGGTTTGGCGACCGGTATTTCCTTGTTGGTAGCCGGTGGAGCCGCATATTTGTTACTGCAAGCGCTATTTCGTGTAATCGCCGCCAATGCGGTACGCACCCGCGAATAGCCAAGCAGGCCATATCTGCCGCTAAGCTGTTGGCCTCTTGAGCCCTAAGCTGCTGACGCGCGGATGGTTGTGCGCTGTGCATCGGCCAGACGCAGGCCTTGTCGTTCTTCCCCCTCCATCGCTGCTCTTATCGTCGTATCCGTCCTGGTCTTGGCTCTTCATTTTGGGTGCAATCGCGCATGAAGTCCTACGCCGACGATGTTGGTCTGCATTTTCATCGAAACAGAATCGCCACAGGGTTGCGCAATTGGGCGCTTCATTCGATAGGATGGTGTCCAAGCGGGTATAGGCGAAGATCTATTCCGTGATGAAGGTGGCTGACCGTGGGTGTTTCGGCGAAAAGAGTGCTTTTGGGTGCGGCGATTGGGGCTCCTCTGCTGGCTTTGGCTTACGCGCGATGGGTGCGGCCTTGGCATATGCACTGGGGACTGCCCTGTGAGGAAAAGAATGGCTTGGCCGTGCCAGGTGATTCGCTGATCGCCAATCCGAAGGTGGAAACGACCCACGCCATTGTGGTGCGGGGGACTCCCGCTATGATCTGGCCGTGGTTGGTGCAGATGGGCCAGGGGCGGGGTGGGTTCTACACCTATACTTGGCTGGAACAACTGTTCGGCGCGGCTCCGCGGCACAAGGGCGAGTTGGTCGAGGAATGGCAGAGTTTGCGGGTGGGCGACCCCGTGTGGCTGCATCCGGAAACGGCTCCCATGGAAGTACGTCGGCTGGAGCGGAACGAATCGCTGGTGTTCTATACCGGCGCCGGAGCTTTTGCTGATTTCGGGGATCGATTCGAAGCACAGGCAGATCCGCAATTTGCCTCGTCCTGGGCTTTCTTCTTGCAGCCCCTAAGCGCAGAGAGCACCCGGCTGATTGTGCGCAATCGCAGCACTTACGGCCCGAAACTGCAGAACGAAATCGCCGTGCGCTGCCTGTTGGAGCCGCTGCATTTTGTGGTGGAGCGCAAGCTGCTGAAGACGGTGAAACGCTTGGTGGAAGCGGAGGATGCTGGTGAATTGCTGGCTGACCGCGATGACGAGGAGATGGCTCCGCTGTTCCTGTAGGTATTTTCAGGCGGAGTGTCGCCGCAGATCCGGCCTTGCTCGGACTTTACGCGAGATCTGAAGAATGGGGGAGACCAAAGACATTTGGTCTCCCCCATTCTCTGTTTGGGTACGGATTAGTCTTCCAGCGCAAAAGCCACGTAGGTTCCTCCCGATGGATTTCCCCACTTGCCGCCGCCTGCGGCAATAACTACGTACTGTTTGCCATCCACCATATACGTGGCTGGGGTCGCGTTGCCGGCGGCCGGAAGTTTGTATTCCCAGAGTTGCTGACCGGTTTTTTTGTCGAAGGCGCGGATCTTGTTGTCGTAGTTGGTGGCGGCGATGAAGAGAAGCCCGCCTTTGGTGATGACCGGGCCGCCGTAGTTTTCACTGCCGGTGTTCGTGAGGTCTTTTTCCGCTAGAGCGGGAATCTCGCCAAGGGGAATCTTCCAGGCGTACTCGCCGGTGCTCAAGTTGATGGCGTTCAAGGTTCCCCAGGGTGGGGTGAGCGCCGGGTAGCCGTCTTTGTCCTGGAACCGGATGTAGCCGTCCATGCTGTAGGGCATGTAGTAGGGAGATTCCTTGTCGTTGGAATCTGGCATGCGAATGGAATCGCCGGTGAGGATATAGCGGGCTATGGCTCCCAGGCGCATTTCGTTCAGGTGAGCGAAACCGGGCATACGACCTCGCCCTTCGCGGAGCAGCTTATCCACGTCGTCACGACTTATGCGCTTGGCGACATCGGTCAGGGCGGGAAACTCGGGTGGTTCTCCACTGAGATCTGCCTTGTGGCAGGTTGAGCAGTTCTCGTCGTAGAGGGTTTTGCCGGTCTGCACCGTGGACTTTGATGGCTTCCGTTCAACCATGCGCATGAGCCAGACCATTTCGTTAGCGTTCACGTAGTAGAGTCCGCTTTCAGGGTCGAAGGCTTGCCCTCCCCATTCGGCTCCGCCATCGTAGCCCGGCAGAATGAAGGTGCCTTGGAAGCTGGATGGGGAGAACTGGGGCCCGGTGCGATGCTGACGGAAGCGCGCCAGCAGGTCCGCGTGGACTTCCGGAGTGCGGTTGCTGATGATGTCTTCGGTGTATTGCTGGCGCGCGAAGGGTTCTGGTTTCAAGGGCAGCACTTGTACCGGAGAGAGTTTTTCGCCGGGGATCTCCGAAGGGGCGACCTGGATTTCCTGGAAGGGGAAGAGGCTTTCCCCGGTCTCGCGGTTGAAGACCCAGACGTGACCTGATTTGGTGGCCTGGGCGACGGCATCGATTTTTTTGCCGTCACGCTCGACGGTGACCAGCGCTGGGGCGGATGGCAGGTCGCGGTCCCAGGCGTCGTGCCGCACGAACTGGAAGTGCCAGAGACGCTCTCCGGTTTCGGCATTTAGCGCGAGTAGCGTGTTCGCGAAGAGATTGTCGCCGTGCCGATTGGCTCCGTAGAAGTCGTAGGCCGCGGAGCCGGTGGGGACGAAGACGATGCCACGTTCGCGGTCGAGGGTCATGCCGCTCCAGTTGTTGGCGCCGCCGATGGTTTTCCATGCGTCGGGTGGCCAAGTTTCGTAGCCATACTCGCCGGGATGGGGAAGGGTGTGGAAGGTCCACTTGGGCTTGCCGGTGCGAATGTCATAGGCGCGGATGTCGCCGGGGGCGGCGGGGAGGCCTTCACTGACTTGGCTGCCCAGAATGAGTGTGTCTTTGTGGATGACTCCTGGGGTATTGAGGGTGATGGTGAAGGTGTCGAAATCGCGGCCCAGGCCAGCTTTCAGGTTCAGGCGTCCGAGATCGCCGAAGCTGAGTACAGGCTTGCCGGTTTTGGCGTCGATGGCATAGAGCCATTCGCTGGCGGCAAACAGAATGCGCTTGTCGTCACCGTCTTCCCAGTAGAGCAAGCCACGGGCGCGGCGCTTGGAAAGGGCGGCTTTGCCGTTGTAGGGGTCGAAGCTCCAGCGTTCTTTACCGTTCGTGGCGTTGAGAGCGAAGAGGCGCAGTTTCGGGGAAATCCCGTAGAGGATGCCGTCAATCACAAGGGGATTGCACTGCATCTCTGAGTTTTCGAAGGCGTCGCGGGTGTCGTAGGTCCACGCGACACGGAGTTTGTCCACGTTGCCGGTGTTGATCTGCGAGAGCGTGGAATAGCGGGAGTTAGTATCGTTGCCGCCGTAGACGCGCCAATCCACGTTGCTTGGGCCGCCACAACCCGCCAACAAAAGGAAAGAAAGCGCAGTGGCTGCCCCACAGAAGTGGATTCTGCCGCGCAGAAAACGAACCAAGGAAGAATACCCAGACAAGCTGCGATTTAACGCCACGATGCGCCCTCGACGATGAGCCAATTCCCGAAGACGGGTCCGTGGTAACTTGGGCGTCTGCTACGCGCTGTGTTCCGTATGCGGTTGAATCCGCAGCAGCCAAGCAAAGAACAAGGCGCGTACGAAACCTGCGGAACTCGTTGAACCCAGCACCATACCCCTCAGGCAAATTCGGGTAGCAGCTATCATACGCGAAGCCCCGCCGGAATTCACTTTCCCGGCGGGGCTTCGCGTATGGCTGATTAGATTGGAAGGCTGAGGAGCGGTGTGCGTTGACTTCCTCGCCCTGGAATCCTTCTAGTTCTTTGCCGCAGGTTCCGGCGTGAAGTTCTCTGGGTAGAGAGTCACGTCGATGTACTGCTTGGTGTTCAAGTATCGCTTTGCCGCTTCACGAATCTGCTCGGGGGTGACCGCATCGACGGTTTCCGGGAGCTTGAGCAACTGGGTGGGATCTTCGTCTGGATGTTCGTAGTAGAACTGGATGTTCGACAACCAGAAGCGGTTTTCGCGCAGGCTGGTTTCGAAGCTGCGGCGTTCCTGCTCTTTCACCTTGGAAAGGTAGGTATCCATGTTTTCCACGTTCTGAATCCAGGTGATCTGCTCCATGACCGCATCTTTCAGTTCCTGCACCCGCTTGGGATCGCAGGAGAAGCCCACCTGCAGCGTGTATTCCTCTTTCGGCTTGGAGGATGTCCGAGAGCCGACGTTGACGCCATAAACGCCGCCTCGATCTTCGCGAAGTTCCTCACGCAGCTTGATGTTGAGGACGGAGGACATCATGCGGATGAGGAAGCGATTTTCTCGTGTGTAGTCAAAGGGCCCATGGAAGGTGAGAGAGACGCGGCTCTGGGGATCAGTTCCCTTCTTCGCCACGCCAGTAGCCACACCTTTGGGCAGTTCGGGCTGTACGTTCTTCCAGGTTTCCTTCGCATCCCCGCCCTTGGTGGGCAGGCTACCCAAGTAGAGACGACAGAGTTCGGTGAGCTTGGCTTCATCGAAGCTGCCAACGAAGAGGAAGGTGAAGTCGCTGGCGTCGGCAAAGCGATCTTTGAAGATCTTGCGCACCTCTTCCAGTTGTGTGCTCTGCACTTCCTGTACGGTGGGAATGCGGCGACGCAGGTTATTGCCGTACATGGTGTCGAGCAGGGTTTTCTGAAAAACACCTTGCGGGGTGGACAGCAGGTTCTGAAGCATGGCGGCACGCTGCTGTTTGTAGACTTGCAGGGCATTTTCGTCCGCACGCGGCGCCGTGAAATAGAGGTGCGCCAGTTCGAGGAGGGTATCGAGATCTTTGGTTGCCGCAGCGCCGCGAAGTTCCTCACCGAGTTCGCCAATGGCGGGTTGCACCTGGACGCTTTTGCCAGCGAGCTTCTTCTCTAACGCGGTGACGTCGAAATTGCCGAGGCCGCTGAGGCTGACGATGGTGTCCGCCGCGACAGCGTTCTGGTAGAGCGCATCGGGCACCAGGGAAGATCCGCCCTCGCTAAACGCGGTGAACAGTACTTCTTCTTTCTTGAAGTCTGTGGGCTTCATGACAATTTTGACGCCGTTGGAGAGCACGACTTCGGTAGCAGCCAAGGCTTCGATTTTGCGTTTCGAGCGAATTTCTGCGGGTTTCAGATCTTCGCTGAGCAAGGGCTCGTCAACGACGGTGTCTTTGTACGGTTCGAGGTCGCGCGCCTCCACCTTATCGAGCACGGCGGCAAGCTGTTCATTAGTGGGCAGCGTCAGGCCGGGTTTTTCCGGCATGGCCACGACCACCACTCGGTTTTCTTTGGTGATGAGGTTTTCGCCGACCTTATTCAGTTCTTCCACGGTGATGCCGGGAACGAACTGCTGGGCGAGTTGGTATTCCACGGCGATACCAGGGGCGGGTTCGCCTTCCAGGTAATTCGAGACGTACTCCCGGGCGAAGCCGTTGGAATCCATATTGTCTCGTTCCTGGTACATTCGCTCGTAACTTCGCAACAGATCCGCCTTTTGCCGTTCGATTTCCGTGACGGTAAAGCCATGCTCCTGGACGCGAGCGACTTCGGTGAATAGGGTTTCGAGCGAAGGCAGCACCTCTCCTTCTTTGGCGATAGCCTGGGCGGCGTAAGTTTGTCCTGCGCGGACCATGCTGGAGGACGAGACCCCGGCTCCGAGGAAGGGCGATTCCGGCTTTTGCGCGATCTCGGCAAGGCGCGCGTTGATGGCGGATTCAAAAAGATTGCGCACCAGCAGACGGCGGTAGTCCGAGACTTTTTCAAACTTCTCGCTGCTTTCTTTCTTGAACAGCACCTGCACCTGGGTGACAGGCAACTCGGGGTCTGTCACCGTGGCGAAAATGGTGTCCGTGTGGCCGGGTAGGGTGAACTCCGGACGCGGACGCGCATTGGCAGGATTCTTCAGGGTGCTGAAACGCTGGCGTATGGTGGCCTCAATGGCGGCAGGATCGAAATCGCCGACTGCCACGACAGCCATCAGGTTGGGACGATACCAGTCTTTGTAAAAGCGCGTGAATGCTTCGCGAGGAGCGTTACGGATGATTTCCGGATCGCCGATGGGCAGGCGGTCTTTGTAACGCGAACCGGAAAAGATAGCGGGGATGAGTTTATCCCGCAGGCGGCCCTGCGCTCCCTGACCTAGCCGCCACTCCTCAATCACCACGCCACGTTCTTTGTCGATTTCGTCACCAGCTAGGGTGGCGGCGCCAGCCCAATCTTCGAGGACGTCGAAGGCTTTTGCAAGTTGCTCCGGCTTGTCGGTTGGCACCTTCAGCATATATACGGTCTCGTCGAAGGAGGTGTAGGCGTTTAGATCCGGACCGAAGCGGAGACCGATTCCTTCCAGGAAGTCGACAAGCGCGGTTTTCTCAAACCGCTTGGTGCCGTTGAAGAGCATGTGCTCCAGGAAGTGGGCCAAACCCTTCTGGTCATCGTCTTCGAGGTTGGAGCCGGCATTAATGGCGAGTCGGAGTTCGGCACGAGCGCGTGGGTCCGTGTTCTTGCGGACATAGTAGACGAGCCCGTTAGGAAGCTTGCCGGTGCGGATGGCGGGATCCAGAGGGAGCTTGTCCTCCAGCTTCCATTGCCGTTGCGCCGGTGTCGCGGCTGCGGTGGCTTTGGCTGGCTTTGCAGGAGCTGGGGGCTTCGGAGGGGCCGTCTGCGAAAACGCTGGGCTGACGAGCAAAACGAGAAGCAGAAGGAAACCGACAATCGGGTTACGGTGCATGGTGCGGATGTCCTTGGGGTTTAGGTCTGTAGAACGGTAGACGTGCCGGAGAAAATGCCGTTGTCTTGATTGTTCCACAATCAGAGAAAATTGCTTCTTTGGTGTCTGTACGCCGTCGCAGAACCAGTTCTGAGGAAGAGATTCGGCAGAGACGGGGATGGGCGCAGGTATCAAAGACAGGGTCACAGGTATTTTGAACGAGTAGCGGCGTTTTGGGGCACTGCCAGTCTCGAAGATGGATGGCTGGCAGTGGCAGTCTCCAGGGGCTACTGTGAGGTGCGCAGGTTTTGGTATCCTGCCAGGACTTCGGTTCGTCCAATCTGCTGTGGGATCCGTTCGCCCATGGGCTATGGAATGAGACGGATTGAATCACGATACAGATGGAATAGAGGGATGCGATGAGAGCCTTTTTCGCGGTTGTACTGCTTCTTGCCTTAGCGGGCATTTCCGTTCCCGCACTGCGGGCGGAAATGCCTTATTCCGGACCGAAGCCGGCGAAGGCGGACCATCCGTATCTGGTGCTGGCGAACAAGCTGGTGGAGACGGAAGAATCAGAAGCGAAGCAGGTGGAGGATAAGAAACGGACGACCTTCACCGTTAGCGGCGTCAGTTCGTCAGCGCGGTGCCCTCTGGTGGAGCCGGCGTTTCTGCTGCGCTCTGACAGTCTGCGACCGGAATCATTGACCCTATATCCGATGCGAGTGGAAAAGGGGAACCGAAGCGTGAGCTTCAATGACAAACCCAAGAAAGATGACCCGCAGCCCATTCCTTTGCTCTTCCATGCCCGCAAAGACGGCACGACCATGATTGAGGCCAACCAATACCTGGACCCCGGGGAATACTGCCTATCTCCCGAGGGCGCAAACACGGTATTCTGTTTCCAGGTCTACTGAGCACCACGCAGCCGTTCGTTAGTAATTGCGATTCGGACAGTTGTGGTCTCTTCTGTTTTCAATCACTTCCAGAGATCCAGGTTGACGAGAGGAAGGGTGGCCTTCCTGGTCGGCCATTGGCGTCACCATGGTTTTCGGAAAGTGTGTGTAACGGAGGCGGATAGTGCAGTAAGCCACTGTAAACATGTTTAAAGGTATTGAACATACAGCGATTGCGACTCCCGATCCGGAGCGTCTGGCGCAATGGTACGTGGAACACTTGGGTTTCCGGATCAATTATCGCTATGGTCCGTTTGTGTTCGTGAAGGCTCCGGATGGGAGCATGATCGAGTTCATTCCGTCGGAAGGCGAGGTGGCGACGCAGACGATGCGGAGCCCGGGCATTCGGCATCTGGCGATTGCCGTGGACGATTTTGACGCTGCACTGGAGGCTCTTCAAGAAAAAGGTGTGACATGGGTGGGTGAGCCGCGTAGGAGCGAAGAGGGGAATCGCCTTGCATTCTTCGAGGATGGAGACGGAAACTACGTCCACATCGTCCACCGACCCGACGCCATCTAGCTCCCCACGTGGGTTTCTATCGGAGACCTTCCGCGCATTTCGGTATCGGAACTTTGCGCTTCTATGGGCCGGAGCCTGTGCGTCCAGCATTGGGACTTGGATGCAAAAGGTGGCGCAGAGTTGGTTGGTTTACCAGATATCGGGCGACGCGCGCTTGCTGGGCTGGGATGCCTTTCTGGGTGAGATCCCCATTTTTCTATTCACGATGGTGGGAGGCGCGATTGCTGATCGCAATGACCGTCGCCGTGTCTTGATTGGGTCGCAGGTGGTGCAGATGTCCTCGGCCGCCACCTTAGCAATCCTTTATGCCTTCGGTGTGCTGGAAATCTGGCATATTCTTTGTCTTTCCTTTACGAATGGCCTGGCGCAAGCATTTGGCGGCCCCGCCTATCAGGCCATTGTCCCGGCGCTTGTTCAGCAAAAAGACCTTTCTAACGCAGTCGCACTCAATTCCATTCAATTCAACCTGGCACGTGTGATCGGCCCCCTGATTGGAGGCTATGCGCTGGTCCATTTGGGCGCGGTGTGGTGTTTCGGTTTGAATGCCATGTCCTTTCTGGTAGTGATTGCGGCGCTGCTGCTGGTGCAAATTCCGAGCGTGGCGAATTGCCAGAATATTTCCATCGCGGAGAGTGTGAAGCAGGGGATTAGCTTCATACGGACGCGTGCCGGCTTGCTGCCGCTGATTTGGTTATCTTTCACCATGACGGTGTTCGGAATGTCTTTCATTGTGTTCCTGCCTGCTTTTGCGAAAGAGGTGTTGGGAGCCGGAGAGGAAGCATTCACCTCGCTGATGGCAGTTTCTGGCGTGGGTAGCATTCTGGGCGCCCTGACTGTGGCGGCAGTCGGGAGAAATGGGCGAGAAATCCCAATGATGCTGGGGGGGCTGGTTGCGCTCGGTTTGTCCCTTGCCGCCTTTGCTTACAGCAGCACGTTCGCGCTGGCCGCTGTATTCATCTTTACGGCCAGCGTGGCCTTGATGGCTCTTTTCACTTTGGTGACATCACTTGTGCAGTTGCGTACGTCTAACGAAATGCGAGGCCGTGTGATGGGCATCTATAACATCGCATTCCGTGGTGGTATGCCTATCGGCAGCTTGGTAATGGGGCAGGCCATTGGCATGGCGGGGGTATCCCCGGTGCTATGTGGCGCCGGCCTCATTCTGGTATGCATGGGATTTCTCTATATCGGTTTCCGCCACATCTTTTTGTCGGGCGAGCCGGAAACGGCTGTGTGATGGCTATTTACCTACGCGGTTTGTCCAACGAGAGCTATATGAAACGCCGATGGTTGCGGACGTTATGTGTATTCTGCACGTTGACGCTAGGGGTGGTGTTGACGTCCCTCGTGTCCTCTGGGTCGCAATCGAAGGCCGAAGCAAGGCCCGACTTGGCTGGCGCGCTACGACAAGCGCGGGATGCCCAGGATACGGGACGTTTGCAGCTCCATGTCGATGGCAAGGCTGGGACTGGAGCCGCTATGGACGGCTACTCACGGGCCTTGGCCAGTTCCTATTTGGCAGAGGTTTACCTGGAGCAAGGGAAGAAGGCTGAGGCGGCGACAGCGGCGGAAAAGGGCATAGACCTCGCCAAGGCTGCGGTGCAGAAGCAGCCCAACAGTGCCGAGTATCATCGTTTGCTTGGGACACTTTGTGGGCAGATTATTCCCGCGAATCTGTGGTCTGCCGTGTCTTATGGGCAATGTGCCCGCGAAGAGATCGAGACCGCGCTGAAGCTGAATCCGAAGCTGCCAGAGGCCTATCTGGGCAGAGGGATTGGCAACTATTACCTGCCGCCGACTTTTGGCGGGGGCATCGATAAGGCGATCTCGGATTTCCGCAAGGCCGCGGAACTAGCGCCTGGTTCGTCCGACGTGCATCTGTGGCTGGGAATTGCTTTACGGAAGGCCGGAGACAATGCCGGAGCGCGTCAGCACCTAAGCGAAGCCGCTAAGCTGAGCCCGAACCGAGCTTGGATCCAGAATCAAATAGCGAAAACGCCGCAGGCGGTCGCAAAATAGCCCACCTTTTAAACAAAGTCACGCCTAAATGGTTTTGCAGATCCCTCGATGCGCCATTCTTAGCGTCTGAAGAGAAGTGTTTTGTATTATTTCGGATACATTTTACTCCTTGGGAGACTCTTTCGTTACAAGAAAAAGGCGCATTTGGGCGCTCTTGAATGGACGGTTAACTCAGAGAATCCTGCCGTGTTTGGCCGCGCAGCAGATGGTACCGAACACTCACTTTGAACTGTATTTTGTACGATTTGCTGTGTAAGTTGAGTATGGAAAATCAAAAGAGAGAGAGCGAGGAACCGCCGACGATGTCGGGACGGTCCCCGGAATGAATGGATAGGGCGGTACCTAACGGAGGAGCAAACCAACGATAGCTATGGCGTTTGAGTACTTAAGCAAGCCACTTTCTCGTTTATTACCAATAACTTTCGTGTTAGCTTAGACACTGTAGAGTTTAGACAGAACAGTCGCCTGGATGGCCCCAGTTAGCCAGAGCGATTGAAAAAAGAATCACGAGGGGACAATCATAAGCATGTTTAGAAGACTGGCATCTTCCGTTCTGGCGGTAGGGGTTCTGGGAATGCTGGCCGTACCGGCCTATTCCGCGACGCAAGTGTTCCAAAATACCTGGAATTTTGACGCAACCGACAGTGGCGCCAACCCGGACTTCTTCAAGACTGGGGCTGTGAACACTCCGGCGGCTTCCACCACGTTCACTGCGGGCGCCAATACCCATCTGGCTCCGGGTTCACATGATGGATTGCTCGGCCCTTACGGTAATACAGCTGGACTTGAACCGTTGGCATTTCAATCACCGGGTGTTCACGTAACGGTGGGCAGTGGTTCCTACAATGCGGTGACCATCAGCTTCCAGTTGTGGGTCATTAACACTTGGGACGGCAACAACACGGCTGGCGGATTAGGACCGGACTACTTCCAGGTTGGAGTTAGCTCTGGTGGCGCCGGATCCTTTGTTGCGCCGGTGACGGCCTGCGGCGGCTCCAGCAGCGTATTTTGTGAGAGCTTTGCGAACGGTGCTGGATCCCAGTCTTACTCGGGCGCTGCGGCCTATAACGGTTATGGGCAGGGCAGCGGATCCTTCGGGTCGTCGTTGGCGCCCTCTGGATACACCATCTACAACGTGACGCTGACAGAGGTTCCTGTGACGCCAGTCGGCGGACAGATCACAGTATTCTTCGCGGGTTGGCAGAACCAAGCGACGGGTGACGAAAGCTGGGCACTCAGCAACGTGTCGATCACAGGTCTACTGGTCGATGGCAACGGCCCTGGCCCCGGACCGGGCCCTGGTGAGATTCCTGAGCCTTCCACGATGGTTCTCGGCGGACTGGGCTTGGCTTTCATCGCCTTCGCGAGCAAGAAGTTCCGCAAGGCCTAGTAGCCTGCATGTACCGGTCGCCCAGTTAACCTGAGCGGTCTTTAAGATTAGGTAATGAACGCCGGTGCGCGAAAGCTCACCGGCGTTCTGTTTTGTTAGGAAGCTGCGCTCGGGAAGATACCGAGCCGGTTGAAGACGGCTACGACCCGCGTAACGATACCGATAACCAGCTTCAACACGCTCTCCCGCGAGTAATCTTCCTTCAACTCCCCCTGCACCGCGCCATAGACTTCTTCCACGACGCCAGTGACCAGGGACAGCTTTTCCTGTCCCGCTTTTGGCAGGACAATGTGCGCTTCAGCGGCCTTTACCGCAGCGAGGATCGCCGGGAAAAGCTGCAGGGCCAGAACTATGTACTTCATGTCTTTCCATCCTTTGCCTGAAGCCGAGGTACTCGACGGGATACAGCGGCCATGCACCAAGTCGGTGGCCTGGAAGTGTGGATGGGACCATTGAGGTCTATGCCGGAGGCACCCCGCCCGACACCGCTGCTGCCTGCCCTCGCTCTTCGCAAACACCCTAGCGTCCTGACCATCGGCGCTGCTGCCGTGGCTCATGCAGGACATTGAAACCACTGGCGATATCTATTCCGAAGTCCTGTGACGGGCCTGTATTTACCCAAGAACTGACGGCGAGTATTTGGCTACGTGTAGGCGAACGATATACCTGGGTGAGCCATCAATGGGGCCGTAACGGACTTTTCCGGCTCATCCTGACGTTCGGCGTCACGCTGGCCGCGCTAAGCTGACTGGATATCTTGTGTTTCAACTGGGGAGGCAATCCATGCGTTTTCGCAATCTCTCGTTGATAGGCTGCGCGGTGGCCTGGCTCATCGCTGCCGGTGCGTGCGTAGCACAGCGTCCGCAATATGATGTCATTCTGCGCGGCGGCACCATCTATGACGGATCCGGAGAACAGGCTCGGGTGGCGGATCTTGCCATCCAGGGGGACCAGATCGTGGCGATTGGGAACCTTTCCGGGGCAACGGGAAAGCAGGAAGTAGATGCGAAGGGCCTTGCGGTAGCTCCCGGATTCATCAACATGATGAGTTGGGCCAATGAGAGCTTGCTACAGGACGGCCGTTCGCAGAGTGATATCCGCCAAGGCGTAACTCTGGAAGTGATGGGAGAAGGCAGTTCCATGGGGCCACTTAGCCCCAAGATGAAGGACCTGATGCAAAGCAATCAGGGGGACATCAAGTACAAGGTAGCCTGGAACACGCTGGGCGAATACCTGCGGCACCTGGAAACCCGGGGTGTGGCGACGAATGTAACTTCGTTCATTGGGGCGGCAACCCCCCGGATTTACGTGATCGGCTACGAAGACCGTAAGGCGACGCCGGAAGAACTGGAAAAGATGAAAGAGCTTGTCCGCGACGCCATGCGAGAAGGTGCGATGGGCGTGGCGTCGTCGCTGATCTATCCACCTGGCCATTTCGCGGATACCGCCGAACTGACGGAACTGGCGAAGGCCGCCGCCGAATTTGAGGGGGTCTACGCATCCCATATACGAAACGAAGCCAATCAACTCGTGGAGTCTGTGGATGAGGCAATCACTATTGGCAAGAATTCCGGCGCGCGGGTGGAAATTTATCACTTAAAGGCTGCGGGTAAACAGAACTGGGACCTTTTTGACCAAGCGCTTGAGAACATTGAGGCGGCGCGGGCATCGGGACTGGAGATAACTGCGGACGTCTATACCTATCCCGCCAGTTCCACGGGGCTGAATTCGGTGATGCCGCCCTGGGTGCAGGAAGGTGGCTTCGGGGAATCCATCAAACGACTGAAGAACAAACAATTGCGGGCACGTATCCAACGCGAGATGAACCAGGATTCAAAGGCATGGGAGAACATGTGGCTGGGGGCAGGTTCGCTGGAGAATATTCTGCTGGTCGGTTTCCGTTCGGATAAGCTGAAGCCGCTGGCGGGCAAGAGCCTGGCGGAGATCGCGAAGATGCGCAAGACACGACCAGAACAGACGGCTATGGACCTGATTGTGGAAGACGGAAGCCGCATTCAGGCGATCTACTTCAGCCAGTCCATGGATAACCTGCGGAAGGCTGTGCAAAAACCCTGGGTGAGCTTCTGTTCCGATGCGGCGTCCTTGGCGTCTGAAGGTATTTTCCTGAAGAACAGCACGCATCCCCGGGCCTATGGCAGTTTCGCGCGCGTGCCAGGTTTGTTCGTACGGGAAGAGCAGTTGATATCCCTGGAAGAAGCGATTCGCAAGCTGGCGGCATTACCAGCGAAAACGTTGCGTCTGGACCGTCGTGGAGAACTGCGGGAAGGATACTTTGCGGATGTTGTTGTGTTTGACCCACAGACGATTGCCGATAAGGCCACCTTTACCCAACCGCATCAATACGCCGTGGGCATGCGCCACGTGTTCGTGAACGGTAGTCAGGTAATCCGAGATGGGGAGCACACGGGCGCACTGCCCGGGCGCTTCGTAAAGGGGCCTGGGGCTAAGAGTGAGGCGAAGCCCTAAACCGTTTCGCGGAGAGTGTCAGGACGGAGAGTAGGGAAAAAGGCTCCAGAGAATCGGCGACGGTGGCCGAGACTCTGGAGCCTTTGCGTCTAGAGGGCGCGGAGGAAGGCGACAAGCGCTTTCTTTTCGTCCTGGGTCAGCTTCACGCGGGTAACGATGTTGAAGAACTCTACCGTATCTTCCATCGTCAGAAGGCGCCCATCATGGAGATAAGGTGGGGAATCCTTCAAGCCTCGCAAAGGGAAGGTCTTGATGGGGCCATCCGCAGTCGCATAGCGACCATTGATCATCTTGGCTTCAAAGAAACGTTCCACCTGCAGGTTGTGCATCAGGCCATCTGTGTAATACGGTGCGGGATGACACGTTCCGCATTGCGCCTTGCCAAAGAAGATCTCCTGGCCGCGAAGTTCTTCCTGACTTGCCTTTTCGGGATCGAGCTTCCCGTCGATTCCCAGCTTGGGCGCGGGTGGGAAGTCGAGCAACGCTTCAAACTCCGCCATGAAGTGAACCTGACTGCCTCGCTCCAGAATGTTGACTCCCTTTTTTGTGGCTGTAACCGGGTCACCATCGAAGTAAGCGGCGCGCTGTTCAAATTCCGTGAAATCCTCGACGGTCTTCAGGGCGCGCTGTGAGCCGAAGAGTCGCTGGATGTTCACACCGCGCAACGAGGGCGTGTCGATGCGATGGCGAAACTGCTGCGGGCGGATGTCGCCCACTAGGTGCGTGGAAGCGTTGGTGTGCCCGTTGACATGACAGTCAAAGCAGGTGACGCCTCGGCTGGGTTTGGCGGATCGGCGGTCTTCCGTTGCATTGAATTGCTGCTGCGGGAATGGAGCTACCAGTAGACGCACACCTTCCAGTTGTTTTGGATTCAAGATGCCATTGAAGAGCCGATAGTAGTTGTCGATGGTAACGACTTCTCCTTTGGAGACATCTCCGAGATCCGGTCGGGTCGTGAGATATATGGCAGGCGGAAACTCCGGCAGGAAGTGGTCTGGAAGGTCGAAATCCAAATCGAAACGGGTGAGGTCGCGGGACTCCTGCTTTAGGATCTCGTCGATGTGAAACTTCGGAAATACCATGCCTCCTTCCGCATGATTGGGGTGAGGGAGTGGGTAGAAGCCAGCAGGCCACAGATTGCGCGTTTTGATCTGCTGCGGCGTCATCTGGGCGAGTTGTTCCCATGTGGTTCCAGCGGGAAGCTTGGCGCGAGCGCCCTGCTGAATCGCCTTGCCTCGGGACATGGCAGTGCCTTGCACAACACCGTTGGAAAGATCGTAGCGTTCGGCCAGCAGGCTGGTTTGCCGCTGCATAATGCCGGCCTTTGCCGCACTCATACGCGCCATGATCGCGTTGAACTCTTCCTGGATGACAACAGGGGAGTAGCTGCTGGGCGGTGTTGTTGAGGGAGTGGATTGTGCGTAAACAAGCAGGGCGCACCCGCAGATTGCTGCTGCCGATGCAGCCAAAACAATGAGGTTGCGTGGGAATTTGGTGAACATATCACCTACGCCTCTCTGTTGGTTTGGTCTATCTTGTTGCTGTAATGTCGGGCCCGTTACTGCGGTCACTGTGAGCCGCATCGGCTACGCGCCGACTTCCTGAGACTATCACCGTATCGGCAGAATCGTATCCGGGAAGATGGAAAAGCGCAGCGTGTTGTCACTCTGCGTGTAGACAGTCTAGGGTGAGGTTGCCTAGACTAACTAGACATGAAACGTGTAGCTAAGGAACGTGTAGAGCTTCTGCAAGGAACTCTGGATCTATTGGTGCTTCGCACCCTGCAAGTGGGGGCGCAGCATGGGCACGGCATTGCAAACGCGATCAAGGCAACGTCCGACGAAGTACTGAGCGTGGAGACCGGATCTTTGTATCCAGCCTTACATCGCTTGGAGAAGAAGGGGTTGCTGAAGGCGTCCTGGAAGGTAACGGAGAGCGGACAGCGCGCGAAATATTATCAGCTGACTGCTGCCGGAAAGAAGCAATTGACGAAGGAAGTTTCGAAGTGGGAAACGATCGTGGATGCGATCGGCAAAATTCTGCAGCCCGCAACTTAGTAAAGAGGGCGGCCCAGCGGATGTCGGACCGCCCTCTTTTTCTGACTACAGTTTGAGTTCCCAACCTTTGCGCGCTGTGGGGTTCACCCACTTGTTGGCATCTGCATTGTTGCTGAACGCGCCGCGCTTGTTATCCCACAGCAGCTTGCCGTCGTAGTGCACAGCAGCGGCCCCCAACACCAACCATTCGGTGTAAGGGCCAGCTATGCCAAAGTGAGAACAAGCTGGGGCTCCGCCTTTGCAGGCGCGAATCCAATCCCTGGTGTGCGCGGCGTGGTTGGAGCCCGTGGAGGCTCCGGGAGAGCGTTGCAGGTAGGGATCTGGCAGCTTGTATTCCGCCCAGCGTTTGCCAGGGAGCAAGCCTACGCCTTCGCCGCGTCCACTTGTGCCCATATACCCCTTCGAGCCCACAAAGATGGAGTTGTAGCCGCTGCGCGTGCGCTTGGCAGGGGCTGCTGCTCCGCCGGAACCCTGCACAAAGCCGCCTTGGCCCCGAACAGGCCCCACCTGTGGACCGGTTTCCGGAATCTTCGCAGCGTCGTCGAAAGACATGCCGGGAGGCGTGTAAGCGTCGCCGCTGCCATGGTGATACCAGTAGATGGTGACGGGAGGCATGCCGGGGCGGGCCGCAAATTCGTACTTAATCTTCAGTTCATCCGGGAAGGTGGTGGTGGGCAGGGAGTTCTTGCTGACGCATTCCACGCTGATGAGGTATTCCGGAGAAAGCTGCAGGCCCCAGTTGGCGGGCCCCAGAATGTGAATACCCCAATCCCCGATAAGGCTGCTGCCAAAATCGTAGAAGCCGCGCCAATTGAAAGGCAGGTAGTAGCCGAACTGCAGCTTTTCCGGGATGTTCTGACCATTGCGTGCGCCGCGTTCCCGCACAAATTGTTCGTAGGCGGCATTGCCAGCGGTGAAGGGGCGATTCTGTGCACCACCCAACCAAAGGTCCCAATCCAGGGTGTCAGGAACTGGCGTAGCTGGCGGCGTGGTGGCCATCTCTTGCGGCCAGGCTGGGCGGCCTGTCCAGGCGTGGACCTCGCGGACATCGCCGATTTCCCCGGACCAGAGAATTTCGCAGGCAACGCGTGTGGCGTCATGCGAATAGCCCTGATTTCCCATCTGTGTGGCCACTTTGTACTTCTGCGCTGCCGCCGTCAATAGGCGCGCTTCACCGGCCGTGCGCGTGAGAGGTTTTTCCAGATACACGTGCTTGCCGAGTTGCATGCAGGAAAGAGCGGCGATCGCGTGGGTATGATCGGGAGTTCCGATGACCACCGCATCGATCTCTTTACCCTGCTTGTCGAGCATCTGGCGGAAGTCTTTGTAGCGCTTGGCGCTCGGGAAACGTTCGAAGGATGCCTTCCCTTGTAGCCAATCGACATCAGCAAGCGCAACGACGTTTTCCACGCCGTTCTGCGCAAGCCTCAAATCTGCAGCGGGCTGGCCCCCCGCGCCGATGGCGGCGAGATTCAACTTCTCGTTGGGGGACTTGTAGCCCAGGGACTTGAGGGATGCGGTGCTGCCGAAGCCTTGCAATGGTACGGCCCCGGCCAACAGAGAGCCGTAGAAGAAATAGCGTCTGGAAAAACGACTATCGGGCATGGAGATATGATTCCTTCGTTATGGAATGCCCGGTGCGTTCGCGAGGCGCAAAGCGTCCGAGCCACAGGTTCCTTCGTTCAGCCCGAACGGAAATCGCCAATGATGGTGACTGCCTACCGGATAGAAGATAGAAATCCAATTCTATAGCGCCGGAAGCGGGATGGGAACGGAGGGCGGAAACTTTGCCATACTGTGGGCGTAGTCCGCGAGCGCGCCTGTCCCGTATCGTAAGCCTTCCCGATGCGTTTGGTGCCACGCGCAATGGAACTTGTAGATGCCTCTGCCTATCCAACGATTCGTTGTCCTCCTCAAGATTGTGGGAGTGCTGCTGGTGAGTGCCTTTGTGACACGCCCTCTTATCCCTTGGATGGCTTTAGGTCCTCTTCTTCTGCTCGGGATAATCTATGGTTTTAATGCTGAGCTGGCTCAGTTTTTCCTGGGATCGTGCGCGATCTGCCTATTGATTGGTGTTCCGGCTTGGATGCATCATCTCTTGACCGACCGACCGGAAATGCCCTCTGCCGAGTCACGAATTCTGGTCCTACAGCAGTTGTCTGATCTGCAGGCCGTCGTTCATGCCGAAGCCAAACAACTATCGCTGCCGGTTCCGGAGACCGTTGTGATTACTGCGGGATCGCTGCATGACCGGCAGGGTGTGTGGACGGTATCCGGCGATACTACGGAGTTGCCTCGAAAGATCGAAATTCCCATTGGGCCTCTCGCGCTATGGTCGGTATTCGACTTACGTTGCCACGTTGCGCACGCTCTATTGCGGCCGCGTTTGCCCGGTGTGGTCGCGCGGCTCTTGCTGGCACAATTGCTGGAGTATGCCGTACTTTTAGGCGCCAGACCGAACCTTGGAGATGTAGCGCCAATTGCGAGCCTTTGGCTCAAACTTGGGAACACGCTTTACCAATTGATGCATCGCTGGAATCTAATTGCGGATATAGAGACGGACCGGAAGGTAGCGAAGTTATACGGGCAGGATGCGGTGACGAGTTGGATGCAGCGGTGGTGGGTGGGTGAGAATGCGTTGCATTCGGTGTGGAGGACAGTGGTGCTCGAATCCGCTTTGCGTGGCGTTGCACCTCCGTTCCTGCGGGATTTGTGGATGTTGGAGCCGAGTTGTGATGATGACAGCGATGATCGCGCTGCGACGTCCGCGAACACAGACTCCGGCGACCCTGGGAATGCGGACCCGCATGCGGAAGATCCGATTGTGGCTAATTTAAGCATTCGCATGCAGGTGTTGGCAATCAATCGTGATACGCCGTCGGCCATAGACCCTCGGCACGCGATAGATCTACTGGGGGATCGATCGGACTGGGAGCGGAGTGTCGCCGCGTGGGCACTGGATCGGCCAACCATAGCGGGTGCGAGCGAATCCTCCGATGGTGCATTGCGGTCCATAGAGTGGGGCGAATATCCGGAATGCGTGATTTTGCCCTACGTGGCGGAAGAGGTTCATCGCAATGCCGCGTTGTTCGCGGACAAGACCTTGGAGGACCTACCGTCAATTGTTCAGAATGCCGAGGCTTCGGTTCCACTGCTGGTAGTAGGTAGTCAACTACTGGATGACGAAGGCAAGGCACTGTATTTTGTGGGGTGTCTGGAATCGTTCCTGATCACGGAATTGATGCGCTGTGGATGGCATATGGACTTCGTTTTTGGCAAGCAGCTCTTTCTGCGGCAGACGGACAAAGCGTTGACGGTGTCTCCAGGTCCACTGGTGGTAAGCCTGATGCATCGGGAGATTGATGAGGACACTTTTCGACGGACTGTCGATCTGCCAGGTAGAAGTTGTTAAAGCTGGCTACGGGGCCTGTGATCCTGTGCGGATTCGGGTTAGTCTGGTGCCAGGAACTAGGAATACGGCTAGGAGGTAGACTGTGGAAGGAAGCGCTCAACTGCCGGTGGTGCTGACGCCGGATGGATTGCTGGAGCACTGGTTAGGGCATCGCCGCCTTACGCGACGCATGATTGAAGCTTTCCCGGAAGACAAGCTATTCAGCTACTCGCTGGGTGGAATGCGAACCTTTGCAGAGCTAACTATGGAGTTTATCCATATGGCGGTTCCCATCGCGCGCGGCGTGGCAACTGGTGATTGGGTCGGTAGCGAAGTGGCAATGCCTGCCACGAAGCCGGAGTTGCTGACTCTCTGGGACGAGAACACCGCGGAGCTGACTCGGATATGGCCGACCATTCCGCCGCATCGCTTTCAGGAAGTCGACAAGGCTTTTGGCATGTGGGAGGGTAAAGGGATCAATACGATTCTTTATGGGATCGACAATGAGATCCATCACCGAGGCCAAGGCTATGTGTATCTACGGTCGCTGGGCATTGAGCCTCCGGCATTTTATGAGCGGGGGTAAACCTGCGGCACAATAGAGAAGGGGGCACGTATGACGCGTGCCCCCTTCTCTATTGTGCCGCAGGAATGTGTATCGCTGTCTTGCGTTCGCGGACTAGCGAGTGAAGCCGTAGATCGTTGCCGCCGTGTCGTCGACATTGCGACGCGCCACTTTTACCTTGCCGTAGAGCTTCGACACCTTTTCCGTAGAGGCTGGATTACCCATTGGGTCGGCAGGATCTACCAGCGTCAGCGTGCGAGAGCCCAGCATCTTCGCGAGGTCCGGCAGGTCGTAGTGGCGCAGGACGCCGGGGATGACCAGTTCGGCAATCTTCTGATGGATGCGTCCATCCACTACAGCCTGGTAGCTTTCCAGCGTGCCATCCAGCGTTACACGACGAATACGGGAATCGAGCGCCGCGGCATGCAGCAATGCGACGCCCGCGTTGCCTTTGCCTGCGCCGTAGATGTTTTGCGTGTCTACATCAGGGCGCGCGACCAGTACGTCGATACCGCGAGAGATATCGCGGGCGCGGCCACCTGTAAGGGTGTGTCCGGCAAGCATGGCGGTCATGGCGCTGTTGTAGTCGCCAAAATACTTTGCCCAGTTGCCATCACCATCTACCTGCGGATTGCGGGATTCACCTAAGCCGCGCAGATCGATAGAAAGTACAATCAATCCCTTTGCAACCAGAGATTCGGCGTCTTTAGCGACCGACGATTTTCCAGAGCCGCTCGCGTAGACGACGGCGGGTCGTTTGCCGCTTCCGCCCTTCGGCACGTAGAGCACGGCGGGAATCTCAATGCCCTCTTCGCTGCTGTAGGTGAACTTTTCCACCTGGTATGCATCACGATCAAGCACGCCAAAGGGTTTCAACTTCGGAGCGGCGCCGGGCTGATAGTCATAGCCGATGAGTTCGCGGATCTTCGCCGGAGTCGCGTTACCGCGACGGAAGCTCTTCACGCGGGCTTGGTTAAGGGTGGTAACTGTCGCACCACCGAACTCAGTGAGCACTTGGCCCGATTTCGTGGCAAACAACTCATCTTCACGGCGTGGGGTGACAGGGGTATCGGGTGTCTCTTCATCAACGCCCTTCAGCCATTTGTCGAACCAACGGTAGGAAGCAACGCGACGCGGATGAGTGTAACCATGCCCGTCGTCAGCTTCGGTCATGCCAATCTTATCCGATGCGCCAACAAGGCCGTAAGCGGTCTGCATCTCGGCGTATGTCTCCCGCGCTCCAGTGATGGAGAAGAAGTCACGAATAGCGGAAAGCATGCGATAGGGTTTGGGCGAGAATGCGTGTAGGAAGTCAGGGTGGTCGAGTCCTTCAGCCAGAAAACCGGGTACGCACTGCTCCGCGTCCTGGGGTCCGATGGTTTTCAGAATGTGACGCCAGGAGGTGATGAAACACGAAGGAGCAGCCACTTTGATGCGGTCATCCAACGAGGAGATATATGCCGTATGGGTGCCGCCGCCGGAGTTGCCGGTGGCTCCGATGCGCGAGGCGTCCACCTCAGGACGGGAGGCCAGATAGTCGAGAGCGCGGATGCCGTCCCAGATCGTATAGCGCGCGAGCGGGTCGCCTGCAAGAAGGGTTTGCATGCCCAGGACCGTGTGTTCGGAGGTGGCGGGCGTGACCTTGGAGTTGCCGAGGTCACTATCAAACAACTGGATGCGCTCGCCCTGGCCGAGAGGGTCCCAGGTTAGGCAGACATATCCCTTGCGGGCGAAGGTGACGAGCACCTGCTGCCAGGCATCATGGGCCTTGGCCCCGTTTTCGTGGCCAAGCGGGAAGAGAATGGCGGGGTAGGGACCGCTTCCCTTCTTGGGCACGTAGAGATTCGCGGTGACGTAGAACTTGGGTTGGCTTTCGAAGACAATCTTCTCGATGCGGTAGTCGTCGGCTTCAATGACTCCCAGAACTTTTGCGTTCAGTGGTGTCTTTTCGGGGAAGCCACCCAGCAGGCGGATGAAGCGTTCGCGAAATGCGTCTTTGCGCGCCTTGGCGTCTTCCGCAGTCCACTTGGCGACGGCAGCTTCACGAGCGTCGAGCAGGGCAAAGGCGCGCCGCTGCTCATAGTTGTTGAGTTGCTGATGGAAGGTGCGGTAGTCGGTATGGTTACGCAGAAAATCGAGGCTGGTATCGACCTGAGCGGCCGCGGGTTGCAGCAGCGCGGTTATGCCTAGCAGAACAAGAAAAAGAAACGGTTTCATGACACTCCCTGGCGCCGGAAGGTCCCGTGATGTCCGCAATGACGAGACGACCGCAACATGTGCGTCTGGTAAGCCCTCTGAGTCCGCAGTTCCGGCAGACTGCGGCGTGCGGGGATTATCGATGAGCCCCTTGGCAGCCGAAGGTATTGGCAGCCAAGGGGCTCTGGATCATCGAATCGATACTTTGGAGAACAGGATACCCTAGAACTCCAAACGAAGACCGAGCTGGCCGCTACGAGGGCCAATACGGGTAGAGGTGATGACGCCTGCGTTCGCGGCGCGGATGTTGTTCACTGGCAGACCGTAGATAGGTGTGTTGAAGGCATTCTGGAAAGTAGCCTCCGCTACCACCCGGAACTTCTCGGTGACCTGCATGCGTTTGTGCAGACCCATGTCAAAACGGTTCATCGGGGGGCCGGTCAGCGTATTGGCTCCGGCATTGCCGAAGCGTCCGACGTTTACGTCCGGGCGTCCATCGCCATTGGTATCGCCAGGAACCACGAAGGCTCCCACGTCGAACCAGCGGTTGATGTTGCGGTCAGAACCAGACAGGTTGCCATCACCGATGCGGTCCGGTCGGCCCGTTGTGATGTTTGTGCCTGTGGTGTCAAAGCCGTTGAAGCTGGGGCTGAAGAAGAGCCCTGTTTCCCCGGTATAGAGCGTGCTGATTGTCCATCCGCCAGCAATCCACTTTGACGTCTTGCTTCCGGAGTTGAGGAAGGTCTTCCCGGGGCCGAAGGGCAAATCGTAAAGCACCGTCGCCACCACGCGATGACGTGAGATGTAGCTGGCATTTCCGTAGTCAGCCATGCGGTTGTAGGAGTTGAGCGGGGCGCTGCCGTTGTCACCGTCGCTGTGGACGTCGGTGAGCGCTTTGGCCCAGGTCCAACCGGTCTGGAAATACAGGCCATTGTTGGTGCGGCGCTCGGCGGTCAGGTGCAGCGAGTGGTAGTTATGCGTGCCACCGTTCTGGAGGTAGTTCACCGTATTCAGATGAGGGAAACGGCGGCGCGCGAACGTGAAGGTCTCCGTGCTGGGCAGAGGTTGGTTGATGTTCTGTCCCACGGTGAGCTTTCGCGTATTCGTGCCGATGTAAGAAGCGCGTAAGGCTACTTTTTTCACTTCGTGTTCGACCGTCAGATTCCACTGCTGGATGTACGGAATGCGGAAGTTAGGGTCGATACCCGAGAAGCTCTGGACGCCCACGGAACCAAAACCGCCGGGGAAGGCATTTGGGAACTGGAACCACGGCGTGCCATTGGTGAAGACGTTGGTGAACGATTCCTGCGATACGAAGGGCCCACCAGTGCCTACACGCCACAGAGAACTGGTCATGTAGTCGTAGTAGATGCCATAGCCGCCGCGGATGACGGTGATGCCCTCATCAAAGGGACGGTAGGCAAAGCCAAAGCGAGGCGCAAAGTTGTTCTTGTCGCTACGCCACAGGCTGCGTGGCTGTTTCGCTTCCGCCGCGGTCAATACCGGCACCAGATCGATGGGGAAGGTTGGGTTGATATCCTTCAGCACGCCAGCGCTGGGGACCACGAGAGATGCGGTTTCCGGAATGAAGTTGAAGAGGTAATCGTTCCGCTCGTGGTAGGGCGGATTGAAATCGTAGCGCAGGCCAAGGTTCAGGGTGAGCTTGCGGCTGATCTTCCAATCGTCCTGTACATACCAGGCAAAGTCCGTATTCAAGGCGTCGATGGCCGGAGCGATGTTCGCGCGTGATGCGGTCTGTGGAAGGCCGAGCAGGAAGTCTGCGTAATCAAAACGGGAGAAGGCTCCAGTGAAGGAGTAGACACCATACTGCTGCACGGGGAAGTTGGTGCCGCCGGGGAAGTTGGTGCCGCGATTCCGACGGAATTCCACGCCTGCTTTGGCGGTGTGTGCGCCCTTGATCCAGGTGAGGTTGTTGACGAACTGCAGAGTTTGCTGGCTTGGGTTCTGGTAGATGCCGGTGCCGCCAATTGCCGTGAAGTTATTGAAATTGAAAATCGGCATACCCTTGTCGAGCTGCTGGTTCCACTGCATGCCCTGTAGGCCAAGATCCCTCACCAGTCCGGGACCATCAATGGGATTTTCGAAGGGATTACGTTCCCGCATCAAGCCAACGCGAAATTCGTTGATCAGGGTCGGCGTGAAGATGTGGGTATCGGAGACGCTGAAGGATACGTTGTAGCGCTGCTGATCGGCTTCAGGCATGGTAACCAGGGGCTGGGTGTATCCGTAAGTGCCGCCACGGTTCCAACTGAAGCGCCCAAAGAGCGAGTTCTTCTCGGAGAAGTTGTGGTCAAGACGTCCTTCGGCCTGACGCTTGGTGGTGCCGCGTTCTCCGACGCCACGCCAGTTGCTGACGTAGGTGTTCGGCGCGCCGGTATTCGGTTCCAGGTAGAAGCGTTGCGTTGCCACTTTTGCGGCCTGGGTGATGCGGGCGTTGGGGATGATGTTGCCCGCGAACGGTGTCTGACTGAAAGGGTCGACGAGCGTGATGTTCGTGAGGGACGAAAAGTCTCCGTCGCGGAAGGACATCGTAGGCAGATTGTTGTTGAAGATCTGCTCGGCGCGCGTGGGCGAGTATTCGAAGGTTCCAAAGAAGAAAGTTTTATTACGCACGATGGGGCCGCCCAGGCTGCCACCTACGTTGTGCGCGCGCGTGTTGGGGACAGTGGGTTGAAAGGTGTTCCGGGCGTTCAGCCGGGAGCCGCCAAAGTAATAGAAACCACTTCCGTGATACTCGTTGGTTCCGGATTTCGTTGTGGCATAGATGCCGCCGGGCGTGGAGGATTCGGCCTTATCGTTGGCCAACTGTACACGGACTTCGCCGGTGATTTCCATGTTGCTCTGCGCCGGAAGGATCGCATTGCCGAACAGCGGTGAGCCTTGTGTAATGCCATCGACGGTCATGCCCCACTGTCCTCCGCGTGTGCCGGCAAAGCTGTAGTTGGAGCCTTGGCCCTGTTGCGCGCCGGGCGTTCTTACGGCCACGTCGGAATAGAAGCCCTGGTTCATGTTGCCACGGCTATTGAGAGGCATGCGCACGATTTCGTCGTGGCTTTGGACTGACCCAATATCCGGGCCCTCTGTGTTGATGATGGGAGCGCTGCCTTCCACCTGTACTTGTGTGCTGACGTCGCCGATTTCCAGGCGTAGATCGGTGCGAATGGTCGCTGCGGTCTGCAGCATCAGGTTGGAAACGCGGATGGTGCGAAAGCCGGGGAGCGTCGCGATGACTTCATAGTTGCCCGGAATCAACTGGCGGACTTCATAGATGCCGGAAGCGGACGTGAGCACGCGCCGCTCCACGTTAGTATCGACATTGCGTACGACAACAGAAGCACCTTCCAGGACCGCGCCCGATGGGTCGGTGGCGGTTCCCAGAATGGTTCCCAGCGTCGATTGCGCTTGCGTATAGGTAGCAATAACAAGGGGCAACAGCAAAGTCGCCATCCATATTGCCCATGGCCTTCGAGAAAGCTGCATGGTTCAGGTTCACCTCATGAGTAAGATCTGCCGGGGACATTGGTCTGTAGGGAGGAGACGGAGCGCCCTTCAGGGGAAGCGGACGGGAGTCCAAGAGTCCTTGGCGTATTTAGCTATTCTGGAGTCAGTGTTCTTAGTGAGTCCTCAAGAGAGAGTTCAATTTGTATCAATGAAACTCATTGGCAACATCCCAAATACCTACGAATTCGGCGACTTCCGTGTGGATGCGGCAACCTTACAGGTCTTTCGTAATGGCAGTGTTCTGGTGATTCCCCCGAAGGCAGTGGAGGTGCTGGTTGTGCTGCTGAATCAGCCCGGTGATATTGTGACGCGGGCGACACTGCTGAACACGGTTTGGCCGGACACGGTGGTAGAGGAAGCCAATCTGTCGCAGTACATTTATCTGCTGCGAAAGGCGCTGATGGTGAAGGGTGGTCGGAACACGATCATTACGGTGGCGGGGCGCGGGTATCGCTTTGTGGAGGAAGTGCGGGTGGTCAGCGGGCCGCGTAGCCGTAGCACCGGGCAAGGCGTGGTGACCGAGGCGCGGCCAACGACACCGGTTTTGACGATTCTGCCCTTCGAGATGCTCGATAAGGAATCCCGTGCGGCCCGGCTGGGACTGGGAGTTGCGCAGAGCGTGGCCCAGCGTGTGGTGCGCCTGCGGGGCATATCCGTTCGACCGGTAGGGAACCAGGACTATTCGACGCTCACCTTGCGCGGATCGATTCTGGTGCGGCAGGGGCGGGTGCGTACAGCGGCTGAACTGATCGATAGCGGAGACGGCGCCTTGCGTTGGGCGGAAACTGTGGATGAAAACGTGGGTGACTGGTTTTCGGTGCAGGATACGATCGCGGACCGCATCGCTCTGTTGTTGGCACCAAAACTATCAGATGAATATGCGATGCAGCATGGCGCCGCGCGGCAGAGTGCTCTCAGCCTGTACCTGAAGGGGCGGTATTACTGGAATCAAAGGACCGAGCATGGATTTCAGAAGGCGATCCAGCACTACGAGAAGGCGGCGTCCATTGATCCACAGTTTGCACTGGCCTATGCAGGTTTGGCAGATTGCTACAACCTGATGAGTTATTACCTGCCGGTTTCGCCGAGAGTGACGGGACCAAAAGCCATGCAAGCTGCGCGCAGTGCCGTGGAACTGGACCCAAACTTAGCGGAGGGTTATGTCTCGCTGGGGCGCGCCATCCTGGAAAACGAATGGAATTGGGAGTCAGCGGAAGCGACATTCCGGCGCGCGCTGAGTTTAAACCCACATTACGCCACCGCCTATGGGTGGTATGCCTGTCTGCTATTGGCGGAAAACAGGCCCACCGAGGCTATGGTGCAAATGATGCGAGCGCATGAGCTGGATCCGAATTCGCTTACGTTAAATCGGGACCTGGGCTTCTTTCACTACATGGAAGGAAGAACCCGAGAGGCCGTGACGCAGTTGGAAGAAACGCTGGAAATGGAGACCACTGCGGTGCTGACGGCCATCTATCTGGCCAGCGCCTACGCGAGTGCGGGAAGTTTTGATAGGGCGCGAAGCCTACTGCGGCAGTGTCAGAAGGACGATCCGCACAACGCTCGGTTACATTGCGAGTTGGGGTGTGTAGAGGCGGCCGACGGGCATCCGAAGAGAGCGTTGGAAATCGGGCGGCAGGTTCTGCGGGATGCGGAAAGTCACTATGTTTGTCCCTTCGACTTGGCCATGCTCTACGCTTCGGCCTGCGATCTGGATAGCGCGTTCCAATGGTTGCGCGTCAGCTTGACAGTGAGGCCCTGGCGCTTAATCTATGCGGCCGTGGATCCGCGCCTGGAAAATCTTCGGGGCGATCCGCGGTTTGCCGAGATTCTGAAGCCGTTGCGCTTCCGAAGTCGATCTCTAAACGAGCTGGCAGAGCTGGAGTGAAGTCGCGAAGCTGGCAAGGGAAATGAAAAGGGGGCGGGCGCCGCATATCTGGGGCGCCCGCCCTCTTTGTCGCCAAAGGGCTACTAAAAGTTGACGATGGCTGCGAAGGAAGCCGGTTCCAGGCTGGCTCCGCCGACCAAACCGCCGTCAATGTCTTCCACGGCCATCAGTTCTTTTACGTTGTTGGGCTTCACGCTGCCACCGTAGACGATGCGCACTGCGGCTGCTGCGTCGGCTCCAAACTTTCCGGCCACCATGGCGCGGATGGCTTTGTGGGTTTCGCCCGCGACTTCGGGAGTCGCGGTTTTGCCGGTGCCAATGGCCCAAACAGGTTCATAGGCGATGACGATTTTGGCGAACTGTTCCGGCGTCAGTCCTGCGATGCCGCCATCAAACTGGGTCTGCAGCACGTCGTTGGTGCGGCCAGATTCGCGTTCTTCCAGCAGCTCACCCACGCAGACAATGGGCGTCAGGCCTGCTGCCAACGCCGCGACGGTGCGTTTCAGCACGGTGGCGTCGGTTTCGCCGAAGTATTGGCGGCGTTCGCTGTGGCCAATCACCACATAGGTAGCTCCCGTGGCGGCGAGCATAGGGCCCGAGATTTCGCCGGTGAAGGCGCCTTCGGTCTCCCAGTAGAGGTTCTGGCCACCGATGCCGACGTTGGAGCCAGCGGTAGCGGCAACCGCGGCGGGCAGGTCGACAAAGGGAGCATTGATTACGACTTCGCGGCCCTCAGCAGACGCCACCAGCGGCAGAAATGCCTCAAAAAAAGCAGTGGTTTCGGCGGGCGTCTTGTACATCTTCCAGTTGCCAGCCATAAACGGTGTTCTCATTCGATTGCCTCCAGGAAACTTTCTCCTCGGGAGATGGTCCCTCGGGAGATGGGTGTCAGAAAATTGTGCGCCACGGTCTGCCCGATATCGGAAAGGGATTGCCGCGTTCCCAAGTTGATGCCTGCTACTCGTCCGGGAGCATAGGTCAGAAGTGGGGTGTATTCGCGGCTATGGTCCGTGGATGGGGTTGTGGGGTCGCAGCCGTGATCGGCGCAAAGAATTAGCAGGTCGCCTTCGTGCATGGCCTGCATGGCGAGGGGTAGCCACGCGTCCACATCTCGAAGAGCTTGGGCATATCCCGCTACGTCGTTGCGGTGGCCATAAAGCATGTCGAAATCGACAAGGTTTGCAAAAACAAGGCCCGGGTCCACCTGATGAATGGCGTCCAGAATCGCCTGCATGCCCTCTTCGTTTGAGGCAGTGCGGTGACTGCTGTGGAGGCCGCGGCCCAGAAAGACATCGGAGATTTTGCCGATGCCGTGGACGGCGATGCCAGCTTCCCGCAAGCGGTCGAGTAGCATGTCCGGCGGCGCGATCGCGTAGTCGTGTCGGCGGGACGTGCGGGTGAAGGCCCCAGGTTCACCAACAAATGGCCGTGCGATGACGCGGCCCACTTCGTGTGGTCCGCGCAGGATGTCCCGGGCGATTTCGCAGATTTCGTAAAGCTCGCGAACGGGGACGACGGATTCATGGGCGGCGATCTGGAAAACGCTGTCGGCCGAGGTGTAAATGATCAGCTTGCCGGAGCGCATGTGTTCTTCGCCGAGTTGCTGGATGATTTCGGTGCCAGAAGCCGCGATGTTTCCCAAAATGCCGCGCCCCGTTCGTGCGGTCAGTTCGTCAAGAATCGCTGGTGGAAACCCGTGGGGGTAGAGCGGAAGCGGCTGGGCGAGGTGGATGCCTGCCATCTCCCAGTGGCCGGTGGTGGTGTCTTTGCCCGGGCTAGCCAAGGCGCAACGTCCAAAGCCTCCCAGGGGGTGGGGCGCCGGGGGAATCCCGTTGAGCGGGCGTATATTGCCGAGTCCCAGTGCCTGCAGATGGGGAAGATGCAGGGGCAGAGCCCGGGCGATATTTCCTAAGGTGTCACTGCCCGCATCGCCATAGGCGGCAGCGTCCGGCATTTCTCCAATGCCTACACTGTCGAGCACCACCCAAAAAATGCGGCGAAACGGCATAGCAACCCTCTATTCTTTCACAGCCCAGGGGCTTGGCTGGAGCCGATATGGGTGAGGGAGGTCCGAAATACCGCGTGCCGATGGAACTGTGCTTAGCTGAAAGTGGGTTCAATCCCGCCTGTTATGGATATTAATACGCTCTACGATGCAGCGCTCACCGTACTGTTGTTCGTGATTCTGGTGGCTCCGCATGAGTTTGCTCACGCCTGGGTGGCGATGCGTCTGGGGGATGATACTCCCGTGCTGCAGGGGCGGGTTACCTTGAATCCGTTGGTGCATATCGACTGGGTGGGGACGGTGATTTTGCCCGCCGTCGCCTCGATGTTCAGCGGAGCTCTGTTTGGGTGGGGGAAGCCTGTACTAACAAATCCCAACAAGCTGCGTGGTGGCTTGAATGGGTTGGTGAAGGTAGCGTTGGCGGGGCCAGCCATGAATCTGTTGCTGGCGGTGCCCTTTGCGGTACTGGCGGGGTTGCTGTATGGAAAAGAGCCTGCAATCTTCGCTTTTTGCTTTCGCGCGACAGTCTTGACGATTTTTCTTGCGATTTTCAATATGATGCCGGTTCCGCCGCTGGATGGCTCTAAACTGCTGATCGCGGCGCGCGTGCCCGTTTCGGTAATGGACGGGCTGTACCGATTCGGATTTCTGTTGCTGATTCTTGCCATGATCGGGACGCCCCTCGGGCACTGGATGGGCAGCATCAGTGAATGGGCTGCCATCTCAATGATCCGTCTGTTTATTTAAGCCACTTTTTCGCTCCGTTCCTGCAGCTGCCAACGGCTCAGGCGGGTGGTAACGGCTGGTGTCCGGGGCGGACCTGTGGCGAGCTTCCCCTGCGTTTGAGGGCGTGATTCAGGCCTGCCGATGTGCAAATCCCGCCAAATCATTTCCATCCAATAACGCCTTGGCGGGCGGCATAGGGTGTTCCAGTTGTTATGATGAGAGGAAACCCTGGGAGGGGTTTCCGTGAATGGGACCGCTTGGATGGCAAGAAACCATGGCGATCGCCGTTCTCGCTCTGTTAATCTTCGGCCCGAAAAAGCTGCCGGAGTTGTTCTCGCAGGCGGGGAAGGCGCTTGCGCAGTTCCGCAAGGCGTCTAGCGATTTGAAGTCGACTTGGGAACGCGAGATGACTGTCATCCGGGAAGAAGGGGAATCGCTTCGAGAAGAAGCGAAGAAGGCGTATTTCGAGGAAGATCAAAACAACACCTCCTCGTATTACGATTCCCCGTACGACGATCCATATGCCAGCGACTATCCAGCCACAGCGAGTGGCTCCGCTAGCGGGACCGACGGCGTTTCTTCCGATGACAGCGCGCAAACAGAAACCGATAACCTGAACTCATCAATGGCCACAGATTCCGGCGCAAACGGTCAAGCGAAGACCGATTCTTCTAGCTCCGCGAAAAGGCCAGCCCCTGAAGGCACAGTTGCTCAAGGCAGTGAGCCCGCATAACACCGCAATGCCAAGTAGCATGCATACCGGCAGCATTGGCGTGATGCATTTGGTGTAAAGGGCTATGGCATCCCTGTAACTCAAGTTGCGGGGATGCCTGCCGTATTCTGAGTACGCTTGTGCGAGCACGCGTGCCCGGTGAGGGCGCCGTGCCGTTTGAGGATACTTGTTTCCGTTGATTTGAGGGCTGAACCAACCATGCCGCAGGACGAAGAGAAGAAAGAGCCAACGGGCTCACAGGAACGCCGTGACTACACGGAATACGGCGAATCATCACAGTCCTTGAACCCCGCTGATACGCCCACTGGCGCGGCGGATAACTTCGCGTCCCCAACTTCCGAGAAGCCGGAAGACTCCGGCGACCCGCAAAGTTCCCACGACGGGCAAAGCTCCGAATATGAAGGCCGTATCCCGGATGACGCGATGCGGAGCTATGCTTGCGACGAAGATGGCTATGCGGACTACGAGGGCAGAGACCCGGGCAGCCTGATGGTGGAACCGGGTGATACTCCGCCCAGCGACCCGGGCGTCAATCCTGTAGATCCTTACCAGGTGGAGCCCCATCCAGACGAGGACCAGCCCTACAGCTACGACTACTATGAAGATTCGTATTCCGACACGTCTAAAGACTTGGTGACTTCGAAAGATGTCGCCACCGCCGTCGATGAAAAGGTAACCACGCCTGCGGTGGCGTCCGGTACCGGTGGCAAGCCGCCCGGCGGTGGTTCTTCTGACGACGATGACGAGGATGAAGACGAAGATGGCATGCTGCGGATGTCCTTTATGGACCATCTGGAAGAACTGCGCAGCCGCCTGATTCGTATCGTAGCGGGGCTGTTGATTGCCTTCGTGGTCAGCATTGTCTATTCGCCCGAGCTTTGGGATATTGTGCAGCAGCCAGCCGAGGCGGCACTTACCGAACTGGGCATCGACCCGCCAAACCTGACGCAGATTCAGCCGATGGAGGCCTTCAATGTGGTCTACATCAAGCTTCCGCTGATCTGTGCGTTGTTTCTGGCGTCGCCGTGGATTCTGTGGCAGGTATGGGGCTTCATTGCCCCTGGTCTCTATAAACGGGAGCGGCGTTGGGCTGCCCCCTTTGTTATTGGGTCTGCTGGCCTGTTCATTACCGGCGGTCTGTTTGCCTACTTTGTGGCATTTCGCTTCGGTTTGACCTTCCTGCTCGGAATTGGGCGGGATATTCACATTACGCCGATGGTCTCCATCAGCGAGTACTTCGATCTATTCATGAATGTGGTGCTGGCGATCGCGGTTGTGTTTGAACTGCCAGTGCTGATTTTCTTTCTGACCTTGCTGCGCATCGTGAATCCTGGATTCCTGATCCGGAATTCGCGCTACGCCATTCTGGGCATCGTGGTTCTAGCTGCAATCATCACGCCCACCCCGGACATCTTCAACCTGATGATCTTCTCCGTCCCGATGATCGTCCTCTTCTTTGTCGGCGTGTTGCTGAGCTACGTGCTGGTACTGCATCAGGATGGGCGTCGCTTCCCCTGGAAGGTCCTTGCTTGGACGCTGGCGGGTGTTGTGGCGATCGTGGCTGGGGTACTCTCCGTGGCTCTGTTCTACTACGGCTATCAATGGCAATGGTCCTGGCCATTCCTGATTCCGTAGTCTCGCGCCGGTCACCCTGGCGGTGTTACTGCCGCCGGGGAACGTGGCTCAAGCGATAGACCAAAGGTGAGTTCTCATGGATCTGGACGCTGTGCTTGCGCAGTTGGTGGCTGAACGCATGCGTGTCGACCGCCTGATTCAGCAATTGGAACGGTTGCGAGACAATGAGGGGAAGGCGGCAAGGCCGCGTTCGCGCCGTGGCAGAAAGTATATGAACCCCGAAGAGCGGATGGAAGTTTCGCGCCGCATGCAGCAATATTGGGCAGCGCGGAAGCGCAATGGTTCTGCTGGCGCGGAACGTACGCGACCTAGCGGAAAATGATGCAATGAGGCGGGTTCCGGACGTCTCCAAGGCAATGGCCGTGGTATTCTGAAAGAGTGTGGGCGGCTAGCTCAGTTGGGAGAGCACCGCGTTCGCAATGCGGGGGTCGTGGGTTCGAATCCCATGCCGTCCACCAAAACCTTCCCCAGGTTTTTCCCCCTTCTCTGATTGTTCCCAAGCCCCTATTTTCGTAGGCTGCTTCGCAGACGGCATTAACCCTGCGCACTCGGCAATAGCTGTCGGAACATCTGCACCAGGGCATAGGCCACAATAATCAGCGTCAATATGAAGCCGCCGCGGATGAGCTTTTCCTTCCAATCGTCGAAAAGCCGACGTTCGCCGACGATCCAGGCCACTGCGAAGCCCCCAATTAAGCCACCAATGTGGGCGGCCTGATCGATGGATGTAATCATCAATCCGATAATTAGCATGTAAAGCATCCACTGGATGAAGTGGTTGCGGATCGCAATCCCGATGGATGAACGTTGCAGGTAGCCGTAGGCGATCATGGCTCCAATAAGCGCGCAGATGCCGGCGGAAGCTCCAACGGAAAGAGATTGTGGCCTCCACCACGAACTAGCGGTGAATCCAGCAATCGATCCCAGGATGTAGATCAGCGCCATGCGATAAGAGCCGAAGAATTCTTCCACCATGGGTCCTACATCTTTCAGGACCCAGGAATTCATCGCCAAGTGAAAGATCCCCGCGTGCAACATACCGGCGGATACCAGACGCCACCACTCTCCTTCGACTCTGATTGCGTAGGCGTCCTTCCCGCCGAGTAGATCCAGCACGGACATTGGAAAGCCCGGTCCTATCAGATCGAGGAACTGAATCTGACCAGTAAGGCGGAAGGTGACCACCACGGAAATAATGAAAAAGCTGAAGTTCACCAGCATCAACGCGTTTGTAACGACGCGTGCGTTGGAACCTCCTCCTCTCGCACGTTCCTCCGTTCCCACGACTGCGATGGGTTTGGCATTCATGGGATTCCCGCAATAGGGGCAGATTTTTTCGCTGGGATTGACGAACGCTCGGCAGTGCGAGCACATACGAAGGTTAGGCATTGTTCTCTCTCATGGTACGAAAGCTTGCGGCGCCGCTAGGGAACGGCTTGGCGTGCCTGCGAAATGGCGCAGGGAAAAGCTGACGCTTTCGTCCACAAAGAAGGGACGCCGGAGGGGGTAAAAGTGTGATGCAATGGGATCGGCATTTGCCAATAGTCTATCCCGTGAGCGGTGATACAATCTGAGTTTCCGATGGTGAAGACCGAGAACGAATTACGCGAAGATATCGTCCGAGTGGGCCGCTTGGTATTCGAGAAGGGCTGGGTTGCCGCCAATGACGGAAACATCAGCGTCCGGCTCGATGACGAGCGGATTCTTTGTACGCCGACGGCGACCAGCAAGGGCATGTTGCATGCAGATGATTTGATCATCGTCGACATGCAAGGCAACAAAATTGCCGGTCGCAAGGCACGCACGTCGGAAATCATGATGCACCTGACGGTGTATAACCTGAGGCCCGACATCAAAAGCGTGGTGCATGCGCATCCCCCTGTGGCGACAGGTTTTGCTACGGCGGGCCGGAGCCTGAACATGGCTCTGTTGCCAGAGGTGGTGATCACCCTGGGCTGTGTGCCGTTGGTGGATTACGGTCTGCCGGGAACCAATGCCCTGACCGATCCCATGCTGCCGTTGATTCCGAAATATGATGCGTTGCTGATGGCCAACCATGGCGCTGTCTGCTATGGCACGGATTTGTGGCAGGCCTATTTCCGCATGGAAACGGTGGAGCACTTCGCGCGGATTTCCCTGGTTGCCGAACTGTTGGGCGGCGCCAAAGCGCTTCCGCAGGTGGAAGTGGACAAGTTGATTGATTCCCGCGGCCGTTACGGCGTGCAAACGCAGGTTCGTGCGGAGCCCGGTTGTCCGGCATCCATGGAAGACTTGATGCGGCATCAGACGGGATCTGACAAGATTGAAGTTACCCGGGACGAGCTGATCGCTCTCGTGGAAGAAGCCATGCGGGCGCGTGGTGTGGTTTAGCCGTTCGCGAGACCTGAGGAATACAGCTCGAAATTTGGAGGATAGGTTGTCATGGGCGAAGCATTGGGAATGATCGAGACCAAGGGTCTCATTCCGCTGATTGAGGCTGCCGACGCCATGGTGAAGGCTGCCAATGTCACGTTGGTTGGCTGGGAAAAAGTGGGCGGCGGTCTGGTGACCGTGCTGGTCCGCGGAGATGTGGCCGCCGTGCGCGCTGCCACCGATGCAGGCGCTGCTGCCGCGCGTCGTGTGGGTGAACTGCTATCCGTGCATGTCATTGCCCGTCCGCACCAGAGCCTGGAAGAGATTCTGCCGATCGGCAAATCCACCAACACCCGCCTGTAGCGCGAATCGGACGCACTGAGCCCTCATGATTCTGGCAAGAGTAGTTGGGACGGTGGTGGCCACCCGGAAGGACCCTCGTCTGGAGGGGCGCTCTCTGATGGTGCTGCAGCCGGTGGACCCGGACGACAAGCCGCAGGGGGCTTATGTGGTGGCCGTGGATACCGTGGGTGTCGGGGTCGGAGAGCGCGTGATTGCGGTTTCCGGTAGTTCGGCCCGCATGGCCGAAGGCTGTGCGACCTTGCCCACGGATTGTTCCATTGTCGGCATCGTGGATACATTCACGGTGGTACGGCCGGACCCCGCGCGGGACAGTTCCGGGAAGGCTTAGGAGCAACGCCGTGAACCTGGGCCGTGTAATTGGCAACCTGCACGCCACTATCAAGAACGAAGGATTGACTGGCCAGCGGCTGCTTCTGGTGCAACCCGTCGATGAGAACGAGGTCGCCAAAGGCAAGCCGCTGGTTTGTTCTGATTGGGCGGGCGCGCGAAACGGCGACATCATTTGGTGGTGCCGGGGCCGCGAAGCTAGCTTCCCCTTTTCCCCTACGCACGTCCCTACAGACGCAACCATCGTCGCCATTGTGGATCGACTGCACTTGGCTGCAGATGCAGGGCAGCCTGAAGGGCAAGAGGCCGCAACTGTGGGCGCACCTGCGCTTGTAGCCACGGCGAAGGAGCGAGCCTAATGCTGATTGGACGCGTGATTGGCGAGGCCATTGCTACACACAAGCACGAAAGCTACGAAGGGCTGGCTGTCTTGCTGGTGCAGACTCTGGAACTGGACGGTAGTCCGCGTGGCGTGCCCATGGCTGCCGTGGATGCCGTAGGCGCTGGCGTTGGCCAGTTGGTGCTCTTTGCCCCGGAAGGCTATTGCGCGATGAGCGCGATCGGCCGCATGCAAACGCCCATCGATACAGCCATTCTCGGCATTATCGACCACCTGGATCTGGTGGCTCTCCCCGCCGCCGCTGTTTAGCTTTCGAGCTCCTTCGTCGACAGGCTGACCCATCGCGTCAGCAACAAAACCCCAAACGTACAGCCGATAAGGAATTTCAGGACTTCCGTCGTGGAGTAGATCTGGTGATAACCCCAGAACTCCTTGCCGATGTCGGTCTGGCGCGCATTGGCCACGAAATCCATCATCGCGCCCAGGCGAGTAATCTCTGGAGTGAGAAAGAAGTGAGCGACGGCCACAATCAACAGCATCGTGACGGGCATGGCGATGATGAAGAGCCGAGTGGAGCCGCGTAGCGTAATCAGCACGAGGGTTACTCCCAATAGAAGCTGCACTTGCTCCCAGGTGCTGAAATACAAACGGTTCATCTCAGAGGCCTGGAAACGGAGAAGATGCCTGGCTTCATCCTTGCCGAGGGTGTTAATGCGCTCACTGGCAGCAGCGGTAGGGGCGTCCAGAATGCGCTCCACACTGCGGAAGTTCTGGGTTGCGACAAAGAACATGAACAAGCTACCGAGCAACCATGCGCCCAGCAAGAACGAAGCAACACGACGATTGTGCATGAATACTGGCTAGTTTACCGTGCCCTGCAAAACGGTTGGAGGTGTACGGGAAATATGACAATTGGATGTATTTCAGGGGGCGGGTGCGCGACCCGAAGCGAGCCACAAAACAATGCGGCCCGCAGTCCACAAAGGGAGCCGGGGCCGCATTCGAGTTACTTAGGAAGGGGCGTTGCTAGGAAGTAGCGAGACTACTTCACTTGTTTGCCGTAGTCCTTGTAGAGCTTCGCCACATTGGCTTCCTTCTCGTCGCCCGGGTGGATGATCACGCGATAGCGGAAACGGACTTTTTGGCCGGGCGCCAGCTTCAGGGATCCGTCCAAGCTCTTGTTGTTTTCGAAGTCATGCACGCCGAATGGGTTCACGGCGAACAGACCGTAGTCACGTGCATGCCAGTAGGTGGGGTGACGCGGATTCTTCGGGTGGTCAAAAATGGCGATGCCGAGTTTTTCACCGTCCACGATGGCGCTGTAGTCAGCCCAGGCCGCGCGCTTACCCCAGATGCTCTTGCCTTCCTCGCCATTGGAATTCACCATGCGACCAGTGCGCTTGGGTTCGGCAGGCCGCTTGGCATCGGGCAGTTCGAATTCAGGGGCAGTACGGATGGCGAAGGTGCCTTCCTTGGTATCGCCGAAGTTGGCGTCGGCTTTCGCGGTCAACTCCACATCGAAGTCAATGATGCGCATGGTGGGGTGCTTGTGAAACACCATGGTGCGCTTTTCTTCGACAAGCAACTCGCCCTTGGGGCTCTTCCAGGCGAAACGCGCCGAAAGAGAACCGCTTTTGGCGCCGCCCTTTGTCTGGTCGACGGCGATTAACTCCACGATGCCAAGATTATCTTTCTTGAAGCTGGGATGGTTTCCCCAGAAATCAATGCCATTGACGTTGCCGTGCGTGTACCACAACCCCTGGTGATGAATGTGGTCTTTCATCTCGCCTTCGCGATTTTCCATGGGGTAAAGCCGGCTAACAATTTTGCCCGATGCGGAACGCAGCGGATGCAAGAACGGCTTTGGCTTTGCGAGATAAAGATCACTCTCGTGTTTGCCGTCGATGGAGATGGAAATCTTCTCTCCGTCCTGGCGGATATCCACCTGCGCGGTGAGGTCCATCGGACAAATACTCATGCCTACCAAGGCCAGCATGCCTAGCATGGAGCGGTGAATGTGCATGTGCAAACTCCTTCCGGTAAAAAGACACCATGCCGCGCAATGTTCAGGCCACATAATCTTGGGCCGCACAGTCTTTGGGCAGGGCACAGACTTAGATCTGTTTTCGGTAGCGACGCTGCGCTCTATTGTTGCAAATCCCGTAGGTGGGGACCAATTAAGCACGCTTCGCAAAACGGTGAAAATTGACGCGGCAACCAAAGCCTATCCGCTTTTTACGGGCTTGCTGGTCGGCTTGCCGTTGGGGGTATATTGGGGATTTCGTTCCGTGGGCAACACGGCCCCGGTGCGTTTCCAGAAAGCCAGGATCTCATCCACCAGTTCGTCGCGTTTGGCTCGATGCGTCAAAGCAAGGTCGTGGTGTTCACCGAGATCCCTGGCAAGGTTATAGAGTTCCACAGAGCGGTTGGTGTCGATCTTTGCTCGTCCGCCATCCAACTGCCATTCCTCATGGTAGAGATGCAGCTTCCAATCTCCTTTACGCACCACGGTAACGGGCCGTGTACGAAAAATAGGGTCGCGGCCCCGAATGACGGGGTCGTCCAGATAGCCGGGGAAATGCCAGAATAAGGTCTGTCTGCGCAGTTTGCCGGATTCCCGCAGTACAGGCAGAAGGCTTTCGCCATCCAACACCGTTCCCGATGCAGGCTTCGCACCCGCCAGAGCCAAAAAAGTGGGGTAGAAATCCACGTTGCTGACGGGCGTCTCGCACACAGCGCCCTCGCGGATTTTTCCTGGCCAGCGGGCAATGGTGGGAACGCGGATGCCGCCTTCGTAGTAAGCGCCTTTGTTGCCGCGCAATGGTTCCTGCGATGACTTGTTCGTGCCGCCATTGTCGGAGGTGAACAGCACGAGCGTGTTTTCCTCCAAGCCAAGCTCTTTCAGTTTGTCGAGCAGGATGCCGACCCCGGCGTCGAGATCGTAGGTGCAAGCGGCGTAGAGAGGATTCTTGTGCTGCTTTCCTTTCGGCTTGCTCTTGAATTTCTCCAGAGATTCGGGACGCGCTTCCAGCGATGTATGAATGGCATGGTGCGAGACATAGGCCAGGAAGGGACGGTCGCGATTAGCCTCTAGGAATTCGCACGCTGCCTTGGTAAGCGAGAAGATGCCTTTGGGATCGGCGGGCTCGTCGCGAAACTTATTTCGGTCTGGAAACCGGGAATCAAAGTAGTCGTCGAATCCCTGGTCCGTGGGTTTGCAGCCCAGGCCATCGCCGAGGTGCCACTTGCCGAAAAGTCCCGTGCGGTAACCGGCGGCGCGCATGGCTTCCGCGAAGGTCACCTTCTCCGTCGCCAAATCTTCGACATTAGGCACCGGGACCATGCGCATTTCGGGGACGGGACCACGTTTGGTGCTGTTGACAGCGTAGACGGCATGTCTCGGCGTATACTGCCCGCTCAACATCGTGGCCCGACTTGGGGCGCAATTGGCCATGCTGGCGTAGCCGGAGCGGAAGGTCATGCCTTGTCTGCACAACCGTTCCAGGTTGGGCGTTTCCATGAAGTCTGAGCCCTGAAAGGACACGTCAGCCCAGCCGAGGTCGTCGGCAAAGATAAAGAGGATGTTCGGTGGACGGACTCCCCTAGTCGCATTCCTGGCGTTTTGCGAAGCATTGGCCACTGACGGCAACAACGCTCCCGCAGAGAACGCACTGTGCAAAAAACTTCGCCGAGACAGGGTGGGCGACGGAGCGCTGGTCGCCGTCGAAGACACAACGCTAGTGCTGGATGCTGAGGTCGCGGACATGTTGAAGCTGTTGTCTCTGTAGCCTGCGCCGCCAAGGGCAAGCAGGGAGTTCTGCTGGGTAGGGAACGGTCAACGTGCGGCCGAGTCCCAGAGAGGCGAACTACCTACACTACCTCAACTGTGTGGAGAATTGTAGACAATCACGCATCCAGCGTAGCTAGTAAACCGCGCGAGAAGGAAGATCTAGGAATCTTGTGTGACGGCGGCAGCGCGAAACTCGCGAGGCGTCATGCCGAGGCGTTTGCGAAAGACGGTGGAAAGGTGTGCGTGGGAGGAAAACCCGGTTTCGTAGGCAATGTCTGTGATATCCCTGCGTGAGGATAGCAGCAGGAGCCGGGCGCGGCGTAAACGCTGATCGATGATGTATTGTGCCGGCGTGAGGCCAAAGCCAATGCGAAAGGCGATCAGAAAGTCATGAAGCTTCCAATTCACCAGCGCAGCCAGTTGCGAAAGCCGTAGAGGCTCCGGCAGATGGGCATCAATGAACTCTCGCAGCAGCACCAAATCAGCGGAACTGAACTGGAGGCGTCCGGTCCGAGGCGCAGCTCCGGTATCTGTTGCGTACTCCCGAAAGCAGTGCAGATAGATGGCTTGTCCCAAACTGTCTGCGGACAGTTGCGCGAGATCGTCGGGCTGGTTGGACAAGAAGAGTAACTGCTCGACGGCGCGGTGTAGAAAGGCGTCGTAGTGCCCTGCCCTAGTCTGCATAGCTACGGGAACGGGTCGGCCTGCCGTCTGTGTGATGAGGTTTGTATCCAGATGCAGTTCGGCGTAGCGCACTATATTCCCAAGGGCGAGTGAGGAATAGCGCGTATCTGCCGGGACTACCCAGACTTCGCCAGCCGCTGCAGGCGCGTAGTTTCCATTAGCCCCTGATAACTCCGTTTCCAACCTACGGAAGCCACCTTTCAGATGAACAACGATGGTTGGTTGGTCGCTGGTGATGGACCACGTGGTTAGGCGGGATATGTCTTCTTCAAATACACGAAAGGAAAGCCCGTGCAGGCGCCGATCACAGAGAACACGGGAAGGCGCTCTCACGACAAGCTTGGTGTCGGCGCTGCGGTCGGCATGGCTCGATCTTGGCCGGTGATTGGCTTCCGAAGAATGTGTAAATCGCTCGGGCATTTTGAAAGCGCCCCCCAGGATTCTTTGTGGATGATAACAGCAATCGCTGAGATTCGATGAGAGTCTAATCTGGGTATTTGTGAACTCCATCAATGATTTCTGCGAGTTGCTCGAAATAGATAGAGGGGAGATACACCCAACCATGCCAGATCATTCACTGAACGGCAAAATTGTATTGATTGGTGGAGGAGCTAAGAACCTGGGCGGACTTTTGAGTCGCAACTTCGCTGCCGAAGGCGCAAAGATAGGGGTTCACTACCACAGCGCTTCTGCAAAGGCGGATGCCGAGAAAACCGTAGCTGATATTGTTGCGGCCGGCGGGGAAGCTTTCGCCATTCAAGGAGATTTCACGAAAGTCGCGGACGTGGTTGCCACCTTCGCTGCCGTGAAAAAGCACTTCGGCGGCATCGACATTGCCATCAATACCGTAGGAAAGGTATTGAAGAAACCTTTTCTGGAAACGACGGAAGAAGAATATGACAGCATGGCGGCCATCAACGCCAAGGCGGCATATTTCTTTATCCAGGAAGCGGGAAAGCAACTGAACGACGACGGCAAGATCTGCACCATTGTGACGTCGTTGCTGGCTGCATACACGGGCCTGTATTCCACCTACGGCGGCTTGAAGGCTCCGGTGGAGCACTTCACCCGCGCCGCATCCAAAGAATTCGGATCCCGGGGCATCTCGGTTACCGCGATTGGCCCAGGTCCCATGGATACGCCGTTCTTCTACGGACAGGAAACTCCGGAAGCTGTTGAGTACCACAAGTCCGCCTCGGCGCTGGGTGGCCTAACCAAAATCGAGGACATCGTGCCTCTCGTCAAACTGTTGGTGACTGATGGCTGGTGGATTACCGGGCAGACCATCTTTGCCAACGGCGGATACACCACTCGCTAGCAAGGCGCATAGGCAGCCGCCGGCATTGCTGGGCTAATATCGGGGGCTGCTGAGAAAGCGGAAAAAGGGCGGCATCTCGTGCGGAGATGCCGCCCTTTTTCGTTTGATGTAGAAGAAGTTCGGGGCGCCTTGCGCTATTCCGGAATATCAGCGACGAGATCTAGCAGCGCGTCCTCACGCACGGTGATACTCTTTTCAACGCGACGCCCGTCGCGTTCGATCACGATGCGATAGGACCCGGGGGCTAGCCGCAGAGTCATCGGCGTGGTTCCGTTCTGGCGGTCTCCATTGACGCTGACGGTGGCGCCCATGGGGCGGCTGGTTACCCGCACCATACCTGTGACGCCTTTCAGGTTGATGTTGACGGTACTGCCGTAATTGCCTACTTCCACCAAGCGAATTTCATTGCGAAAACCACTGCGGCGGGCCGAATAGGTGTGGCGGCCAACGGGCAGTTCCAGGCTGCAGGGTGTCTCGCAGCTCAAATCAGCATCAGCATCCACGGTGACCCGCGCACCCGGTGGGTCGCTCATGAATCGGACCGTGGTCATGCGTTCCCGGGGCGGCGAGACAGGGCGTGTTACTGGCTTCGCCGGGGTGGCGGCCGGTGTTTTCACCTCGGCTGGTTTCGAGACCGGCGTAGGTTGCGATGCAGGTTTTGTCGCCGGGCTTATCTCCACATTGGTTGCTGCTTCATCGGCTGTATTGGGGACGTTCGTGCTGGCTGCGCTAGCGCCCGCATCCGCTGAAGCATCTGCGTTGTCGGCTGTTGTTTCTTCGGGTACGGAATCGCCAGAGATAGGGCTGTCCGCCGCGGATCCACCGGCGTCAGAGGCATCCGAACTGGTGGATGGGGTATCCGGTGGTTGCGACTGTGCGGATTCCACGGTTTCGCCTAGCGACGGGACGATCTGTGCATCTTTGCCGAGCCATTGGTAGGCCACAGCAATAGCTCCACCGAGAAACAGAGTGGAGAGTACGCCGAAAATGATGCCATTGCGGCGCCTGCTGCGTGTGGTGCGCTCTTCCTCTTCCAGGTGAGCCAGCCAATCGTCGCTGCTGATGCTGCTGCGCTGTGTGCTTGTTCCAGCTGTGGCTCCGGTAATGAAGCCCGCTTCCGGTGGAGGGCTCCCGCTGCCGAGAGGAGGCAGAACTACCCTTGGTGCGGGCTTCGGCACAGGGGGAGCGGCTGCGGGCGGCGGCATCCGGTTGCCCCCAGCTGTAGCAACGTTCCCTTCCGTGAAGGCTTCATTGGCCGTCGGCAAGGTTTGGCTCATGCCGCGCGGCAAGGCATGCCAGCCCGGAACCCGGTTGCAGGCGGCAGTCAGACTATCCACGAAACCCATGCAGGTGGTAAAACGCTGCTCCGGCTTCTTGGCCATGGCCTTGCGCAGGATTTCCGCGATTTCGGTGCTCAGGGAAGGGTTCAGCAGTGCGGCGTCCGGGGCAGACTCATGCGCAATGCGATAAAAAAGCGCGGCGAGCGAATCCGCGATAAAGGGTCTTTCGCCGGTGAGTAGTTCGAAGGCGATGACGGCCAAGGAAAACTGGTCAGCGCGTCCATCCACGCTGCGCCCGTCGATCTGTTCGGGCGACATGTAGTCCGGGGTGCCCAGCATGGTGCCGCCTTGGGTCATGCTGCTGGCATCCATCACTTTGGCGACGCCAAAATCGGTAACTTTCAAGCGCCCCAAACGGTTAACCATCACGTTGGGAGGCTTCACGTCGCGATGAATAATCCCGCGGCTGTGGGCGAAATCCAGTCCACTGGCCATCTGGCGCAACAACGAAAGCACCGCATCGCGAGACAGCTCGCGACGCTGTTCCATGATGCGTTCCAGGCTTTCACCATCCACGAACTCCATCGAGATGTAGGAAATATCGTCCTGTTCTTCGACGTCGTAGATGGTGACAATATTTTCGTGGGTAAGGCTGCCCGCAGATTGCGCCTCTCGAATCAGGCGTTTACGAAGCCGCTCCAGCTTGTCGCTATCGGCGAAGTCGCTGAGGCGAATGGTTTTGAGCGCGACGGCGCGACCCAGACGGGTATCACGCGCCAGGTACACGACGCCCATGGCGCCACGGCCCAACTCCCGCTCAATTTCGTATCGACCGATTTGCTGCATCCGCGATTGCATTGTAGCCTTGCCGACCCTCTCTCCGCATCCCGGCAATCTCCGTTGACTACTGATTATGCAAGCGTATTTGCTGTACGCAAAGGGGCGAATTAGCCCCATTGCTACAATAAAAGGACATGATCCAAACGCTCTTTGGTTCGGTCCCGCAAGAGCCTACCTTCTTTGAGAAACTCCAGCAGGGAATCAAGAAGACCCGTGAGGGCCTTTCCCAGAAGCTGGAAGACCTTTTCGCGGGCCGTAAAGAAATTGACGCGGACCTGCTCGATGAACTCGAATATGTGCTGATTAGCGCTGACATCGGGGTTCGCACTACGTCTGAGATTCTGGAACTGGTTCGCCAGAAGGTAGACCGCAAGCAGTTGAAGGATATCGACGAACTGCGTTCGGTCATCCGCACCCACCTGCTTGACGTACTGCGGACGCCGGAAAAGCCATTGCCACGCGTGGCCCACCCACCTGCTGTGGTACTGGTGATTGGCGTGAACGGCGCCGGGAAAACCACTTCGATCGGTAAACTGGCGACACGCTACCGGAATGAAGGCAAGACGGTTCTGTTGGCCGCCGCAGACACCTTTCGCGCTGCTGCGATTGAGCAATTGGAAGTGTGGGGGCAACGCGCAGGCTGCGATGTCATCCGCCAAAAACAGGGCGCTGACCCTTCGGCCGTGGTCTATGACGCCATTCAGGCGGCGAAAGCACGCGGCGTCGATTACATCATTGTCGATACAGCAGGTCGGCTTCACACCAAAGAGAATTTGATGGCGGAGCTCGAGAAGATCACCCGCACCACGAAGAAGCTGATTCCAGACGCGCCCCATGAAGTGCTGCTAGTGCTGGATGGCACCACCGGCCAGAACGGTGTGGAACAGGCCAAACGCTTCACGGAAACCGGTGGCACCACCGGCATCATTTTGACCAAGCTGGATGGCACGGCCAAGGGCGGCGTGGTGGTTCCCATCGCCCGTGAGCTGAACCTGCCCATTCGCTACATCGGCGTTGGGGAAAAAGCAGATGATCTGCTGCCCTTCGACGCGGAAGAGTTCATCAACTCCATCTTTAAAAAATGAGCGACCACGCCACATACATGCGAGAGGCCTTGCGCCTCGCCGCCCAAGGCAAGGGACTCACGAGCCCCAATCCCGCCGTGGGCGCCCTTCTTGTCCGCGACGGTCAGATTGTCGGTCGCGGCTTCCATACCTGGAGCGGTGTGGACCACGCGGAAGTGATCGCACTACGCGAAGCAGGCGAACTGGCTCGGGGGGCCTCCGTTTACCTGACGTTGGAACCGTGCAGCCATGATGGCCGCACGCCCCCCTGCGCAAAAGCACTGATCGCCGCTGGTGTGGCTGAAGTGTTCTGCGCAATGGAAGACCCTAACCCGCAGGTGAGCGGGACGGGCTTCGCGGCCTTGCGCGAGGCGGGCATTGCCGTAACCTTGCTGGACGAGTTTACAGACGAGGCCACCGCCTTGAATGAAGCATTCATCCACTTCATGAAGACCGGTCGTCCGCTGGTGATGCTGAAATCCGCCGTGACCCTGGATGGCAAAATCGCCGCTCCCTGGGATAACTCTGGTTGGATTACCAGTGAGCGCGCCCGTGCCCATGTGCAGGAACTGCGGCATCAGTTCGATGCGATTCTTACCGGCATTGGCACCCTGCTGGCGGATGACTGTCAGTTGACCGATCGCTCCGGTCTGGACCGGCCGCGTCCCCTGCTTCGCATTGTGGTGGATTCGCTGTTGCGCACCCCCGTGGAATCCCGAATGGTGAAAAGCAGCAATGGTGACGTGCTGATTGCTACGACCTCGGCAGCGGACCCGGAACGGAAGGCACAGTTGGAAAAGGCGGGCGTACAGGTGCAGGCTTTCGATGGGGTGCGTGGTCGCGTCAGCCTGAAAAAACTGGTGGCTTACCTGGCCAGCCAGCGGTACCTTTCCTTGATGGTAGAAGCTGGCAGCAAGATCAATTGGGCAGCGCTGGAAGAAGACATCGTCGACAAGGTCTATTTCTACTACGCCCCCAAGATTTTGGGCGGCTTGCAGAGCCTGCCTGTTGCGGGTGGCATTGGAAAGATGAGCCGAGCCGAAGCGATTGCCTTCGAACGGTTGCGTGTCCACATGATTCCGCCCAACGAGTTTGCCGTGGAAGCCTACGTGGTGAAGGGCTAGCGTCGCTGCTGGCCCAAGGGGACTCGTCTTGGGGGAAACGGGGCCCAAGCATCGCACTGGCTGCCTGGGGCATCGAATGGAGATGTGCGTACGCCGTTCTGAGCCAGGTATGCACGTAGCTACGGACTAAGGAGCGCCGACCATGTTCACGGGCATTGTGGAAGAAGTCGGCAGAATCGGCAAATGGACGCCGCGTTCTGCTGGCGCGGAAGTCCAGATTCTCGCCGACCGCGTCACTCAGGATTCCCGGGAAGGTGATTCCATTTGTGTGAACGGCGTCTGTCTTACCGCTCGGAACATTACCAATGGCAGTTTCTGGGCTGATCTCTCTCCCGAGACCTTACAGCGGAGCGCGCTTCGCCAACTGCGCAGTGGCTCGGTCGTCAATTTGGAGCGCGCTCTGCTGCCGACCACGCGGCTCGGCGGCCACATTGTGCAGGGCCACGTGGATGGCGTCGGTACGGTCCACAGCCTGCGTGAACTGGGCGATGGCAATTGGTGGCTGAGCATCGAGATCCCGCAGGATATCGACCACTACTGCGTGTTCAAAGGCTCGGTCTCGATTGATGGCGTCAGTCTGACGATCGCGGCTCTGGAAAACCGCATTCTCTCCGTCGCAGTGATTCCGTTGACCTACGAGCATACGGCCATGCGCGGCTACCGTCCCGGTGACCCGGTGAACCTGGAAGTGGACGTGGTGGCGAAATATGTCGAAAAGATGCTGGCGACGAAGGATTTCTCGCCAAAATCTCGCCTGACCGAAGAACGGCTGCGGGACCTGGGTTACTAAGGGCGCAGGCTGTAGCGCTATTCCTTCTTACTCCGCAGCCTGCGCCTATTCGCCGCGGTTCAAGCCGCGGCGTGTAGTTTTTCCTAAAGTCCACAATCCGGCCCGCCGATGGATGCAGCGTGGGACAACTGCTTCGTCCGTTTCTCAATCGGTGTGCCCCTATTCTTTTTGGGGCGCTGCTCTGTCTGGCCATGCCGTCCCGCGCCGTCGGGCAGAACCCAGCACCCGCCTCGACGAAGCCCGCATCATCAGCCCAGCCCAGCCCGGCTAGGCCAAAGGCTTCTGAGAACAGCGCACCCGGAGCGACATCAACGCGTCCGGTGCAGACCGGCCCTTCACAAGCTGCAGTTCCGCAAATTCCAGTTCCCCAGAATGCAGATCCCCAGCGAGCCGCGCCCGCAGCTACGGCTGCGGCTATTCCGCAAGCGATGCCCGCCGAGATCGAAGAAGTCGTAGAGCCGGAATCGGAAGAAGTGGTGGAAAGCGAGTCTGCAGACGCAGAGGCGGACGCGAACTTCGGCCAAGCGTACAATTCCTCTGCAATGCCATCACCCGCGCGGGGAAACGCCATCCGTCGCCAGGCGGCCAGCGTGCAACGTCAACTCGGTGGCAGACGAAGCGGTGATGGGTTTTTCGTCTCCAATTGGTTTACGGATTCTCCGCCGGGAGTCGGGGGTGGAGCCTCCGATGACCAGATGGCTGCAAATTTTGAAGCACCCGGAGATTGCGATCCACTCGACCCATCCATAGCGGAAGCTTACATTCGCGATAGTACTCTGCGTGAGGGTGTCTCTCTTGATCTGGTCCGGGAGATCGTCCGGCGGGAATCTGGCTTCAAACCCTGTGCGCTCTCGCCGAAGGGCGCGATGGGCATGATGCAATTGATGCCGGATACAGCGGTGTCCTTAGGGGTCAGTGACCCCTATGACGCGAGGGAGAACATCGACGGTGGTGTCAGGCTGATCAAACGTTTGCTGGACAAATACAACGGCAGGCCCGACCTGGCCTTGGCGGCTTACAATGCGGGGGAAGGTTCGGTGGATAGTGCGAATGGCATCCCTGCCTTCGCGGAGACCCGCGAATACGTGGCGGCGATCATGAAGAAGGTCTTTGACACGCCAATCAATCGGAGTGGCCGCCGCAGCCCTGGACGGCGCTCCATTCCGAGCACGGGCATTGGCGCATCCGGGATGGCGAAACCGACATCTCCAGCCTCTGAGAGTCGGGAGATCCCACCAATTGGGGACGCGGAACCTCTGCCAAACACACACAATTGAGACTTTCTATGCACTTTTTGGCAGGAAGATGGCAAGAGTGCCCACGGGAGCGCCAAACCTGCGGTAAAATTAAAAAGTTGCGGGCGCGTAGCTCAATTGGCAGAGCAACTGACTCTTAATCAGTAGGTTGAAGGTTCGATTCCTTCCGCGCTCACCACCCCGCTTCCCTCCCGAGGGGCCCTTCTCCTTCGTTCTTCCACCTCTCTTATCGTTACTCAGCGCACACTCAGGTTCCGAGCTTGCGACTCCGAAGGCTCCATAGATTTCCCTCCAATCTAGTTCTTCAAGTCCATTGTTGCCCTTGCGTTCGTCTGTCACACCTCAACCCCTTACGTTGAACAAAGAGTTCTTCCGGTGGGAACTATAAGCTAGGTATTGTCACGCTATGCGATCGGTGATGGGAAGCAAGCATTGAGGGGCGATCAAAGGCATGTAGCGTGAGGGCCGCCAATTGAGTGGTCTAGGTTCTATGAACCCAGCGAAGTCGCCTTCAGCAGCTTCTTGAAATCCTTCACAAGTATCATCAGTTGCAGTTCTGGAACCGGCGGTGGGTCGAATCCGAAACGCAGATAGAAGCGTAAGTCTTCCTCGTCAATTGGATGCGTGAGAAGGTTGCGGACAACTGCCATTTCGGCAACCCCTGGGTATCTCGCGGCTCGAAGACTCGCTGCCCCGCTCTTGGAGCTTCTTGTCAACGGCGAGGCGGGCAAGAGCGAAGACGTGGATAGAACAGCCGCCCATGCTCAAGTCACTACATTCCGTGGCCCTCAGTTCTAGGGGACTATCGCTGAGGCTTGACGTATGTACGAAACGTATGCATGCTAGGGTTTGTGGTATTCGAGTGGGACGAAGAAAGTAAGGCTGGAATCAACTTTCGCAAGCATGGTGTCCGCATGCCGGAAGCGATTCCGGTATTTGATGATCCCTATGCCATCACGATTACAGATGAGGAATCCGACCCGGATGAACAGAGATTTGTCACGCTCGGCATGGGCGCAATAGGTCGTCTACTGGTTGTGGTGTATGCCTGGCGTGGCGAAAGTATTCGAATCATATCCGCCCGTCCTGCCGAAACCCACGAACGTGAAGAATACGAGGCACGGTCATGAGAGATCGATACGACTTCAGCAAAGGGAAGCGAGGTAGCGTACTTCCACCGGAATCTGAGCCCGAAGGCAAGACCAGAATCACGATTCGGCTCGATCAAGATATTGTGGATCGCTTCCTTCGCATGGCGGAAGAATCCGGAGGTGCGGCTGGTTATCAGACCTTAATCAATGCGGCATTGCGGCAATACCTCGATGGGAAGGCGCCAAAGTTCGAAGATGCACTGCGGCGCATCATTCGTGAAGAGCTGAAATCGAGTGCAGCTTGAGGTGTGCCTGTGGTGCATTTTTAACTGGAGCCGCCCGACAACACCAGTAGAAATCCATGAAAAAACTGCGCGATGGCGACTATCTGCTGGAGATCACGATTCGAGCGTCTGTCCGTAAGGAAAATGCAGCGGCAGTGATCGCCTTAACAGAAGGTCACGATGAGGATGACGAAACGGAGAAGGATCGAATACTTTCCGCGGTTCTCGACATTGTCGATGACGGACTGCTGGAGCACGACCCGCTCATACAGTACACAGTGGCCAGCGCATGGAGTGTTCCCACTGTTAAACACTTTGAAGATTTCCGAACTCTAGGTGAGCTTTCACATCGGACACGACTTCACGAAAGGCCAGCAAAAGTCGAATCTCCGTTGGCAAGTAAGCGCAATAAGGGAAGGAAAATCGCTCTTGATACGGCAGACCGTGTATTTGCTGGGATCCAAGAGCGATTGAATAGATTGCCGGATCATGAAGAGTTTGGAGTCGCCGTCCCGCTTGTTTTGCTATTTGGGAGTTACCTGCGCCGAGAGCCTGAGGTGGGGGACATTGATCTGGTAATTCTAACCATTCCCAAGCCTAATCACGAGATTCGGCGGAAGCAACTGAGCAAAGCGCGCCGTTCTCAAGTTCGCTTCGTTGAGGAATTATTTAGCCCCGAAAAGGAAGTATTCCAATTCCTAAAGAACCGTTCTGCCTGGGTTGCTCTCCATGAATTCTCCGAAGCTCTCTTGCTAAAGAATCTCTCATTTAGCGTTATTCACTGTGGAGCAGAGTTTCAGCCGCTGGTAGATCGTCTGGAGCGCGGAAGACTGACTGGTGCAAAATTCCTCCAGGCAGTGGAGAATCACCGTATCAAAGCACTTGCACAAGGAAGCTTCTGAATTAAGGAGGGTCTAGGCAGGAGTTGCTAAATTGATTGCCTACCTAGCGTCAGCCGCTCAGTATTAGGCCTAAGTTATTGGCGGGATGTGGTGGCCAGAGACGGATTCGAACCGCCGACGCCAGCCTTTTCAGGGCTGCGCTCTACCAACTGAGCTATCTGGCCGCCTCTTTATAGAATACCAAATTTTGGCCTCTTGTTACCATGGCGGCATGCCGAATCTTCTCGAATCTGCATGGTTGCGTCTGCTATCCGCCAAGGATCGCGAAAGTCGTGAGGCGGCCTTGCTCCCCTTGCTGGAATCTCTCCGAAAAAGCGCGCAATCGTTGGAGTTGAGTGATCTGCCGGATTTTAGTCCTCGACCGGTTTCCCTTCCCCGGGCCGATGATCCTTTCGGGGAATCGGCTACGACAGCGACGGCCTCTGCGGCCTCAATCGATCCTGCATTTCGTCCTTTCCTTTCGGTAACTCGTGAACGTACGGCGGCAGAGTTGACCGGGTATCTGCTGCAGGTCGCGGAATCCAGTAACCCCAAGTGGAATGCGTTTTCGAAGATTCATGGAGCGGAAGCGCTGGCGGCGGCGCGGCAGGTGGATACGGCCCGATCTACCGGGCGTCCATGGGGTCCGTTGCACGGCATCCCGTTTGGCATCAAAGACAACATCTCGGTGAAGGGCTGGCCCCATACGGCTTCGTCCAAGATCCTTGGGCAAGCCGTTGCCGCAGAAGACGCGACAGTCATCACGCGTCTACGCAACAGCGGCGCTTTTTTCCTGGGCCAGACCATCATGCACGAACTGGCTTTCGGCATGACCAGCATCAATCCGCATCTCGGGCCGGTGCGCAATCCTTGGGATCGAGAACGGATATGCGGCGGCTCCAGTGGCGGTTCGGCGGCAGTCGTGGCAGCAGGCATGGTTCCTGTGGCGCTCGGCAGCGATACGGGCGGTTCGGTACGCTGCCCCGCGACCCTTTGTGGATTGGCTGGCTTCAAGCCCAGCTTCGGAGCCGTTAGCCGCTATGGCGTGACGCCCTTGGGCGGATCTCTCGACACCGTGGGACCCATTGCCCATACGGCAGCCCAATGTCTGGCCGTGCACCAAGCAATCGCCGGGGAAGACCCACGGGATCCGGCGACGCTCGGTACGGCAGGCCTCGGACGCCGTGAGGCTCCAAAATCGCTTGGGGAATTGCGGATTGGCCTGCCCCGCCCCTATTTCACGGGCGCCATGGAGCCGGGCATCCGCAAGCAAGTCAATCTGGCCGTCGAAAAGCTGCAGAAGGCGGGGGCTCGGGTGGAAAACATCCAGTTTCCCGACCTGGATGCGGTGAATGCGGCGGCGTCTTTGACGCTTTTGGTCGAAGCGGCGGGATTCTTCGGTCCCTATTTGCCCCAAGGGAAAGACATCGGCGAGGATGTGCGGGGCCGATTTGAGCAAGGGTTGCTGATTCCTGGGCAGGACTTCATGCAGGCGCAGCGCCTGCGGGCGCTTTGGAAGCGGCAAGTGGCTGCGTTGTTTGCGGAATGTGATTTGCTGCTGACCCCCACTTCGCCTGTGGCTCCGCCGAAGATTGACGATCCGTATACGGAGTTGGACGGAGCGAGGGTGGATGCGCGCACGGCGGTTTCGCGCTATCTACGGTCCTTCAATTTCCTGGGCCTGCCCGCGCTTACCCTGCCTTGCGGTCTGGATGATCTGGGATTGCCTGTCGGCATTCAATTGGTCGGCCCCGGCTTTTCCGATGAGTGGGTGCTGCGGGCGGGAATGCTGATGGAGCCGGTGTTGGGTTTCGACGCGAAACCACCGAAAGCCTAAGGATTTCCGGAAAGTTGGAGAGCCCGGTTGCGCAGAATGACTGGCCATTCGGCGCCCCACTGTTGGCGGGGAAACGCGGGAGCGGCGCACCAGGCTTCTCGGGTTGAGGCTCCCAACGCGCGCAACAACGTATCTTCCACGGTTTCGGGGCTGTAGTCCTTGGCCAGCGCGTCTAGGGCGCGCGCCAGCACACCGGCCGCATCATATTCGCGTGTGCGCAGGGTCGGAATCGGCATGGCAGCCAGATAGCTCTGTGTAGGACCGTCAATCGGAGAGCCCGCGCCGCCACGCTGGCCCGCACCATTTTTCTGTCGCTCTCCGCAAAGGGCCGCGGTCAGCATCGCTTCATAGGGCGCGTCGGTCTGCGCCAACGGCGCTTCATCGCCCCCGATGGCTGGCGAGTCTGGTAACCCCTTGCGATCAATATCCACATTCATCACGCGTATTTCCATGGGGTAGGTGAACCACTGGCCATCAATATGAACCTGGGGTTCCATCTTCAAGCGGCGGGTGGGATAGTCGCGCGGAGGTTGGATTTCGAACCAAAAGGTGTAGGTAGTGCGGTCAGCATTGCGTTCCGCTGCCGGAATGCGCTTGCTGGTGTAGGGCAACAATACCCGTTCTCTGCGGGCAATACGCCACTTGCCGTCGCTTTCTTCCATCACCTCGCGGAAGACACGAACCGCCATGGCATTTTCAGGGTTCTGCGCCGTGTAGAGGTCAAAGCTCTGGCCGGGCTCGACATCCACGACAATGCGGAAGGCGTTCCAGGCTCCGCGAATCAAAGGGGGAGAGAGGATTTCTATCGGTTCGTCGCCAGCGGTGTCCGAAGCAAAGACTTCGCCCTGGGGCGCAAATCGCGCAAACTCAGACATCACGCGGATCGGCTGCGCTTGCGAAGTGACGGCAAAATAGGCAAAAGCGAGTAATCCGCAGAACCAGTTTCCCAGCGCGCGCCTATTCGTCAACATACGGTTTCCCTTGCTGTTGCGTTTTTGGCGCACCCCCATATCCTATCCCGAAGCAGCGGGCAGATGCGCCCTCCCCGGCCAGTCGGTCTGCCTAAAAAGGGGTGAGGTGGCTCAATGGCATAGGTCAGGACAGGCTATTCTGGACGTTTGCGGTCCCTGGCGTATTGAAGCGGCTGGGAGACCGATCGAGTGAGGAAACTGTATTGCAGATCAAGATCAAACGCATCCACCCCGAAGCCGTTCTGCCCACTTACGCGCATGGCCCTGCTGAGGATGCAGGCATGGACCTGCGGTCTGTAGAGGCTACGGAGTTGATTCCCGGTGTGCCGCAGGCTGTGGCGACCGGCCTGCAGGTGGAAATCCCCAGTGGCTACGAAGGCCAAGTGCGGCCACGTAGCGGACTGGCGCTGAAGCATGGCATTACCGTCCCGAACGCGCCGGGAACGATTGACCCGGGCTATCGCGGCGAAATCAAAGTCATTCTATTGAATCTGGGCAAAGAAGCATTTCCGGTCGCAGTCGGTGATCGTATTGCCCAGTTGGTGATTGCCCGCTATGAGGCCGTGGAATGGAGCGAAAGCGAACTGGCCGACAGTGTGCGCGGAGAAGGTGGATTCGGATCGTCCGGTAAGCGGTAGATGGAAAGCCGAAGAGTGGGACAAGACGGGGCGTTAGACCTCCGTCTTGGCTCCCATTTTGCTGACTTCTTCGCTGAGCTGGCTGCCAATGGGGCCCTGCTGTCCCGCGTATTTGTTGCCAGGCTTTGAACGATAAGGGTTCGAAGATGGTGAGGAAAGCTGTTCAAAGGTAAAAGAGCAGATACGCATGCCGGGGTAGAGCGCCACGGGTAGGCGGCTGAGATTGCTGAGTTCGAGCGTAGCTTTGCCGATCCAACCTGGATCAAACAGCCCTGCAGTGCCGTGGACGATGATCCCCAGGCGGCCCAAGCTTGACCGTCCCTCCAGACGGCCCAGAACGTCGGGCGCCAGCTCCATGGATTCCTGAGTGATGGCCAGAACAAAATCGCTCGGCTGCAGCACGAAGGGTTCCCCATCCTGCACCACGACCTTGCGCATCAGATCCTGATAACCCACGGGGTTCTTCAGATCGACAAAGGGATAACGCTGATACTCGAATACGTTGAACTCATTGCCCAGACGCAAGTCCACAGAACAACTGCCGAACTGCTCTGCCTGCAATGCCGGTTCAAAGCGGATTTTGCCCGCTTCGATGTACTTTTTGATGTCGACGTCCGAGAGAACCACCGTAAACTCCTGAAACTGCAATCGTAACAGAACCGCGAAAGGTCTGGTCCCTTTTCTCCACGGATTCGGCTGATGGGGTGGGGTTAAGAAAAAACGCGAAAAAGCGCATTTTTTATCTGAAAAGGGAAAAAGAGGTATTGCGACAAAAAACTCCTGAATGCTAGTATTGGATCAACAGTAAGTCATCATCTGACTTAGTAGCATCCCCAGCGGCGGGACCCAGCCCGCCGCATAGCCCCTCAAAGGCGCCTCGGTACCCAGACTGAGGCGCCTTCTCCCCTTTTAGGGTCTTGTTTACGGAAACTCCATGGGCAGACAGGCGCCAAGCCTGAGAGCGCCATGCGGCTATCTGCTCCGAGCTGTGTTCCCGCCCTGCTAAAGGTATGAAAATAGTGGAGAATTCGCAGATGGATCTCGCGTCACCACCCGTCTACGTATTACGGCAGCGGGCGGTAATAGATATTGCGGAATGCCACAGGGCCATGGTCGCCCTGCAGCATCAGCGGGTTGAGCGCGGCCTCGGCAATCGGCATGTGGGCACGGGTGCCACCCTGCAGTTCCACATTCTGCTGCACCAAAATGCCATTGTGCAGCACCTTCTCGAAGCGGGCGTTGGCGATCTTCTTGCCGCTGGCGTCAAACTTGGGCGCGCGGAACCAGGCGTGAAAACTCTGCCATTGTCCCGGCGGGCGGCTGGCATTTACGCGTGGGGCGGAGCCATCCACGGGCTTTTCGTTGATCCAGCGGTGATAGATCGCCCCGCAGTCTGAGGTCTGGGGTTTATCGACGCCCCAGCTATCCAGAACCTGGATTTCATAGAGCCCTTGTAGATAGACCCCGGAATTGGACCCTCGTGGCACCAGGAACTCGACGTAAAGTTCCACATCGCCGTGCTTCCAGTCTGTGACGAGGTTGGCTGTCTTGCCGGCGGGTCCGTTGATAATGCGATCTCCCGGTGCGGCCAAGGCGCTGAGGGCTTTGGCATTCTTTGCGATGTCGAAAATGACAGCCTTCGTCGTTGCCCAGGTGTTGGTCCCCATGCCGTCTTGCGCATGCCACCCGGAAAGATCTTTCCCGTTCAATAGCGGAGCCCACCCTTCACTGACCAGGTACGGCGCATCACCCTGAAACGCGGAATCCACCTCAACGGCAGAAGTGCCGCTCCAGACTATCGACGAGATGGTGGCGAGCACCAGAAAGACAATCAGGACTTGGCGCACAAGCAAGGCTCCTTGGGAACGGTTCCATCCGTCAGGCGAGACTATCGCATCAGGGCCGTGGGTGCAATAGCCCGGCTGTTGGCAGCCATCAGAAAAAGAAAGCTAGGAATGAGAACGGAAAGCAGTCGAGCGCGTGTCGACCAAGCTGCTATTCCACCATGGTGCTCCAGCCTCGCCGGTTCAAATCCCAATAGATGTAGGCGGCGCCTAGAAGCGCAACTATCAACAGAATGGCACCTTGTCCATAGTCCTGCAGCACGACGCAGCCAACACCGAACATGGCGCAAATCACCATGGTGCAACCGGCAACCCAGTCCAGCAGGTTCGCGCCCAAGTCATTTTTCGGCTTCACATCGGGCGCCAGCGCTGCAATGTGCCGCCACCCCGTGATCTCCGGGGAAACGCGTCGGTAAAACGACACCAGAACGGATTCCGGTTCCGGCTTGGTGAGGTAAGTGGCGCTCACCCAAACCACGGTGGTGACGCCCACGGTCCAGAACAGCACGTAGGCGAAGCCATCAGGAGTTTGCGGATTCCAGCCAAGGCCCCATTGCAGGAATACAGAGACGACCAAGCTGGCAATCATAGCGGAAATCTCGCTCCACGCGTTGATTCGCCACCAGTACCAGCGCAGCAACAGCACGCCACCGGTGCCGGCTCCAATGGCCATCAACAACTGATAGGCTCCAGAGATGGAATCGATAATGTAAGTGATGAGCGCTGCGAGAATCGTCAGAATGACGGTGCTGACCTGCGATACCCGGACGTAGTGTTTGTCGGATTCTGTCGGCTTAAAGAAGCGACGGTAGAAATCGTTGACGATGTAGCTGGCTCCCCAATTGAGCTGCGTGGAGATCGTCGACATGTAAGCGGCCAGGAAGCTCGCCACCATCAAGCCACGGAAGGCCGGTGGAAGGTGATCCATCATGACCATCACGTAGCCGGTTTCCGGGTCTTCCAGACCAGGGTAGAGAATCAGCGTGCTGAGGCCGATCAGAATCCAAGGCCAAGGCCGCAGTGCGTAATGGGCGATGTTGAACCAAAGCGTCGCTAGCAAAGAGTGCTTCTCATCTTTGGCGCTGAGCATGCGCTGAGCGATGTAGCCCCCACCGCCGGGCTCGGCGCCGGGATACCAACTGGCCCACCAATTCACCGCCAAGTAGGCGAAGAAGGCGATGAAGGGCATCCAGGCGGATTCCAGGTTTGGAATGAAACTGAGAACCGAATCTGCCCCTCCAGGAGCCACACCGCGTGCGGCGTCCACAGCAATCAGTTTTTCCTTCATTGCCGCGATGCCACCCACAGCGCTGACGGCATATACGGATAGCACGATGGTCATGCCCATCATGATGATGAACTGCACCATGTCCGTAACCAGAACACCCCACAGTCCTGAGAGTGAAGAAATCAGGGAGGTTATGGCGATGATGCCAAATACGATCAGGATGGCCTCTTCTTTGGATACGCCTAGCAGCAGCCCCAGAATTTTGACCATAGCCAGGTTCACCCAGCCGATCACCATGCAGTTGATGGGAACGCCCAGATAGATAGCGCGAAAGCCGCGAAGGATGGCGGCAGGTTTTCCGGAATAGCGGATCTCCGCAAATTCGACGTCCGTCAGCACGCCGGACCGCCGCCACAGGCGAGCAAACAGGAAAACCGTCATCAAGCCGCTGAAAACAAAGTTCCACCACAGCCAGTTTCCGGCGATACCGTTTCTGGCAACCATGCCGGTAACCGCCAGGGGGGTATCGGCGGCGAAGGTGGTTGCCACCATGGAGGTCCCTGCCAGCCACCAGGTAACGTTGCGGCCCGACACGAAAAAGTCGTCGATGCTCTTGCTGGCGCGGTTTCGATACGCCAAGCCGATGGCGATATTCAACAGGAAATATCCTGCGATGAAGGCAAAGTCTACCCAGGTGAGTTGCACAGGGCTAAACCTCCGGAAGATATCCCAACCGCCGCCTTCGCTACCTAGCGTCGTATGCGTTGACGGAAGGAGAAACTAGCGAGTATAGCGCCATGCTGGTTGGCTCGTCGGATAGCTTGTTCCGAAGCTTGGCCAGCAACCGTACCCACCGTCGGAGCTCCTTGGCCAGGTGGAAGTGGCTCCGCAGGCCGCATTGACGTATCGAGTCCTTCGCTATCCTGAGATCTTGCGGAAAAGCTTGGCCATTTTGATAGCCTTTGCCTGTGCCTTGTGGCCGCAACAGGGCCCACCGCCTTTGGTGGCGCCGGGCGTCAGCATGGATGGATGGGAACTGACCCATACGGACGGCAAGCCTGTGGACGCGCCGGGTTTAGTGGAAGATGGTCCGGCTTTGTTGATCGTGCTTCCCTCCAGCCTGACAAAGGAGACGCTGTGTTTGATTCAGCGGCGTCTGGCGGCCTATTCAGGCTTCGGCTTCAGCAGAGGCCGTCTTGTCTTGCCTGCCGACTCCACGCCCCCACCTTGTTCTGGCGAGGATGCCGATGCTCTGTGGCTACGTAGCCCGCACCTATTAGCAACGACCAAGTCGGACGAACTGCTCGCGGTGATTGTGGATGCACCTACCAGCGTGCGCTGGACGACCCGGATTTCGCAGACCGACGAGGGCTGGCGCGAATTGGAGGAAGGGCTTCGTCTATGGGTGCAGGGGCGGCAAGTCTATGAGGTGAACTGCGGGCATTGCCATGGCTATGACGGCGCACAGAAGTCTGCACCAGAGGTTAAAACTCTCGTCGGCATTACGAAGAAGTATCCGGAGCCCAAGGTTCTGGAGCTGGGCTCTTTGTTTGGCGGTGTGGATATGACCGGGTGGAATGCTGCCAAACGGGAAGCTTTGTTGCTCTATCTGCGCGGTTTGTAGCGGCAAATACGCTCTCCAGCAAGGGGCCTGAATCCAGGTCTTTTCACAGGACGGCGACGGCATTAAACATCTTTAGGCTGAAATGTATAGGCTTAGCTTTCCAGCAAAGTCTTTACGCTATAGTTGGTGGGAACCATGGGCCAACCAGGGGCAAATATTACAACTTCTACCGTGCATGGCGGCATTGTCACCGTCGGCGCGCCGACCGTATTGCTGGAAAATAAGCCAGCCTCACGGATCGGCGATATGCACACCTGCCCGATGTTTGACGGCCCGAAGCCGCACGTGGGAGGCCCGATCTTATTGGGCTCGTTCACCGTGTTGACCTGCAACGTTCCGCAGTCCTATCAGGGCATGCCTGCGATTTGCGTAGGTCCTCCGGACTCTTTGCTCGTTGGCGCCACCACCGTTCACATCGGAATGAACCTGGGATTCGGCGCCTTTGCGCTCATTCTCGGCGGTTTGATGGCGGGCTTGATGAACTTCATTTCGGGCTATCCGAAAGCGGTCATGCAGCCAGATGGCACCATCGTTACGCAATACAACGAGTTCATCACCATTGAGGGGGATGCTGAGTATCAGGCCAAAGTGCTGCGTGACTTAGGCAAAATTTCTTCGACCGAAAGCGGACAGAAGCTGTTGGAATCCATGGGGAATAGCGGGCAGCACTGCACCATTCGCCCCAATAACGCGGCGCACCCGGACGCAGCCGCATGGACGGACCCCACGCCGACAACGCCTCCCTACCCAGGCTATTCAACAGATGCCAATGGAACTGGCACCGGCACCAATAGCCAGGTTTGGTACGACCCTGATGAAAACGGAATCTCCCATCCTCCGTATGATCAGGAAGACTGGGCGAGCGAGGAGAACTTCCCTTCTGACGTGACGCTGTTCCATGAAATGGTGCATTGTGATGATGTCATGAATGGTGAATTGGACGACCGTACGCCAGCTGGGCAGCCGTCGCCAAACATGGAGCACCGCGCGGTCGGACTTCCTCCATATGAAAATGAGGAATACTCCGAGAACGCCTACCGCGATGATCGCGGATTGCCGCCACGGACCTTCTACTAGAGATTGCTGGGTTGGGGATCGCGGATGAGTTTCCAAGGCATCACTTTCGCACTGGTCTGGTTGGTGATGGCGCTTGGCCCAATGAGCTGCCGGTCGCAGATCGTTCCGGCAGAACAGGAGAATAAACACGTGCAGTCACCGGTTGTCATGCAGGCGGAAATCCTAGCAGCGGACGATGGCGTCAAGATCAGCTATGTAGTCCACAACCACTCGGAGACACCCATTCTGGTGCTGGACCGATTGTGGAATCGGAAAATGAAGAGCTTCGATCCCAACTGGGCCTTCGTGGAAATTCGCGGTTCCAAAGCGCTTATTAAACGAGTGATGGAGCCGAAACCGCAGGGTCTGATTGTCGAACGCCCTCCCGTGCCTTACGGTCGGGAAGTGGCTCCTGGCGAAAAAGCAGAAGGATCCTTTACGCTGCCCGTGCCGTTGCGCGCCGATGGTTCCTACGACGCCTATGTGATGCCAAATGCGGTCGAGCAGGAAGTGGAAGTCACGGATATCGGGTTCATGTTGGCCTGGACCACCAAGCCTAAGGAAATCCTCTCGCCAGCCATGCGTCTGGTGAAAAACGGTGAGGAAACTCTCCAGCCTTTCCAATACCACGTGCTGGATGGGGCGCAACGTTTTCTGACTTCCAGTCCGGCAACGGTGCGCATTAAGGGCATCGCAAAAATCCCGCAGCCTCGTTAAAAACCGAACCGCCTTTTGCGCAACTAGCCGACGAGGCCTAACATCTACTCGGTTACCCGTGCGGTAGCTTACACTAAGCAAGGAAGTCTGGGAGCGCGTCCAAAGCAATGTTCATTTTGGTGGTCACCGAAGGCGCCAGAAAAGGCGAGTCGATCCGTCTGCGTGACGGCAAGCCGGTGTTGGTCGGCCGCCAACCGACGACTTCCTTTGCCATCCCCTCCGACGGCATGCTCTCCGGTAAGCACTTCACCGCCACAGGGACCGGACCTGTTTGCGTCGTTAAAGACGAAGGCTCTTCGAACGGGACCTACATTGACGGAATCCGCATTCAGGAACACCCGATCCAGGTAGGCCAGCGCATTCAGGCTGGTAAGTCCGAGTTCCTTGTCAGCTTCACGCCTTCGTTCGGAAACTGGCTGATTCCTGCCATCCCTCCGGGTTGGGCTGAAGTGCCCGGCCGCGGCATTCAGGTAGCGCAGCCAGGACGTTTTCCTACCAACATTGTGTTCGTGGAAGAAGAGAACCCCATGGATATTCCGCTGGAAGAATACGTCTCTCGCCAGCAGATCATCGCCCGGGAGATTCTGCCGAATCCTCGCTTTCAGCCCGTGGAACGGTTACAGATTCCAACCGTGGATGAGGCCATGGCGCTACGGGGAGAGTTTGTGGGCGCGGGCGGCGTAGTCGCCAAGCAACGGCAATTCTACGTGGTGAAGAGCGGCATAGCGGGGGTGATCTCCATGACCACCATCGAGCCTGAAGTCCCCCATGTCGACCGGCTTTTCGATGCGGTGATTGCAAAAGCGGAGTTTGATCCAGAGATTCCCCCAGCCTCAGCGTCCGTGTAGGCGTCGGAATCTATGCGGCAGGCGCTCCCAGGCGTGCCGTGTACTCCCGGTAAGCTTCATCGACAATCAGCAAATTTTTCTGGATGCGGGAACGCAGCCACCACGCCCCACCGGCGAATACACCGCCAATAATCAGCAAGAAGATCCCCACCAGGATGATCAGCCCAATGATGCCCACGGCGATCTGAATGCACCCCAGAATCAGCGGCGCCAGAAGGATCTTGCTGATCAATTCCCCTTGCGAGCGCAGTTGCATGTAGCGGCTGCGCACCACCTCCGGATCTGTGACTCCACCTTCTTTGAAATGGCCAATCACCGTGGACTTGTCAATACTTCCGAGTAGCAGCATTTCCTCAAAATCTCCGCTGACCCTATTTCGTGTTGCCGTAGTGTAGCAGTATTAGGTTGGCCGGAGAATCCGATACCTACGGTTTCGTTATAGTTTGATTGTGAGACTTAGAAGTTCTCCATGGATTATGTAGAGTAGAGTTCTCTAGGCCCGTGAGTCACGACCGACCCGGGAGACAAGACGCAACGCGTACAGTTAGTCCACCGTCTTGCACCGAAAGGGGGCGTATGCCCATTCCTGCTTCATTACTCAAGATTCTCACTGTGATTGCCACCACCACCTATCTTGGGGCCTCCCTGGCAAACGCGCAGCCTATCCCTAAAGATGCTCTAGCAGAGGAAGATCGTTTAGCAGAGGAACTGAGTGCTTTGGTTCAAGCCAAGGGGACAGACGCAGGAATTGTATTTCTGCAGAAGAAGCTAGGAGATAACCCAGAAAACGAGGTTGCCCGCTTCTTCTTCTCCACCGCTCTCCTTTCACAAGGCAAGACAAAAGAGTGTGCACAGGTAGTGCTGGATGGAGAGAAAAAACATGTAACTTCAGATCGACTGCTGGGCGTTCTATGGAGTTGCCTGGAGGAGGCGGGTGACAGAGACGGTGCTTTGGTGGTGGCGCAATCGGCTGTGAAGCGTTTTCCGGAGTCTGGAGAGTCCCATCGATGCTTAGGTATCTCGTTTCTGTATCAGAAAAGACACCCGGAGGCGCTAGAACAACTCCGGCAAGCTTTCACGCTAGACTCCAGTGATTCGACTAGCCTCTATATGATCGCCCAACTGTATCGGAGAGAGAGTCAAACGTATCAGAGCCTGTTGACCTACTTGCGTTTCTTCTCTCTGGAACCCTATGGCAATCGCTCTCGGAAAGCCCGCCAACAGTTTGCGTCGTTGCTTCAGTCCCGGCTCGACATGAAGCCGGTTTCGGGAACCTCCGTGGAGATGAGCTTAAGCCTTGAGGGAGAGGGGAAGACTGCTGAGGGGGACTTTACAGGCGCGCTACGTATGATTGGTGCGCAGTTACCGAATCTTGATCCAGACTCCGACATAACCGACCTTTCAGCGGCAAAGCTAGAAATGGCTATTGCCGGCGCTCTTGATGTTTTGCCAACGAGGGATTCGGTGAAAGGTCCATCCTTCACGTTGGATGTCCTGGTGCCGTTTTTCCGTCAGGCATCCGAAGGCCAACACCTTGCCGCAATCTGCCAACTGGTAGTGCAGCCCGACGATAAGTGGACCGAGGACTCCACGGAGTTAGTTCGCTGGAGCTTGTCCTACAAACACGCGTCCAAGTAGTGCTTATGTAGGTATCCGGTTGCGAGATGCAATCACTTACGCATAGAATCACGCCCAGCGCTTTGTCCACACTGGGAGACCTATGCAACCCTTCGATTGGCTGGTAGTCGCAGCGTATTTCGTTCTGATTGTCGTTATCGTATGGCGATCGGCGCGGCAACAGCAGACTTCCGCAGACTATTTTCTGGCTGGCCGCCATGTGAGTTGGTTTGTGGTGGGGTGTTCTCTGTTTGCATCCAATATCGGCAGCGAACACATCGTGGGACTGGCAGGAAGCGGCGCCCAGAATGGCATGGCGCAGGCGCATTGGGAACTGCATGCCTGGATCATGATTCTGCTTGCCTGGGTCTTCGTCCCTTTCTATTACCGGTCTGGTGTCTATACGATGCCGGAATTTCTGGAGCGTCGTTTTGATGCCAAGGCGCGCTGGATTCTCTCCGTGGTCAGCCTTGTTGCCTATATCTTCACCAAGGTGTCGGTGACAGTGTATGCCGGAGCGATCGTGTTTCAGACTTTGCTCCCCGACACCTTTGGCTCTCCGGAGAATGCCTTCTGGGTGGGGGCCGTTACCTCTGTGTTGTTGACGGGCGTGTACACGGTGTTCGGCGGGTTGCGCGCTGTCGTCTACACGGAAGTCGCCCAGACTTTCGTGCTCCTGCTGGGTTCCGGCCTAATCACATATCTGGGCTTGAGCGCACTGGGTGGCTGGGGTGAGTTGATTGAAACCGTGCGGCCGGACGCGGAGCGGTTCGCGCTGTGGCGTCCCAATACGGACCCGGTTTTCCCCTGGCTGGGTGTGATGATCGCCTCACCGGTCATCGGCATTTGGTATTGGTGTACCGATCAATACATTGTGCAGCGAACGCTGGCGGCTCGCAGTCTCACCGATGCTCGCCGAGGCGCCATCTGGGGTGGATTTCTGAAGGTGTGGCCGGTGATGATCTTTCTGGTTCCCGGTCTGATTGGATGGGCTTTGCACAGCAAGGGCATCATGCCCATGCCGCTTCGTACGGACGGCTCTGGTGAGGTGTTGGGCGACGCAGTCTTTGCGTCGATGGTGCAAAACCTGCTTCCCGTTGGATTTCGCGGGCTGGTGGTAGCTGGGCTGTTGTCGGCTCTGATGTCGTCGCTGGCTTCCCTGTTCAATTCCTGCGCGACGCTGTTTACGGTGGACATTTACGAGAAGCTGCGACCTGGCCGCAGCGAAGCCACGCTCGTACGTGTTGGCCGCGCGGCCACGCTTGTGGTTGTTGTGTGCGGTCTGGTCTGGATTCCCATCATGAAGACGCTTTCCGAAGGGAACAGCGGCATCTATGACTATCTGCAGAACGTGCAAGGCTTCCTGGCGCCGCCCATCACGGCTGTGTTTTTGCTGGGGCTGTTTTCGAAACGTATTAATGCGACTGGCGCATTTTACGGGTTGGTCGTGGGTTTCGCCGCGGGTATGACCAAGCTGACCGTGCAGACTCTGGCGAAGAATGGCATGTTGCCCGCCGGGTCGTGGTTGCAGGCTCTGGGGGATTTCAATGCCTACTACTTTGCGGGGGTTCTCTTTCTGTTGATCGCCGCGTTGGTCATTGCCGTGTCTCTGGCCACGCCGCCACCAACCGCTGAACAGGTGGAAGGTCTCACCTATGCTTCCCAAACACCGCAGCAACGGGAGGAAAACCGGCGAAGCTGGAACATTGCCGACGTAGTGGGAAGCGCGGTGGTGCTCGGTATGGTTCTGGGTGTCTATCTCTACTTCAGTTTCTGGCTTAGCTAGCAGCGGGGACGCGCAGTCCCCCCGCTCCTACACAAACTGAAACGCATAGAGTTTGGCGCTTCGCATACGGAACAACAGACGAACCTGTTTGTGCTGCAACGATGTGAGATCGGTTTTACCTTTCCAGGAAACGGACATGCGCACGTTGTTGCCGATCAATTCATCAGCATCCAGGAACGAATAACCGGGAATGGGGGCACCGCGCTCATCCAGAATGGCGACTCGGCCGACGCCCCCGCTGCTGGTATCCAGATTGAGCTCCAGGCGCGATCCTTGAAAGCGAAGCAACGGTGTCATCAGCATTCCGCCCGTATAGGCAAAATCTGCGGATACAAACCCGTCCAGCCGCATTACCGCACGGGACACGACGTTCTTCACCTCGGACTCAGGAATATCAACAACGCCGCCGTGCCGCTTGTTTGTCCCCAGATAATAAATCCATAGTTCATCACCCATACGGACGGGACGAGGCATGGCCCAAATCCAGCGAGAATCGAAGGCGCCTTCTGGCCCAAGACGCAGGAAGGGCTGCCGATCCGTGGGACGTGGAAAGTTCCGCCCGTCGCGGCTCAAAGCTAGGCCAACATCGGCGGTATCGGGCCGGGACTGCGCGCCCCAATGGTGGAAGGCCGAATAGAGGGAGAGATAGGTGGTATCCGCCTCATCATAAAGGCTGATGCCAGGACCATAGATATCCATGGGAGCGCCGGGGTCGGGAACCTGATCGGGAAGCTGGCCCGCGCCGTCAGTCGCCAGATTCGGGCGTGCCGTACTTCGACCATCAGTAGGTCTTCGGACACTGGCGGCATCGGCCCTTTCGATCAGGCGTTCGCCTCGCACGGTCATGTTGGCGAAATCCACCTGGGGGCGTAGGTTCCCGGTGAAATCTGCTTCGTCTGGCTCTAGCACGATCTGCGGGCTATCCCAGGCGAACATGTCATCCGATTCGTTGTAGCTCGCCATGCGGATCTGCTGCTCGCCGCTGAAAATTACCCACTCCCGGCTGTAGCCGACATAACGCTGGATGCGCTTATCCCAGAACCAAGTGGGCTGGGTGTCGGCGGCGCGCAAGCCGGTTACCGGTTTTTCGGATAGCTTCCAGCGCAGGCCATCTGGGGATACAAAAATACCGTACGGGCCACGAAGGCCCGAACCTCGCTTGGGATAGATTTTCTGCCAGCTTTTGTACCGCTCCGCTGCTGGACAGTTCGGATTCTGGTCATAGGAAACCGAGCCTCCGCCCTGTGCCAGTTTGGTGGGGTCGTGCGGCATGACGAAGTTGTTCTGTTTGGAACCCTTGTACTCCACCAGTCCCAAAATGGGTTTCTCGAAATGAATGCCGTCCTTGGATTCTGCGTACGCTACGCACATGAAGTCCGGATTCTCGTTCGGGCGGTGCTCCTTTTCCAGTAGGTTGTACCAGACCCGGATTTTGCCGTCTTCCTTCAGGACGCTGCAATAGCTGCCGAAAAACAGGCCCTCTTCCCAGGGCTGGTCCGCGGTTAGCAGCACTTCGCCGGTGCGGGAAGGTGTGTTCACGGTATGAGTCACTCCGGAAGAGGACTCGATGAACTTGGAATCGAAGAAAAGCTGCTTGCGATTGCCTACGTCGAGCGCCCCATCTGCCGCCTGCAGGGGCAGCGCCAACGCGAAGGCGGACCCTAAACCCCACAGTCCCAGTTCGCGCCGCGTAAGCGACGGGGCGCCCTCTGGGCCCTTGTTTGGACGGCGCTCTTGCCGGAAATTGTTCCTCATGCAGTTCCTGAGTATATATCCGAGACAGGCAAAGTATCCCCTGCGACATTCCGGTGGGAGTTCCAGAACAAGTCATGGTGAGGTCCGCCGGTAGGCGGGTACGTCGTCTTCTGGACCCGGCGATTTTGTTGCGATAGAGTCGGTAGCATCATGACACGTCGTACCTTGCTTTCTTCAGCCGGCGCCGCAGGAATTGGAATGGGCGCCACGCAGGACTTGACGGCCCAGGGTGAGGGCTCGAAGTCACGCGCGATGCTGGAAGTACGGAAGATTTCCTTTCGGAATACGCCGGAAGATCGGCGGAGCCACTATCACAGCTTTTTACAGCAAATCTACGTGCCCGCGCTGAAAAAGGCGGGCGTACAGACTGCAGGATTCTTCAACAACGACATCGGTCCCGACAAACCGCATACGTTGTGCCTGTTCGCCTACCCCAATGCCGCGGCCATCGCGGAAGTGCAGGACGCGTTGGCGTCCGACAAGGGCTATCAGAGCGCACTGAAAGATGTTCACGCAAAGGGGCGTGTCTATGAGCGTGTAGAAAGCAGCCTGTTGCGCGCATTTGGAACCGTGCCCAAGGTGGAAATTCCGGCGGGAAAGGGCTCCAACCTGTTCGAATTGCGGGTCTACGAGTCAAACGACCCCGTTTCCCTGGCCAAAAAGATTGGCATGTTCGAAGAGGGCGGAGAAATCGCACTTTTCCGCAAGTACGGTTTGCAGCCGGTGTTCTTTGGCGAGGCTTTGGTTGGGGCGAATATTCCGAATCTTACCTATATGGTTGCCTTTCCAGATGCCAATGCTCGCGCCGAGGCTTGGCGTAAGTTCGCAACCAGTCCGGAATGGACCAAACTCAAGCAAAGTCCCGGGCTTAGCGACGGAGAGGTCGTGTCAAACATCAGCAACGCCACCTACACGGGGTTGGCTTTCTCGGATATTCGTTAGCCGCGATTGGCCATCATGCTGAAGAAGTACCGTCATGCCAAAGAAGTAGCAGTATGTCAAGAAACTTGAACATGCAACATTGTGTGTGTTCTACACTTCTAACACCACAGCATGTTTCCTTCGCGAAGACAGTTGGGCCAGATGCTGGGCGCTATTGCCCTGAGCACCCTTCGTGTCTACTCCCAGGCCTCTGCGCAGCAATTGCGGGAGATGGCAATAAAAGCCACAGCGCTTGATACCGCGAACGCCAATCGCGAACGTAATATGGCGTACCGTGAACAGGTGTTGACGCGTGACTTTGATAGCAGCGGCAAGACCCGTTGGGAGCGAGCGAAAGTCCATGATGTGTTGCTGGTGGACGAGTCTCCGCAGCGCATGTTGTTGGAAGAAGACGGGAAGCCCATGACGGGCGAGGCCATGAAAGGCCAACAGGATTTTCTGCGGCGTGTCATTGATATCCGAAAGGGTGAGTCCAAGTCGCAGCGAGACTCCCGCATCGCGGCTTTTGACAAGAAGCATCGGGAATACCGGGACGCCATTGCCGAACTGCCGGATGCGTTTGACTTCACAGCTGATGGCGAAGAGACGATCGAAGGCCGTGTCTGCCAGCGCATGCGGGTGTCGCCCCGCGCCGGTTTTGTGCCCAAGAATCGCTACGGGAAGATTTTTACGCAGACCGAAGGCCGTCTCTGGATTGATAAACAGACCGGGGAATGGCGTCGAGCGGAAGGCACGGTGAGAGAAACCGTGAACCTTGGCTGGGTATTTGCCCAGGTATACAAAGGGACCACCGCTCGCGTTGAACAGCAGCCCTTTCCACAGGCCGGGTGGATGATGAGTTCGTTGTGGTACCGCGGCGTGGTGCGTGTCGGGTTGTTCGTACACTACCGACGAGAACAGATGGCCTCTTATTGGGACTATCGCCCCATGACAGATGCCATCCTTGAGGACGCACTCAAAACGGGGTATCCAAAGGGCACCTTGCGCTCTCCGGGAAGAGCAAAGTAGCACGCCTCCCGTGCTGCTCCACTAGCCAGCAGCGCCAAATGTGCGGGCGATATTCGCAACCAGAAAGCAGATTACGAAGGCGATGCCCAAGGGCATCAGCGCGCCAAGCAGAGTCCAACGGAGGCTGCCCGTTTCCTTCCACATCGTAAAGATGGTAGTGCCGCAAGGGTTGTGGAGCAACGAAAACAGCATCAGGCTTACCGCTGTCAGCATCGTCCAGCCATGCTCCGTCACCAATAGCTGACGAATCACTTCATAGCCGCCATCTTCCACCATGCCGCTGCTGTTGGTGTAAATCATCATCAGTGTGGGAATGACGATTTCGTTAGCGGGAATCGCGATGATGTAAGAGAGCATGACGGCGCCATCGAGGCCCAAAGCGTGGCCTATGGGGTCCAGCGCCTGTGCGATGTGCGTTGCCAAGCTGGTTCCGGAGACGTTGACATTCGCCAGAATCCAGATGACCGCGCCAGCCGGAGCTGCCGTCAGCATGGCGCGATAAAGCACGAAGAGCGTGCGATCGATCAGACTCGTATACAGAATGCGCAGCACGCTGGGGCGCCGATAGGGCGGAAGTTCCAGGGTGAAGGCGGACGCGGCTCCCTTCAGCCATGTGCGCGTCAGCACGGCGGATACGATCAGCGTAAAGACGATGCCAACCATCACCACGCCCACCAGCGCCAACACCGCCACTACGGAAGCCAAGACCGGCGGAACCTTGGCGGCGACGAAGATGGTGGCCATCATGATGAGCGTAGGCCAACGTCCATTGCAGGGGACAAAATTGTTCGTCAGAATCGCGATCAGCCGTTCCCTTGGGGAATCGATGATGCGCGTGGCGATGACGCCCGCCGCGTTGCAGCCGAAGCCCATCGCCATGGTCAGCGACTGTTTGCCATGGGCTCCGGCGCGACGAAAGATCCAATCCAGGTTAAAGGCAACGCGGGGCAAGTAGCCTAAATCTTCCAGAATCGTAAAGAGAGGGAAGAAGATTGCCATTGGGGGAAGCATCACGCTCACCACCCAGGCTAGACCCCGATAGACGCCGTTCCAAACGAAGCCAGTCAGCCACCAGGGTGCAGCCATCCATTGGAACAATGCCTCTCCTTGGCTTTCCACCCACATCAGTCCATCGAAAAGCAGCGAGGAAAAGATGTTGGTGCCGACGATCGTCAGCCAAAAGACGACGCCTAGCAAGGCCATCATGATTGGCAAGCCCCAGACGGGGGAAGTGACCACGCGATCAATGCGTTGATCCAGATCCCAGCGGGTTTCGCCGTCGCGTCGCACAGACCGCGCTGCCAACGTCGCAGCCTGCGTGTAGATGCCTTCCACAACTTGGTCCCGAAAGCTTGCCTGGAAGCCACGCCGTAGACTGTCCGCGCGCGCCAGCACTGCCTCTGCTCGGGCGGTGTCGGGGCCAGGCGCAGTAACCGGCTCGCCGATTGGCCTGCTTACTTCCGCGAAAGGACTATCTGGGGGAATTGGCATGCAAGTTCCTTGTGCACCGCAGGACCGGCTACTGTGCTCCCTGAATCGAGACCAGGCTTGGCGTGGCGCGTTCGACCGGGGATTGCAGGCTGGCGCGCAGACGGCCAAGATCGCCGTTCAGCAACGCTTGGCGAATGCGCAAGTCGCCATCCAGCAGTCGGTACGCGACCCAGCGGGCATTCGGTAGCCCTGGAGCCAGTTCCTCAATCAAGGGAGCCAGTTCGTTCAGGGCAGCTTCCACTTCATGGGGCACTTTGGTGCGCACAGGCGCCGTCTGCGTTTCGCCCGAGATGACATTGGACACCATGCGCATCAGATCACCCAGACCCTCACCGGTGCGTGCTACCGTGCCGACGCACGGCACCCCGAGATCCCGGCTGAGGCTGCGCAGATCGACTTCGATGCCTTTCCGCTTGGCTTCGTCCAGCAGGTTCACGCAGAGCACCACCTTGCTGGAGATTTCCATCACCTGCAAAGCGAGATTCAGGTTGCGCTCCAGCGCTGTGGCGTCGGCGACCACTACGATGCAATCCGGCTGACCAAAGAGAATGAAGTTGCGGCTGATCTCTTCGTCTTCGCTTGCCGAAAGCAGGGAATAAGTGCCCGGCAGATCGACTAGTTTGTAGCGCTTCCCGTTGAACCGGAATCCGCCTTCGGCTCGGCTCACCGTTTTGCCCGGCCAGTTGCCGACATGCTGCTTCAACCCGGTAAGTGCGTTGAATACAGAACTCTTACCGGTGTTTGGGTTGCCTGCAAGAGCCACCACGTGGTCCCACTCGCCGAGGTCAATCCCCATTTGTTCTAGTTCCGCCCGCGCCGGGCAGGCTTGGCAATCGTGTTCCGTTGAAGGCGCGGATTGGGCCGCGCTTGCGGCAGAGGTCGTTGCGGCTGACGGTTTCATGCGGCGGACTCCTTGCGGACCCAGATCAAGTCCGCTTGCTCCTTGCGAATGCCGATCATCGCCCCGCGCACACGAAAGGCCCTGGGGTCACCGAAGGGATTGTCGAGTACCGGGGAAACACGAGCTCCGCGCGTGAGTCCAAAATCCATCAAACGCCGTCGGCTGAAACCACGAATGGCATCGGAAAGTTCCACAACCTCGGCGGTTGATCCTGTCGGTAATTCTGATAGACGGAGCACGGCCGGGTCGTCTGCCAAGCCAGCAGTCTCTGGCGCAATCTCGATATTGGCCAACAGATCAGCGGGAAGAAACTGGGGTCGGCCGTCGACTTCCACCTCAAGCCCCTCTGGACGGGCCGCGCGCAGGCGCAGGTATACACCGGGCAAAATGCCGTGGCTCATCAACTGATCAAAGAGCTCTGGCGGTTCATCTTCCACATGCAGCACGCGCACGATGGAATCTCCGTCCCAATGGGATAGCGGGATACCTGCCGTGGCGCGCACGATGCCTTCGGGGGAAGGGATGGGGTCACCATGCGGGTCTTCCATGGGGTGCCCCAAATGCGCATCCAAGGCCTCCAGGTCTTTCACCGAAAGACGATGTTCCGCCCTTTCGGCCTGATGATGGAGACGATCCATGGGCAGGCCTGCTTCATCGGAGAGGTAACTTTCCCAAAGCCGGTGCGCACGCAGCACATGCAGCGCCCACCGATTGCCTGCGGCGCTCAGAGCAATGGACCCTGTGTCGCCCTCAAACAGACCGTGGTCCGCCATCTGCAACATGACGCGCCGAATACGGGTGAGGGGTTTCCCCAATGCTCCGGCGATCGCTTCTTCGCTGACTGGCCGGTTTTCCTGCTTCATCAGCAGAACTTGGCGCAGTACGTCTTCCCAGAACGCCTTTTCCCGTCGGAGTCGACGTGCTTGCAGCCACCTTCCCGCAGGCATGGATGGTCGGCTCAGCAGAAAGGCGAACGCGAGCAACCCAAGCGTAATCAATGCGATCCACATCGACGGCATGGTTTTGCGGCGTTCCTTTCTGTTTCGGCCGTTCTGCTTCGGTTTTGGCCAGGTTGCTTACGGCACTCCGACTGGAACCGTATTCCCACAGAGACCGTGCTGCTGAAGCGGCTACCTGGTGCTGGGTTCTTCTTCCAGCACACGCACTCGAACGCGAGTAGCGACGTCGGCGGCCACGGGAAAGACCCGTTCGTCGGCACTACGCAACACGGTGTGCCCTTCCGCGGAACGGCGCTCCACTACTTCGAATATCGCGTTCGGCGTGACACCGGAACTGGCGAGTTCCCGCAATAGGGCCGGGTCACCATCATCAACACGGCTGACCGCTACCGCGCTGAGCTCGGGTGCTCCCAGAAGTGGAATATCATCGCAGGCTGGCATGCTGCCATCCTTACGGGGGATGGGGTGCCCATGAGGGTCGAATTCCGGGTCGCCCAATAGCAACGCCATTCGTTCTTCCAGGTCCTCGGAAATGAAGTGCTCCAGCTTTTCCGCTTCCACGTGCACCTCATCCCACCGGTATCCCAGCGCGTCATGCAGATAGCGCTCCAGAAGTCGGTGATGCCGGATCACTTCCAGCGCCCGGCGCATGCCCGCTTCGGTCAGCTCGGCGCCACGACGCTTTTCGTAGCTCACCATCGGCGGATCGTTGGTGGAAAGCTTCTGCAACATGCCTGTCACCGATGCCGCGGATACACGCAGCTTCCGCGCAATCTCCGACGTGCTCGCCTTCTGTTCTTCCTTGGCGAGGTCAAAGATAGCCTTTAAATAGTCGTCTGTCGCTTCCGAACTTAGAACCGGCTCTTTAGGCATGCCTAAATCCCATTGTATCCCAAAACTTCATGCCGTTTGTTTTCCTTCCGGAAGGAGAAATAAAAAAGCCCATCCCGCGGGATGGGCTTTCGATGCGCCAGAAGAAGTTTAGCGTTGCACGCGGGCGGAACCGCCCTTGGCAAAGGATTCCACCTGGTCGAGGGTCGCCATGGTGGTGTCTCCTGGGAAGGTCGTCAGCAATGCGCCATGCGCCCAACCCAGCTTCAGTGCTTCTTCGGGCTCTTTACCGGCGAGCAGGCCATAGATGAAGCCAGCCGCGAAGCCGTCTCCGCCGCCGATGCGGCAATAGACATCCAGTTCAGCCGTTGGGGAGACATAGGTCTTTCCGTCCACCCAGGCAACCGCGCCCCAACTATGCCGATTGGTGGAATGCACCTCGCGCAGGGTGGTGGCCACCACCTTGATGTTGGGGAACTTGGCGGTGACGTTGCCGATCATGCCAAAGAAGGCCGAAGGATCGAGCTTGCTCTTGGCGGCGACTTCCGGTCCGGGGATGCCGAGGCCCAACTGCAGGTCCTCTTCGTTGCCCACCAACACGTCCACATGGTCCACAATGCGCTTAATTTGTTCCACGGCGCGTTCGTGCCCACCGACGATGTTCCACAGCTTGGCGCGATAGTTCAGGTCAAAGGAAGTAATGGCGCCCGCCGTTTTGGCCGCGATCATCGCTTCGGCAATCACATCGGCAGTGGTCTCTGACAGGGCGGCAAAAATACCACCGCTGTGGAACCAGCGCACGCCTTGACCAAAGATGGCAGGCCAATCGAAATCGCCGGGTTTCAGACGCTGGGCGGCTTCGTTGGAACGGTTGTAGAACACGATGGGGCCGCGGACGCCAAGTCCACGGTCGCTGTACACGGTCGCCATGTTGGGCCCGTGTACGCCGTCATGCTCGAAATGCTTATAGAAGGGCTTCACGCCCATGGCGCGGACGCGCTCGGCGATCAACTGGCCGATGGGGTAGTCCACCATAGCGGACGCTATGCCCGTGGAGAGGCCAAAGCAGTCCGAAAGGTTGGCGGCCACGTTGAATTCGCCACCGCTCACGTGAATGAGACACTCGGTCGCTTTGCGAAAGGGGATAATGCCGGGATCCAGGCGGTGGACCAGGGCTCCGAGAGAAAGAAAATCCAACGCGCCACTGGGCTGGATATTCAGGCCATATTGCATGTGAGTCTCCTCGATGTCGTAAGCCAGCGCGGATTCGGGCGTACGCAAATACCGTTGATCCATTCCCTGTGTACGCAGGCGCCAATTTGCCGATACACGCTAAGGGAAGCAGATCAAACCCTCTAGTTTATCGGACTATCCAAACTACAGTTGAGGAATGTGTGCGGGGTTCCCCCTTCGCGGACGTGGTCGGGAACAACACGAAGCAACACGAGGAGTCTGTCTGAACGAAGAGCACAAAAAGAAAAGCGGCCAGTACCGCACCGGAAAAGGTGAGGACAGGCCGCTTTCGGTAGACGTTGATTTAGCGCAGTTCGACCGAGATCGGCGAGCGCGTGCTGAAGCTGACCAGCGATTCCGCAGCAATTACCGCATCGTCACCACGGGTAGCCAGCACCGTACCGGTGCCAGCGCCAGCGCCCACGCCAGCGCCGATGGCCGCGCCTTTACCGCCACCAGCGATTGCGCCGATGGCCGCGCCGATACCAGAGCCGATGGCAACCTTAGCGGCGTCCTTCTTCTTGGAAGACTTGGCCTGTTGTTCAAAGGTGCTGGTGCTGACATTGGCGGTGGACCCGTTCGCCAACTCCACACTGGTAAGAGCAATCTGCAGCATGGCGACGCCCTTCACGCGTCCACCCGGATCGGAATTGACCACTTTGCCATTGACCCGAGCGCCACGTTCGGCGATTACGCGTCCATCCACTTCCAAGGGTTCTGACAGGGAGCCCGCGAAGCTATCGCCGGTCTGCAGGTTCTTTGTGGACATCGTGGACGTGGTGCGCACACGGACAGTGCTACCCGCAGGCAATGTGTAGGTCCGCACCACGGGCGCCGCAGGCGTCGTGGAGACCGAACCCGGTTGATCCCCCCAGCCGTTTGCGGCCGAGTTGCTGCCAGCGGGCGCCGAGTTATTCGGACGGGGCCGGTTGGATGCGGTCTGCTTCGGCGTAGTTGTCGGCTTTGGGGCCGGGGCGGCTGTATTAGATGCTGGCGGCGGCGCCGCTGCCGGGGTCTGCGCGGGCTGTTCCGCCACCGCTGGCTGCTCAACGGCAGCCGGAGTCTCCGTGGTCGCGACGGGCTCCTCAGAAGTCCGTGCGCAGCCCATCAGAAGTGCTGCCAATGCCAAGGTCGTCACACCAGGAATGAGAATCCGTCTTGAAACCATGATCTTGTCCTCCGTGGGAACCGTCTCTTGAGCAGTTCCCGTTCTCTATTGGGGGAAACCAGATTCGGTTTCACCAAATCCAGCTTCGTATTGTTCACCGTTCTTGCCGATTAGCCCGTTTCCCGGCACCTAACCCGCGTTGCGTGGATGATTACGTTTCGCTCGTAGCCGTTCGCGGAACCTGCAGTCGTCCGCGTCACTAGCCAGGACACTTCGTATCCCACGCATGTCACAAAAGCAATGGCATATTCGCCACTCGGGAATCACAGTCAGCCAAAGTCGGCGTATCCGTTTTAGCGCGAAAGCAAAGGTTGCATTCCCGGCGCATCTCCTATGCTCCTTCCGAAAGAGGAAGGGCACTAAAACATTCCAGCAATTTGATTGCCAAGCCTAGCAAAACGTTGCAGGCGTTTTATAGAGAAGTGAGTTTACTTTCGCAAGTAAGTTCTGCCCGTCTCCCCACGCTGTGGGAAAAATTTACCACCTGCACACCGGTTTTTCCACCCGTAATTGCTTCTTTTCGCATACTGCAACGGTATGCAACGTGCACGTTTCTTGGTGCTGGCTTGCCAGGGGAAGTGTTCCGCTTCCTGGCGGCGCCTCACGCGGAAAGGGTTAAGCACGTGGTGTTCGCTAGAATGGCGTTGATGAAACCAATGGGATCGACTCCGAAGGCTCGTGTCCTGGTTGTGGACGATGAAGAGAACCAGCGCCTTGGGCTGGCCAGCATGATTTCCACGTGGGGATACCGTACGGAAACTGCTGAAGATGGCCAGGACGCCCTCGAAAAGCTCTCCGCCATGCCGGTGGATGTGGTGGTTACCGATTTGATGATGCCGAATATGAGTGGCTCCGAGTTGCTGGAAGCGATGGCGCAGCAGGGCATTCGCGTCCCCACGATTGTCGCCACAGCTTTCGGCAATATCGAGACTGCTGTCACGACCATCCACGATTTAGGAGCGTTCTGGTTCCTCGAAAAACCGATTCAACCAACGGTTTTGCGCGTTTTGCTAGAGCGGGCTGCCACGCAAGGCGAACTGGCAAATGAGAGCGAACGTCTGCGGCGTGCGCTTTCTTACCAGGGAGTATTGGGGGAACTGGTGGGCCAGTCGCCGAATATGCAGCAGGTGTTCTCCCTGATTCAGCAGGTGGCTCCCAGTAAGGCATCGGTATTGATTACTGGAGAGTCTGGAACGGGTAAAGAACTGGCGGCCCGGGCCATCCATGAGAACAGTCCTCGCCGCGAAGGTCCTTTTGTTGCCATCAACTGCGCGGCGTTGCCGGAAACGCTAATTGAAAGCGAATTGTTCGGCCACGAAAAGGGCGCCTTTACCGGAGCCGCGGAACGCCGCGCTGGTTGCTTTGAACTGGCGCAGCACGGCACGCTTCTGCTGGACGAACTGGGAGAGATGCCTGTAGGCACTCAAGCGAAGCTGCTTCGCGTACTCGAAGATTCCCGCGTGCGCCGGCTCGGCGGGAAGAGTGAAATGGAGGTGGACGTTCGAGTGATCGCCTCTACCAACCGCGAGCCGGAGCTAGCGTTGAAGGACGGCAAGCTGCGCGAAGATTTGTTCTACCGCCTGAATGTGTTCCACCTTTGGCTTCCGCCGCTCCGCGATCGGAAGTCCGACATCATCCCCATTGCGCAATCTATGCTCGCGCTATTGAATGCCAAACACGGCTGCCGTGTGGCCGGCCTGGAAGGGGAAGTCTGCGAGGCGTTGAATGTCTACGACTGGCCGGGCAATGTGCGGGAGTTGCGCAACGTGATGGAGCGCGCTGTCATTCTTGCGGGAGAAGGGAATATCCGTCTCAGCCATCTCCCGGCGCAAGTCAACCCCAACTCACGGCGTGCTCCTGTTCTGCGTATCGAGGACGCGATGTCGGTGCTGCTTTCCGTTGGCACCACGGTCGCGGACGCTGAACGCGCACTCATTTACAAAACGCTTGAACACACCAAAAACAACAAGACCCGGGCGGCGGAGATTTTGGGAATCAGTTTGAAGACTATGCACAACAAGCTGAAGGAGTACGAATCATCTACAACGAGTTAACGAAGCAAACAGCCTGAGCCAAGAACCGCCAGCGTAGCCGGAACGAGCCACGCAGCGTAAGCCGAGAAACGGTACGACCATGTCACTCAAAGCGCGATTGCAGCTCTCCATCATCGCCCTAAACCTAGGACTCGTATTCCTGTATTCCCTGATGCATATCTACAGCATCGCGGAAGTGCGGCAGCAGAATTTTGCGGAACGAGCGTCCGCAGTCGCTGACCAGGTGCAGGCGTTCGTGCAGGAGCGGATGAACGCTATCACGGAAGGTGAGCCGCAACTCCCGACGGATCCGGCATCCCTTCGTGCGTTCTACCACCAGTCTGCCCGCGATGACGTGCGTATTCAGGCGATGCTGGAGACGGCCTTCGCCAGCACCAAGGTGCTAAGCCGCATTTTGTTGCTGGATGAAAATGATCGCATTCTGGTTTCCTCCAACATTTTGGATGAGAAGGTTATCGGGCAGAAAGCTGGAGTCTTCGTTCCTCTGGATGAGTTTCTGCGGCGTACCTCCATCTCGCGTATTCTGGCAATCTTCAACGAGACTGAAGAGATCTCTATCAATCGAACATTGGGCACGGGGGAGAGCAAGGTATTCACCATTCGTGTGGTGCTTTCTTCGTTGCTGCTGCGCGATGCGATGATCGAGCAACTGCAGTATCTATTGCCGCTTTCTCTGTTCGCGTTCACGCTAGCCATCGTTCTGGCCGTTTTCGTTTCCAACTTAGCCACGCGCCAGTTAGCGCGCGTTAGCGAGGCCATTGATCGCATTGCGGCGGATGATCAACCGACGGAAACGGCGCCTCCTGTTCCGGCCGGCAGCAGCTTCAAGGAATACGACGTGGTTCAGTCGAAGCTGGAAATGCTGGGGCAGCAGATTCGTGGCGCCAAACAGGATGCGCGCAGCATGCAAGAAAGCGTGCGGCAGTTGCTGGCGCGTACGGAAAAGGCGGTCATGCTCTTCGACATGGATGATCGTCTGGTGTCGGCCGGCGAGAATCTGGAACTGCTTCTTAACCAATCGCGCGATCGTCTGATTGGCCTGACATCTTCAGAAATTTTTCCGCCGAGCAGCAGAATTGGCGCCCTGATTGTTCGCGCGGTGACACTGAAAGTTCCCGTAAAAGATCAACTGGTGTTGGTGGAACGTCACGGACTGGACGCGGTGAAAGCACTGGTGAGCGTCGAGCCCATGGACCAATTCTCCGGTTGGGAAAGGGTGGGTACTCTCGTGACCTTACAGGACGCGGAAAGCCATGCGGTCATCCAATCGCAGCTCGATGTTTCCTCCCGGCTCTCTGCCATCAGCAGATTGACGAGCGGCGTCGCGCACGAAATCAAAAACCCGCTGAACGCGATGAACCTGCACCTTGAGGTGCTGAAGGCGCATATTGATGATGAGAATGCGGACGCCCGACGCTCCGTCGATATCATCTCCACCGAGATCACTCGGCTAAACCGGGTCGTCAACACCTTCCTCGATTTCACGAGGCCGGTGGACCTGAATCTGCGCAACCTGAATCTTGGAGAGATTGTCGAAGAGACGGGGAGTCTGGTGGAGTTGCAGGCTCGCGCAAGGCGCATCCAGTTTCACGTCATGCGTCCCACCGAACCCCTTTTGATTCGCGGCGACCGGGACCTGCTGAAGCAGGCTCTGTTAAATGTCACGACCAACGCCCTGGAGGTGATTCCGGACGAAGGGACGGTGGAAATCGAATTATTGCGGGAACGAGATGACTGTCTGCTGCGAGTGACGGACAATGGAGGAGGGATTCCCGAAAACATTCAGGATAAGATCTTCCAGCTGTACTTCAGCACCAAGGGCAAGGGTCGGGGCACCGGCATCGGGTTGGCCATGACTTTTCGGATTGTGCAGTTGCACAATGGAGCTATCTGGTTTGAAAGCGTGCCTGGAGTTGGGACGACGTTTTGGATGCGTTTTCCGTTGGCGGCATCGCGTCCGCAGGAACAGCGCGGCGTCGCGTCTGCGGGGGACCCGGATCCGACACCTATGCAGGACCAACTTCGATGAGCATCCGCACCATTTCCGCCGGGTTGATGATGGCTGTGTGTTTGGCCGGATGCTCCACCAAGAATCCGCCCAAGGCAAATGTGCCAGCGCTGTCCGGGGACACTCCTCCCGTCAGTTTGGGTGCGGATACGTTGCCTGCCGACACTCCCGATGATGCCGCGCCTGCGGTCGAACCAACGCTCGGTACAGAAACTGTTTCCGTTCCGCCGCTGCGGCCCCATGTGGCTCCGGAGCCCACGCAGACGGCTAACGATCAGACGCCCCATGACGCAGCGCCTCCTCGCCCGCGTCCCACAAAGCCGGTCGCCGCCGCCAAACCATCAGACACAGAGGAACGTCCCACTGAAGTGGAACCCGTGCGCACGGAGCCTCGGCCTCCCTCTCTGCGGCCTATGATCAGCGAAGGGGAACTCCGTAGGCTGGCTACGCTCACCCAAAGTTACATCGAACGGGCAAAACGAAACTTGGGGGCGATACAGGAAAGTCGTTTGGAAAGCAACGAGCGCGTTGCGCTACAGGAAGCCCGTAGTATTTTGGCGAGGGCGGAGCAACTACAGCAATCGGATCCAGCCTTGGCAAATAGTCTGGCGGAACGTGCGGCTATTCTGTCGCAGGAACTTTCCCGCAAACAACGATAAGCGACCAACTGCGGTCTTCGGTGCCCATCTGGCAGTTGCGTCTCTCCTGTGGTGAGAGGCAAGGGTGGGCGCGTGGGCGCGCTCCCACCCCGGTCACCCTTGGCTACGTGCCAAAGGGCGATCTTCAGGAGGCAAGTTGGTTTGTGACAACCTGCTTGAGTTGTCTTCCAGACGTGTTGTTGGGGGACGAGGTTACTTCTTAAAGAGACTATCGAAGGCAGCGCGGGCGTCGCTGGCGCTGCGGGGGGCAAGGGCTGACTCAGAACGCGGAGAAACGCTGCTCCCGTTGGCTCTTGGCGCCAACACCGGCGCCGCCGGAGCCTTCACATCGCGGGCTACGGTTACGCGTGGGGAGAAAAGCTCGCAGTCATTCGCCTTGTCCTTCGTCGGAATGCGCTCCGGAATGGACTTTCGGCACTGAAAACGTGTCGATGATTCAAAGTAAGCGCATTGTTTGCAGCAATGTAGATCGCATTCGCACTTGGGACAGGCTCCCGCGAAGTTTACGCCTTCCGGTAGCGTCGTTGAACAGTTGTAGCAGCGAGACGCCACGACGCTTTGCACCAGCCGCGGCAATCGGGGGCCTGTCACGTCCAGGGATTGCTTGGGACGAGGTGCACGCGGTCGATCGGTTTCCCGAGGCTCCGCGCTGGCGGAGTTCATATAGCCCCGCTGTTTGTACTTACGGTCTTCGTCCATGAATGGGGTCCGCTCCTGAATGGTTCTCGCAGGCTGACTACCGTTGTTTACGCGCTCGCGGTGCGTGAAGCGTAGGGATACACCAGTCAATCACCAGCGGGAAGGGGTATTCCAATTTCCAGGCAAGGGGGAGTAGCGATGCGGCTCGCGGACGCGAGCGATTGATACCCTCAGTAACTGTATAACACGGAACGGTCCCTGCCGCCACCAAAAACATTCCGTGGTAGATCTGCACTAACTTCTTAGAAATCTCAAGTTTGGCTGACTGGTACATCGACTGCTGTTGGGCCCAATTCGTTTCCGGTGGCGCGCGTTAAACAGGGGTTCCGCTGAATTCGGATAAAAAACACTGAAATGTCTTTCCTCTTTCAGGAAAGCATGTTAGCGTTGAAGGCAGAAGCGCTCTCAGGTTCTTGAAGGAGGGAGCTTATGAAGCTCAGTGCGCAAGAAGAGTACGGGCTTCGGTGTCTGCTCAGGGTCGCCCGTGGCGAGGGTGAAGGCTGCCAGACTATCCCGCACATCAGTCAATCCGAGGGACTCACGACTCACCACGTAGCCAAGTTGATGCGTATCTTGCGTCGTGGCGGATTTGTGAAAAGCACCCGAGGACAAGCTGGTGGCTACACATTGGCGCGTCCAGCTGCGGATATTACGGTGATTCAGGTCTTAAACGCGCTAGGAGGGCCTGTTTTCGGCGCTCGCTTCTGCGAACGCCATACCGGAACGTCCCAGGTTTGCCAGAATGCGCGTTCGTGCACCATTCGCTGTGTATGGCGTACGATTCAGCAGTTCCTTGATGAACTGCTGGGTTCCACCACGTTGGAAGACCTGCTGCTGGACGAGAGAGCTTTACTCGCGAAGCTCGATAGACACCCAAGACCAGCCCCGAACGTAGAGGATGAGCCGGTAGTTATCGCAAGCATGCAGTAGTCAATCTACATATCGAGCGTGTTTCACGCGCCATGCCGCGCCTTCCGATGATAGGTTTTCTGCCTGTGGCGTCGGCGGCTTGTGGTTCGGATGCAGAAAGAACGGGATACGTGTGTAACGTATCTCCGGCGCGGATATTTGTTATGGTGAGCAAGACAGGAGATCTGGCGCCTCTCGCGATGCAGCGACGGTGCGCCAGAGCCCGACAGTTGTGGCTTCGTCGCCATTTGCTGCCCTGCGGAAGACGGCATATTGCTGCTTCGTCCATTGTCGGGGAGCCGGTTCAGGAGCCCTTCACCATGACCACTGCGGTTCAAACAGAACACTTGGCGGAACAAATAGCGGAAGCGCGAGCCCAATCCGACTCGTTGTTTTCGCTTCTTCGCCCTGGCATGCTCTACGAGCGCGGTGTTGCTGAACGCCACCGTTTCATCTTTTATCTTGGACACTTGGATTGCTTTGACTGGAATCTTCTAGGAGTAGGGCATCTACGCCTTTCGCGGTTCCATTCTGAGTTCGACCGGTTATTTGCCTTCGGCATAGACCCGGGCCCGGATGCTTTACCGGTGGATGGCCCCGAAGACTGGCCCTCCCTGGAATCAATTTCGCAGTATTGCCTGGAAGTGCGGCGCCATCTGGATCGTCACATCGGCGCATTGCCGGAACAGTTGTTGCACGTTGCGCTGGAGCATCGTTTGATGCACCTGGAGACGTTGACGTACCTGCTTCACAATCTGGACGCGCAGAAGCTCATCGTGGAACCTGGGTACTCTGCAACACTGCTTGCAGACGTAAAGACCACGTCCGGCCAATCTGCCCGGAATCCCTGGATGGAAATCCCCGAGGGAGATGCTACTCTTGGCCTACCTGCCAGCGCGAATCGTTCGACACCTTTTGGCTGGGACAATGAGTTTCCGCTGAACGTTCAGCATGTCGACGCCTTCCAAGTGCAGAAGTACAAGGTGACGAATGGCGACTATCTGGACTATGTCGAATCCGGCGCGGACGCGCCGCACTTCTGGCGACGTATTGGCGGAGCATGGAAGCTGCGTGTGATGTTCGGCGAGGTCAGTCTTCCCATGGAGTGGCCTGTCTATGTCACCCACCGCGAAGCGAGCGGCTACGCTGCCTGGAAACAGTGCCGTTTGCTGAGCGAAGCAGAGTTTCACCGTGCTGCCTTCGGAACATCCGCGGGCGAACAGCGCTTCCCCTGGGGCGATACGCCTGCCAAGGCCGTCGGGAGCAACTTCGGACTACGGCGCTGGGACCCGGAACCGGTGACGGCCCACCCCGAAGGGGACAGCGCCTTCGGCGTATCTCAACTGGTGGGCAATGGGTGGGAGTGGACAGCGACTCCGTTTCGTCCCTTCCCCGGTTTTGAGCCTTTTCCTTTCTATCCCGGTTACTCTGCCGATTTTTTTGACCAACAACACTTCATCCTGAAGGGGGCGTCTCCGCGGACCGCAATTCCGCTGGTGCGTCGATCCTTCCGAAACTGGTTTCGCGATGACTACTCTTATGCCTTTGCCACATTCCGCTGCGTATCTCTTCGCTAAAGGTGACACCCCGACACCGCAGGGGCCCCGATGGGAACCTGATATCTGCCCCCCGGAAGCGAGCTACTATACCGAACTCGTCGAAGGGCTGAGTCGCAAAACGGGCAAGTCTGTCGAGGCATCCTGGTTCTACGACGATCTGGGGTCCGCGTTGTTCGAAGCCATCACTAAGCTGCCTGAGTACGGGTTGACCAGAGCGGATGACCGCTTAATATCCCGTTGCGCCGGTAGTGTTGCTTGCCACGCAGGCCCGTCTCCCTTCGTCGCGGAACTGGGAAGCGGTTCCGGGGTTAAGACACGTACGCTGCTTTCCGCGATGGTGGCGGCCCAAGCTTCCCCCAGCGAGAATGTCTACTACGCGCCGATTGATGTTTCCGCGGCTGCCCTGGATGACTGTGTCCGTACGTTGCAGTGCACCGCGGGCCTAACGGTGCAAGCGACCGTCGGTGACTACCTGGACGGCCTGGCTCTCGCGTTGCGCCAGCGCAAACAAGAACAGCGTGCCCTTGTACTGTTTCTTGGCAGCACGGTTGGGAATTTTAATAAGGACGACGTGGTTCCTTTTCTGAAGGGATTGCGTGCCTGCCTGCTGCCAGGGGACTTGCTGCTGCTGGGCGCCGATCTTGTGAAACCTGCCAGCATGCTGGAACGGGCTTACGACGACCCCACCGGTGTAACGGCCTCTTTCAATCGCAATCTGCTCGGCCACCTGAACCGTAGCTTTTCCGGGGATTTTGATCTGAACCTGTTCCGCCACGTCGTTTGCTACAACCGCCGTGAACAGCGCATCGAAATGTACCTGGAAGCTACGGAAGATCATCAGGCATATTTGGAGGATCTGGACCTGAGAGTGTGCTTGTCCAAGGGCGAGCGTATCCTTACCGAGTACAGCCACAAGTTCTACATGGAAGAGTTGCGCCGCTACGCCGATGCGTCTGGCTTTGAGCCCGTCGAGGAGTGGGTAGACCGCGAATGGCCCTTTGTGGAATGGCTGTGGCGCGTGCAGTAGGCGACTAGTAGCCCAGGTAGGTCATCCGCTCCAGAATGATGCTGCTGTAGCGGTTCATGGACGCGGGCTTTCGTTTGCGCGGCGAGGGCAGAATCGCCGCCAGGCGGGCTGCTTCGGCTCGAGTGAGTTGCGCTGCGGGCTTGCGGAAATGGTAGCGTGAAGCTGCCTCCGCACCGTATACGCCTGGCCCCCATTCGGCGACGTTCAGGTAAAGCTCCAAAATACGATCTTTGCCGAGCGCCACTTCCGCCACGGGCGTCAGGATCACTTCCAGAACTTTACGTGGCGGAAAGGCATGGGTAGTGAAGAATAGATTTTTCACCAGCTGTTGCGTGATGGTGGAAGCTCCGCGTGGTCTGCCCTCTTCCAGCAGGTCATACTGAATCGCCCGCTGAATCTGCCCGAAATCGAAGCCCCAGTGCTTATAGAAGTTTCCGTCTTCGGCCGCAATCACCGCGTGGGCGAGATGGGGGGAGATGCGGCTGACGGGCAGCATCGTCTGCCGGTTTGCGACATCGCGAGACGCGAAGAGGGCCTCCATACGGCGCTGCAACTGCACGCCGGTGATGGGTGGATCTACAAAACGATAGACACAGAGCAACAGGCACAAGATGCCCAAATAGCCAATCAGTGTGAGAAGAAGCAACCGCAGGAGCCGGAAGGCCCAGCCTCGCTTCGTAGACCGTCTACCCTTTGACGAGGGTTTTGGCCTGCGGTTGGAGGATGGAGATTTACTGGGAGGCACGCAGTTTCAGAGTATAACGAAGCACGCAGCGCAACACGCGCGGAAGGTTCGCGTAGGCTAGGACCTCAATTCGTGGAAGGCAGCTTCGATTTCCGCACGAGCTGCCGGGCCCACGGGAAGCAACGGCAACCTTGGCGGGCCCCCGTAGTAGCCGTTCAAATCCATGGCGTATTTCAGCCCCGGGATTCCGTAACGCGTCGTCACCAGACGGGCGGCAGCGGAGATTCGCTTCTGCAGATCTTCGGCTGCGTCGTTCTGGCGAGTCCGGAACGCTTCCCAGATCAGAATGGCAGCATAGGGAGCCGCATTCGCAAAGGCCAGAATCGCGCCGGTAGCGCCCATCAACAAGGACGGATAGAGCGTCGGCGCTGAACCAACCAGCACTTGGAAGCCCGGTTTGCATTCCGCCACCAAACGCATTACCTTTTCCATGCTTCCGCTGGATTCCTTGATGCCGATGACATTGGGATGAGCGCTGAGGGCAATCACCGCTTCCGGGGTGATATCGAGCATGGTGGCTTGCGGGAAGTTATAGATCAGCACCGGCAGTGGAGAGCTATCCGCCACTGCGCGGTAATAGGTCACTTGGGCTTCAGTATTGTTCAGAAGGCCTCGGTAATAATGCGGCGTTCGCACCATTGCCACGCCGTAGCCCGCTTCCTTGGCGGCCTTCGTAAGGTTCAGTGTCTCCCTGACACTCTCTGCCCCGGTGCCGGCTATCAACAATCGCCCTGGCTCAGCAGCTTCCGCCACCAAACCCCATAGCTTCTGCTTCTCCTCGAAGCTCAGCAACACGCTTTCGCCCGTGGAGCCACCAACGACATAGCCGCCTAAGGCCAAACGGTTCAGTTTGGAAACGTTGTGCTTTACCTTTGCGGGGTAGATTTCACCATCCGGGTAAAAGGGAGTGGTGAGAGGAGGGAAAATGCCGTTCAGGCGAATCATCCGAAAACCTCAGTGGGAAGACATAAACGACAAATGGGCAAGCGGCTCTAGTGGAGCCGCTTGCCATTGGAATGCGAGGAACTCTGGGCTTCGCGGATTAGACCTTCGCGAAGATAACAACGAGGGTGTACAGGGCCAGCGATTCGATAAGCGCCAAGCCGAGGATGAGGCCAAAGCGGATGCCAGGGGCAGCGCCAGGGTTGCGGGCCAAGCTTTCGCAAGCGGCGGCCGTGGCTTTGCCTTGAGCAAGGCCGCAACCGGCAGATGCAATGGCCATAGCAATGACGGCGCCGAATAGAGGCCAGTTCGCAGCGGAGGAACCTCCGTCCTGGGCGAACGCCGGCACGGCGAGAGCCAGCGTGAGGAGGCTAAGCAACAAATTCTTCTTCATTTCGGATCTGCTCCTTGAATTCCAAGCGGCAGGGGCGGGGGCACACCGTGGTCTCGCCCATCCAGCAAACCGGCCGAAGGTCAAACGTTATGAGACTATCAAAAAAATCGGTTAGGCGCGTGAACTAGTGTTCGTCGTGCGCCACCATCTGGCCGAGGTAAACCATTGCCAGAAGGGTGAAGATATAGGCCTGTAGGAAAGCCACAAAGGTGTGCAAACCCATGAAAATGATGGGGACACCCAGCGGAACCATTCCCAGGAAGACCAGAAATACCATTTCGCCCGCGAACATGTTCGCGTAGAGACGCACCGTCAGGGACAGCAGACGCGAAAGGTGACTGAGAATTTCGATCACCAGCATCAACGGCGCCAACCACCAGATGGGTCCGAGGAAATGCTTGAACCACGTAACGATTCCCACCTCGGCAATCGCCATCAGGTTGTAGTAGAGAAACGTCACCGTGGCCAGGCCAAGGGGCACCACAGCGAACATGGTGGGCGATTCAAAGGTGGGGATGATGCCAATCAGATTGGCGATCAGGATAAACAGAAATAGGGTGCCAAAGAAAGCCATATGCTTCTTTGGGTGATGGTCGATCATCTCTGACGTTTGTTCGCGAATGAACTCGTAGAACATCTCCAGAATGGTCTGGATGCGAGATGGACGATCAACAGAAAAGGTGAGGCGCGCGAGGCCGAAGATGGCGATCATCAGCAGAAACACAAACACCTGCATGGCGTATGCGTTCGACCAAGGAGCCTCAGCATTCAAGGGTGTAATTCCGGCAAGCTGCAGCGCCGCGAGGGCGGGAGCGGCCAGAAGTTTATTGAACAGGGCGGTTACCCAAAGCTCATGCTCTGGCATATATCAACTCGATTGTGGCGTCAAATAACATCGCAAACACTGCGACCAACAACCCGGCACAGAACGCTGCCGGATTGGTCCCCAAAAGGATTAAGGTACCATATCCCAGCACTCCTAAGCCAAGATATCTTAACGTAAAGAGCGTCACCACTCGCCGACTTGCCGCGTCCGCCTCTGTTCCCAGTCGTCCCACCACGCGGTGCAGCAGCAGAAAGTTGTACCAGGAAGCGACGGCGCCTACCAGAAAACCAGCTACGGAACCGATATCCGAACGCGATGCGATCAGGCTTGCGCCGATCAAAGAGATGGCCACCGTCCAAATACGCATGCGCGTGACGCTGAAGGATGCACCGAACTCAGAGAGATTTTCCATCGCGCGTCACCTTTGAGATCAGTTGCATGAACCCAGACGCAACCCCGAGAATCAATCCGGTCACTCCCAGAAAGCCAGTGCCAAACTTCCCGTCGAGCCAGTCACCCAGCAAATAACCAAGTACGGCAGCGATGGGCAAAGAGAGCGCCAAGCTGGAATACTCGGCGACTTGCCGCATGGCCCGCTGGCGGTCTGCTTTCTGCTCTTGTGGTTCTGTACCCATGGGCGACTCTTTCGCGTTGCAGCCATTCGCCAGCGTCGGAATTCAGTCAGCGCTTAGCGCGGCTTCCACTTGATGTTGCATCCGATGCTCGGCTTCTGGTCTTCCGAGGGGGCGCGGCCCGAAAGCACGGCGTTGATGGCAGTGCGAAGGTCCTTACCGGTGACCGGTACGGAATTGCCCGGACGGCTACCATCCAACTGTCCACGATAGGCGAGCTTCATATCGCCATCGTACAGAAAGAAATCTGGCGTGCATACTGCGTTGTATTGACGAGCCACGCTCTGGGTTTCGTCGTATAGGTACGGAAAATTGAATCCGAGCCGCTCGGCCTGCTCTTTCAGCTTGTCGGGGGCATCCAGCGGATGGGTGCCTACGAAATTGGAGCTGATGGCGACGATGCCCAGTTCTTTCTCGGCGAAGTCGAGCCCAATCTTGGCGAGTTCTGCCTCGACGTAACGCACGTAGGGGCAGTGGTTGCAGATGAACATTACAAGCAGGCCGGGGCTCAAGCGGTACTGATCGAGCGAGATAATTTTCCCTGAGACAACATCCGGCAGGGAAAACGGAGGGGCTACGCTTTGTAGCTCCTTCATGACAGACGGCGTAAGGGCCATGACATCTCCTGGGTAAGGAAAACGAATGCGAATGCCGTCTGCGTGACGCTCTGGAGCCCTCGAAAAAGAAAACCAGAGCAGGACAGAGCGCCAAGCTGCTGTTCACTGAATCATCCGTTCAGGGAATCGTCGAGCTTGGTCGATAGCCGTCTGCAGATTAGCGGCAGATTACCAAAGTGCGATTGCCTGTTCGCAGGCGCCAGCACGCGACAATGGTCATTTAAGAGTTTAGCGCTACCAAACGGAAAAAAGACGTTGAGATGCGGGTCTATAGACTCAAAAAGCGAAGCGCGGATCGCCAACTGGCGATCCGCGCTTCGCTTTATCTATATGGTGTGCAGGGCCGTTACATGAACTAGGCGTCCAGATTCAGAGCCCGCATCAACGTGCCGCGTTCCTTCTGAATTTTCTTCTGTAACAGGGTGATGGCATAGATCAACTGTTCAGGACGGGGCGGGCACCCCGGCACATAGACATCAACAGGAATGATCTGATTTACCGGGACGAGAGCGTAGTTGCTGAAGACGCCGGTGGAAGTGGCGCAAGCTCCCATGGAAATGACCCACTTGGGTTCCGGCATCTGCTGATAGAGTTGGCGGACGACCGGAGCCATTTTGTTCGACACGCGACCGGCAATGATCATCAGGTCGGCTTGACGCGGAGAAGCGCGAAAAACTTCAGCGCCGAAGCGAGCGATATCAAACCGCGACGCCGTCATCGCCATCATTTCGATGGCGCAGCAGGCCAAACCAAAGGTCATCGGCCAGATGCTGTTTTTTCGCGCCCAGTTGATGGCGTTGTCCAGGGTAGTGGTCAGCACGCTATCCTGCAGCAGGTGCGTATTGTCCTGGTCGATTTTCTCGAACAGGCTGACCTGTTTGCCGATCACCGAGAGTTCGTTTGCATTCGCGGGCAGATTGCTCATGACAAGTACTCTTTTGATGCTAACAGATATAGGGTGATGTACTTCCCTGGAAACCGGAACGGAAGGGCGCTGTTAACATGCCGCACAGCCTTTGCCGCAGAATTGGCCGCGGAAGGGCGGCAGAAAATTTAGAGCACGTTAGGGTTTAGAGGGAGCGCCGGATTTCTGCCGCTTGGCGCGTTCCAGGGCGTCATAAACATCTCGTTTGGAAAGACCGCGTTCGCGCGCCACTTGCTTCAGGGCATCCATGCGTTCCATACCCAAGGTAACCAGTTGTGCAATGGCTTCTTCCAGCGGTAACTGCGCAGACGCGGGGTCCACGGGTTGGGGGCGCCCCAGCACCACGGTGAATTCACCCCGGATGCTGTCTCTTGCTTCGAGCGTCGACGCGACTTCCTTTGCATCGCCGCGTAGCCACTCTTCATGTAGCTTTGTCAGTTCCCGTGCCGCACAGACCTCTCGTCCGGGCATATGTTCCGCAATGGATTGCAGTGTTTCCACGATGCGGTGAGGCGCTTCATAGAAGACCAACGCTGTATCCAGTGACTGCAATTCCTGCAGTGTCCGATCACGCTGGGTGCGTTTGGCGGGTAGAAAACCGCCGAAGTAAAAGCTGCTACAGCCGATGCCACTGCCTGCAATCGCGGTGAGCAAGGCGGACGGCCCAGGGACCACCTCAATGGACAGGCCGGCCTCCACCGCAAGCCGAACGAGGCGGAAGCCGGGGTCAGAGAGCAGTGGCGTGCCAGCATCGCTTACCAGGGCAACGCGCTCGCCACGCTGGATGGCGGAGACGATTTCCTCGGCGCGGCCCGCCTCATTGTGCTCGTGGTAGCTAACCATGCGGGTGGAAATGCCAAGGTGTTCCAGTAACTTGCGTGTGTGCCGTGTATCTTCGCAAGCAATCAGCGTGGCTTCGCGCAGCAGGCGCACCGCGCGCAACGTGATGTCTTCGAGATTGCCGATGGGCGTGGCGACGATGGCAAGTTGACCGGCAGCGGGCATATTCATTCGGTGGAGGCTCTACGCTTCCGTGGGGCCCCTCCCTAGCGTAACAGCCGAAACACAGTGCGCGATTCTTCTTCGCTGTAGTCCACCTCTACCCGTCGCGCGGCGGGCAATTGTTTACGGATCACCATGGAGGCCAGGGGTTGTAGCAGCCAGCGATGAATCGCTCGTTTGAGTTCCCGGGCGCCGTATTCGCTGCTGCATCCGATGCGGAGCAGGAAATCGCGGCAGGTCGGCGTATAGCGCAACGTGAAAGTCTGTAGACCGAGTCGCAGATCGAGGTGGGTCTGCAAGGCCTGCAACTGCTGGTCGAGAATCGACGCCATGGTTTCCGAAGAGAGGGGCCGATAAGTGAGGCATGCGTCGATGCGGTTCATGAACTCCGGCGCAAAGCGCTTACGCACGGCGTGCAAGGCCGCCGCGTGCAGCTTATCAGCGACTCCACCCGCGGGAGCGGCATCTGCCAGCGAGGGAGAGCCATCAAAAAAGCCAATGGCTGGGCGTATCTGTTCGGCCATTTCCTTGGCGCCCAGGTTTGAAGAAAGAAAGATGACGGAATTCTCAAAGTTGACTGGGTTGTTGTCGCCGGTGCGCAGAAATGCTTTATCCAGAATGCCCAGCAGAATACGGGTCATGGAGGGCGCCGCTTTTTCGATTTCGTCGAAAAGCACCACCGAAAGCCGGGAATATTCGCTGGTGACACTTTCCAGACGTTGCTGTGAGAGCGCGGCTTGGGTTTCCCGATGACCCAAATAGCCCGGAGGCGCTCCCACGAGCTTGGCCACCTCGTGGTCAAGCTGATACTCACCACAATCGATCCGCAGCAACTGCCGGTCATTCCCGTGCAAGGCTTCGGCCACCACCTCAGCGGTACGTGTTTTACCCGTGCCTGTCGGTCCCAACAGTAGAAAGACCCCGGCAGGTCGGCCTACCGGATTCAGGTTGGCCTCGTACATTTCCAAATAGGGTATGAGTTCGCGGAGTACATGATCTTGCCCGAGCAGTCGATCATGGAGCGTTTCCGCCAAGGATCCGGCGGAGAATTGTGTGCCCCGCGTACGCGTGTTGTGTTTCAGAAGAACCGGCAATGATTTCGCCATCCAATCCCCCGTTCGAGGGCAATTGTAGAGAGTTGTCTTGTCCGGATTGACGCAGCGAAGCTAGGTTTGCATGCTAAAAGAGGTCTGATTGCGTAGCTTCTTTGGTCGTTAAGCGCTAAGGAATGAATGGATTAGGCGCGCGATGCGTGCGCTGGCTGTTCCGTCCCCGTAAATCGTGTGATGACCGCCTGACGTTTCGTCGCCAGGGGAGGCTGACAGCAGCTTTCGGCAGGCATTGACGATGTTTTGCGAAACGAAGCCAACTAGCGTCGCGACTCCCGCTGAAACCCCTTCCTGCCGTTCGGTGCGCTCCCGCAGCACCACAACGGGGACACCGAGGTAAGGCGCCTCTTCCTGAATGCCACCCGAATCCGTAAGGATCACATCCGCGCTGCGCATGAGTGCGACAAACGATACATAGTCCAATGGGGGCGTCATGGTCAGGTTCGGATGAGGGCGAAGGCCTGCGCGCACCTGGGATTGCGCTTCGGGGTTGGGATGCAGGGGCACGATCAATTCAATGTCCCCATCAGTCGCCAGTGCATTTAGGGCCTCGCAGACGCTGGCGAGGCCATTGGCGAAGGACTCCCGCCGGTGCATGGTCGCCACGACGCGCGGGAGGCGTTTTGTCGGCATGTTGCAGGCTGGGCTTAGGTTGCCTGCTGTGAGCTGGTCGAGTGTCCAAAGTAGTGCATCCGTGCCGGTATTTCCGGTGATGTGGATGGCTTCCGGGGCAATGCCCTCGCTTCGCAGGTTGTGGGCGGCTTGCTCGGTGGGCGCGCAATGCAGGTCTGCCAGACGCGCGATGAGCACGCGGTTCATTTCTTCGGGAAATGGGGCATAGCGGTCGTAGGTGCGCAGGCCCGCTTCCACGTGGACCAGAGGGACACGCCCGTAGAAAGCGGCCTGGGCTCCACAAAGCGCGCTGGCCGTATCTCCTTGCACTACCACGGCATCGGGGCGGCTATCCCTGATCACCGGGTGCAAGCCTTCCAGTAGGCGTGCCGACAGTGCTGCCAGTGGTTGGCCCGGGCACATAACGGAAAGGTGGAAATCCGGTTGAAGGCGGAAGCTCTCCCAAACAGGAGGGAGCAGGTCCGGCTGTTGACCTGTGGAACACAGCAAAGGCTGCAACTCCGCGCTGCGGTTGCGCAGTTCGCGGACTAAAGGAGCTAACTTGATGGCTTCCGGACGCGTGCCGGCGATCAGCAGGACTCGTTTCACGGCAGTGAACCCCTATGCGGAATCGCCACACTGTCCACCACTCCATCTCGGCAGTAAGGTGGTTGTGTAGGGGTAGCTGCACGGGAAACGACCGCGCGACAATCCGAGAGCACTCAGATTTTAAGCCACGAAGGAACAGAGAACGGCTTGCGCCATTCTGCCGAGAGCGGCAGAACAATGCGCGAAGAACGACCTAACGAACGAAAGCGCTGTCCGTTGACAGCGCTACGTCGTGAAAACTTGAAAGAGTCTACCCGAAGGTAGACGCCGCCTACTTATGACGGTAGGTAATACGGCCTTTGGTCAGATCATAGGGCGACATTTCTAACGTAACCCGATCCCCGGCCAATACACGAATGCGGTGACGCCGCAGCTTCCCGGCCAAGTGGGCAAGAATGACGCGCTCTTCGTCCTGGTCTAGCTGCACGCTGAACAAGCCACTGGGAAATTTTTCCAGAACCTTGCCTGTGACTTCAATACAATCCTCTCGACTCATCGTCCTCCCAATAATGCGGATCTAGGTGGTTGCGCATCCCGACTAGTGCGACACGGAATTCCGTATACACACAATTTGCCATTATGCACAAGGCCCATTTACTAGTATAGGGCATTCGCAAAGGGGATCTATCGCTGCCATGAGTTTGCTGAGGTTTCGGGTGGCCGAAGGGGGCGTACGAATCAAGACCATGCGGCTAGGCCAAAGGGCTGCATAGCCTTGGCAAGATTTGGTCTAGAGCAAGTGCCCCATCTTTTCCTTCTTGGTCTGCATGTAGAAGGCGGTGGTTTCCAGGGGATCCACGATGATGGGTACCCGCTCCACCACCCGGATTCCGGCATTTTCGAGCGCCGCAATTTTATCGGGGTTGTTGGAAAGCAGACGGACGGCCTCCACCCCGAGCAGACGAAGGATGTGAGCGTGGACGAGATAGTCCCGCAGATCGGCCTTGAACCCCAGCAGTTCGTTGGCTTCCACGGTGTCGGCGCCATGATCCTGCAACTCATAGGCGCGGATCTTATTCACCAGGCCAATGCCCCGCCCTTCCTTCAGTTCGTAGATCACCAGGCCACGGCCTTCTTCCGCCACGGCACGAAGAGCCATTTCCAACTGGGCGCGGCAATCACAACGCAGGCTGTGGAACACATCTCCGGTGAGGCACTGTGAGTGAATGCGCAGCAGGGGCGGAGGGCCATCGGTGAGGGAACCCATGCGCACCGCGACCAATTCTTCCCGTTTTCCTTCGACTACGGCTTCGACGCCGTGAATCGTAAAATCACCAAATTGAGTCGGGAAACGGGCTTCGGCAACGAGCTTCGCTGTGACGGACATGATTTCAGGTGCTAAATAACCAGGGCGGCCCTCGAGGTACGGCAGAGGCGCGTACGGGACCAAACCCTCCTCCATTTTATAATGATGCCCAGACCTCCCATGCCGAATCCACTTCTCGTCACGTTGTTGATCAAAATCGGGGTGGCGGCGGCAATTGCCAGCTTTCTCGTCAGGGTTCGGTTCTTTTCCCGCGCCATTTCGCACGAAGAACGGTCATATCGCGACCGGATGGTGCTGGCGGCCTGCTTTGCATTGGTGTTTGGGGCGAGTGTGTCCGTGCGGATTGTGACCCATTCCTATCAGGCGGCGGACCTCGGGCTGGAAGGCAGCTTCCTTTCTGGATTGCTGGGCGGCTATCTGGTGGGGTTGGTGGCGGGGCCCCTGGTGGCACTGCCCGCCATGCTGAACGGTGAGTATTTCACCATGGTGCTCTATACGGGCGTTGCGGTAGCCGGTGCGTTGTTGCGTGATCTGGCATCGGATTCCGAACAGGTCTGGCAGATCTCTCCCTTTTTTGAGCGCAGCCTTTACCGGCTTTATATCGTGGAGCGGGACTATCCCACGGCGGGTTATCAACTGCTGGCTCTGCTGGTGATCTTCATGGCGGAGTTTGCGCGGCAGTTGATGGGGCAGGTCTTTGATTCCCGGTATCTATTCGTTTTGCGACCGCAGGCTGATTCCGGCGAATGGTGGATGACGGTGGTTACCTATGTGGCCACCCTGTTCGCGGTGGCCATTCCGCTGAAGATCTGGAACAACCAGCGGACGGAATCGAAGCTCAAAGAACAGAATCAATTGCTGATGGAAGCACGACTGGAGGCACTGAGCCGCCAGATTAACCCGCACTTTTTGTTCAATACGCTCAATTCGGTGTCTTCGCTGATCCGCACCAACCCGGAGCAGGCGCGTAAGGTGGTGTATCGGCTTTCGCACATTCTGCGCCGATTGTTGAAAACCCACGACCACTTTGTGCCGTTGCGTGAGGAAGTGCAGTTCATTGATGACTATCTGGCCATTGAACGGGTGCGCTTTGGCGAGAAGCTACGGGTGGAACAGCAGATGGAAGAGGCAGCCCTGGAATGCCGCGTGCCCAGTATGCTGCTGCAGCCGCTGGTGGAAAACTGCATCCGTCACGGGCTCGGCAGCAAGGTGGAAGGCGGCACCATCCGCCTGCAGGCGCGACGGGATGGGGACTCGCTGATTGTCTCCGTCGCGGACGATGGCGTGGGCATTGATCAGGACAAAACCGCCACGCTGATCGGGAAGGGCATCGGCCTGACCAACACGCACCAGAGACTGAATGTGCTTTATGCCGGGCGTTTCGTTTTCGACATTCTGGGAGAACAGGGCAAGGGGCTGGAGATCCGGATTACGGTGCCGGTGAATCCGGGGAAAGAACGAGCGGGCGCTTAGCGCCCACCCTTTGGCGGAAAATCGCGGGCCACCTCGCTAAGCATGCTGGTTAGCTTGGCTACGTCGAAATTGGGGATTTCCGGCGGACGTTTGGTGCGGTGCTCGATTTCTTCTTTCTCAGGCTTTTCGCGGGTTAGCTTGCCCGAAGATTTTCCGGGTTCTCCGAAGCGGAGGGCATCTAGAGCCTGAAAACGCTGCAAGGCGGCTTCCAGAGAGATCTGCATTTCCCGGATGACGTCGAAGAGCTGCGCCCACTGCTGCTTTTCCGGGTCGGCACTCTGGCGCATCTGCATCAGGTCCACGAAGTTGTTGATGGGGTTGTCGATGTCCTGGGGTTTCTTTTCCACGGAGCGGATCTGCTGGCGCAGTTCGGAGCGACAGTACTCCACGCTATCCAGGTCGTGGGTGTCGACGCGAATGATGCGGCTTTGGGCCACGTCGAAGGGAGAGGGCTGATCGGCATCGATCATCTTGACGATAGGCTTACGGGCCATGTGCCGGATCGCCAGTAGGTAGTAGACCACGGGGTCGCGATCGCTGAGGTCGGCGATGACCAGAGGGTCGTCCATCACCCGCTCAATCACCGTGGGGACGATCAGGTTGGGCTTTCCCAAGTGATCGGGCCGCGCCGCTTTCTGATAGCCGCATTCCTGCAGAATGGGGTCGATGATGTAGCGCAGCATCTGGTCGGAGCGGCGGCGTGTATCACTACCTTCCTCACCGATGGGGGCAATCAAGAAGCAACGTTTTAATTCGTCGACGCCGGGTTTGGCCATGCCACTAGTATCAGCTATTTACGGGATTGTGGCAGCCGGGAAATCAACATTTAACTGAGGCGTAGGCGTGGGGTTATGCACCGGTTGCGGTCACCGGAGAACACCGATTTGCGGTTTGCGCCGGTTGCTGGGGCACGTTTGCTCGGGCAGGCTACTAGCGGCGTTGATCCTGCAACATGCGTTTGGCCAACTGTACGGCATCCACCTGATAGAGGTCGCTATCGAAGGCAGACTTTAGGTCCGCAATTTTTGCGGAGGCGTCCAACTGCTTGGCGAATGTGTCGACGAGCTCAGACAAGTGGACGTCGTCTGCACTTCGTTCCTGGTCGATGCTTTGTGCGCTTTCGGCGGTGGATCCCGGGGTGCGAATGTCGGCAAGCCTCGCCTTTTCCGTACGCTCCCAAAGGGTTTCCGTAGGCCGGCTTCCCTCAGGTTGTATCTCTGGAATTCTCATCTCGGCAACGGTGCTCCCATCACGATAGATTATCGGCAGGAATGGGCGGGCATTTAGGGGATTCGACGGGAAATCTCGGAAATTTTCCGCCAAACCCCCTTGCTGCCAACAAACTCTTAACGTGGCGCCACTTACCCCAGAGGCAGCTTCGTTAGGGTAGGCGTTGCTCCAGAATCCAACGATAGAAGTCTTCGCCAGCATAGATGCGAGTCCAGACGTTGTGGCCCAGATCTTCGTGGACCGTGAAGAGGATGTTGCGATTGCCCTTTTCAAGTAGGGCGTTCACCATGCGCAGGCTTTCTGAAGGGGACACGACGCGATCCCGGCCGCCGTGAAAGATCCACATGGGACGTTGTGCTTCGGCCAGAGCGGTGACAGTGGTGGGGTCACCACCGCCACAAACCGGGGCAATGGCTGCAAAAACTTCCGGGTATTTCGCGCCGATGGCAAAACTCCCGAAACCGCCCATGCTGATGCCGCTCAGGTAGATGCGCTTGCGGTCCACCTTGTACTCCGTGGCTGCCATGCGCACCATGTAGCTGAGTTCCTTTTCCATACGAACCCAGGCGTTGATGACCGCGCCGTCCCCGCGATCCCGGAGTGGTCCCCAATCTTCGGGGATCGGTTTGGTGTCCGATAGCGGGTAGACGCGTTCGGGCGCTTTGGATCCGGCGCTGCGTTTTTCGTTGAAACCTTCCTTGACGGGCTCGGGGTTGTCTTTGTCGTCGGGGAAAGGCGCCTGCGGGGCCACGATGATCATCGGGAGATCCCGTCCCTGCACCCAAGCTTCCATCAATGGACCGTGGATCAGCACCTTTTCGAGATCGGTGCGGCCGTTTCCGCGCTCACCAGCGCCGTGCAGGAAGAGCATCATGGGCCAGGCTTTGTTCGGCTCGATGGCGTATCCCTTGGGGAGATACACATAATAATCACGCACCTTGCCTGTGGTCTCGCTCAGATAACGCTTACGGATCAATTGCGCCGGGGAATCCACCTGGGCGTATAGGGAAAGCCCCAGACCCAAGACACAGACCAATAGCAGAACCGAACGCAGGCTCGGATGGAACATGAAGCCCTCCAATGTGGGTGAAACTCCCTTCGTTTGTACCACCTCCCGGGCAGGCTGGCAAAACGAAACGAAGCCAAGGCGCAGCTGGTTGCAAAGAGATGGCGGTTTACCCTCGGATCGTCGGTTTTCAGTGGATGAATGCGGCGACTAGCGGCTCTGTGCGGCTTGCTATAAAGCGCTGGCAGATGCTGCCGGGAACAGTAGGCCCCTGGTTCATGCTGGCGTGGTCAGATTCGGCGCGATAGACTCTGCTTCGTGCCAGAACAAGCTCAGTCTTCCCGCCTTTCCGTTGGGTGTGCTGCCGAGGGCATGACGCCTGCCATCCGGCGTCGTCGGTTTCTGGGGGTGGCCGCCCTCTGCCCCGCCCTGCTGCAACTGGGCTGTGGATCGTCACCTGTTGCCGAGCGGAAGAATCCGCAGAAGCAGGGTCTGGTCTTCACCTACTTTCGCAACAACGGCGAAGACGGCCTGCATCTGGCCAGCTCAGAGGACGGCCTGGTGTGGACCCCGCTCCACGGAGACAAGCCGATTTTGGCCCCGACGGTTGGGGAGTCCAAGCTGATGCGAGATCCCTCGATCGTGCAGGGCCCGGATGGCCGGTTCCATATGGTGTGGACGACATCCTGGGAAGGCAGGACGATCGGCTATGCGCATTCTGGTGACCTACGGAACTGGTCGCCCCAGCAGGCCATTCCGGTGATGGAGCACGAGAAGGACGTTTCGAACTGCTGGGCTCCGGAGATTTTTTACGACGAACAGCAGCAGGAGTTTGTGGTGGTTTGGGCAAGCACCATCCGGGGGCGCTTTCCGGAAACGGCTGCGACGGGAGAGAAGGAACGAAATCATCGGCTCTATGCGTTTCGCACCAAAGACTTTCAGCAGATTGGCGCCTCGGAGTTGTTCTACGATCCTGGTTTCCTGGTGATCGATGCGGCGATTTTTGAGCCGCGTCCGAAACGAGATGGCCCAAAGCGTTATGCCATGGTGGTGAAGAACGAGGCCCGCTTTCCCCCAGCCAAGAATCTGTTTCTGACCTATGCGCCGAGTTTGCGAGGGCCATGGTCAGCGCCTTCCTCGCCTATTTCGGGAGAAGAATGGGCGGAAGGGCCGACGCCGGTACGTATCGGCGATCAATGGTACATCTACTTCGACAAATATCGGATTGGCCGTTACGGGGCTATTCGCTCGAAGGATCTGGAGCGCTGGGAAGACCTAACCGACCAATGCGTGTTTCCAGAGGGGATGCGTCATGGAACGGTTTTTCATGCGCCCCAATCCATCATTGACGCTCTGAAACCGGCGTAGTGAGGAGGTCGCTGCACCTGACAGATATCGTTTTCTATTCAAGCACTTACGAGCGAAGCTGGCGGGCTGCTCTCTTAAGCGAACAAGGAGTCGGACCAGACTTACTCGTCAAACATTCTGAATAAAGAATGTTTGATTGATGACGTAGTTGCCCAGTCGGTGTCATGGGGCGAGTGCCTGAAATCAGGCACTGGGCTCTTGCCAAGAATCGCGATGGGAATGATACTGATAACAGATTGTCACTTCTCGTTAGGTTCATCGGATGCCGTCTCTAGCTTTTCCTCAGTCTTTTTTTGCTCTTCTCTGTTGTCTGGCTGTCCTTGTGCCGCAGGCGTGGACGCAAAGCTCCATTTCTTCGGTGACGACCGGCTCCATCAAAGGGCAGGTTACGATTGGCGAATCCCAGGAACCGGTGCATGAGGCGCTGGTGACCGTTCCCCGTTTGCGCCGTGTATTCGCGACCGATGAGAATGGCAGGTTCCAGATCAGCAATATACCGCCGGGTTATTACGATTTGGTGGCGCATCTGGGCCAACTTTCCGATGCACGGCAGACTGTGGTGGTGAAGGCGGGCGAGACGGTAGAGATTCGTTTTGCGCTGCGCATCAATGCACTGCGGGAACACATTACGGTTACGGCCACGGGCACACCTGCTACGGCGCAGGAAGTGGTGCAGCCGGTAACGTCGCTCGAAACCACTGAACTGATTACTCGGATGTCGCCGTCTTTGGGTGGAGCGCTGGACAATGTGCCGGGCGTGAATCGTCGCAGCTTCGGACCGGGCAATGACCGCCCCGTAATTCGTGGGTTCGACGGAGACCGGGTGCTGATTATGCAGGATGGCATTCGCACCGGGACGGTATCGTCCAGTTCCGGCGATCACGGGGAACCTATCAACTTGGCCAGCGCAGAGCGTGTGGAGATCATTCGCGGACCCGCTACGCTGCTGTATGGCAGCAACGCCATTGGTGGCGTGGTGAACGTGGTCGGGTATGGCAACCATCTTTACCAGCACCGGCATGAGCGGCTCAGCGGGAATCTCTCCTTCGCGGGGGGATCTGGCAATGGTTTGGCTGGAGGCAGTGGCGGGTTTGAGTTCGGCAAGAACGGGTGGTTGTTGTGGGGCGGTGGCGGCGGTCAGCGCACCAGCGACTACCGAACTCCGCTGGGACGCATCGACAACTCCTGGTCGGATAGCCGCAATACCTACGGAGGTTTCGGTAAGTACAACGACCGAGCCTATTTCAACATGGAGTACACCTATGGCGAAGGCACCTATGGTGTTCCCTTCGCGGGAATGTTCCATGCCGCAGGTCATGACGACCATGACCATGATGACGATCACGATCATGACGATGACCACGATCACGATGGCGAAGACCATCACGATGATGACGAAGACCACCACGATAGTGAGCACATTTCCATCGGGTGGCGGCGTCACAACGTGCGCGGTGAGTTTGGTCTGACTAACCTGCCGAAGGTCGTGGACAGCTTTCGCATGGTGCTGAATTACTCAGATTGGAACCACAAAGAGCTGGAAGGCAATGCCATCGGCACAGAGTTTTTCAACAAACAATATGTCTATCGCGGCACCTTTGAGCAGAAACAGCGCGGCGCGCTCGCTGGAAGCTTCGGGTTCTGGGGCATGCACCGGAATTTCAATGCCCGGGGCGAAGAAGCCCTGGCGCCGAAGACTGACCAGAACGCATTTGCCGTGTTCGGTCTGCAGGAACTGAACTATGAACCGATTAAGCTGCAGTTTGGCGGGCGGCTAGAGAACAATCGCTATCGGCCGATTGGCGGTCCAGAGCGCGACTTCACGGCATTTTCCGGCTCGGCCGGGTTCGCGGTTCCGCTGCCAGAGAGTTTTACTTTCTCCACCAGTTACAGCCACTCTTCGCGCGCCCCTGCCTTGGAAGAGTTGTATAACAATGGTCCGCATATCGGGAACCTGACCTATGAGGTAGGGAACCCAAACCTGAAGATCGAGCGTGGGAATGGGTTGGAAGTATCGTTACGTCGCCTGACGCCGCGTTTCCATACAGAGGCGAACTTCTTTGCCTATCACTTCAACAACTTTGTCTTTCTCGCTCCACTGGGTGAGACCGACCACGGTCTGCCGGTGGCCAGTTACGAGCAAGGAAACAGCCGCTTTGTCGGGTTTGATGGAAGGTTGGATTTCGAAACCATCCGGAATGTTTGGGTGAAGACCGGCGTGGACGTGGTTAGTGCGCGGCTGACGGATCTGGCTACAGGGTTGCCGAGAATACCTCCGGCTCGTCTACGTCTCGGGCTAGATTTCCGTCCAGGTCGCTTCAGCATTCAGCCGGAACTGGCCATGGGCGCCCGACAATCCAGCACCTACCATGAGGAAACCGAGACAGCGGGTTATGTGGTGATGAATATCCGCGCGAACTACGCAATACCCAGCCAGCACGCCACGCACATCTTCTCGGTGGACGCCTTCAATCTGGGCGACCGTACTTGGCGGAATCACCTCTCCTTCATCAAAGATCTGGCTCCAGAAATGGGGCGGGGTATCCGCTTCGGCTATAGCCTGCGTTTCTTCTAGCTTCTTCTCGACATCGTTTCGTACCCAGCGAACAAAGAGGGCGGATTCTCCTTTCGGGGAGTATCCGCCCTCTTTCGTTTCAAGCGTTTGGTGGGTATCCACTAGTCGTCGTCGGACCGAGGATCGTCGACCCGTTCCTGATCGAAATCACCAGAGAGATGTTCGCTTTCCGGCGGATATTCCACACTTACCAGACTGAGCCCTTGTGCCGGCAGAGTGCGGATACCCCGCCGACGGATGCCTGTCTGAAGCATCTGCCGCAGGTCATCGACGCTGAGGTTGCCACAGCCCAGCTCCACCAATGCGCCCGTCAGATTCCGCACCATATGTTTCAGAAAGCCGCTGCCTCGTACCTCGTAGGTCAGTAACTCGCCTTGCCGTACCAGGGTGGAGGAATAGACGGTACGGCACATGTCGGAGTCAGCGGTATAGCGGTCATCACTGGCGGCAAAGGCGCGGAAATTTTGTGTGCCTTCAAACAGGGTCGCCGACGCGCACATCAGATCTTCGTTCAGGGGATAGGGATAGTGCCAGACGTAGAGTCTCTCAAAGGGTGAACAGATTTCTTCCCGATGGATGCGAAATCGGTAGGTCTTGGCGGTGGCATGGAAACGCGGATGGAAGCCCCGGGAGACTTCTTGGCATTCCAGAATGCGGATGTCCTTCGGCAATAGGCGATTGAGAGCCCGCTTCAGGTTGTCTGTGGGGATAGGATTGGCAAAATCGAAAGCGCCGACCTGGGCCAAGGCATGCACGCCCGCATCCGTCCGGCCTGATCCGTAGAGTTTCACCGGCGCCGCTTCCACACGACTGAGAGCTTCTTCAACCACGCCCTGTACGGTGACGAGCTTCGGTTGTATCTGCCAACCGAAGTAGGCTGTGCCGTCGTAGCTGATGGTGATTCGGATGCGCCGCATAGAAAGGAGGTGTTGCCTCGCGAAAGGCCGCGTGATGGATGGCAGCGGCGGATTGCGAAAGCCATATCACACGATATCGCAAATTTATATGCCTTTGCGAATCAATTATTTACAGTCGTGTTGTGTCCGTTTTCCCCTCTTTCTTTTACCTGCTCTCTTATGGTGACTGCGACTTTCTATTCCACCCGCAAGGACTCCCAGTCGGCGGGTGTCTGCGTCTGTGGAGAAAATCGACATGAAAAACGAGAGTATTGCGGGCAACGGGAGAGTGCTCCCGCACATCAGCCGTTCCCGTCATTTGGCAGTACGGCTGATCTTGAGCCTGATCGCGGTGACCGCGAGCCTGTTCGCGCAGCCAGATCTGACACGCGTAGTGGATACCGTCTTTCTGGCTGACGGCAGCCGTTTCGACGGATACATGCAATTTGAGTGGCAGAGCTTTGTGACGTCCAAGGCGCCGGTAGCCCCGGAATCGAAGCTCGTTCGCGTGGTGAATGGCGCCCTGGACGTGACCCTGGCGGCCACACAGGACATGGGCTACACCGCCTTCTATCGGGTGCGTTATTTCAGTAGTGGCCGTGTGCGCTACACGGAATACTGGGACGTGCCCAAATCGACAACACCCCAAAACGTGGCGGGTGTACGCATGAGCGGCATCCCCAGCGGCGGCTCGGGCAATGGCGGAGGTACAGGAGGCGATGGAGGCGGGGGAATCTTTGCTCTGCCGATCGGGCAGGAGGATGTTATCGATCTTCCTGGCGACTTGGAAGACCGTCCGGTGAAGGGACCAAACTTTTTCCCGTCCCGTGCGGTATTCGTGAATCCGGAGGGTGCGTTGGAAGCAATATCGGGTTCCCCCACGGACTGTGTGCGTGTCAATGGAACTTCGGTCCCGTGCGGCAGCAACTCCACCTATGTGGTGGATGGCGAGCCGCTGCAAGGGCAGCTTACCGGTATCAACACGGTGTTCACGATCACGGGCACGCCGCTTCCGCCGGAAAGTTTGCAGGTTTTCCGCAATGGCGTGTTGCAGCGGGTCGGCCTGGACTATGCGCTTTCCGGCTCCACCATTCAATTTGTGTTGGCTGCGGTGCCGCAACCCAACGACATTCTGGTGGCCTACTACCGAACTGCGGAGACAACGGGCTCCCCTTCCACCGGCGTGGGGTTGCTGCCGCAGGTGCTGTGCAGCAAGGCTGGGCTGCGCACCACATCATTGAGTTTTGCAAGCTTAGGAGCCTGCACCTTGGGTGGAGGTCTTCTGTTCCCCGGCGACCGGTTGGAGATCCAGATGGACTGGAAGCAGGATGGCGTGGCGGCGGGAGCCTTCGATGTCGAACTGCTTTGGGGTGGCACGCCGTTCTATACACGTTCCTTCCAGACCAGCGACACCACCGCAGCCGGGACGGTGCGTGTTTCTATCGGAACGAGCGCGCGGCAGTTTACGGCGCAGAGTTTTGGCTCAGTGAGTGCGCTGACAACGGCGACGGGTACCCTGAACTTACCGCCCAGCGCTTTTCAGTTTTCGGTGCGAGGCCGGGTGGCCGACGCGGTCAATGGAGCCTTGTTGTTGACCAACTTTTCGGTGATTCGGTACCCCGGCGTGTCCGGCGATTGAGGCCATATCCCCACGAAGAAACAAAGCTAGACGGCGGGCCGGTATTCGGCGCTGAGGGCCTGCAGAGCCTGCAAACGAGCAAGGGCGGCGCCACTATCCAGGGATTGCCGCGCGGCTGCGTAAGCCTGCTCGATAGTCGCAGCCCGGCCCGCCACCAAAATCGCAAAGGCCGCATTTACCAGCACAATATCCCGCTTGGGGCCCTGTTCGCCCTGGAAGATGCGCAGCGCCACTTCCGCGTTTTCCGCAGCGTCCCCGCCTGCCAAGTCTCCCGGTTCCACCAAATCGATCGCTAACTGTTCCGGATGAAAATCCCATCGCGTGACTTTTCCAGCGTTTACCTCAAAGATGGCTGTCCGCCCGGTGGTGGTCACCTCGTCCAGCCCATCTTCGCCGTGCACGACAAACCCGCGTTCCATGCCCAGTTGCACCAGAGCCGCCGATATCATCTCCGCTTCCTTCAGGCCCGGAACCCCAATCACCTGATGCCGCACCATGGCTGGATTCGCCAGAGGTCCCAGCAGGTTGAAGACGGTGCGCATTTTGAGCGCTGCCCGTGCGGGCATTACCTGCTTTACCGCCGGATGAAATGCCGGGGCAAATAGAAAGCCAATTCCTACCGTATCAATGGCTTGGGCGGCGAATTCTGGGGAAGCAATCAGAGGGATTCCCAGTTTTTCCAGCACGTCGGCGCTGCCGGAGCGGCTGGAAATGGCCCGATTGCCGTGTTTGGCTACGCGTATTCCGGCCCCCGCCACAATGAAGGATGCCACGGTGGAAATGTTAAAGGTGTGTGCGCCATCGCCACCGGTTCCGCAGGTGTCGATCACCGGGTCGCCTGCTGCCACGATCACCGGCGTTGAGGCTTGGCGCATGGCGCTGACAAAGCCAGCCACCTCGCTGGCGGTCTCGCCTTTCATGCGGAGCGCAGTCAGAAACGCGGTGATGACCGGAGTCTCCACCTCGCCCAAAAGGATGCTGCGCATGGCCTGTTGGGCTTCGTCAAAACCCAGATCAGTATTGGATACGACACGGTGCAGGTAGGGTAGAATCGGCATGCTAGACTGGAAGTTTGAGTGTAGCAACTCAAAATCGGACTTCGCCGGCGTCATGACCAAGCGCTCATCCCGGCTGGAGCAGCAGGCAAACATCCCATGAAAATTCACGAGTATCAGGCCAAGGCAATCCTGGCCAAATACGGTGTTCCTGTGCCCAAGGGCAAGGTCGCCTCCACCGTGGAAGACGCGGTGGCCGCACAGAAAGAACTGGGCGGACGTGTGGTGGTGAAGGCCCAGATCCACGCCGGTGGACGTGGCAAGGGAGGCGGCGTCAAGCTGGCCTCAGATGCCGCGGAAACCGCGACGATCGCCGGCCAAATCCTGGGCATGACCCTGGTGACCCACCAGACGGGTCCCGAAGGACGCCTCGTGCAGAAGGTGCTCGTGGAGCAAACCCTTCCCATCAAGAAGGAACTCTACCTGGGCATCGTGCTCGACCGCGTAACTGGCAAAAACGTCTTCATGGCTTCCTCGGAAGGTGGCATGGAGATTGAAGAGGTTGCGGAAGCGACCCCGGAGAAGATTCTCCGCGAGATCATCGAGCCCGGCATTGGTTTGAGCCCCTATCAGGCGCGTAACCTGGCCTTCGGCATCGGGATTCCTGCGGAAAGCGTCGGCGCAGCGGCCAAGGCGATCATCGCTCTTTCCCGCGCCTACGACGAAATCGACGCCAACCTGGCTGAGATCAACCCCTTCATCCTGACTGAAGACGGTGGCGTGTATGCCCTCGACGCCAAAATCGGCATCGATGACAACGCGTTCTTCCGTCACAAGGATCTGTTGGAACTGCGGGATGTGAACGAGGAAGATCCGCTTGAAGTGGAAGCCTCCAAGTTCGGCCTGAACTACGTGAAGCTCGATGGCAATGTGGCGTGTATGGTGAACGGCGCAGGCCTGGCCATGGCGACCATGGACATCATCAAGTACGCCGGCGGCAACCCTGCCAACTTCCTGGATGTGGGCGGCGGAGCCAACGCGGAACAGATTAAGAATGCCTTCCGCATTCTGCTGTCTGATTCCAACGTCAAGGCAGTGCTCATCAATATCTTCGGTGGCATTCTGCGCTGCGATACCCTGGCGACGGGCGTGATTGCGGCGGCTCGTGACCTGGGCATTTCCATTCCAGTGGTCGTCCGTATGGAAGGCACCAACGTGGAACTGGGTCGCCAGATGTTGGCCGATAGCGGCCTGAACCTCACCGGCGCGGACGGCATGAAAGACGCGGCAGAGAAGGTAGTGGCGCTTGCTTCGCAGGCGGCATAACCGGGTACCCGAGGGAGTAGAGCACGATGAGCATTCTTGTAAACAAAGATTCCCGTATTCTCGTCCAGGGTTTCACCGGTAAAGAGGGCACCTTCCACGCCAGCCAGAGCCTTGCTTATGGCACCAACGTGGTGGGCGGCGTTACCCCGGGTAAGGGTGGAAGCAAGCACCTGGACCTGCCGGTGTTCAATACCGTGGCCGAAGCCGTCACAGCAACCAAGGCAAACGTTTCCCTGATTTTCGTGCCGCCGCCATTCGCCGCGGACGCGATTCTGGAAGCGGTTGCGGCGGAAATTCCGTTGGTGGTTTGTATCACCGAGGGCATCCCCACCAATGACATGGTGAAGGTGTGGTCCTTCATGAGGGGTCGCAAGTCCCGCCTGATTGGACCGAACTGCCCTGGCATCATCACCCCCGACGAAGCCAAAATTGGCATCATGCCCGGCCACATTCACAAGCCGGGTCGCGTGGGCGTGGTTTCCCGTAGCGGAACCCTCACCTACGAAGCCGTGCACCAACTGACCCAGCTTGGTATTGGCCAGAGCACCTGTATCGGTATCGGTGGTGACCCCATCATCGGCACCACGCACATCGACGCCATCCGCCTCTTCAACGAAGACCCCGACACCGACGCGATCATCATGATCGGCGAAATCGGTGGTGACAATGAAGAGCGTGCGGCCGCCTATGTGAAGGAAAACGTCAAGAAACCGGTCGTCGGCTTCATCGCTGGACAGACCGCGCCTCCGGGCCGCCGGATGGGCCATGCTGGCGCCATCATTTCGGGCGGATCGGGTAAGGCTGAAGATAAGATCAAGGCCATGCGCGACGCGGGCATCCACGTTTGCGATTCGCCGGCCGTTATTGGAGAAACCCTGAAGGCTGCATTATGAGCACTGTTTCCCGTACCTACAGCATGATTAAGCCCGATGCGGTGGCCACCGGCAAGACCGGCGCCATTCTGGCTGTTCTGGAGAACGCCGGATTCCGTATCGTGGGCATCCGCATGCGCCAATTGACGACCGCCGAAGCCGAAGGCTTCTATGGCGTGCACCGCGAACGGCCCTTCTTCCCCGACCTGATCAAGTTCATCACCGAAGGACCGGTGGTGACCCTGGCTCTGGAACTGGAAGGCGGAGATGCCGTGCCGAAGCTGCGCGAGATCATGGGCGCCACCAACCCGGCCAACGCCGCCGATGGCACCATCCGCAAGCTGTTCGCGGAAAGCATCGAACGCAACGCCATCCACGGTAGTGATTCCGCAGAAAACGCTGCTATCGAACTGGCTTACTTCTTTAGCCAGGTTGATTTGGCAAAGTAACTGATCGATCTAGATCGAATGGAAAGGGGCCGCAGCCTTCGGGCTGCGGCCCCTTTCCCGTTTTGCAGGCAGACTGCTACCTGGGTGGTCAGTGGCAAGGCGGTGTCCGTATAGTTCTCGCGTGGCAGACGTAAGAGAAACGATCCAATGTGCCAGGATGAATGAGAAAACAGAGGGGTCATGAATGCCGGAACATGAACGGGAACTGGGCATGGAAATTGCGCAACGGCAACTACGAGTCACTTTCTCCAATGGTGAAGCCCTGGCCCTCACCCTGCGTTTTGGTATGCCGGTCCCGTGGCCGGACGAGACCTGCTTCTTCTGTCCTCATGAAATTCTGGGTCTACCGGACTCCCTGATTCTCGGTGGATACGGGGCAGACTCTCTGCAAGCACTGCAGCTGTCAATGAATATGGCGGATGCCCGGATTGAAGGCTGGGCAGAGCAACACGACGCAACCGTCTGGTGGGAAGAGAATCAGGGGACCGGCTTGGGAGAGATGTGAGCTGCCGATGAGGCTAGGAAGGTGGGGGTGGTGGGCGATGAGGGACTCGAACCCCCGACATCCTGCTTGTAAGGCAGGCGCTCTAACCAACTGAGCTAATCGCCCACAAACCTTCAGGATACCATGGCCTTCTGGTCGGCTTGGTTGGGCTGCCTCGAAAAGTGAGGCTCGCGGCGCTTTCTTTCCCGTGGGGCTTCCGGTCGTCGCGTTTTTTGCTTTCCTGGGGCGTGTGGTGACACACTCCCACGTTGCTGTGGGATTTGGGATTGGGGAGGTCGGGGAGACAGCAGAGAGGACGCTAGGCGGAAGCTGTCGCGCAATCGCCGCAGTCGGCATCCACGTGGGCGTGGCCGCCGTTCACCACCCAGCGAATGGTTTGTTGCGCGTCCTGGTCCGTCGGCACTTTCAGAGCAAGAGTTCCCAGCTTGGCGCCTTCGCGTTGTTGTTCCGCACTAAACATGCCTGCCAGCAGAATCTCACAATCGAGCATTTCCTCTTTGACGGCTTCTGGAATTGACGTCTGCGGAGCTTCGACGGGGGGAGTTGGGGTAGGGAAGACGATCAGGTCACGCGCACCGCGAGGCCTAGACGACAGCGGGTGAGGGGAGAAGGCGCTTGTCTCGTTCTGCCAGCTATTGGTATCGCTGTCCTCTTCATCAAACAGAGGCCGCAGTTCAGGGTTGCCGATCACTTCTCCGTCGACCGGAAAGACTAGCAGGTAGCGGGCGCTGGTAAGCGTTGGCGCTATCGATGATCCGTCAATGGAGGCTACTGCAATCCTCATGGGTAGCTGCTGAGGTTCGTGGGAACGGAAGCCCACAGAATATCTACTACTTATCATACCGACATCTGGCATTATGCTGTCTGATTTTCCGTCGGTTAGATCGGGCTTTTCTCTGCATTCCTGCGGTGGTCAAATGCTAGGCAGGCGAGCGCGCGGACATGCGCGGATGTGCCGCTTTTCCCCAGCATGTGCAGCGTGCTCCCCTATAATGAAAAACATGTCCACCGTGATGGCGCCCCTGGCGACTGCCGAGCAACTAGCGAAATATGAGGTCGTGATCGGCCTGGAAGTTCACGTTCAACTTGGCACCAGTTCGAAGATCTTTTCCACCGCTCCAATTGCTTTCGGGGAAGCGCCGAATACGATGGTCACCCCGCTGTGTCTGGGCATGCCAGGTACGCTGCCGGTGCTGAATAAGGGTGTTGTCGAAATGGCGGTGAAGGCGGGTTTGGCGCTGAATTGCGAAATCCGGCCGACTTCCATCTTCTCGCGCAAGAACTACTTCTATCCTGATCTTCCCAAGGGCTATCAGATCTCGCAGTACGATCAGCCGACCTGCGAACACGGTTGGATCGATATTCCCGTGGAAGGCGGCCAGAAGCGCATCGGTATTACCCGGGCGCACCTGGAAGAAGACGCCGGCAAGAGCATTCACGAAGGCTTCAAGGATTCTTCGAAGTACAGCTATGTGGACCTGAACCGCTGCGGCGCTCCGCTGGTTGAAATTGTCAGCGAGCCAGATATTCGTACGGCAGACGAAGCGTATGCGTACCTTACCGAAGTGAAGCTCGCCCTGCAGTTTGCCAGCGTGTCGAACTGCGACATGGAAAAGGGACAACTGCGTTGCGACGCGAATGTCAGCGTACGTCCGTTGGGCCAGAAAGAGTTTGGCACCAAGGCGGAAATCAAGAATTTGAATTCCTTCCGCTTTGTGAAGCTGGCGTTGGAGTACGAAATTTCCCGGCAGGTCGGCCTGATTGAAGCGGGCGGCAAGGTGGTGCAGGAAACACGCCTGTACAACCCGACGCTCGGCGAAACGATCAGCATGCGCAGCAAGGAACACGCGCATGATTACCGCTACTTCCCCGAACCGGATCTGTTGCCGCTGAAGATCAGCAAGCAGTGGCTGGCGGAAATCATGGATTCGATGCCGGAACTGCCTGCGGCCAAGCGGAAGCGCTTCGTCGAAGAGTATGGTCTGCGCGAGTACGACGCCCAGGTGCTGACGCTTTCGAAGGAGCTCAGCGGCTATTATGAGGCGGCGGCTGCAGCCTCGTCGAACCCCAAGACCACAGCAAACTGGGTGACCGGCGAATTGCAGGGTGCGCTGAACACGGCAGGCAAAGACCTGGCGGATTGCCCGGTTTCCGCAGTGCAACTCGGAGAACTGGTGTCGCTCATTGAAAAGGGTGACATCTCCGGAAAGCTTGCCAAAGAGATCTTCGCGAAGATGATGGAAACGGGTGAATCCGCGCCGACCATCATGGAGCGCGAAGGTTTGAAGCAGATCTCCGACACCAGTGAACTGGAACGGATTCTGGACGAAGTGATCGCCAAGAATCCTGCGCAGGTGGAACAGTACCGCAGCGGCAAGAAAGCTGTCATCGGCTTCCTGGTGGGGCAGGCGATGAAGGCATCGCGTGGCCAGGCAAACCCGCAAATGGTGAACCAGTTGCTTCAGGCAAAGCTGGACGCCTAGGTGAGGTGGCTGGCGTGCCTTTGATAGCTGCTTAGCTCCAATGCCAAAGTCAGCGGTTGGGGCCGAAGGCAAAGGAACAGGTTTGTTGCGCTATTTGTTCATCTCGCTAGCCCTCTGTCTTCTGTGCCTGCCCGGGTCTGCCCAAAGCAGCCTGAACCCGGAGGAGCGCGCCGAAACCTTTCGTATCGTCTGGGAAACGGTTCGTGATCGCTACTTTGATCCCGACTTCGGCGGCGTGGACTGGCAGGCCGTGCGTAAAGAGATGGAGCCTTCCGCCATCTCGGCTGCCAGTGACAGCGCCTTCTACGAAGTGCTGCAGCAGATGGTCGACCGTCTGGGGCAATCCCACTTTCGCGTGATGCCTCCGTTTTGGGCCAGCACGCGGGAGCGTGTCCGCAAAGGCAGCGCCTCGGCGGGCATCGACATTTCTACCCCCAATGACGAAGTACTTGTCTGGCGCATGAAGCCAGAAGTGCGGGAACAATTGCCCACGTTGCGCCCTGGCTGCGTATTGTTGCAGGCCGGGGATGTGGTGTTCGCCGAACTTCGCCAGCAAATCACGAAGGAACTGGCGAAAGCTCCCCAAGCCAGCGACAAGCAAGCGCACAAAGATTTGCACGGTGATGCGCAGAGTGATGTTCAGAGCGAATTTCTGGAAACTGCCGGTTTTGCGTTGACGGGTCGCTATGGGGAAACTTTGTCCCTGCAATATCGCTGTGGGGATGCAGCCGTGCAGCACGGATCTGTGAAGCTGCGCAGCTATGCCAAGGAATACTCGGAACAGATGGGCAACGTGCCCCGGCTGGAAACCGAGTTTGAGGTGCGGCAACTGGAAGGCGACGTCATCGCCATTCGATTCAATCTTTTCGTAATGTCGCTGCTGCCGCGCATTCGGCAGGCCATTCAGCAGGCTGCTGCCGATGGTCGTGCGGGCATCGTGTTTGACGTTCGTGGGAACCCGGGCGGCATCGGGACCATGGCCAATGGGCTTGCTGGTTATCTGTTGCAAACAAGAGCCAGCCTGGGCGTGATGAAATTGCGCACGGCCCAACTGAAGTTTCTGGCTTTCCCGCAGGAGCCAGCTTATCTGGGGCCGGTTGCTGTGCTGATTGATGGTCATTCCGCCTCAACTTCAGAAATTTTTGCCGCAGGCTTGCAGGAACTCGGCCGCGCGATTGTTGTTGGCGAACGCAGTATGGGTGCTGCCCTGCCCTCTTATTTCATCGAGTTGCCCCACGGAGCGATGTTGCAGTTTGCGGTTGCTGATTACCTGACCGCTGGCGGTAAACGCATTGAAGGGGCTGGCGTGGAACCTGATGTTCCCGTGGTGATGGATGCGCCGAGCTTGCTATCCGGTTTGGATCCTCAACTGGAGGCCGCGCGAAAAGCTGTACTGCGCAAGGCCCAACAGAGCGCTATTGTGGTAACAGGATTCTAAGCGCCCACATCGTTTCAGGTAGAGCATCTAGAGGCGCAGGTCTGGCTGGGGGCCACATGCTGATCCGATCCGAATTTACTGCCCTTCCTTTACGTCCTCTCTTGGGTGGTCGTCACGGCGCAGGTCGTGGTGGCTTGTTAGGACGCCCTATCCTTTCAGGACTTTGGTGCTGTGCGTTTGCTTTCGCGCTGGTGCTGAGTGCGGTGGCTGCGCAGCCTGCCTCCGCCTCCACCGATAGTCAGGCCAAGGCCGATGCGATTATTGATCGTTTTCTGCAGGAAACGGGTGAGCTGAAGTCCATGGAGCAGGTGAAGACGCGGCGTGACCGCGGAACCCTTACCCTGCCCGGGCTTGGCATCAAAGGCGACGTGGAAGTTCTGGCTAAGGTGCCGAACAAGACGCGTATGACGATGACCATTCAAGGCGTGGGCGATATTGTCGAAGGCTATGATGGCGTGGTCGCCTGGGTGCTGGACCCCATTCAGGGCTACCGCGAAAAAGAAGATCTGGAATTGAGCGCCACCGCTCGCCAAGCAGATTTCTATCTGGCGGCGAACTACAAGAAACACTACCCCAAGCGAGAATGGATGGGCGAAGAAGTGATTGACGGGAAGGCAGCGGACAAGATCCGTCTGCATCCCACGGAAGGCGCGCCCGAGGTCTGGTTCATCGATAAGAAGAGCAAGCTACTCGTCCGTATGGACACGGTTTCCCATTTGCCCCAGGGAGATATCGAAAGCCAAGTCTACCTGGAAGATTACAAGATGGTCGATGGCATGATGGAACCAATGCGTATACGCATTGTGAATCCTCTGGCCCCGGTCACCATGGAATTGACCACTTCGGAAACGAACGTTGAACTGGCGGATTCCCTCTTTGTCAGCCCGCGCCGCGACGGCAAGAAGGAAGAAATCCTCGTCATCCAATAACCTTGTCCGCCATCGCTGCAGGACCCCGGGTGTCCTGTTCCGTATGCGTCCCAAGACTCCATGCCCCTGGTACGCACAAGCCTAACTGCCCGCTTCGAGCTTTCCGGTGTGTTGGTGGAAAGCACGGCCGGTACGGTCTATGTCGCCAAGGAACGGCAGACCGGCCTTCTGCGATGCCTGCATTTTGTGGGCTGGCGCTACACGCAGCCGTCGCAGCGCCAGCGTTACGTCTATCAGCTGAAGGCCACAGCGGTCATTTCTCATCCCAATCTGCTGCCGATTGTAGAAATCTCGGAAGGGGATGATGGGCTGCTGGTGGTCTATGCCTATGAATCCTGCCAGCCCTTGTCCAACCTGCTTGCCGACTCCGCTCTATCTCTGGAAGAAGCGATGGCCTATGCCCTGCAACTGGCGGATGTTCTGGAAACGACCAGCCGCCAGGGTCTGATGCACGGATATTTGGACCCGACCTCGGTGCTGGTGACACCGAAAGGTCTGGTGAAGTTGTTTGGTTTCGGCTCCGCGCGATTGCGAGCCCTGGAAGACGAAGCGCAACTCCGTTCGGGGGACGCTAGTCCCGGCGAGGCCGCTGCTATCGAACACACACAGCTTCGTCGCGTGGCGTATCAGGCCCCGGAGTGTCTGCGCGATCTGCAGCCCGACGCCCGTTCGGAGGTGTTCGCCGTCGGTTGCCTTTTCTATGAAATGATCAGCGGACGCCGGGCATTTGCCCGCAAGTCCAGCGCGCTCACGGCAAAGGCGGTGATGGAACAGCCGCCTCCGGCAATCAGCGAGGTTGCTGTCGCCGTCCCCCAAGAAGTCAGCCATGTGCTTCGCAAATGTCTGCGGAAAGAACCAGATCGTCGTTATCAGCATTTGCTTGATCTGAAGATCGACCTGCAGAACTACCGGGATGAGTTGGCCTTTTCCAACATTATCCGGCAGGTGGAGGATGGAGCTACGAAGTGGCGCTGGCGACTGGTGGCTGCGGTCGTGGTCATTTGGGCTAGCATCTACTTGGGCGTGCCACGGCTGTTGTTGCGCAGTATCGCACCGAAAGCGAGTCCCGTGGCGGCCTTGGTTCCGGTGACGACCGGCAATACACTTAGCACCGATCCTTTTGTCAGTGCGGACGGCAAATGGCTACTCTTCGCCAGCGACCGCGACGGCAAGAGCCTGGATATCTATTTGCAATCGCTCGGAGGCGGGACTGCGTCGCAAGAACCTCGGCGTCTTACGTTGGATGATGCTGATGATCGGGAGCCCACGCTGTCACCGGATGGGAAGCGGGTCGTGTTTCGTAGTGATCGTCTTGCTGGTGGACTCTACAGCGTTCCCACTGATGGTTCGGAATCGCCTCGCTGGATTGCGAACCAGGGGCGGCGGCCCCGATTTTCTCCAGATGGCAGCCACATCGCCTTCTGGGCGCGGACCCTGGGTTCGGAGGAAGTGGGCAGCATCTACGTGATGCCAGCCGCAGGAGGAGCGCCGCGCCAACTGGCGGACGACTTTTATACCGCACTGCTGCCCGTCTGGAGTTCCGATAGCCGGTTCCTTCTTTTCCAGGGAGCCCGTAGGAAGGGAGACGCTCTCGAATTCTGGGCCATTCCGCTCGATGGTGGCGCCGCGCAGAACGTCGGCGCTCATCGTGTGATGCGGCGATGGTTCATTCGCCAGGCGTCTCCGGATGCGTGGGTGAACGACACGCTTTACTTCACGGGAACGGCGAACGGCGTCACGAGTTTGTGGAAGCTTCCCCTGCCGCACACCACGTTGCGGGTGCAGGGTGATTCCGTCCCGCTGTTTCAGACCGCTGCCGCTTCACAACCTAAAGGTAGAGAAAGAGCGCATGTGACGCAGGTGGTGGCCGCCAAGGCAACGGTCTCCGCCGATGGTCGGGTCTTCTTCGCTCGTATGCAGGACAGTGTGCAGTTGTGGAGCGCGCCCGTTGATGCAAACAAGGGACACATGAAGGGCGACGTAGGCCGTCTGTTTGCGACCGAGGGCGCTGCCGTGAGGCCTTCTTTTAGCCGTGATGGCAAGCTGTTGGCATACACCTGCGAGAAGGATGGAGGGGTGCAGAATGTCTGGTTGCGGAACATGGTGACGGGGCAGGAGGAGCGCGTCACGGACAACACCCATGACTTCTTCACGCCTTCCGGCATTCTGAGCGCGGACGGTATGTGGCTGGCTTTCACACGCTACGACAAGGGCAAGACCGTCACCTATTTCCGCAGTTCCATTCCGGCAGGAATGCCTGGCAGTGTTCCAGAGACGCATCTGTGCGACAACTGCGAGACGCCACGGGATTGGAGCCCGGATTCGCGCGATCTGCTATATGTGCGGTCTTCCGGTAGTTATACCGTGGGTACGGTGGAGCGTGGTTCCGGTGTAAAGACGGTTCTGGTGCGCAGCGAAAGCTCGCCGCTGCTATCACCTCGGTTTTCTCCAGATGGCAGATGGATCGCCTTCCACGCACTGGTGAATCCAGACTTACGCCAAGTCTTTGCGCAGGCGATTTCCGGAACCTCTTCCGCCAGTGAGCGGGCCTGGGTGCCGATTTCCAGCGGACTGATTCTGGATCGCGGCGCACAGTGGTCGCCCGATGGAAATCTGCTCTATTACATGAGTGAGCGTGGGGGACGTCGCAACATCTACGGACAACTTCTGGATCCAAAGACCAAGCATCCGCGGGGTGAGCCTTTTGTCGTCTATGGCAATCGCGCTACGCAGCGATCCTTGTTGAATGTACCCAGAGGCCTGGCGGAAATGGTGGTCCTCGCAGACCGTATCGTATTCACTATGGGTGAATACACAGGCAACATTTACGAGGCCCAACTGGCAGACTAGACGGTCGGCGGATATCACCGTTACAGCAATGTCCATATACTGGGGAAGCCATGGGTTTCCGCGTCACACATCGCCTGCGCTATTGCTTGAGCTTGTTTGCCACAGTCTGTATTGGTGGCGTTCTATGTGCGCAGGTCCAGGAAGCCGCAGAATACCAGCGGCGCGTGGACAAGGTGACCGGCGTTCCGGGTCTTGCCGGATTCTGGGATTTCGTCGCAAGAGATGAACAGGGCAGATTCATGGCGCGCGTGGCGTCAAAGAGCGCAACGGGTTCGACGTTCGCCTATCCGTTGGAAGCGTGGAACTACGTAAAACCTTATTGGCACGAGGGGCGCGATGCCACCTACGAAGATTTCCCTCTGTGGGGCCGTGGACCCTTCGGGCAGGGTGTGGTCTTCCGTAATGAAGCAGACCGCAGCTTCCGCCCGACCCTGGTGTTGCCCCGAGAACAGTTCCATGGCGGACCTATCGATGTAGGCGGGCCGGGCCAAAGTGTCTCCATGGTGGTGTGGCTGATCTACCAGGAGGGCAACCACGCCATCGCGGGCATTTGGCATGAGGGTACGGACTTGCGTGTACGCGACGACAGCGCGGCGCGCGTGGAGCTGGGTCGTCGCCAGTACGCCCTTTTCGCCGGGCTAGCCGCCAACCGGGGAGCCAATGCGATTCATGTGTCGGAAAACGGCAGAGCTTCCTTCGGCGACAAGTACGCCCGCAACCTCGCCGTCACTGGACGGTTGATGCCGCAGGTGAAGCCCGATGCAGACGCGGCGACAGCGGACGCGCACTGGACGGCGGTTGGCTTCGTATTCGACAACGAGAAGAATCAGGTGTTCGCCTACATGGATGGCGTGGCGGATGACTACTGGATTGACCAGCCGGAAAAACATCCCTTCTTTCAGTGGCCAGCCCGTGGTTGGCGGCAGGCGTATCTGCATCAGTTGCCAGGGATACAGGAAGGAGAAGACCCCGACTACCCTGCGGATCAGTTCTATACACCGCCCGAAGAGAAAGCGCGGTCCCGCAAGCTGCTTTCGAAGACAAAGGAAGAACGAGTTTGGGAACTCTCCTACGAATTCACCAAGGTGTGTTTGATCGAGAGGCGAGACGCCGCTGGCGCGTGGACGCCCGCGAATCGCGAACTGGTATCTTTGCGGGTGAACCCCTTCTGGTTTCCGCATGACCTGTTTCAGCCGCAGTCTACCGAAGAAGGCGGTCCCTTCACGATCGGGCGCGTCATCCATAGCGGCAGGGGCGTGGGTATTTCCGCTGTGATCGGAGGGGTTGCCGTCTACAATCGCCCTCTACATGCGGCGGAGATGCGTAAGCTTGCTGCTATCGGATTCGAAGGCAAGGGCGAGCGACGGCGGCCGTCCCTGCTGCATGTCCAGCCGAGGACTGGCGCTAGAACGGAAAAAGGAGCGGCCGCGAAGGCCGCTCCTTGATGTTTACTATCGGCGCCAATATGTCGACGATCTATTCCTTGGTGATCGCTTTCACCATTTCCAGAAACGCGGGAGCGTTCTCCGTCACTGTTTTTTCCGGGCCGGTGAATTTGAAGAATACCGCTCCCTGCGGGCCCTCCGCGATTGCGCCGACCACCCGGAAACCCGGTTTTTCGGCGCTCACCTGCATCATGGGTCCGGAGGTGGCAAGAAAAGTGCCAGAGACATCGACCGTGGTCAGCGGTACACCTGCCTGCACTTTTTCAATCTTGGCAAGCTTCGCGGAAGCCGATCCATCGGGCTGTTTTACCTGGCCAATCCAGCGATCGATATTGGCTTGTACGCCACCGCCATCATTGGGGCCAAAGTAGAAGACCGCGACTTCGCCATCTTCGGGGTCCCCTGCGGCTTTGGGCACGGTGTAGGTAGCCGCGCGCATTGGGCGTTCCGGTTGCAACCCCCAGCTTGCGGGCGCTTGCCAGCGCAATCCTCCGGCGGTGATGGCGCCAGATGTGGTGGAGCCCGCCGCGGGCGTGGCGGAAGGGCTTGCCGCCGATGCGGAAGGCGCGGGCGTTGTTTCCGGCGGAGGCGTGCTTGAGGTGTTCCTGCCGCAGCCGGTGGCAAGCAGTGCCGCCAGTGCGACGAGGCCTGTGACGCTACGTGTGTTCATGATCCAGTTCCCGTTTCTCTTCCTGCTTAGGCTGGCTTCACCCAGATGTGTTTGAATTCCACCCACTTGCCGGGGCGATGCGCCTGCAGTTCAATGCGACCGGGCTTCAGGTTCTTCAGAGAGTCGTATTCCAAAACCGTTTCGCCGTTGATGCGCACCCAGCAGTCCTTGCCCTTGGCCGCCATCTGGAAGAGGTACCACTTTTCATCCTCAATTTGTGGATAGCGTGCACGTTTGTAGTGGTACAGGGAGCCGGTGGGATAGTGGGCCTCGGCAACGTTGTGTACCTGAACCTCATACTTGCCAGCAACCGAAGTGGGCTCGCCATTTGCGCGGAAGATGACACCGCTATTGTGTTCGATGGGCCCGCGAATGTAGAGGTGCAGCTCAAAGTCGTCGTACATTTCCTTCGTGCCGAGGTTGCCGCTTCCATCGCACCACAGCACCGGGCCATAGCCCGCGAAGCGTACAGGAGCACGTTCGCTATTGTCGGTAATCAGCCATTTGGCGTCGATGTCTTCCGGCTTTTCATACAGCACCGTCCACTTATCGGTGGAAGGCAATTCCTGGATGGTGATGTTGCGGAACTTGTGGCCGTAACCGAGGGGCACGAAGCCGATATAGCCACGGCGTAGGCGGTGGGCCAGTTCTGGATTGGTGGTGACGTCCACATCCTGCACCAGTTCGTCGTTCACCCATACCTGGAGCTTCGGCCAGTCAAAGCGGATGCGCATGGTATTCCAAGCGCCCTTACTCTTCACATTTACCTTCTTTGGGGCGATGACCGGGAAAATGGCTCCCATCGAGTTGGTGGCAGGCGTCTCATCCTGAGCATGGAAGATGTTGATCTTGTAGCCGCAGCGAGACGGCACTCCATGTTCGGGTGCGCCAAAATAGACACCGCCGTCGCACCAACCGGCCACGAAAAACTCCAGACGCAGATCGAAATTCTCAAACTGACGATCCGTGGAAATCCAGGTCGGCCAGCCAGCCATGGGGCTGGCGCAAATGGCGCCGTCGGCTACGTAAAACGCGCTCTCCGGGCCGTCGACCACATGCCAGCCACTCAAGTCCTTTCCGTTGAATAGCGGAGACCCGGACTGGCTGAATGCGAACTGCGGCAGCAGAAGTGCAGCGGAAGCGGAAAGGAAGTGACGTCGTTGCATGTGTTCCTTATTCTTGCGGGACAGCGTTGCCGCGTGCAACTGGGCTTCCGTGGATAGGTCTTATCAGCAATGCCTTGTAATGGGAAAGACCTCGTTCCCGGCTATGCCAGGAACGAGGTCTTTGGGAAATAGAGAGACAATCGGGAATCGATGCCGGTCTAAAACGGGATCGGCTACAGACCCGTTTCCACCCAGCAGCGCTTCTCGTTGCTTTCCACGATTTTTGCCAACAGTTTCATGCCGCGCAGACCGTCTTCGAAGGTTGGGTATTCCACCGGGGCGCTGGGGTCTGCCACCTTGCGGTAGAAGGCGCGGTAAATGTTCTTGTGCGTATCGGCGTAGCCTTCCTGGTGTCCACCGGGCAGGCCCGCATAACCCTTTGCTGCCGCCGCCATGACGGAAGGATCTTTCATCATCAGCTTGTTGGGTTCGTTGCGGTAGCCGATCCAAAGCTCGTTCGGTTTTTCCTGATTCCAGGTAACGGCGCACTTGGTGCCGAAAATTTCAATCTGGAAGTAGTTCTTCCGACCCGCTGCTGCCTGGGTCACGGTGTAGGCGCCGCGTGTACGGTCGCCCAAGTGCAACAGAACAGCTCCGTAGTCTTCGGTGTCGATGGGCACTTCGTCATAGTCATCGACGGTCAGGGTTTTGCCGGCGAATGCGTCGATGGCGAATTTGGGCTTCTTGCGGGTCTTGTAGAAGGTCTGCAGATCGGCGCAAAGGGATGTGATCTTCAAGCCGGTTACGTGCTGGATCATGTCCATCCAGTGAGAGCCAATATCACCTACGGCGCGCAATGCGCCGTTATCCTGGCGTTCAATGCGCCAGTTGTAATCGGTGTCGTATAGCAGCCAATCCTGCGAATAGGTGCCCTGCACGGAAAGAATGTCGCCCAGTTCCCCGGACGCAATCATGGCTTTGATCTGTTGCGTGATGGGGTAATAGCGCAGGTTGTGGTTCAGGCAGTTGGCTACGCCTGTCTTGGCTGCGGTATCCACCAGGTCCTGTGCTTCAGCGACGTCCAGAGCCAGCGGCTTTTCGCAGAGCACGGCTTTGCCCGCTTCCATCGCTTCTTTGGAGATGGGGTAGTGCAGAGCATTCGGCGTGCAAACGTGAACGGCCTTAATTTCCGGGTCGGCCAAGATGGTCTTGTAGTCGGTGGTGTAGCGCTCCACGCCCACTTGCTTGGCGAAGCTGCTGGCCAGGTCTTCTGTCAGACCAGCAATGCAGGCAAGCTCCACATTGTTCTGTCGACTAATGCCTTCGGCGTGTACAGCACCCATAAATCCGGTGCCGATGATCGCTGTCTTAATTTTTGCCATTTGGAGGTTCCTCTGTCGCAAAGCGCCCGCTGGGCTTGGGTGTGTAGCCACTTCCGGGGCAGTCCTTCCACACCACACTCTATCGCAGTTGCTGATACACTGAAACTTCCGGAAAGCCCATGATCGTTAGAATCCGCTTTGATCTGGGACGAAAAAGCCAGCGGCGTCCTTCTTCCGACTATGGGATAGCACTTGCTGCGGCCGCTCTTCTTTCCCCTGCTTCCCTGGTGGCTTTTGTACTAGGCGTGTGGAGTCTGTGCGCTGACATGGGCTGGACGGGAGAGTTTGGCATTCGTCAGGGTATCTTCTCCCGCTGGCATACCTGGCTGATCATTTCGATCGTGCTGCAGGCCACGGCACTGGTGTTGAATCGCTACGGCAACGCCGAAGGCGAAACCTCCATCCCGTAGACTCGTCCTTTCTCCGCCAAGCTACTGGCTAACACCTGTTGATAGAAACGGTCGCTGCGTCCACGTACAGCTCCCTCTTCCCTATCCGGGAACGCCAAATGCTCCAATTCGTGTAGTAACACCGTCAGCAGCGCAATGCCGAAGCGGAGATCTCGATCTTCCTGTGTATCGGTGGCGGCGGCTAGCGTTGCCAGCGGTTGTGGCTGCCATGCGGCAATTAACTTCCAGGCCAAGTCCACCTCGCCTACACTTTTGCCTGTCTCGGCTGCCAGTGCTTTGCTAAATGCAGATTCCGTACCCGTTAAGCGTGCATGTCCCAGGCAGCCGCCAGGATCGACTTCCCGCAAGAGCGTTACCACGGTCGCGGGTAAAAGCCGCAACACTTCCTCGTAGACATCCAGGGGATTGGGGTCCAATATCATCGGGAGTTGGCGGTAGGCGTGCTCCAACTCGTCCGCAGCCCGACGACCCGCTGCCGACTTCGGGTATCGCAGCACCAGAATTGGCAACCGGACACCGCGCTCGTTCGGGCTGGAGATCCAGGGCCCGAACGAAATTGTTCGTGTTTCCTGCCCGCGCCACTGCTCCCACAGATTTTGCCAGAAGCCTGCGACGTATACCTTGGGGGCCCGTTTCTTTCGCATCCGGATTCCTCGTTGGGGTCTGTTATGCTGAGGGTTCCTCGACGTTTTCGTTATGCCCTACCGTAGCAGCTACAACACTGTGTCCTTCGGCGTAGGGCCTGTTCCGCCTGCTGTAAAGTGGCTGCTGATTACCAACGTCGCCATCTTCCTACTCGGCTTTATGACGATGGCCTTTGGTTCCGTGGATGTGCTGGCTCCATTTGGGTTGTCTCCCTCAATGGTCTGGCGCTACGGAGCTGTCTGGCAGTTCGTCACCTATCTGTTTATCCACTCGCCCACTAGCCTGTTTCACATTTTGTTCAACATGCTGACGTTGTGGATGTTTGGCTCTGACCTGGAGCGCACCTGGGGTTCCCGTTTCTTTCTGAAATACTACTTTGCCTGCGGCATCGGGGCCGGGTTTCTGGATTTTCTGGTGCGTACTGTTTACGGTCCTATGGATGTTCGCACCATCGGCGCATCCGGGGCCATTTACGGATTGCTTCTGGCTTTTGGGATGCTCTATCCCAATCGGACGATCCTTTTCATGTTTTTGTTCCCCATTCAGGCGAAGTACTTCGTGATGATCATCGGTGCCATCGCATTTTTCAGCTCGTTCGGGAGCGGTAGCGGCGTCAGCCACTTGGCACATCTGGGCGGCATGCTGTTCGGCTTTGCGTATTTGCAGTTGCACCGTCGGCGCACCTCGCTCTTTGACTATTTGGCTCAGGAATACCAAGCCTACAAACTGCGACGCGCTAAGCGTAAGTTCCAGGTATATATGCGGAAACGCGACGGCAATGATGACCGTTGGGTGAACTGAGGCATCGTCGACGCTGCGTTCCAGGGAAACATCCGCGACCCGGCGCACGTCGATTCATCTGATAGAGTGTGAACAATTTCCTGCTGAGGGCTGGTCGATGAAGCGTAATCCCCTTTTCCTTATCCTGAGCCTGGCAATTGTAGTGTTGCTGGTTGTCCCCGCACTGCAAGCGCAGGGCCAAGGGCCCATTCGCCCAAACCCGGGCGCTGCGGCCAAACCTCGTCCGGATTCGGATTCCGCGAAGCCACCCGCAGACGAAGAGAAAATTGATTCCCGTTACAAACGCAACCCCGAGCAGGATGCGGAAGAACAGGGCGCCACCTTTCGTAGTGATGTGCTAACCGTGGACGTGCCGGTTGCGGTGCTCGATAACAAGGGGCGGTTCATCCCAGGAATTCCGGGCGGCAATTTTCGCGTGCTCGAAGACGGCGTGCCGCAGCGGCTTACCGGCTTTGAGATGGGCCAGGCTCCGATGACAGTCTGTCTGATTGTCGAATTCAGCGCGCAATTCCAGTCTTTCTGGAGCGAGACCTGGTATCAGACGCTGACTGCCACGCAAGGCTTCATTCAGACGCTGCAGCCGGAAGACTATCTGGCCATCATCGCCTACGACTTGCGCCCAGAAATCCTTTCGGATTTTTCGACCAATCGTGGGGATGCGATGCAGGCCATGCGGCGTTTGCAGATTCCCGCTTTTAGTGAATCGAATCTGTATGACACCCTGCAGTTCACCCTGGAACGGATGGAAGGCATTGAAGGTCGCAAGGCGATCATCGTGATTGCCAGTGGCAGGGATACCTTCAGCAAGCTCAACTATGGCGAAGCCCGAAAGATCGTCCAGAACGCAGGTATTCCCATCTACACCATTGGCATGATGCAGTGGATTCGCGAGTACATGGATTCTCGTGGAATGCTGGGTCCGATGGGACGCATGGACTTTCTGATGGCCGACAACCAAATGAAAACGTTTGCGAAAGAAAGTGGTGGGCAGGCCTTCTTCCCACGTTTTTATGGCGAGTTTCCTTCCATCTATGGGGCGATTCACCAAGCCATGCGGAATCAGTACAACCTTGTCTATCAACCCACCAATCAGGAGCGCAACGGCGAGTTCCGTCGTATTGAAGTGCAGTTGGTGAACCCGAAGACGGGAGAGCCGCTGAAGGTGACCGATGACAAGGGAAAGCCGATCAAATACTCCATCGTGTCCAAGCGTGGGTACAATGCTCCACGCCCCGTGGAATAAGGATTTCAATCATTATTTCGGTTTTCTTGCGCCCTGTTTCGACTTATGCGGCAGGGCACTTCTGCTTGAGGTCTGCACCGGTTGTGCCCCCGATGTCAAGCACTCGATCTTACGTTGGATGAGCCTGTTACAGCACGGTTGACACACCATTTTTTGCTCTGCTACTGTTCAACAGTCTCATGCAATTGTCGCAACGTAAACGGCCCACCACTCCCCCCACAATTCTGATCGCCGCCGCCAACCAGGCAGGCGCGAAAGCGCGCAAGATGGTATTGGAGGAAAAGGGCTACCACGTTGTGTCTGCCCACAAGTCGAAAGATGCTCTGCAGCAACTGGAAGGCGAAGAAGTCTCTCTGTTGATTGTTGATTTCAACCTGGAGCATGGCAAGGGTTTGGAGTTGATTGATCAGGTGGCAGACCTGATGCCCACGTTGCCCACCATCCTGCTTGCGGATGCGATGCAGGCGCTATCGGAAGATTTAACAGATTGCCGCGCGAACATGGTGATCCCCAAGCAATTTGACGAAGTTTCTCAATTGCTTCGCGCCGTTGAAAAGTTGTTGCGTCGACGCACTCCCCGCAAACGCCCTGGTTCGGTCACCAAGCCCAACACATTGCGCAAACACGGCTAGTTTGGGCAAGGGGCAAGCCCAGGGTTCGTTCTGGCTTCCCATCTGTAAAATCGTCTGTTTTTTGTGGCAGGTACAATGGGGTCTTGGCCCTCTCATTCCATTCCCCTGCCCTTTTCCGTCGCCTCTGTTGGTTGCTGGTTCTTGTTGTCGTTCACCTTGCTGCGCAGCCATCCGGCAGTGGGCATGCGCCCACATGGCCGCCTGCGGGCGCGGATTTATCGATAGCTGACCAATGGCTGGCGAAGCTGACATTGCGCCAACGCATCGCCCAATTGTTGGTGGTTCCCTTCTATGGCGACCCTGTGTTTGTTGGCAGCGACGCGGACCGTGCCTTTCAGGCCTTGGTGCGCGATGCAGGCGTCGGCGGCCTCATCATCCTGAATCGCTCCGTGGCAGGCAGTGTGGTGCGCGCGGAACCCTATCAAATGGCCGCATTCCTGAATCGCATGCAACGGCTGGCCGGTATCCCTTTGTTGGTCGCTGGCGATTTCGAGAGGGGAGCCTCCATGAGGCTCAACGACGTTACCGTGTTTCCGCATGCCATGTCTTTCGGCGCTGCCAACGATTTGGAAATGACGCGGCGCTTTGGTGAAGCCACGGCCTGCGAGGCCAAGGCTCTGGGCGTGCATTGGATTCTTGCTCCGTCCGCGGACCTCAACAGCAATGCGGAAAACCCCGTCATTCATCAGCGCAGCTTCGGCGAAGTCGCAACTCTGGTGAGCGCACATACCAATGCCTTTGTGAAGGGCGTGCAACAGAACAAATCCTGCCCCTTACCCGCTACGGTCAAACATTTCCCCGGCCATGGCGATACGCATGTTGATTCCCACATGGGCATGCCGGTTATCGAACGGGATCGAGATGCTCTGGAGGCCAGCGATCTCGTTCCTTTCCGTTCTGCGATTACTTCCGGCGTCTATAGTGTGATGCCCGGCCATCTGCGTGTACCAGCTTTCGAACCGCAAGCCATCCCCGCCACCGTATCGAAAGCCGTGGTGACTGGGCTGCTGCGCGATCAACTCGGTTTTCAGGGTCTTGTCGTTAGTGACGGGATGGATATGAAAGGCATCACGGGTCGCCATGGCGCAGGGGAAGCTGCCGTGCGTGCCGTAGAAGCGGGCGTAGACGTGCTCGTCATTCCGCCAGACCCCATGGCCGCCATCAATGCGCTGGAAGCGGCTGTGAAGGCGGGAAGGCTAGCTGAAGAGCGCATCAATCAAAGTGCGCTGCGCATTCTGCAGGCAAAGGCAGCACTGGGTCTTCATGCCAACAAGTTAGTGGATGTCGAAGCCATTGCCACCGTGGTTCCTTCGCCGGAATACCGGGATCTTGCCACGCAAGTGACGCGCAAGGGGCTCACGCTCGCCCGCAACCAACGCAATACGCTGCCGTTGCGCGCCGGAGCCGGGAACTGCGCCATCGCCATGAATCGCAGTCGCACCACAACGGACGGACGCACCTTCCTGCGCGCGGTTGCCGCTAAAGATCGTCGTGCGAAAGTCTGGTATGTCGACGACAGCATGTCGGATGCCGCCTACGCACAAATGCAGAAAGAGATTCTGGGCTGCACTAGTGTTGCCATCGCCTCGTTTCTGCCTGTTGCTTCGGCTGCGGCTAAAGAGATTCCGTTGTCGCCACGTCAGGCGTCGCTCATCAAGGCGTTGGAATCATCATCCGTTCGCACCATTCTTGTACCCTTTGCCAACCCTTACCTGATGATGCACTTCCCCAACGTCAGTGCGGTGGTGTTGCCTTTCAGCAGCGTAACCACTGCGGAAACAGTAGTGGCGGACGCGCTCTTTGGCGCGTTTTCCTTTATGGGAAAATCGCCCATTCGGATACCTGGCGCGTTAGAAGCCGGAGCGGGTCTGACGCAGTAACGTTGCTGATGGTGCAGTAGAGTGGGAAGGGGCGTGAATAGTGGCTGGAGTGGGGCCCGACGCTACTCGCCCCATATCGCTCGCGAAAGCCATTTACTGCTTGGAGGAATCATGAACATTACGTGGCTTGGTCATTCGACGTTCCTGTTGGAACTTAAAGACGGCCAGAAGATTCTGCTGGATCCTTGGGTGGAGGGCAACCCTTCCTTTCCGAAAGGTTTTGAAATTCCCAAGGTGGATACCATTCTGGTTTCCCACGGCCATGGCGACCACACCACCGACCTGATTCCGCTCGCAAAGCGTGATGGCGCCACGGTCGTCTGCAACTACGAAATCTATTTGTGGTTGCAGGCCAAGGGCGTCACTACTGTCAGCCCCATGAATAAGGGCGGCGCACAGACGGTGGGCGATATCAAAGTGACGATGACCCACGCTATGCACAGTTCCAGCATGCAGGATGGCGATCAGGTGATCTACGGCGGCGAGCCTGCCGGCTATATCATCGAGCTTCCGGATGGTCGCAGCGTTTATTATGCGGGCGACACTGCGGTCTTTGGCGACATGGCCTTGATTCGTCGTCTCTACGCGCCGTCTCTGGCTTTTCTTCCCATTGGGGACCTTTACACCATGGGTCCGAAGGAAGCCGCTGTTGCTGTCGAGTTGCTGGGTGTGACGCAGGTGATTCCCATGCACTACGGCACATTCCCCCCGCTGACAGGAACTCCCTCGGAGCTGCGGTCCTTGGTTGCGCCACATGGCGTAGATGTTCTACCCCTAGAGGCTGGGAAGCCCTGGGAGTACTAAAAACGTAAGCATCGATAAACGGCAGAGGCTGGGGAACGACAAGTGGATTCACTGCTGGTTGTCTGGCCTCTGCCGGAACAAGATCAATCCGGCAATGGGAAATGGGTAGCCTCTTTCCCATGTATCAGTTCGTGGTCTTCCTTGGATTCCAGATGCGTATAAATCTGCACGGGATAGGGTAGAGCTTCCGCGATACGGCGCTCCACTGTGGTGGCTATCTGATGCGCCTGACCCAAGGGCATGGCGTAAGGAAGAAGCAGGTGCAGCACCAACTGCGCGCCGCGTCCCATACTGCGGAAGCGCAGGCCATGAAACTCTACCTTTTCCTCTGCTGCCACACGCCGAACCACGCTGCGAATTTCCAGGTCGAATTCCGGATCCACGCGATCCATCAATCCACCCAGAGCGGCGCGCACCATCTTGAAGCCGGAAACCAGAATTTGGGCTGCCACGGCGAAAGCGACCAGGGGGTCCAGCCAATGGATTCCGGTAATCCGCACCAGCACTAGACCTGCCACCACGCCGAAGCTGGTGATGCTGTCCGTCATCACGTGCCGACCATTGGCCTCCAGCACCAAAGACCGCTGCTGTTTGCCAAGGCGGATCAGATACCACCCCATCCCTCCGGTCAGCAGAGAGCAAAACAGAATCAGCAGCATGCCGTCTTCAAGGTTTTCTACGGGGGCCTGTGTCAGCAAGCGTTCGCCAGCCACCCAAAAGATGGTGACTGCGGCCAGTGAGATAAGTCCGCCTTCCACTCCTGCCGAAAAGAAGGAAATCTTTTCGTAGCCAAACGGGAACCGCTTGTTCGGAGGCCGATAGCTTAAGCGCAGACTGAAGACGGCGAAGGCGACCGCCGCCACGTGGATGACAGATTCCGCTGCGTCCGAAAAGATGGCCGAAGACTGCGTGATCCAGTAGGCTCCGCCCTTCAGAAGCAACAACAGAATCCCCAGGCCAAGGGACGCGTTCATCGCCCATTCTGCGCGCATGCGCTCCTGGGCGTCCGTGATATGCGTCACTTCCATGTCGTGCTCCTCGCCTGTCGGGGGCGTGGACTTTCAGGCGCTCAGCCTGACGGACAGAACCAGATTCTTACCTGGTTGCTGTTGTCATCAGAGCTCTATCCTTAGAATCGCAGCCAAGTGCCCACAGGTTTCTGCTGTTCCACCCCGGGTAGCTTCCAGTCACAAACTCCTTGCGGGAAGATCTTCTGCATCCGTTCCCGTTGTTGACGGCTGAATGGAACACCATATTCGTTCCAATCGGGAGTACGCAGTTGACACTTCAGCACATTGTTGGCGGCAGGGCCACCCGCCAACATGCGAGGCGCCGGGTAGGTGGGGAAATGCTGGTTGCAACGTCCACCCGAGAATACCTGCATTTCCACGATGTGTTCCCCATTCGGCGCCGTACAGGCGTCCACCAAGTCTTTGGGCTTGGCCGCTTCAATTTGGGCAATCGTCAATCGGTTTCTTTCGGGATTCGCGCGAACACCTTGAGGGTAAAGCGTGGTCAACCATTCATCCATTTTCGCGATGGCAAAAGCGGTGACTTGTTCCGGAATGACTCCGCTTTCCGGCGCTACCAGAATCACCTTATTCGCGGTGCTTCCATTGGCGGCGCGTAGACGTTCGTGCAGAGCAAAAGTATGGTACTTCAGATGGACATCGCCACCGCGACGCATATCCAGGTAGCTACGCACATCAATGATGGGTACGCGGGCCAGACCGTTGCCGCCGTAGGTCATGCGACCTGTCTGATATGCCGCGCGGATCGCGTCCAGGTTGCCAGCGCTTCGCTGGGGAACCATATTGCCGTCGTTGTCATAGCCGCCGATCTTTTCGTTCAGGTCCAGAAACTCGTCAACGCTGAGTTTGCGATCTGTCAACGCCTGCAGGCCGTATTGCACACCCGTATTGTCGATGGCGCGCCGCGCAAAGCCGGTGGCCGGATCTCTGCCATAGACATTCACGGTGTGGTCAAAAATATCGCAGCGGGCGCCGTGGGGATTGCGTTCCGGATGATACCGCTGTTCCACCGGGAGTTCTTTCGGACAAAACGCGCTTGCGTTGATGCGTCCCGCGCTAGCGGCGGTTCCTGCGATGGTCTTCAGATTGCCGACCCCGGAAATCGCCTGTTTCTGCTGGTCGTTCATTCCAGACCCTTCCTTCCGGAAGTAGCGGTCCAGCAATTGGATATCCACCAGAAACTGGGTGGTTTCCAGAACGTCCGGGAACGTGGCGCTGGGAATGATGCCATCCAGCAGGCCCGGGTAATTGTCCGCAATCTGCAACTGCTGGTAAGATCCACCACTGCCACCCCTTCCGAAGGTGAATGCTGGCTCTCCCAGAGCTTCCACGACTCGTTCCTTCACCATCATCATGGTCTCCGCCGCGGTCAGGTCCTGACAGTTGATACCAAAGACGTTCAGTGTGGCTACCGCCTCCACGTACCCCTTCGCCACCATGTCTCCCTTGCTGATGTCTGCAAGTGTGGAGCCTTGCCGATACCACCCGCCCGTGCAACCTCCACCAAAGGTATAGAGCAGTCTGCGATTCCAAGCTGTGGGCGCGTTCCATGGGGTAGGTTCCCGTTCGCTGATGGGGTTGTGTAGCACCGCGAACTGGTAAATTGCCCGATTGATCGTGCCGGTTTCCACTCGAACGACATAGGGGACCTTGGCCCCGGTGCTGGTAGTGGTGATATCCGCATCCGGGGGAAGCTTCTTCACAGCGGGCAGCGGCTTCATTGTTTGGTCGGTACGGCTGCGGTATACATAGGTCACTACGGTATCGGCAGCGCAGTTATGGTCTTTCGCGGGGCCGAGCAAGCGTCCGTCGGGCAGTTTGAAGTCGGCCGTGCCACAGATGAACGGCTGTTGGTGCGGCCCGGAAAAAATCGGACCTTGGGAAGGATGGTTGGTCACCGTGATTTCAGCGGCCCCCACTCCCCGCGCTCCCGCGGACAGCGTGTTGTGCCCCTCTCGCAGCCCGGTCACCAACCCAACCAAAGCATGTTCCTTTGGCTCGGCATGAAACTCGCGTGTGACGGCTTCTCCATTCCGCGTGATTGCGATAGCGTTCAGAGGAACATCTTCCGGCGCCTGTACTTTGACCAGCACGTCACCGCCGCTGACACGTCCAGGGTCATTTGAAATCGTCTCAATACGCAAAGGGCCGGCCGCCACCGCTGAGATCGCCAATACGCCGCTCAATCCAAGCGCGGCTCCGAGAGAAGCTAACATCCGCATAAGTGTTTCTTGATCCTATCGCACCCGCTTTCCTTCTCCCTATCGGCACGGGAGAAGATTCCGCAGTAGGAAAGGATGGCCGATTGCCTTTATTTTATCCGGGCGATATTGCGTGCTTATAAATTACCCGGATAAAATAAAGCCATGATGTACGCAGATCAATATGTCGCCTTTCAGGGGCCGGAATGTTTGCAGCAAGGGGGGCTCGCCGAGGTTTTGACGGCGGTGAAAGCTGAACTGGACCGTCGGGGTGGCCTGCTGCATGCGCCGGACCTGTTCATCTTTGAAGAAAAAAGCGGTAAGCCCGTCGATTTCGATTTTCGAGGAGAGGTCTCCGATGTCTTGCGGCGGGCAATTCCAGACGCCGCGGCGCAGGAAGCCCCCCAGGGGCAGGTCGCTCTAGTCGGCGCCGCACAAAGCGGTGCGCCAGGGACGAGCGGGCCGAGAAGTGGCCCGGGGCGACCCAAGCTCGGCGTCGTTGCCCGAGAAGTCACACTATTGCCGCGCCACTGGGATTGGCTGGAGAGTCAGCCGAAGAGCACTTCCGCGGTACTGCGTGAACTGATTGACGAAGCCAGCCGAGACAACCCCGCTGTCGGCCCTGGCCAAGCCGATCTTGAGGCGGTAGGACGCGTGATGACCGTGCTTGCTGGCGACCGGCCACAATACGAGGCCGCGCTGCGCGCACTCTATGCACGCAAGTGGACAACATTTCGGGAACTGACCGTGGAATGGCCTGCGGGTATACGCAGCTATCTGTTGAAACGGTTAGGAGTGGGTGAGCGAGAAGGGTAGGGCGGCCTATCGACGGAGAAGAGGGGGGAAGTCCGGAGAGAAAAAGAAGCAGTGGCGGCACATGGTGAGAGTGGGAATTTGCCGCCACTGCGAGGATGGGCTGATTAGGCTAGAACGTCATTCTCAGCCCGAACTGAATTTGCCGTGCGCCACGAGTGGACGTGATCCGTCCAAAAGTGTTCGGCGCGTTGATCGAGGTTTGTGGGTTGTTGAAGTTTGTGTGGTTCAAGCTGTTCAGGAACTGCGCATCAAACTTGATGGCTATCCGCTCGCCTGCATAGAAGCGTTTGGATGCTGATGCGTCCAGGTTCCACATGCCAGGTCCGCGCAGTGCGTTTCTTCCCAGATTGCCGGGACGTACCGTGACTCCGCTTGTCGGATTGATCGGCACCAAGTCGAAGGCGCTCGGGTTGAAGTACTGCAAGGTATCACGATAGTTGTCCAGCAGAACTTCGCCACCGATGTAGTCTGGGCGGCTCCCGCTCAAACCCGTGGATTGTCCCAGGTTGAAGGGCGACCCGGTTCTGGTGCTCAGAATGCCGGACACTTGCCATCCTCCCAGCACATTCCGCAGAAGCATCGGCGAATCTGCCGTACGGAAGAAAGGCAGCTCATAGACAAAGTCCAGGTTTGCGACGTGACGAATGTCCGAGTCGGGTAAGCCCTTGTCTCCGCGGATGTTGTAGATGTCCTGCACCGATCCGGGCAGCAGCAGGTCCGCCTGTCCGGTGTAGGAATAGCTATTGGCGTAGGTGTAGTTCAGATTGAACTGCAGGCCATGCGAAAAGCGCTTGCGCAGGGTGGTCTGCCAGGAATGGAATGCCGTGCTTTCACCCCGATCCCGATAGGTGAATTCCGTGAATCCAGCGTACGGACGTAGTCCGGTAACGCGATCTACCTGGTTCCAGGCTCGGGTCATCATCATGTTGACACCGCGTGTTCCCGTGTAGCCGGTTTCAATAGCCAAGCTGTCGGTCAGTTGGTGTTGTACCGTCATCAGCCATTGATAGCTGAAGGGGTTCCGTGTACCTGTGTCCATAACGGTTCCACCATCCAGAGCCTGCGATCCCTTTACCAGCGTAGAGACTTCCGAGTTGAGGACCGGCCACAGGAACTGCGAGTACTGCAGGGCCTCTGCACGGTTGTACTCCACGCGGAACGGCTCATCTACGGCATTGCGGACCAAGTCGATAGGGCCACCAAAGACTGGGATGGGGTTATGGAACATGCCCCATCCACCGCGCAGCACCGTTTTGGCGTTGTCGCCAAAGGAGTATGCAAATCCAACGCGTGGGGAGAAGTTATTGAAGTCCCCTCGGTAGATAGACCGTGGATTGACGTACGGGCCGGTTCCGAAGGGCTGATCGCGGTTGAACAACCTGTTGTCCCGCTCTTTGGGCACGGTGAAGTAGTCGTACCGAACCCCTAGGTTGATGACCAGGTTACGGTTTACCTTGAAGTCATCCTGGAAGAATCCGCCCCAGGTGCTAGTGCGCAGGCGGAACTCATCGATACCCATGGTTACGCGTCCCCGGTTCGGGATGTTGGAAACCAAATCGTCAAAACTTGTGTAGGTCAGGATGGGCGTTTCCGCATTGGTGCGGAAAGCCGAGTTCTGCATGTAGATTCCGCCAAATTTCATGGTGTGACGGCCACGCGTTGTCGTAACCAGCTCTTCGAAGGAATAGGACATCCCTTCGCGATCCAGCGCTTCGCCGTCCAGACCGAAGCCCAAGCCGGAGATGCCATTGTAGGAAGGGTCGGTCAGGTACAAGTCGTAGATTCCGTCACGACGTGGAACACGGTTATAGTTGACGCCGACGCGAGACTCAAAGGTCCAGGTTGGCCTCGCATGTGTAACGTTGAACGTGCCCTGTTCCGTGGCTCCGTCCCAGGTGCGGTTATTGGCGGCGACAACCCGAGGTTGCAGGCGCGTGGGGCGGCCGCGGGTGTAGCGAGCGGAAACCAAGGTCGAATCCGTGGCGTTCCAGTCGCCGCGCAGCACGCCGTGGTCATCATTGCTCTGCTCTGTGCCCGCGCCCAGCCACAAACCGGTGTTGCTGGTTGGCGCGTAAGACTGATTCGGATCCGGGAACAAAGAGAGTGTCTTGTTGTAGATCGGGTTCAACTGGGCAATACGCTGTTTGAATTCCGGAGTCGGTACGTTGCCGCTTAAGGCACTGAAACCGCGTAGACGATACCCCTCGTACACCCCAAAAAGGAATAGCTTGTTACGGATTACAGGTCCACCCAGCGAGGCGCCAAACTGGTTGAAAACGGAGTTTGGCCGGTTCTGCAGAAACTGGTTCCGCGCATTATAATTCTCCAGATTGTTCAGCCAGAACAGGCTACCGTGGAGTTCGTTCGTTCCGCCTTTGGTGGTGATGTTCACATTACCGGACATGGTATTGGCGATTTCCGCCGATGCGATGCCCTTGGCAATGTTTACTTCTTTCACCGCCTCCATGCTGACGCCTTTGATGATGTTGAAGTTGCCGCTCATCGTAAACGACGGGGCTTCCGTGTCTTGTGTGGCGTCGGTACCGTCGACAGTAAGACGCATCGCCGAGCCAGGCAGTCCATTCATGCGGACGCTGCCACCGGACGACTGCATACCCGCCCCCAAGCCAACGAGGTTGGTCCAGTCTCTCCGAGGCAAGGGCAACTCCTGCACCTGCGTATCGGAAATGTTGGTGCGCTGTTCGGCGTTCACAGCGTTCACCAGCGGTGCGTCGCTGGTGACCTCTACCGTTTCCGTCACTTCGCCAATGGTCAGGCTGAAGTTCTGACGGACTACGGCGCCAGCCGAAAGCGTCAAACCGGCTTGACGATATTGTTTGAAACCAGGAGATTCAATAGTCAGGGTATAAACGCCATCCGGCAACGCCGTGTAGGCAAATCCCCCTGATCCGTCCGCTGTGGATTCAAAGGAAGCTCCAGTACCCTGGTTTGCCAAACGGGTTGTGGCTCCAGGGATAACGGCCCCGTTTGCATCAATGACAGTGCCGTACAGCGTAGCCTTCACAGATTGACTGAGCGCGGATCCCACCGGCAACATAGCCAGGACGGCGAATAGGAAATAAAACACTGACCTATATGCGCGTTTGTTTTTCATGTGTGTTGAGGTCCTCTTTGGGCATCGGCTATCGAGCTCGCCACTCTGACGAAGGGTGCCCCTGAAACAACAGCCGAACATGCGGAAAGCGTGTCAAAAAGAAATTTGTATCGACGCGATCTCGCCTCCCAGATATTCCTGAGACGCTATCAGAACTCAATCTCCGCTTACAGTGTCGGGAGGTTCCGCTGCTTTCAGGGAACGTTCTGTTACCTGAAAGCGCTAACGAAACAGAGGTTCAGCGCAGCTCAATTCCCGGGGCTGATATAATCGCTGCAACTTGATGGCTCATTGGGAGTGGGGCTTCCGCGTCCGATTTAGTGCCTGTTTCACCTAGTGGCGGTCCCGGACTAAGTTCGCTCCAAGCAGTGTGGGCGCCAGCATGCTAAGTCTGTAGATCAGGTCCTTCCTCGATTGCGCGACAATGTGGGTCCCTTGCGGGCTGGCTTGGTTTCCTACAGTGTTCTTGGTCTTGCCCAGCTCCAGCGGAGCCTTCTTGAGGTGTTCGGGTTCGTCAGTCCTACCATGAAAGTAGATGTAAATCCTGGGATCGACTCGCTATCGGCGCCTCCCATCGCCGAGGAGTGCAATCACCGGGCTTGTGACGACCAGATCCGTCGTATTCTTGACAGCCCCCTATTCAGTAGTTCCCGCAGGCTTTCCGACTTTCTGCTTTTTGCCGCCAACGCCGCGAAGGAAGGTCGGACCGAGGTTGACCAGTATGAAGTCGCGGAGCAAGTGCTGCACCGTGACGGTGATTTCAACCCCCTCGACGATGCCTCTGTACGCAAATTGGCAAGCCAGGTTCGCCATAAGCTCGAGGAGTACTACCGGGCTGAAGGCGATACGGATACGATTCTTGTCTCCCTGCCCCGACGTTCCTATGTTTTGCGGTTTCGCCTGCGCACAGCGTCTGTCGCTCCGGAACGCGCTGCTTCGCAATCGGTAGCACCGGAACTGGAAAAGGACACTGCCGCCTGCCCATCAGAGGCCCCTGCCTCTCCCGCCCCTTCAACGGAGCCGACGGGAAGCCCGGCGACGCCCCTATCCACGACGGTTGGCAACACGCCATCTCCTAGCCCCGCTGTAACTCCGTTGCTTCAGGACAATCCTGAAACGCCTACTCTACCTTCGGCTTCTTTGGGAGAGATCACCGCCACTGCCGTCGCTTCTTCTCGAAGAGGTTGGCTGGTTGCCAGCTTGGTTGCAACGGGCTGCCTGTTGTTGGGTTTTTGGATCGGCAGTGTGGGGCGTGCCGAATTACCATCGCGTGACATTAGTGTCTCTGGGGCTGTCGCGTATCCCATTGCCATCCAATCGGAAAAAGGTGATTTGCGCGGCGGAGGTTCCGATCTCCAGCCCGGCGCTGTGTTGGCTGCCCCTATCCTGGCAGGGAATGGGGATACCACCGTGCGTATGAACTTTTTGCCGCAGCACGCCACACAGCAGGCGGGCTTGCTGCTGATTCAGAACGACGACAATTTCGTGAGGCTCGGCAGCCACTTCAAGATCCGCTCGATGCTAGAAGTGGGTCATGAGCGGAGTGGCGAGTATGCCATGTGGCAGAGCGCCTATCGCTATGACCCCCTTGGACAAAGCGGGCTGCCCATTTGGCTTTCCCTGCGCCGAGACGGAGACACGTTCCAGGGTTACATCAGTAGGGATGGCTCAAATTGGGAAGTCTATGGCCCCGCCCAGCAGTTCGAACCCAACGGCGCGACGTGGCTTGGGGGGATCTATGCATTCAACGGCCGAACGAATATCCCCTCGGCCACTGCCCAATTTTCTACGCCAACCACTGGACTTCGTTTTCACAATCGACCTGATGGTCCCTTCCATCCGGAACAATTTCCGGGCTGGCGGGTGACCAGTGACTGTGCAGACAAAACGTTGGCTTCCATCGCGGGGCAGGCTCTGGAAGTGCGCGTGCCCTCTGATCAGCTTTGCGGCTATGGCTTGCGCCACGATTTGGCGACGCCGGTATCTCGCAACTGGTCTTTTACCGTGCAACTGGATTTTCTTTCCTCTGCGGGCAGTTCGGCTGGCTTGGTTCTGCGCGGGCCCAAATCTGCGTTGCGTCTGGTGCGTCGCGATTTGAATGGGGGTTCTATCATGCTGGAACGGAACGTGGATCGGGATGTACGCGTTCCTGATTTTCCCGGTGCGCCCCCTGTATATCTGCGTCTCGCCGCCAAGGATGGCGTCATCCAGGGGAGCTTCAGCCGTGATGGGGTCCACTTCGAACCCGTTCCCGGCGAGATTCCCGAAGCGGAAATCGGAGGCAGCGTCATCTCCTTTGGCGGAGAAATGACGCTATCCCACTGGTTGCAGCCTGGGCCCAGGCCTCCCGCTCGTTTTCTTGCCCTCGAACAGGACATGAATCAGCTTCAATCGATTCCTCGTTAACAAGGAATTATCCTTGCCGCCTACCCCTGATCCTGTTTTTGCCCGAGCGGGAACGTTCCGTCACCAATGCCACCTGCACAGACTTCCTTCGTCTTTTCGAAAGCCGATAAACTGAGGGTCCTTCAAACAGGTTTGCGAGGGTCCTTCTGTGGCTTTCGCTTGCGATTTCGAATAGACCAGATAGGATCCGTGGATGGCCAAGCAAACAGTGTTGTCTCGCCGCTCCCTCGTAACGGGAGCGCTCATCTCACCGCTTCTTCTTGCCGCGTGTGGAGAAACCAAAGCCGGAGCGGGTGCCGCTAGCGCTGCGGAGACCTCTCAGCCGCTCACAATTGTGAAGGAGCCGGGAAAGATCAACATCCTCGCGGGAGACAAACTGATCACATCCCTGCATTTCGATGCCAAGTGGCCCAAACCCTTCATCTATCCACTTACCTCAGCTTCGGGAAACGTCATCTCTCGCGCCTATCCGCTGGAAACACGCGAGGGGGAAAGTACCGATCACGCATGGCACCGAGGTATCTGGTTCGGCCATGGCGATGTGAGTGGGGAAGACTACTGGCGCGAGCTCGGACCGGAAAAATCCGGACGCCTGGAATTGGCGGGAGAGCCAGAGGCGGCGACTAGCGGGAACTCTGCCCTATTGAAGTTCAAGACCATCATGCAGGGTAGGGATCCGGAAAAGAAGCGCTACGGTACCGTAGACCAGGCCTATGTGATTGCAAAGACCGCCGGCCAGATAGTCATTGACGCCAGCATCACGGTCAGCGCGGATGCGGGTCTGGATCTCAAGTTCGGCGATACGGACGATGGCGGTTTCGGTTTCCGCCTGCGGGACGAGTATAGAGAAGATCGCGGCGCGCAACTCATCAATTCTGAACAACAGAGTGGCTCGAAAGAGATCTGGGGCAGGAATGCCCGCTGGGTCGACTACTCCGCGAAGTTCGATGGCAAACCAATCGGGTTTGCCATGTTTGACCACCCCAGCAACCTTCGTTATCCCACGGGATGGCATGCTCGTGGCTATGGATTGTGTGCCGCCAATCCCTTCGCCGCAGGCAGTTTTGCGAAGGACAAGTCCGTAGATGGCAGCTACACGCTGAAGGCCGGGGAGCGATTCACACAGCGTTACCGCGTCATTATCCATGAAGGGGAATTTCTTCCGGCCGATGTGGATGCTTGGTTTGCTACGTGGGCCTCGTCCAAATAGGCCGACTCTGCGCGCCAGCTTGATCCGTGCGGTTTTTCGTCAAAACCTGACTAGGTTCTGTTCCAGGAGACGCCGAACTCGTGAATCGAAGGACTTTTTTGCACGCCGCTGCCAGCCCCGTCGCGTTGCCTTTGGCTGTGGAAGCCCAGGGATCGACGACGGCGCCACCTTCCGGGAAGCCCATGCTGATCGATTGCCAGAGCCACGTCTTCGTACCAGAACTCATCGAGTGGATGAAGTCTCACCGCAAACAGGGCCATCCCTACGTCTATGACAAAGGTGGCGATACCTTTGTGGTGGTCAATGACTGGATACGCAAGCTGCAACCGCGTCATGCGGACATCAGCGCCAAAGTGGCGGACATGGATGCCATAGGCATCGACAAAAGTGCTCTCAGCATCAACGACCCAGGGCCAGAACTGTTCGGCGAAGATGGGCCAGCCATCGCGCGTCTAGTGAACGACTATATTGCGGATTGCGCCAGCCGGTACCCCGGACGCTTCTTTGGACTTTGTGTGCTTCCCTTGCAGAATATGGCTGCGGCGGAGCAAGAGTTGGAGCGCTGTGTTTCCAAGCTTGGGATGAAGGGCATTCTGCTCTATTCCAATCTTGCCGGTGCGTTTCCCGATGAGCCGCAGTTTCAGCCCCTCTTCGCGTACGCCGAGAAACACGGCGTACCTGTCCTGTTGCACCCGGCCTACCCGGTTACGTATCAGCAGACCAAAGGCTACGAGATGGCGGCTGGTCTTGGCCTGATGTTCGACACCACCATCGCTCTTGCTCGCTTGATTCTCTCCGGCACTCTTGATCGTCATCCCAGGCTTAAGCTGGTGTGTCCGCACGTGGGCGGCGCGCTCCCCTACTTGGTGGGCCGTATTGACCACCAGACGCAGGTGCTGAAGCGCGGCGCTGATCACATCACCAAAGCCCCCAGCGAATACTTGCGGCACATCACCCTCGATACGGTATCGCCGATCTCCAATGCGATCCGCTATGGAATTGATTTCGTCGGTGTTGATCGCATGATTTTTTCGAGCGATCACCCCTGGGTCGACCCCAAACTCATCCTCTCTCTGGTGAAGGAACTGAACCTCTCCGCGCAGGATGAAGAGAAAGTGCTTCGCGGCAACGCTATCCGTTTGTTTGGACTCGATGTATGACGCGCAGGGACTGGATCAATAGCGCCACCGCTGCTGGCTTGTTGCCCGCCGCCACAACTGCTCTATCCTGTGGAGGCCCAAGCGTGTCTGCAAGCTCAATGCGGTTTGGAATATGTCATGAGACCTTTCAAGGCTCCACGCTCGCGGAAGCGTGTCGCCTGACGCGCGAAATCGGATACCAGGGCATCGAGCTTGATCCTTCCGTGCTTGCGGCTGACCCAACGAAAATCACTGCGAACGAACGTGCCGAAATGCGCCGTATTCTTAATGACAGTGGGCTGCAGTACCTGGGTCTTCACAACGTTCTGAAATCAAAAAGCGCCAACTACCACATCTCCACGCCAGACCTCTCGCTACGCCGTCGCAGTTGGGACTATATGCGTGGCATCGTCGACCTCGCTGCCGATCTTGGTGATGCGCCGGTCATCGTGCTTGGTAGCGGAGCGCAGCGGAACGCCATCGACGACATGTCGCCTGCTGAGGCTAGTCGTGTTATTACCGAAGGGCTGGCTCACCTGGCTCCTCATGTGGAAAGCCGCGGCGCCTGCCTGTTGCTGGAACCGCTCGCACCACATCTCTCGAACGTCTTCTGCACGCTCGCGCAGACTTCCGCTGCCGTGCGGCAGATCAACAACCCGGCTGTGCAGACCATCCTAGACACCCATAACACGGCGGGCGAAACCGATTCCATCGAAGAGCTTGTGCGCAGCCATTTGCCTGTGATGCGTCACGTCCATGTCAATGAAATGGATGGCAGCTTTCCGGGTAACGGTGACTACCCGTTTGGGCGTTTGCTGCATGCATTGCGGGACAACAAATATGGCCACTGGGTTTCCGTTGAGATTTTTCAATTCCAGATTGATGGCGCAGTGATGGCGCAACGTTCGCTGAGTCATCTTCGCGCGCAGCTGGCGGCTTCTTCCGCCTGACAGAACGTTCCGTAACCCGGTGTGGCGGGGCATGCGAGGGATAGCAGACCGGAACCACATTGCACTTGAAGCAATCGCGGCAATCGCGAAACACTCAGGTGCAACTTTCTCACGGAGTCCTAGGCTGAGGGCATTCCGTCACCACAACCAATCAGCCAACTAGTGAAGGAGCAGAGTGCATCATGAACCGTAGGGTTTTCGTAGGGGCAAGCATGGCGGGGCTGATGGCCGGGCAGGTAAAGGCCGTCGCCGCGAACGACAAAGTCAACGTAGCAATGATTGGCGTGGGTGGACGTGGGCGTGGGCTCATGTCTGGCGTTGTCAAACAAGCTGGCGCGCAACTGACCCACATTTGTGACGCCGATACCGCTTCCATTGAGCGCGCGCAGGCCGCTTTGCAGAAAGAGAATGCCCCGGCGGCAAAGGTTTATCGGGACATGCGCGAAGTATTCGCGGATAAAACCATTGATGCAGTCGTGATTGCTACACCGGATCACTGGCATGCCCCCGCCTCCATCCTCGCCTGCAACGCTGGCAAAGACGTCTATGTGGAAAAGCCTGCTTCCCACAACATCCGCGAAGGCCGTCTGATGATTGATGCGGCTCGGCACAATCAGAAGCTGATCCAAGTCGGCACCCAGTCCCGTTCTCGTCCCAGCACCGTGCGCGCTATCGAATTCATCCGTTCCGGAAAGATTGGCAAAGTGCTTTGCGCCAAGGCCTGGAACGTCCAACTGCGCGACCACATCGGTCACAAGCCGGACGGGCCGATTCCCGATGGCGTTGATTACGAAGCCTGGCTCGGTCCTGCACCCTGGATTCCCTTTAACGAGAACCGCTTCCACTACAAGTGGCATTGGCACTGGCATTTCGGGACGGGTGATGCGGGCAACGATGGCGCTCATCAAATCGATATTGCACGTTGGGCTCTCGGCGAGAGCTACCCGCATACCGCTTCCGGTTCCGGGCGTAAGCTGTTTTTCGACGACGACCAACAGACGCCAGACACCATGAATGCCACCTTTGATTACAAAGACAAGTCTCTGATTTGGGAAATGCGCATTTGGAATCCCTACGGCATGGATGGCATCGACAACGGCGTTGCTGTGTACGGCACGGAAGGCATGGTGCACATCGGCCGTTGGAATCGAGTCTGGGGCTACAAGGTTTTTGACAACAAGGGTAAGGAAATTGCCTTTGACCGCGAGACCGCGCCATCAGAAGGCCATATGGAAAACTTCCTGGATTGCGTCCGTTCCCGCAAACTGCCGAACGGCGACATCGGGGAGAGCCATATATCGGCGATCCACTGTCACTTGGCAAACATCATCTCGCGTGTGGGGCGAAACCTGCAGTTCGATGCGGAAAACGAAATCGTGAAGAACGATCCAGAGGCTAATCTCTATGTGAAGCGCCGCTATCGGCCGCATTGGGCCACACCAAAAGGGGCCTAATGGCCCTTTTGGGTGGGATTCCTGTTCCAACAGTGGGGAGGCTACTGGGAAACGCGCCGTTTCTGCAGTACACGCAGGACGGCGCTGTTGTCCAGGTCTCCCCAACCTTCTTCTACTGCCTGGGATAACAGCTCATCGTGCAGCCGCGTGAGCGGTAGCTCCAACCCTGCGGCTTCGCCTTCTTCCCGCATCAACTTCACATCCTTCAGGTGCTGCCGCAGCCGAGCGTCAGGGGTGAAGTCTCCGTTCACCATCTTGTGTCCCTTGATGTCCATCACGCGGGAGTACGACGACGTGCTCTTCAAAACCTCGATGGCCAGTTCCGCCGGAAAGCCCTGGCTGTCGGCAAACACTAGCGTCTCTGCCAACACCGCGCGATGCAGCCCTAGCGCCATGTTCGTCACCAGCTTCATTCTGGCTGCGTCCCCGGCCTTGCCTAGCGCAAAGCTCTGGCGTGCGAAGGTGGCGAGCATGGGTTGCAGTTCCGCTAGGTCTTCGTTGCTTCCGCCGATCATGCCCACCACTTGGCCGGCCAGCAATTCCCTGCTGGATCCGGCAATCGTTAGGTCCAGATATTGCATGCCCAGCTTGCCGAGCCTTTCCGCTAGGTTTGCGCTTATTTCAGGCGTCCCCGTCGTCGTGTCCACAATCCAACGTTGTCCGGGTGCAAGGTCCAGAATCTCCGCGATCACGGCTTCTACAATCGAGGAATTGGGCAAGCTCAGGATGACAGTTCGTGCCTGCTTGGCTGCCGCTGCCGCAGATTCAGCCGGAGTTCCACCCAACTCTCGAAACTGCTCCACAGCTTCCGTGCTAGGGTCGAAGCCAAATAGCGAGAATCCTCCCTGCAGCAAGCGAGTCGCCAGTGCTGACCCGAGCAATCCAAGTCCAATCAGGGCAATCGGTTCGTTCTGTTTCATGCGTCCAAATCCAGAAGCTACCTACCATATCAACCCGCCTCCGCGGACTCTAGGTTGAAGAACGTTACGGCAGCCTTGCGAGTAGGTCTGTAATAGGCCGTTTTCGTGCCGTTGTCCTGGGATCCGCTGCTATTCCACTTTTGTACCGATCCACCACGTGGTGCCACCCGCGTCACGGACTCCCCCGCGTTTGTCTTCGTCGCCCTTTTTTAGTGGCGCCTGCACCGATGTCGCCCCGGCCGCCAGCGCCTTTGCGTAGGTGGCGTCCACGTCGGGCACATAGATATGGACGTGCGCCGGAACCGCTGGCCAGTCTTCAACACTGTCAGCCAGCATCAGCACGCATCCATCTATTCGTAACTCTCCGTGTACCACTCTGCCTTCGTCATCCGAAAAACGCCGGATTTCCTCAGCTCCAAATACGCGTTGGAGAAAGGTGATAGTTGCGTCTGCCCCATCGACAACCAAATATGGGGAAACGCTCGTGTAGTTCGCTGGCTTGTAGCTTTCGCTCATGGCTCGATTCTAGGCGAAACGCTGCGATTTCCCGCCTTCGGCCGAGCAATGTTACACGCTGCCATTTTCCACAGTGTTCGACCGCGTCGATATAGGGAGGGTCCTACGAACACTATCGTTCTCGCTTCGTATCGCGCGAAGTCCCGGACACTTGCAAACGATTTGCTAAAATGGGAAGGCCTGCTCTTAGGACGCAGGTGGATTCTCCCGCTTCTGTGTCCGGGCTGTCTGCGCGCATCTGGAAACGTGTTCGCATTGCCAGCAGCAAGTCTCGGAACTCGATCACCTTTTCGGTCTGGCTGGACGTGTGAGCGGTCTTTTCGCCTCTGGCCGCCGTCTTCAGGAAATCCAGAGAGTCCGCCGCTTTCGGAAGCACAAGATCACCGCCGCCATTGCGCTTGCAATGGCGGCTTCTGTCGCCTTCGTATTCTTTCTTATCCCGGATTCCGATGTTGCCCGGGCCGATGCGATTCTGCAGCGAGCTGCGGAATCGGAACGTCAGCCCGACAGCACGCTTCCCGTTGTGCGCATCGCCTCGCATAGTGTCACCTGCCCAGCTGTGGCTATGGACGCCGCGATTCCCGCATCGGACTCTGTCGCGGAGCCTCCGTCTCTCTGCCGAACACTGATTCATCGTCTACACCATGCGGGTTGGCTGGAAAACCCGCTTTCCGCTCGCGGCTACCGGCAGTGGCGTGAGGGGCTTAGCAGCAGGAACGATGTGGTGAGAGAAAGTGGCCAAACCGTTGCGATTACCACGGAGGCGCCGCAAAGCTCCCTGCGTCTGGCGCAATTGGAACTGAGTGTTCCTGCCTACCGGGTTCTTACCGCGACGTTTCATTTCGTTGCGGATAACGGAGCAGATACCGAAGTGCTTCGCGTTGTATCGGCCGATCAGGAAACCGCGCCTGTATTGGCCGGGGTATCCCCGCTTCCGGCAGAGCCCGTCCCGCCGGGCCTTGCGATCCTGGACCAAGCTCCCGTTCGGCCCGTGTTTCGTCCTGCTGATGAGGCAGAGCTCCAGGTCCGTCTGGCGCTTCATCAATTGCAGCTTGATCAGGATGTCCTGGTAGACGTCGAAAGTGGAGCCGACGCTGTGCGCGTTTGGGGCGTGGTGGAGTCGCCAGCGGCGCGAGAGACCCTGGCTCGCGAATTGGCCGGACTAGCGGCGGTTCGTGTGGAAATTGGATCAGCGAAGGCCAGCTCTGCCGCGCCTTGGGCAACCTTCCAGGGTGACCGGGAACCGCTGGCCTTTGTTCGGCTGAACGAACTCTACCCTTCAAACGCAGCCATGCGTGATGGCTTCGTGAATGCGGTTACGGGCGCCTCGCGACGCCTCGCTGGCATCGCACGCATGCGGGAAGGGGCCGCCAGGCTTGCCCAACGTTTGCAGGGGCATTCCGGTCAGTCCGAACTGCAACGCGTCATTGCTGAGCTTGATGCCGAAGCCTTTCTGCAGAAACAGCAGATTGCCCAAGGCATCGCAACACTCACCGCGCCAATTTCCGTCTCTGATCGTCCACTCTCCGCAGCCGAGGGAGAGCAGCTTTACCTCTTGGTGCATGAGCTGGTGTTCATGCGCCGCCCCACATCGACAGAGTCCTACACCGTTGCGATCCAGCGAATTTCCAGTCTGTTGGATACTCCCTAGTTGGGCGTTCTGCAAATTATTTGCAGAAATCTGCCCCCTGCTGCGTAAAATATGCGACCGAAATTGTCTCTTTAATGTGTGCACGGTGTAAACCGCGCGCCTGCCGGTCCGGAGTCTCGCCCCCTACAGAGTTTCGTTCGGATCGCGCCGCTCGGAGTCAGGCTCCGTGCACTGGAAATTCTGCATGAAAGTAGCTGTTGACCTCAGAATGTCGTCGAATTCTCCGGATTCCTCCCCTTCCCTTCATCATTCCCGAAGCTGTCGCCCCACATGGGTGGCAATGCTGTTCTTGTCTTTTGTGCTTGCACTCCTAGTTCCTGCCGTTCATGCGCAGAATGCATCTGTCAGCGGACGCGTCATAGATGCCACCGGCGCTGTGGTGTCGGATGCCGAACTCCAACTGACTGCGGAGCGTACCAACACCGTCCTGAAAACCAAGGCAAATGGAGAAGGCTTTTACTACTTTGCCTCCGTCTTGCCGGGCCGGTATATATTGAGCGTCGATGTCCAAGGCTTCAAACGCTTTGAACGCACAGGCATTGTCCTGGAGACCGCGCAAACCGTCGCTATCAACGTCACCATGGAAGTCGGTGATGTCTCCGACGCCATCGTGGTAGAGGGTAGCGGCATCAACCTCAATACCCTCGATGCCACGGTCAGCACCCTGATCAATCGTCAGTTCGTGGAAAACATGCCACTGAACGGACGCAGTTTCCAATCGCTTCTCACGCTTACCCCAGGTGTCGCGGTCGTCGTTTCTGCTCGCGGTCAGGGGCAGAGTGGATCCATGAGCGTGAACGGACACCGCACCGAATCCAACTACTTCATGGTGGATGGCGTCAGCGCGAATACGGGAGCTTATCCTTCTACGCCAGGTTGGGGCGCTGGTTATGCGGGCGGCACTCCAGGTGAAACCGCTCTCGGCACCACCCAAAGTCTGGTCTCGGTGGATGCCTTGGAAGAATTCCGCGCCACCACCGCTACCTACTCCGCCGAGCATGGCCGTTTTCCCGGTGGACAGTTCTCTTTCACCACGCGCTCTGGCACCAACAACCTGCATGGGTCGCTCTTTCATTACTTCCGCAACGACGCCCTAGACGCCAACAATTGGTTCACCAACGCGACGCGTTCGGAGAAAGCCAAGCAGCGCCAGAACAACTTTGGAGCACCCTGGGGGGACCTGTCTATATCCCGAAGTTCTACGATGGCCGCAATCGCACCTTCTTTTTCTTCAACTATGAAGGCCTCCGGCTCCGCACGCCGCTGCCTGCTGTCGTCACCCAGGTGCCCAGTTTGGCCACGCGCCAGAATGCGCCGGAATCTCTCCGCATGTTCCTGAATGCGTTCCCGTTACCGAACGGGCCGGATGTCGCTGATGGTCTGGCAACGTATACGGGAACCTGGTCGAGCCCCGGTTCACTCAACACCACCAGTTTTCGTCTGGACCACTACGTCAACCAGAACTTCCGTATTTTTGCTCGCTATGCGTACTCACCCTCTGAAAGCGTGACGCGCCGTACCGGCAACATGGCGCATCGAACCCACGCCACGGGCAACAACAAGGTGTTCACTGCCGGTGTTACCAACGTCTTTAGTCCCACGGTCAATAACGACGTCCGGTTCAATTTCACACGTAATCGTCAGGGCCAAATCCACTCCTTGGATGATTTCGATGGAGCTACGCCGCTTTCCATCTCCTCCATTCCTGGCTACAGCGACTCTGACCAGCATTGGGTGGACTTCTACATCCAGTGGGGCGTGCGTCCTAGCTACGTGTTGAATCCTAAGAGCAACCGACAGGACCAGTTCAACGTGAACGACACGCTGAGCGTTTTCCTCGGAAATCACCAATTGAAGTTCGGCTTCGACTATCGGCGCCTGGCTACCAATCAGCCGCGAGCGGATCTGTACCAGTTTGCTGTCTTCAACTCTTATTCCGAACTGATGGCGAATACCCCGAGCAACGTCACGATCGAACGTTTCTCTGGCGACGTGAATCCGCTGATTCAGAACTTCTCCGCCTTCGTACAGGACGAATGGCGCATCACTCCTCGCCTGAGCCTGTCACTGGGCTTACGTTGGGATGTGAACCCTGCGCCCACCGATACGGATGGACGCAAACCTTATAACGCCGATCAAATCGATGACATCACCAAAACGGGGCTCGCTCCACATGATGCACCGTTGTTCCGGACTCGATGGAACAATCTGGCGCCTCGCTTAGGTCTTGCCTACCATCTGCGCCAGCATGATGGTTTCGATACCATTCTGCGTACTGGTGGCGGGCTCTTTTATGACACGGCCAACTCCACGGCCACCATGGGCTATTTCGGTGTTGGTCTGGCGACCGCGCGACGCTTCCTAAACCGTACCGCTTCGTTTCCGGCTACACCCGCACAGCTGGAAGCTCTGCCCTATGACGACATCTCGACACCCTACAACTTCACGTTGTATGCGGTGGATCGCAATCTGAAGTCACCCTACACCTTTCAGTGGAGTGCGGCCATCGAGCAAGGCCTTGGTCGCAACCAAACCTTTACCGCCACTTACATTGGTTCGGCGTCGCGGCAGCTTACTATCTTTCGCGCAGCAGACACGAATACTCTGATGGCCGCGAATTCGAACTTCCAGAACTGGGGCTTTTCTTACACCACTAATGGAGCCAACGCCAGCCATCAGGCACTGCAGTTGCAGTTCCAGCGACGTTTCTCCAAGGGATTGCAGGCGACCGTCTCACATACCTGGGCGCATACTATCGATCAGGCGACCAGCAATTTTGGCAACAATAAATTGCTACGTGGGAACTCAGATTACGATATCCGTCACAACTTTCAGGCTGCAGTCTCTTATGAGATTCCGGGTAGCTATGAGAATCCTTTTGCATCAGCGTTGCTGAAGAACTGGGCGATCGATAGCCGGGTTGTTGTGCGTGGTGGTCTTCCCATGGATGTTATCGGCGCCACGGGCATCGATCCGTACCTGGGTACGACGCTCTCCTTTCAGCCCGACTATGTAGGTGGTCCGCTCTACGTCGACGGGGACCAGTATCCAGGTGGTCGCAAGATCAACTTTGACGCCTTCAATCTGCTTCCCGCGGGCGTACATGGCACTGCGGGTCGCAACATTGTTCGCGGCTTTGGCTCCGAACAATTCGACATCGCCGTTCGTCGCAGCTTTGTTCTCCGCGAAGGAACGACGCTGCAGTTCCGAGCCGAGGCTTTCAACATTCTGAATCATCCGATGTTCGGAGCCATACGCAATCAGCTCACGACTGGCCGTGACCTGTTTGGCTTGGCAACCAACACCCAGAACATCCAACTGAGTGGGTTGAACTCCCTCTATCAGACGGGCGGGCCGCGTTCGCTGCAACTCGCATTGCACCTCCGGTTTTAAGCAATGCTGAGTAGCTTTGTCCGCAACTACGTCCGGCAGCCACAGCAATTGTGGCTGCGCCGCGCCATGTTTCAGATCCACCTTTGGGTGGGTCTGTTACTGGTGGGCTATTCCATTTTGATCGGGGTCAGTGGATCGATTCTGGTCTTCCGACAGGAACTCCTGCGGTGGTCGGGTCTGAATCCCGACTACGGAGTGATCCAGGGCACCGGCCCCCAGCTTGGATTCGCCGAAGCTGCTGCTCGCTTGAAGGAAAAGTACCCCAAGAGCAAGATTGGGCTGATGTATCCGCCGCGGGCAGATCACCCGGCCTATGTTGCCACCGTTGCCATGGGACGCAAGCCCATGCAAGTGGCGGTGCATCCCTATAGTGGCGAGATTTTGTTGCAGCAGGAACCGCAAGATAACTGGATTCTGTTCTTCGCCCGCATGCACTTCTTTCTGCTGCTAGGGCGGGAGGGCTCCGTTGTCAATGGCATCGGTTCTTTCCTGCTGGTGGTGATGACCCTTTCCGGGCTCGTGATCTGGTGGCCCGGCATCAAACAGTGGGTCCGGGCCTTTGTCATCGACTTCAGCAAGAACTGGAAGCGCGTGAACTGGGACCTTCACAACGTCGTGGGATTCTGGACCCTGAGCTTCATGCTGATGTGGGGCGTCACCGGTGTCTATCTCATTTGGCCTCAGGAGTGCGCGAACCTGCTTGGCAAAGTAGTCCCCATTACGTTGGCCGCCTCCCGAGGTCGAGGCTACGTGGCTTCACCTAACCCTTCCGGGGAGATCAAAGAGCTGGCCTTGATCGTTGCCGAGGCGGCCGTGTCGCAACCAGGCAAGCACATCGGAGCCATATCCTTTCCTTCCCGGAATCGTGCGCCACTGATGTTTTACATGGTCGATGACGGGAAAGAAACTCTTGCTGGAGCCGATCACGTGTTCTATGATCCAGCCAACGGTAAATATCTCGGCTACGCTAACCGTTCCACGCCGAAAACCATCGGTGACTGGATCATTTGGCTACAGGGGCCTTTGCACTTCGGCACGCAATGGGGGTTGATCGTTAAGGTCATCTGGTTCGTGTTGGGGCTGGCTCTTCCGTTGCTTGGTATTACGGGCCTGCTGATGTATTGGAATCGCTACCTCAGCAAGAAGTGGAAGAGACTCACTGCCTTGGTTGGGCGACGCGGCCTAAAGCAGGCTTGAGGGGTTTTAGGAATCGTGCTGCGCCCTCATCGCGAGGTACGATGTCCGCACAAACACAAAGAGGCTGAGACGCAGGTCTCAGCCTCTTTGTGTTTGGCATCGAACGTTTTGTAGATGAACAGTTCGAAGCGGACGTCTTCGTGCCCGTACGCTTCGGTTCTGCTCTTCCCACTACGAACAAATTTGTACTCACCGCTTCGTAGCCGTGCATTGGTACCCGTACACTGGATAACCCTGTGGTTCCTGTCTCTGTTCAGAGAGGAATCGGATCAGGTTGCGGATGCCATGGCTAGCGTCCGATCTTGATCTGTTCCAACAGGCCCTCCAGCCCGTTCGTGACGCTGATGCGGTCCACCTTCTCGGTCAACTTTTCCAGCGTCTCCAACTCTTTCAAGCGGACAAGAATGGGGTTCTCGTCCATCAACCGCGCGGTGTTCAAGAGAGAGCGCGTTGCCGCGGTCTCCTCCCGACGACGGATCAGATTGGCCTGGGCCGTCTTTTCCGCCTCTACCACACGGTTCATGATCTCGCGCAGATCGCCGGGAAGAATCACGTCCTTCACGCCGATCTCATCCACACGTACACCGCAGGTAGCCATGTCTTTGCGGATCTTGCTGACAACGCCCTCGTCGATAGAAACCTTGTTGCCCAAGATTTCTTCCAACGTGCGCTTGCCAAACGTTTCGCGAATCGCGAACTGCACCAACAGGTAAAGGTGTGCGTACACGTCCTTCACCGTGGCCACGGCGCGTACCGCATCCAAGATTTGGTAACGCGCGGATACGTTTACCCGCAAAGTCACCTTGTCTTTGGTGAGGACCTCTTGGCCGTTCACCTCCAACGGAGCCATGCGCATATCGATCTGTTCCACCCGCGTGTTGCCAGCCCAGGTCCAGAAAGCATAGGTTCCGGGGGCGAGCGTCTCTCGAAGCTTGCTCTCGAAGTACCACAGGCCTACTTTGCCTTCGTCCACCGTTACGGTGCTGATGCCGCTTTCACGGCCCAGGCGGGTCAACGGAGCGCGCAACTTTTCGGCAACCCTGGGGGCTTCCGCAAAGGACACGTAGTCCGCTGCAACTGCTTTCGGTGAATTCCAGAACAATACCTGCTTGCCGGGCCCGATGACCTTCCACACTTTGCCATCCGCGTAAACCACGGCGGCCTGCGTATCGCGGGTCTCCACTACGACGAAGTGTTCCTTCACCACATCCGGGTATTCCTTCAACAGAAGGCTTGCCGCGGAGTTCGTGAAGGTCTGGTCCGTGAGGTAGCAGGTTTCCACTTGCAGCTTGGCGCGGGTCAATGGCCAGGCCGGGTAGCGGTGTACTCCCGGTGCTAAAATCTGGCGGAATCGGCCATCAATCATTACTATTACGCGCTCATTGTCGCTTACGCGAATCGTTTTCCAGAACATAAATCACCCGGAATCCATATATGGATTGGCTCTTCCGGCATTCTAGTGGCTAGGGGTTCAGGTCCAGAGCGCCGCAATGGAAGTAAATGGCGTTGATGAAGTTCTGCTGGTTGCGGTAACCTCTGGCGGTTGCCTTCACCCATTGAA